>OHKS01000297.1_pt1 | contig 21833 bp, 20 predicted proteins | sample 1568881 | NCBI WGS metagenome assembly OHKS01 (sample SAMEA3879569, study PRJEB24766) | human gut metagenome | biome: human-associated habitat; feature: feces | place: USA | collected 1985/1987 | reverse complement strand
ATATACGTTTTCTTACGAAATATGCGGTACCGCATATTTCTGTACTGAATAGTTATAAAATAATCACTTTATAGGGAATGTAACAGACTCTATAATGAACATAATCACAAATAGAGCAAAAATCACTGCCACATCTAGCAGTATTATGCCGACATAGTGCAGGAAGCGGTTTTTGCTCTTGCAAAGTGGCAGTATATTCTGTACATTGAGATAGTTAAAGCCACAGAAAATCACAAATATGAACATACCAAGGCAGAAAATTCTTTCAAGCCACAGCTTTGCTCCGTAAGTATTTTCTAATTCCAATGACAGGCAAAGCCATATTATGAACAGATATGCGACTGAGGATAGCAGCATTTTCCATGGAGTTCTCGTGCGAAATCCGGGTGGGAGGAAACGGGAAGCATTGTCGTGTATAGCTCGTTTAGCAGTATCGGCATTGGCTGCATTGTTTGCATTATCATGGTTATGGTGTGCATATTGACTTGAATTACCGGCGGCAGAAGTATCGTGCTGCGCAGGATAATATGACTGCGATACGGCATTTTTTAACTCTGCCACAGACTGGTATCTTGCGGCTGGTGTCATCTGAGTACACCTATCTGCAATCAGGTTAAGCCGGTGCAAAATTGGAGCAATGTCGGGAGCCGGAGTGATGCTGCCAAGCATTTCGCGCAGTACTATGCCGAGAGAATATATGTCTGTTTTTGGAGATGAAGAGCCAAAGCCATACTGCTCGGGAGCTGCATATCCGGGAGTGCCGATCAGCACGGTATCAGACTCGTTTTGGCCGGAAAATTGTTTTGCGGCATTGAAATCTAAAAGCATGGCATAGTTATAACTGGTGATTATGATATTTGAGGGCTTTATATCGCGGTGGATTATAGGCGGAGTCATCGAGTGCAGAGCTTCAAGTATATTGCAGAGCATAATCATGTAGCTTCTGATATCGGAAACACTAAGGTCAGAGTTGTCTATTTTTTCCTGCAGGGAGGTTCCGCTTATATATTCTTCGATTACGATAAGCTGGTTGCCATCTTCATAGTAATTGATAAGGCGCGGAATACCGGCCACAGGATTGCGATAAAGGTATTCGTACACGCGGATATTGTATACATCAAGGATTTTCTGGACATAAATATTGCCGGAAAGCGCAGATTGAACCAGATAAACCTTGTGCTCTTCATTTAAGGCTGAGATTATTTTGTAATCGCTCATGGTGCATGTATCCTTTCAGGTATCGCTAATGAGGTAGGAATAGTTACAAGTACAAGTATAACAGATAGGAGAAATTTATGAAGCAAAAAAATACAAAAGAATTGGATGATATCCTTGGAAAAACTCATATATCTGATTTTGATAAATTTTGTGTTGAGCAGAAAGGCAGCATGGATCCGGAGCAAAATGCATTTTCGGAGTACATAAAGGATTTGCTTAAGGAAAAGAAAATAACACAGCAGATGGTGTTTTTGAAGGCTGATATTCCGGAAAAATACGGCTACAAGCTTCTGTCAGGCGAAAAACATACCAGGCAGAGGGATATTATCCTGAGGATATGTTATGCTGCAGAGCTTACATTAGAGCAGACCCAGAGAGCCTTGAGAAAATACGAGATGCCGCAGCTCTATGCAAAAATCCCGAGAGATGCTCTTCTTATGCTTATTTTTAAGGACCGTCCGGGTGGAATCATAGAGGTGAATGAATTACTCAGCAAAAATGGTATGGAAATGCTCAGGACAAGTGGTGTGCAGGAGTAGGTTTAGAATATAATTTTACCACCGCTGCGGGGAGAACGGTATTCATACTGTGATGGTATAATAGTCCTACAATTTACAGAGGAGGACTTAACCATGAAAAAAAGAACTAATTTACTGGCTCTTGTACTGAGTATCACAGCAATCACTTTTACATTATTGGGATGCAGCTCGGATACAGGGCAAAAAAAGAGCATAGCTGTACCGGGAAGCACAACAGAGACCGGTGGAGACGCAGAAGAACAATTAAATATTACTATTTGATTTCATATGAGGAAGATTCTAAGGAGAATCTTCCTTTTTTTGATATTTAAACTAAGACGAAATATTATATAATGTGTAAATAAGCATCAGCGAAAGAACTATATTCATATGTGTATACAATATAACATTATGAAATGTAACCCCCACCAAACAAAATCCTACATAATATATAGAAGGGAGGTTTGCGGAAAATGTACACACAGGAACAGATACTTGATATGTATTTTGATCGCAACCAGCAGGCTGTCAGTGCGACCTCGCAGATGTACGGAGCGAAGCTTACCCGGTTTGCAGACACTATGGTAGCACATGAGGATGCGCTGGAATGCGTAAATGACACATACATAGCAGCATGGAACAAGATACCACCGGAGCGTCCTATGCGTTTCCTTTCATGGCTTTACAGGGTATGCCGCAATATCGTCTGCGACAGGATTGACTGGAATAATGCTTCAAAGAGAAATTCCAACATGAACTGTATGCTTGATGAGCTTGAGGAGTGCCTTGCAGACAGCAATGCAAAATACGAGGGCGAGCTGTCGGACATTGGAAGGTGTTTATCGGATTTTCTGAACGGACTGGAGACAGAAAAGAGAGTGCTTTTCGTGAGACGCTACTGGTATGGCATGACGATTGATGAGCTGGCAGATATGAGCGGCAGGAGCAAAAGCAGCGTAAAGACCACACTGTTTCGGATAAGGGCAGAGCTTAAAAAATATCTGGATGAGGAGGGCGTATATCTATGACGAAAAAGGATTTATTTGATGGTTTAAATTACATCGATGACCAAATAATTGAAGAAGCGCAGCCGACCGGAGAATCGGCCGGGTACAGTGATGAAATTTATGTAAAAAATCATGAAACCCATCACGGCGGAAAAGAAGACAAAAACAGGAAAAAGCACAAAAAATTTGCACGGGCAGCAAAAGCGCTTGCCACAGTGGCGGCAGTCCTTGTTGTTGCAGTCTTAGGCACGGAGGTTGTGCGGCTTAATAACCGTATAGATGAGCTGGAAACAAAAACTGCAAATGTGATTTCACAGAATAATGCACAGAATAATGTCTATGCAGGGATAAAGAGCGGTGCAAAGCTTGGGGATTATGAAGCGGCCTCTGATTACGGGAAATTGTATGATGTGGTAAAAAAAGCAGAGGCTTCCATAAGGGATACCGCATTTGGAGAGCTGTTGGAGAGTGCGGATGCAACAGGCATTATGTCTGATGCATCGTCTACAAATAAACAGGAGTCGGCAGCCAATACAGAGTATTCAACAACCAACGTGATGACAGAGGGCGTTGATGAGAGTGATGTGGTAAAGACGGACGGAAAATACATTTACATGGTCGAGGATGGTCAGATATCCATTACGGATATTTCAAAGGGAAAGCCTGGGGAAGAGACGCTGTTTCGTCCTGATTTTGAGGTACCGTCAGATACTGTAGAGGAGCTTTATATCAGTGACGGAAAAATGCTTATTATATCAAACCACGCAGGCGATAAGGATGAGACTATATGCTATAGCTATGATATAGCTGACCCGACGAAACCGGTGCTTATAGGTAAAGCGCGTCAGGATGGATTTTACAATACATCGCGCAAAATTGGCAATACGGTATATGTTTTTTCAGACACATATATAAAGACCTCCGATATGAATAGAAATGTGGCGCTGCAGGAGGATAATCTGGAGAAATGGGTGCCTCAGGTAAATGGCAAAGTGATAAGCTATGACTGCTTCTATATAGGAGAGGATACATACTCAGGCACAGTTATTTCGAGCTTTGATGTGGATAAACCTGATAAGACGATAGATGCAAAATGCATTATGAATAATAGCGGCGAGGTGTACGTTTCTAGCAATGCTATGTATCTGTATCATTCTGATTGGAGTGCAAGCCGTGAGCTTACCAAAATCAGCAAAATTTCGTTTGAGGATGGAGTGATGAAGACCGGGGAGACGACTTCAGTGAATGGTTATCTTAACGATAAATTTGCAATAAATGAGCAGGGAGGGTATCTGTATGTGCTTCCAACCTCAAATACCGGCAGTCAGCCTGTCAATTCGCTTCATGTGCTGGATAAGGATATGAATGAGGTCGGTGTGATAAACGAGATTGCACGCGGGGAGAGTATATACGCAGCCCGCTTTGTTGGAAAATACGTATATTTCATCACATACAGGCAGACGGATCCTCTTTTTGTTGCAGACATATCTAATCCGACAGCACCAAAGCTTTTGGGAGAGCTTGAGGTGAGTGGATTTTCTGAATATCTGCATATGTGGGATGATACGCACGTACTTGGAATAGGCTATGGTGATTCGCAGCAGAGTAAGATAAAGCTTACTATGTTTGATGTGAGTGATCCGACAAAGCCGGTTGAGGTGAACCAGAAGCTTATCGACAGTTCTGAGAGCTGGAGTAATGAGTTTGTATACAACTACAAGGCTATTCTTGCTGACCCGGAGAAAAATCTGATAGGATTTACTGCGAATGACTACTATCTGTTTTCGTATGACAGTGAAAACGGCTTTAGTCTTTTGGAGCAGCAGGCACTGACCTATAAAAATACAGAAGGCTACAGAGGCATTTACAAGGATAATGATTTCTATGTGGCAGGAAACGGAGAGATAAAGCATTTTAAGCTGGCAGAATAGCGTAAATAATAGTGTTACGCAATAAGATATAAAGACAGGCGGCGAATACCCAAAGAGGGTGTTTGCCGCCTGTTTTTTGTATAATTTTATATACAAACGAAATGTAACAGCATATTTAAGTATGCAATTTAAGGCAGTCGGTGATATAATATCTCTGATTTTGTCAAATAAGACGGATTACTAAGGTTACCGGAGACAATGGCAAACGGTAACCTTAAATAGATTTAATAACACGGAGGAACCATTATAATGAATACAGCCTCAAAGACAAGACATGTCTTTATTTTGTTTTTGGCAGATATAGTCTGGGGAATAGCCTTTGTAGCGCAGTCAAAGGGAGGGGATGCAGTTGGAGCATTTTCATTCAACGGTATCCGCTTCCTTATTGGTGCGCTCTGTCTTCTGCCGGTAATAAAAATACTGGATAAGAAAGAGCTGACGGTAAACAGACCTGAAAGCAAAAAGCAAAAGAAAGAGCTTTGGATAGCCGGAAGCTGCTGTGGAATAGCACTTTTCTTTGCGAGCAACCTGCAGCAGCTTGGAATCAGCATGGGCGCAGAATCCGGCAAGGCAGGATTTCTTACAGCTACATATATACTTATGGTGCCTATACTGGGGATTTTCCTCAAAAGAAAATGCGGAGTCAAAATATGGATAGGTGTATTTATTGCACTGATAGGCATGTATTTTCTGTGCATGAATGGGGCATTTTCACTTAGCGGCTCAGATTTGCTCCTGTTGGCAGGGGCATTGTGCTTTGCGATACAGATACTTGTTATAGACCATTTCGTATCACATGTAGATGCGGTCAGACTCTCATGCATTGAGTTTTTTGTCACCGGGCTTGGCTCATGTATAGTGATGATTTTTACAGATATGGGACCGTCTGCCGGCGGTATAGCGCAGTGGGCACAGTCGCTTTGCACCTGGGATGCATGGATTCCGATTCTCTATGCCGGTATTTTCTCAAGCGGAGTGGGCTATACGCTGCAGATTGTCGGACAAAAGGGCTTAAATCCGGCGGTGGCATCGGTGGCGATGAGTCTTGAGTCGGTGGTTTCTGTGATTGCAGGATGGATTCTGCTTGGCCAGATGCTAGGTGGCAGAGAAATTTTTGGATGTGTGCTCATGTTTATTGCGATAATTATTGCACAGCTTCCGGATAGGGAGTATACTAAGTAGGTTACAGTATAAAAATGAAATGTGATTATTCAAGTGTGGTTTTGCGAATGTGCGTGGGATGAATAGTTACAACGAGATAGGGATTGGATATGAGAAATAATAGTAGAAAAAATTACAGACGCCGCAGACGAAATACAGGAGCTTCACGGATTAAGCTTGTAGGAATAGTGGCTGTGATAGTCGTTATAGCGATTATAATAGTTATATCGTGCTTTAATAAAACAAAAAAAGACAGTAATAAGGCAAAAGACACAGGAACGGCCACAGAAAATGTGACCGGTGTGACTGAGCAGTTAAGTGAGACAGAGGAAGCAAAGGAGCTCTTTGCACCAAAGGAGTCTGATGCTACAGCAGCGATCGGAGATGAGCTTGAGAGCTCTTATGCCGTAGTGATTGATGAGCAGGACGGCACAGTTGTTGCGGGAAAAAATGCTCATGAGAAAATGTATCCGGCTTCCATGACAAAGGTTATGACAGTGCTTGTAGCAGCAGAGCAGGCTGAGAAAAATGCGATAGATGCAGCAAAGAATGAGAATGCGGAAATAGACAGGCAGGCTGTGATAGAAAACAAGCTCAACGAGGTTGTTACAATTACAAGAGAAGCCACAGATTATTCATATGTGCATGATTGCAGTACAACAGGCTTTTTAGACGGTGAGCAGGTGCCTCTTCGCGATGTGTTTAACGGAACCATCCTGCCATCAGGTGGAGAATCGGCATATCAGCTTGCGGTTTATACAGCAGGCTCCATGGAAGCATTTGTCGATATGATGAACCAGAAGGCAGCAGAGCTTGGTATAGGCCAGACCACACATTTTGCAAACCCTGTCGGCATATATGATGAGAACAATTACAGCACAGCCTATGATATGGCGGTCATCATGCAGGCAGCGATGCAGGACGACATTTGTAAAACAGTACTTTCAAATCATACATATAGCACGGCTGCAACACCGCAGCATCCGGAGAACCTGAACATATCGAATCTGTTCCTGCGCCGAATAGAGGACAAGATGACAAGTGGCGAGGTAATCGGTGCAAAGACAGGCTTTGTAAATCAGTCCGGTAACTGTGCGGTCAGCTACGAGAAGGCAGCAAGCGGAAAGACATATATATGTGTGACAGCAGGCGCTTCAAGCGGATGGCACTGTATAGATAATCATGTGTATTTATATAATACATACGGCAAGTAGTCAGCAAAGCTGATTTTAAGGAGCACAGATATGGCGGGAAATCAAGGCAATTCCAGAAAAAAGACCACGCATAACATGCACAATGAGAAAAAATACAAAAACCCTGCAGGACAGGAGAGGGTAAGGGAAAAAAGCAGCCGGGCAAAAAGCGATAACGTATGTCCGTATGCAAAGAAATGTGGAGGCTGCGACTATCAGGGCGTAGAATATAAGGAACAGTTAAAAAACAAGCAGGCATACATGAAAAAGCTGCTAAAGCCTTTTTGCTTTGTGGAGCCGATTGTCGGCATGAAAAATCCGCTCTATTATCGTCACAAGGTTCATGCAGCCTTTGACTGTACGAGGCGCGGTCAGATTGTGGCGGGAGCCTACAGGAAAAACACACATGATGTGGTGGATATCGAAAGCTGCATGATAGAGGAGCAGGAGTCAGATGAGATAATAAGGGACATAAAGGATATGCTCCGCTCATTCAGGATAAAGACCTATGATGAGGACACCGGCTATGGCCTTCTCAGACATGTGCTTGTAAGAAAGGGTTATGCAACAGGGCAGATAATGGTAGTGCTTGTCCTGGCATCGCCGATACTTCCATCGAAGAACAATTTCGTAAAAGCACTCAGGAAGAAGCATCCCAATATCACGACAGTGGTGCTCAACGTGAATGACAAAAAGACAAGCATGGTGCTCGGAGACAGAAACATCACGCTTTATGGCAAGGGCTTCATAGAGGATAAGCTGTGCGGCTGTACCTTCCGCATCTCACCAAGCTCGTTTTATCAGGTGAATCCGGTACAGACGGAGCTTTTATACGAAAAAGCCATTCATGAGGCACACCTCACCGGCAAGGAGCGTGTAATCGATGCATATTGCGGCACCGGAACCATAGGCATCATAGCAGCGAAAAATGCAGGTGAAGTCATCGGAGTCGAGCTAAACCGTGATGCAATCCGTGATGCAGTCACCAATGCAAAGCGAAACGACATCAGAAATATCCGCTTCTACAATGACGATGCCGGAAAATTCATGGTTGAGATGGCACAAAAGGGTGAGAAAGCTGATGTTGTCATAATGGATCCTCCAAGAACCGGCAGCGATGAGGCATTTTTATCATCGGTTGTCAAGCTGTCGCCGGAGAGAGTGGTGTACGTGTCATGTGGTCCGGAAACACTGGCGAGGGATTTAAAGTATCTCACAAAGCATGGATATACAGTGAAGCGCGCAACACCATATGACTGCTTCCCATATACAGAGCACATTGAGACAGTGGTGTTACTTTGCAGGTAAATGGACGATAATAGTATTCCAATTCGCTATCAAATGGTGTAGAATAAAAACTACTTTCCATGTATACTAATGAATGATTACAGCCCATATACGGAGGATAAATATGAGAACGCTATATACATTTGACAAACACAACTATTCCGATGATATGGAGGTATTTGAGCGCTTCGCGGTGCGCGCGGTTATTATTAGAGACGGAAAGCTTGCCATGCAGCAGGCCGGTGAAGGCTACTACAAGATACTGGGCGGCGGCATCGATGCAGGCGAGACCAACGAGGTTGCGCTGGCACGGGAGGTGCGCGAGGAGGCAGGGCTTCTTGTCGTGCCGGAAAGCATCAGGGAGTGCGGCAAGGTCATAGAAAAGAGACGCGATATATTTGAGGATGACAAGATATATTACTGTCACACCTACGTGTATTTCTGTGATGTGAAGGACGAGCATGTGGCGGCACAGATGACAGACAGCGAGATAAGGCTTGAGTATCATCTGTCATGGGCTACGCCGGATGAGATAATAAAGGCCAACAGCGCTTTTCTTGATAAAGAATGGATAGCAAGAGACACTAAGATTGTTGAGTTGATAAAAGAAATGTGTTAAAATAATGCCTGGATGTAAATCCAGGCATTTAATATAAGGAGAAGCAGTATAAATGGATAAAAATAAAATCAAAAATAAATTAAAGGATGATCCGGCCTTCACTCTTGAGGTGCAAAACCCAGAGGTTGAGGCGCTGATGACACAGTATTCAAGCGACAAAAAGGCGGAGACGCTCAATAAGCTCATTGAAAAATGCACTAAGAGCAGATTCCTGGTACCTGCAAATGTCGGAGAGAACAACAAGCCGATTCCGCTATTTATTAAAAACGGTGAGGGAGAGGCTTTCATGCCGATTTATACCTCAAAGGCACAGCTTTCTAAGGATCATCCGTCACCATGCATTGTAAATATGCCGTTTCTTGCAGTCAACAATATGGTGGCAAATAAAGAGTCAAAGCTTGATGGTATCGCATTCAACCCGTTCACTCACAATCTGATTTTCAAAAAGCCTCTTGTAGAAAAGATTGAGGCAGTGGAAAAGGCCAGAAGAGAGGGACATCCTACATCACCGACAAAGGGCAAGACTGTACAGATGACAGCAGAGCAGTATGTCATCTTTGAGCGTATGCAGTATGAGCATATTTTCCTGCCGGCAAAGATGTTTGAGGGTGGAAAAGAGTTCATGGACCGACTTGCCGATGAGAAGGAAAAGCTAATAGATGAGCTGTACGAGGAGGCATATCAGCAGAAGCGTATGTATCCATATATGGAGGAGGATTTCTCTGTTATGTCTATGCAGATTTCTGATACGCTTAATGTCACCAGAGTTGATTTCCCGACAAGAGATATGGCTCCAAACTGCGCAATCCGTGCTTATCTCGTGTGGGATGATGCTGCGTCACAGGGCAGATATTTTGTAATTGATGCGAAGGGCGATAAAACTACTGAGCTGGCTGAGATTACAGAGGATCACAAGCGTCTTGGATATGGAGCTGCACCGGTTGAGGGTGCTGAGCTTCAGACTGTTCTTGACCTGGTCAAGAAAAGTGCAGAGGAACAGAATTAGAAAAGTAATGCAGGGCAGGATATATAAAGGAGGTCGTGTATGAAGGAGTTTTTAGGCAGAATAAAGGCTGATTTTCTACTGTCATCAGTGCTTTGCATAGCGCTGGGACTGGTGTTTATCATATGGAGGGCTTCGGTGCTCACGATTGTGGCCAATGTGCTTGCGGTAGTGCTTATCATAATCGGAGTGGTCTATATGTGCAGCTATTTTTTGAGCATAGTCACAAACGGGCTTTCGGCACTGCTTGGGCTTGTGGTTTTAGCAGTGGGTATATGGTTTCTGGTACAGCCAAAGGTTGTGGTGAGCCTGATACCTATAGTCATCGGTCTGGTGCTCATTTTTCACAGCATCAGGAGCATTATTGAGGCAGTGAATGCCAGAAAATACGGTTACGGAGGCTGGAGTGTCGGCCTGATTTTTTCAATAATCAGTCTGATTTTTGGAATAATCTGCGTGACAAATGCATTTGATGTAATGAAGACAGCTACTGTTGTTGTCGGAATCATATTGATTTTCAACGGAGTGTCCGATATCTGGATTACAAGCCGTGCCACAAAGGCTGAGAGCTCTTACAACAAGCAAAAGGAGTATGAGGCAACGTTTGTCGAGGACAGAAAAGAGGACAATTAAGCGTAACAGAAAGGCGACAGAATGCGTCGGATGGAGTTTAAGATGGAGAGACCCGGACTTACCAAGGTCGGTGACCATCTGAAGGTAACAGAGAGCAAGCTTCCAACTTCATATTATTATACGATAGAGCATGCAATTGCCATGTCGGGAAACTACGTGGTCAGCGAGAGGCTCAAAAGCCGCGAGGGCGATGTCGTGGATGTGAGGGAGACGGAGAAGGGCTACTTTGTCACGATGGAGTTTGATGAGTAATGACACAGCAAGGTAAGAATGCAATAGATCTGGTGCTCGCTGAGAGCCTTATAGAGCTTTCAGCGAAAAAGCCAATCGATAAGATTACAATTAAAGAGATAACGGACAAGGCCGGAGTTATCCGCCCCACGTTTTACAATCATTTTCAGGACAAGTACGAGCTGATAGAGTGGATTATCAAAAGCGAGCTGCTTGAGCCCATCAAACCACTGCTCAATGCCGGAATGATTTTTGAAGCGATTGTGCTGATGCTCAATAATATCTCGGCAAACAGTGTTTTTTACAAGAAAGCACTAAAGCTGGAGGGTGCAGTGACGTTTAATCAGATTGCCATGAAGTGCGTCTGCGAGATGTTTATGAATATCATAAACGAAAAGAGTACAGGAAAGAAATCCAAATACCGCTGGCTCACACCGGAGGTGATTTCTACATATTATGCGCAGTCGTTGTGCTTTATCACGGAGGGCTGGATAGCCCAGGGCATGGATGATATTGAGCCGAAGGAGATGGCGGAGGCATACATGTATCTGATTACGCGCTCGATGGATGATATACTAAGTGAGCTGTAGAGGACAATTGTCATGGAAAATGACGGCTTAAGCAAGCTCATAAAGCAGAATCATAAAGAGGCATGTGTTCATATAAATATAAAAATGCTGTGAAAAAGTGTCAGAAATCAAATACAATATAATATATGTGTCATATCGGATATACAAATTGATGGATTTGTATATCTCACATGACAAATCGAAGAGATTGAATATTTATTTATTCGGTCTTTTTTTTTATACTTCAATACGAAAAAAAGAAAGAGTGGTGAATCTAATGATTAAATTTGGAAAAGGAGTCGTAAAATATCGTGTGCTGATACTGATAGTTGCATTTGCATTGCTTATACCGTCGGGCATCAGCTTTATCAACACGAGAATCAACTTTGATATCCTTTCTTATCTGCCAAGCCAGATAGAGACTATGAAGGGTCAGGATATCATGGTAGATGAGTTTGGAACCGGAGCGTTGTCTTTTGTAATCTTGGAGGATATGAAGGATCAGGACATAGAGACTCTGGCAGATGACATAGAGGACCTTAAGGGTGTAAATGATGTCATCTGGTACGGAACAATCGCTGATTCCACATTGCCAAGAGAGGCAATTCCGGATGAGGTGTACGACGCATTCAACAACAAGGATGCAAACAGCCAGCTCATGCTCGTCACCTACAGTGACACAATGGGTTCGGATGAGACAATGGAAGCCGTCAACAAGATGGATAAGATGGTGAAAAACCACTGCTTCGTAGCAGGAATGGCAGCGGTCAACGCAGATACAAAGACACTTGTTATGCAGCAGGCTCCTATATATGTCATCATAGCAGCATTGCTTTCAATGCTTGTCATGGGAATTACAATGGATTCAATAATTGTTCCGATGTTATTCCTCCTAAGCATAGGAATGGCTATTATCTATAACCTGGGAACAAACTTTATACAGGGACAGATTTCATACCTGACACTGGCACTGACAGCAGTATTGCAGCTCGCCGTAACAATGGATTATTCGATTTTCCTGTGGCACAGCTATCAGGAGCAGATAGACAGATATGACGGAGACAAGAAGCGAGCCATGGCACATGCCATTTCCCACACAATTGTCTCAGTAACAGGAAGCTCAATCACAACAATCGCAGGCTTCGTAGCCCTCTGCTTCATGAGCTTTACACTTGGACTTGACCTGGGAATCGTAATGGCAAAGGGCGTTGTATTCGGAGTTATCGGATGTGTAACAATTCTCCCTGCACTGATTCTTGCATGTGATAAGGCAATCGAGAAGACAAAGCACAAGATTCTTATGCCGGATGTTTCCAGGATTGCAAGCTGGGTAACAAATCATTATAAGATACTTGCAGTGATTTTTATCGTAGTGCTCATCCCGGCAATATACGGATACACTCATGATCAGGTCTACTATGACCTTGCAGGAACCATGCCTGACAGTGCATACAGTAAGCAGGCCAATGAAAGACTCGACAAGGAGTATGCTATGGGTGCCACACATATCATCATCGCGCCGAGCGATATGTCAAAGGCAGACAGCATAAGCATGATAGATGATATAAAGAAAGTCGATGGAGTAAAGCTTGCGGTATCGCTTGACTCAATACTCGGACCTACCATACCGGATGATATGGTGCCGGATGAGGCAAAGGAGATATTCAAAAACGGTGATTACCAGATGATGCTTGTTTCATCAAAATATGCGACAGCATCTGATGAGGTAAACAACCAGATTACAGAGATTAAAAAGATAGTAAAGAATTACAGCGAGGACGCAATGCTTATCGGTGAGGCACCTTGTACAAAGGATCTTATCACTATCACAGATACAGACTTTAAGCGTGTAAGTGCGGTATCAATCGTATTGATATTCCTTATCATTCTCGTGGTATTCAAATCGGTATCGCTTCCAATCATACTTGTAGCGGTCATCGAGTTTGCAATCTTTGTAAACATGGGAATTCCGGGATTTACAGGAACAAAGCTTCCGTTTATCGCGAGCATCGTAATCGGAACCATACAGCTTGGTGCAACGGTTGACTATGCGATACTTATGACCACAAAGTACAGAAAGAACAGATACACCGGAATGGACAAAAAGCCGGCAATCACAAAGGCACTTGCAGATTCGACAAACTCAGTTATTGTCAGTGCACTCTGTTTCTTCGCCGCAACCTTTGGTGTAGGACTTTATTCAAACATTGATATGATCAGTTCTATCTGTATATTGCTTGCACGAGGCGCAATCATCAGTATGTTTGTAGTAGTATTTATACTTCCGTCAATGTTTATGATTTTTGACAAAGTAATATGTGCCACAAGCGCAGGCTTTAAAAACAAGAACCTGACAGCTTAGTAATCTGATTAATCATAAATGAGGGATAAAATACTTTTTAACCCTCATAACATAAAAATATGACCTCAAAAACAAAATCAGGAGGAATAAGACATGAAATTACCAGAATTGAAAGAAAAGTTAAAAAGTAAATATATTGTCCGTGTTGTAGCCGGAGTCCTCACAATAGCACTTGTAGGTACAGGAATCGGAGCAACAGCGGTTTTTGCAGAGAAGAACAGCACTGCAGTCACAGCCGAGGCAGACAGCACAACAGGAAGCAGCAAGGATGCTGATGACATAGCAGATAAGCTCATGGACAGCGTATCATTAAAGGATAACGATGCAGACAAGGACGAGAGCGTATATCTCATCTCAGATGCAAACGGCAACGTAAACAAAACAATCGTAGTAGATCACCTTAAAAATAAAGATAAAAAGGATACCTTGGATGATGCTTCAAACCTTTCAGATATCGAGAACGTAAAGGGCAAGGAAAAATTCACACAAAGCGGTGATAAGCTCACATGGCAGGCCGGTGGCAAGGATATTTATTACCAGGGCACAGCCACAGAGGAACCGCCTGTAACACAGAAGGTTACATATTACCTCGATGGAAAAGAAATCGCACCTGAGGACCTTGCAGGAAAATCAGGAAAGGTCAAAATCCGTTTTGACTACACAAACACCACATCATATACAGAGACAGTAAATGGCGAGAAGCAGACAGTTTCCGTACCATTTGCAGCAATAACAGGACTTGTACTCGGTGATGGCTTCAAGAATATCGAAGTGACAAACGGCAAGGCTGAGGTAAGCAACTCATCAAGCGTAGTGCTCGGCTATGCTCTTCCGGGCTTAAAGGACAGCCTCGGAATCAAGGACGGAGATCTTGATGGCGATGTAAATATCCCTGAATACATGGAAATGACAGCAGATGTGGAGAATTTCTCAATGCCTGCAGCCATGACCTTCGTGGTAAACGCATCTGATTATGTAAGCACAGACGGAATTGACACATCAGACATCGATGACATGATAAATGACTTAAAGGATGCCTCAACACAGCTTCAGGATGGTTCAAAGACACTGGCAGAGGGTACGGACACACTTTCTGACGGACTTTCAACACTGCAGAGCAAGCTCGGCACATTCGCATCAGGAGTTGGCACACTGCAGAGTGGACTTAAGACATATACTGATGGTGTAAGTACATTAAGTGGTGGATTGAATACACTTGGAAACAGTACAGGAGCCCTTGTGTCAGGAGCAGATAAGCTTAATAGTGGAGCAGGACAGCTTGCAAGTGGAAGTGCAACACTTAAGGATGGACTTAAGGCGTATACAGATGGAGCCAGCACACTCAATGGTGGACTGAATACACTTGGAAACAGTACAGGTGCATTAGTTGATGGAGCAGATAAGCTTAATAGCGGAGCAGGACAACTGGCAAGTGGAAGTGCAACACTTAAGGATGGCTTGAAATCATATACGGATGGAGCAAGTCAGTTAAATACAGGCTTGAACCAGCTTAATGACAACACAGGAAGTCTTGCAACAGGTGTGACCAGCCTTAATGATGGGGCAAAAACGCTTTCGGATGGTATTAATGCTGCAAACAAGGGCGCAGCAGGAGTATCTGCAGGTGCAGCACAGCTAAAGACAAGTATTGATACGGCAAAAACAGGAGCTGATTCTCTTGCAGCAGGAGCAAAGCAGGTTGATGAAGGAGTTGGTCAGTTGACACAATCTTTATCAGATATGCCTGAAACAATCAAAACCAATATAAATAAATCTCTGGAACCACTGAATGAATTAAATGTCGGAACATTATTTAAAACTCTTGGATATATTGATACAGATAAGATTACAGCAGACAATGTATCAGCAGCAGCGGATGCAGCAGTAAACAATGCAGGAGATATAATAGATGCTTTGACTAATATGCAGAATCAGAATCCATCTGCAACTTATAATCAGATACTTGTTGGTCTATCTCAGGGAAAAGGTGCTGTATCAGTATATTCTGCCGTGAACCAAAGTGTAACAGACAGTGCTTCCACAGTGCAAGCTTTAAAGGATGGCTCAGCAAAGGTATCAGATGGTGCGTCATCATTAGATGCTGGTTTAGGACAGTTGTCAGATGGAGCATCTGAGTTGTCAAGCGGAGCTTCTGATTTAGCAAAAGGAACTACACAGCTTGCAACAGGAGCTACAGAGCTTCAGACAGGCACACAAAGTCTTGCAGATAAATTACCAGAGCTGACAAAAGGAATCACCAGCCTTGTAAATGGTTCAAACGAGTTAGTTAAAAACAATGATACACTTAATGTCGGAGCAACAGCACTCAATGCCGGAGCAAGCCAGCTTTCAGCCGGAACACAATCACTTATGAACTCAGTACCGGCGCTTACAAGTGGAATCAAGCAGCTTGTGGATGGCTCAAATACATTAGTTGCAAACAACGATACATTAAATGCCGGAGCAACAGCACTCAATGCCGGAGCAAGCCAGCTTTCAGCCGGAACACAGTCACTCATGAACTCAGTACCAACTCTCACAAGTGGTATCAAGCAGCTTGTAGACGGCTCAAACACACTTGTAGCAAATAACGCACAGCTCAACAGCGGAGCCTCACAGCTTGCAGATGGAACAAATCAGATAGTTTCAGGTGTTGACCAGCTCACAACAGGCTCTAAGACACTTTCAGAGGGTGCACACACACTTGCAGACGGTATGGTACAGTTCAATGAGGAAGGAATCAACAAGATTCTCGACGCATACAACGGTGACTTAAAGCCATTCACCGACAAGCTTCAGGCAGTAATTGACGCAGGTGAGGAATATCAGACATACTCAGCAATCGCTGATGGACAGACGGGCAGCGTTAAGTTCATATATAAATTAGCTTCAATAGATGCTAAGGCAGATAGCGACAAATAATTAATTAAAGGATGTTTGTACATTAGGGGGAGGCAAAAATGGGCTGGATAGAATATCTGTTAATCGTGGCGGGAAGTTCGCTTGAGATTTTCGTTGCGATGGAATGTCAGGGATCCCTGATCCAGAAAGTAAATAAGAAACAGCTTACAGCCATTTGCTTCATAGTTGCAGTTTGCCAGTTGTTAGCAATGTACATCGGGTATTTCCTGTCAAGCTTCCTTAATGGGAAATACTCGGTGAAGGATGAAGCACTTTTAGGAGAGATAATTTCTATCGGAATACTGATAGGACTGGGGATCAGACTTATAGGAAAGGCTATAAGAAACGAAAGGATTGAGGAGCATTGTCAGGCACAGCTTGATATGAAAAGAGTGTTAAGGATAGCAGGAATCACCGCATTTTATACGGTTCTTGCAGGAATAGCATTCGGATTCCTCGGTACCGGACTTTTCACCATTATGATAATGGTGGCGCTGCTCACTGTCATCTGTATAGTGGCAGGCATTTACACAGGATATCACTACGGTTTCGAGCAGAAGACAAAGGTATATATCGTGGGGGCGATACTCTTTTGGGCGGCTGGAATTGATGTGATAGTAAGACTTGTAAGTGCAAAATAATGCATAGGGCTCTGTTTGTAAGGACAGGGCTTTTTTGCTGTCCATTGAAGTATGAAATCCTTTGCTTGCAATGTCAAAGTAAATGCTATAGAATATTTTCATATCAAATTAAACGCAAATGAGGAGATTTAAAATTATGAAACAGAAATTGAGAAACCTTTCGGCACCGGCAAATATAATATTTGCCATTCTTGCAGTTTTTATTTTCATTGCACCCTTGCAGTGGAGCGGAAAAGTGCTGGGACTGATTCCGGGCATGGAAAAGGCGGATGATTATCTGCTGCAGGCTATTGTGGAGACAGTTGTTTTAGTTATTTTTCTTGGCATCACATATATATTTGGGCTGTGGGATATCTTTAAGGAAAATGCAGCAGGATGGACCAGAAGCTTATACACAGGTGGTTTTTTCATAGTTTATTGTCTGTATGCTGTTGTTTCAGGTATTTATATGTGCTTTTTGAGCGAGCATGGTGATGTGAAGGCATTTTACAACATACTCTTTTTCTTTATCGCGGTCTGCCTTGTAGGACTCGTTGAGGAGCTGGTGTTCAGAGGAGTAGTGTTTAATCTGCTGCTGAGAGCTTTTCCAAAGACGAAAGGTGGAATCACAGGAGCCGTAGTTTTGGGAGGCGTACTGTTTGGATTGATGCATTTTTCCAATATGGGCGCAGGGGTTAAGTTCAGCAGTTGTCTGATACAGGTTATTTCAGCAGGTCTCATGGGTGTGCTGTTTTGCATGATATACGCTTCTACACGCAATTTCTGGATGCTTGCCATTTTCCATACTGTTGTAGATATGGGAGGACTTTTATCATCGGGAATATTTGAGGGAGGCGGAGTGGCCGACAGGATTAATGAGTTTTCGGCAATGAACTGTATTGCATTTGTCGTGCTCGGTATTCCTATGCTTGTTATGCTGCGTAAATCAAGGCGTATCCGTCTTGAGATGCTCTACAATAATGAGACTATCATAGATGACGAGAGGGAGGGCGCTAAGCTTGCAGTTGTTTCACTGGTGCTTGGTATTTGCAGTATTATTTTCTCGTTTTTTGGATATCTGATGGGACTTGGAATTGTCGGCATGCTTGCTTCCAAAATGTCAAAAAGGGCAAAGCAGTATAACAATGCAATAGCAACTGCCGGTATGATTACATCGATAATAGGCTTTGTACTGTCGGTCATCTGCACGATTGGCATGATGGTGCTGTTCGCAAGCGGCATTTATGACAGACTTGTTAATATGTCGATGCTGTAATAATACGAAGCAGACCTTTGAATGTGGTAAAAAGTCTACATTCAAGGGTCATTTTTTAAGGAGAAACCATGAATATTTTACTGACAGCAATCAATGCAAAATACATACATTCTAACCTCGCAGTTTACTCACTGCGCGCCTGTGCCGGGGAGTACAGGGATGCTGTGGAGCTTGCGGAATACACGATAAACAATCAGAAGGATTACATTCTTGAGGAGCTTTATAAGAGAAAGCCCGACGTACTTTGTTTTTCGTGCTATATATGGAATATTGATTATGTGACTGATATTGCACGCGAGTATAAAAAGCTTTGTCCGTCAGTGCCGATATGGGTTGGAGGCCCTGAGGTGTCTTACGAGGTGGAGGCATTTTTGCGGGAAAATCCATACATAGACGGTGTGATGATAGGCGAGGGTGAGGATACCTTTAGAGAGCTGTGCGGTTATTATGCGCATAAAAGAAAGCTGAGTGATATTGCAGGCATTGCTTTCAGAAAAAACAGCACAGGTAATAGTACAAGTAATAGAACAAGTGTGAACAACGCAGGCTGCAAAGCGGATGAACTAGTATTTACAAGTCCACGCCAAATCAAAAACATGAGTGAAATTCCATTCTGCTATGATACGCTTGATGATTTTTCAAACCGCATCATCTACTACGAGAGCAGCAGGGGATGCCCGTTTTCGTGCAGCTACTGTCTGTCATCGGTGGATAAGACACTGCGTTTCAGGGATACTCGGATTGTAAAAAGAGAGCTTAAGTTTTTTATAGACCAGAAGGTGCCACAGATTAAGTTTGTGGACAGAACCTTCAACTGCAATCATGCTCATGCCATGGAGCTGTGGCGCTTTATAAAGGCGAATGACAATGGTGTGACAAACTTTCACTTTGAGATATCAGCGGATCTGCTGAATCAGGAGGAGCTTGAGCTGATTTCTGATATGAGGCCGGGGCTGATACAGCTTGAAATCGGTGTGCAATCCACCAATGAGGTCACGATTAAGGAGATTCACAGGACTATGAAGCTTGAGAGGCTTAAGGAGGTTGTGAAGCTCATTCAAAGCGGCAACAATATCCATGAGCATCTGGACCTGATTGCAGGGCTGCCATACGAGGACTATGACAGCTTTGGGCGTTCCTTTGATGAGATTTATGAGCTTAAGCCAAACCAGCTGCAGCTTGGATTTTTAAAGGTGCTCAAGGGCTCGTACATGTTTGAGCATGCCGCGGAATATGGTATTGTGTACCATGACAAGCCACCGTATGAGGTCATGTCCACAAAGTGGCTTTCGTTTGATGATGTGATAAAGATTAAGCGCGTCGAGGATATGCTTGAGGTGTATTATAACAGCGGACAGTTTGAGATTACGATGAAGCTCATGGAGTGTATCTTTGACAGTGCGTTTGAGTTTTTTCAGGAGCTTGGAGATTTTTATGAGGCAAACGGCTATTTTGGAATGAGCCATTCGCGCATCAGAAGGTGTGAGATACTGCTTGAATTTCTGGCTTTATACCTGCATGGCTGTGACAACGACGATATAACTTCTGTGGGATTATCCGAAAATGACGGAGATAGAGATAATACTGATTTTGATGAAAATGCGCAGATTTACAGCATGATTCAGGAGTCACTCATCTTTGATTTGTACTATCGTGAGAACTGCAAGAGCCGCCCGGTGTGGGCCACAGATATAGGAAGCTTTAAGCACATGACACATGCATACTGTAAGAATGGAAAGCTGTCGCATGTGGAGCCATTCCACTATATTTTTCCGGACAAGCACACGCGCAAGCTGGATGAACTGCCAAAGTATCATAAGGAGCCGGTGTGGGCGCTTTTCCACTACGACATGAGAGACCCGCTTGACCACCAGGCGCTGGTGGAGTATATAGAATAACAGTAAAGCGATATGGCTATAGCGAAGTGTATAAAATAACAGTAATGTGATACGACTATAGTGTTAAAAGCCGGAAAGGTTTACAGACTAAGAAAAATGAGCAACATAGATAATATAAAAAATTACACGGTGATTGACCTTGAAATGACAGGTCTTTCAGCTAAAAATGACAAGATAATAGAGATAGGTGCGGCACGTGTGAGGGGCGGCGAGATAGTGGATACGATATCCACACTTGTAAATCCGAAGCAGCATATTCCACAACGTGTGCAGGAATTAACGGGAATTACCGACAATGATGTGGAAAACGCGGCAGATATGGACGAGGCTGTGGATAACCTGCTTGATTTTATCGGAGATGATATCATACTCGGGCAGAATGTGACCTTTGATTACAGCTTTTTAAAGCAGTGGGCGGTAAATCACAAGAGAACCATCTCGCTGAATGCATATGATACGCTGAAAATAGCCAGAAAATGTCTGCCTGCTGAGCAGTCAAAGAAGCTGGAGGATTTGTGCGAGTATTTTGGTGTAAACAGAGAAAATGCCCACAGGGCGCTCGATGATGCGATAGAGACAAAGCAGATATTTGAAAAGCTGCTTGCATTGATGGATGAAAAGGGTGAGCCGGTGGAGTCAAAGCCACTTGTATACAAGGCAAAAAAACAGACACCCGCCACAGCACATCAGGTCAGACAGCTAAAGGAGCTGATGACTGAGTATGGAATAGCAGATGTCATATCGTGGGACAACCTGACTAGAAGTCAGGCCTCAAGGCTGTACGATGAATATCGCAGTAAGTACATTAATAGGTGTGAGTAATTACCGGCCGAGGCGGCATCAGCCTGTAAGCTCTCAAGCATTGAAACAAATTTCGTGGAATTATCATCATATTCAGACAGCTTTTTAAAATTGAGAATGCCATATTTAAGCTTTAAATCATTTATTTTATCATTATTTAATGGAAAAAACTTTTCCGGTATGGTAATATAACACAGGTCAGTGGTATCTCCGCGGAGGGGTGAGTTGGCCTTACGCCCCTTTTCCCAGAACTCCTCGGTGACCTTTGCCTGGGCAGAATCAGCCCTCTTTATGGCAAAAGTGATCACTGCAATAAATAAAATGAACAAAATTAGACAAATTGGAATCATATGTTGGAAAATCTTTTCTCATATATGAAAATGGTATAACTCATTTTTGAACAGAGGTGAATAGTATGTACGATTTTAATAAAAAAAGAAATCAGAAGGTGGTTGCTATAGTGATAATAGTGGTTATAGCAGCGATGCTTGTGACAACATTTGTGTCAAGTCTTGTATAGCTTTTCTTGAAATATGGAAAAAATATGATAATATGATTAAAGGGTCAAAAGGTATCATCGATGCATGCTTGCATGCAATTCGATG
>OHKS01000290.1_pt1 | contig 22171 bp, 20 predicted proteins | sample 1568881 | NCBI WGS metagenome assembly OHKS01 (sample SAMEA3879569, study PRJEB24766) | human gut metagenome | biome: human-associated habitat; feature: feces | place: USA | collected 1985/1987 | reverse complement strand
AATAACGCGAGTTCGGGTTAAGAAAGTCCTTTTAAAAGTTGGTAATCTCGTTAGTTTTTTGTAACTTTATACTTGTAAATCAACAACTTACAAAACAAAAGCGATAAAATAGATGTGCATATCCGCACAAAAAATGTTCGAATCCGCACATACAAGCTGTAAATATTATTCCTACATTTGTTTGAAATGAATAACAACACCTGTTCAATCCTAAAACCATGGATGGAAAAATTCTGATTGTAGACGATAATGAAGATGTGCTTTTTGCTTTGAATCTATTATTAGAGCCTTATGTGGAAAAAATAAAGGTCACCACTTCTCCTGCGCGTATAGAATATTTTATGGACAATTTCAACCCGGACATTATCTTACTGGACATGAATTTCAGCCGGGATGCCATCAGCGGACAAGAGGGATTTGAAAGTCTGAAGCAGATATTGCAGCTTGACCCACAAGCTATTGTTATTTTTATGACTGCCTATGCGGATACGGACAAGGCCGTCCGGGCCATCAAAGCCGGTGCTACCGATTTTATTCCCAAGCCTTGGGAAAAGGATAAATTGCTGGCTACGCTTACTTCAGGAATGCGATTGCGTCAGTCACAACAGGAAGTCAGCATTTTGAAAGAACAAGTGGAAGTTCTTAGCGGTCAGAATACTTCGGAAAATGATATTATTGGAGAGTCACCGGCCATGCAGGAAGTGTTTGCCACGATAAATAAACTAAGTAATACGGATGCCAATATACTGATTCTCGGAGAAAACGGTACAGGCAAGGACGTGATTGCCCGACTAATATATCGTTGTTCTCCACGATACGGCAAACCTTTTGTCACGATTGACCTGGGAAGTATACCCGAACAATTGTTTGAGAGTGAACTGTTCGGTTTCGAAAAAGGCGCTTTCACCGATGCCAAGAAATCAAAAGCGGGACGAATGGAAGTGGCGACCAACGGGACTTTGTTTTTGGATGAAATTGGCAATCTTTCACTTCCTATGCAGTCTAAATTACTGACTGCTATCGAAAAAAGGCAAATCAGTCGTTTGGGAAGTACGCAGGCTACGCCCATTGATGTGCGGCTCATCTGCGCCACCAATGCAGACATCCGTCGGCTGGTGGACGAAGGAGACTTCCGCCAAGACCTGCTGTATCGCATCAACACCATCGAGTTGCATATTCCACCTCTGCGGGAACGCGGAAACGACATCTTCCTGCTGGCAGAGTATTTCCTGCAACGGTATGCCCGCAAATATCAGAAAGAGATGCGCGGGCTGACCCGGGAGGCGAAAAACAAGTTGTTGAAATATGCCTGGCCGGGTAATGTACGTGAGTTGCAGCATACAGTGGAACGTGCTGTCATATTGGGAGACGGTTCTCTGCTTCGTCAAATATCTCCTCTGCATGAGCCTCGAACACCTTTGCGGTGATCTCTTCCTCACGGTGTGCAGGCAGGCAGTGCTGTACCATTGCGTCACGCTTTGCGGCAGCCATAACATTATCGTTGATCTGATAAATGCCCTCAAACACCTTGCGACGCTCAGCTGCTTCGCCCTCCTGACCCATGGAAGCCCAGACATCGGTGAAGATAACGTCTGCATTTGCGGCTGCTTCAACGGGATCGGCGGTAAGTGTGAACTTGCCCTCGTAGTTCTTTGCAAAGTCAAGAACTGTCTTGTCGGGGTGATATCCCTCGGGGCACGCTGCGGAAACCTCCATGCCAACGGTAAGACCGCCGACGATAAGGGAGTTTGCCATATTGTTTCCGTCGCCTATGTAGCACATTTTCAGTCCGTCGAACTGACCCTTATACTCTCTTACTGTCATAAGGTCGGCAAGCACCTGGCAGGGGTGGCAATAGTCGGTAAGTCCGTTGATTATGGGGATATTGCCGTAGTTTGCAAGGTCCTCCACTTCCTTCTGCTCGAAGGTACGGATCATTATGCCGTTGAGGTAGCGGGAGAGGACACGGGCGGTATCCTGAACAGGCTCGCCTCTGCCTATCTGGAGGTCACGGGAGGAAAGGAAGAGTGCGTTTCCGCCCAGCTGGTACATACCTGTTTCAAAGGAAACACGGGTACGTGTGGAGGACTTCTGGAAGATCATACCCAAAGTTTTGCCCTCAAGGTGGCGGTGGGGAATGTTGTGCTTCAGCTCGTACTTGAGCTGGTCAGCAAGGTTCAGGATCTCGATGATATCCTCCCTTGAAAGGTCGGACATTTTAAGAAGATTTTTCATTTTATATGCCTCCTGTATATTGGTTTTGAATTTATTTACGTATCGATCCTCACTATTTCGGTGAGGGATTTGTTGCGGTAGATTATATCATTTCTTTCGGTAAAGCCCATTTTCTCCCAGAAAGCGTTGGCGCCTGTGTTTCTGCCGAACACCAGCAGAGCCGCTTTGGCTATCCCCCGGGCTTCAAGAGCGCTTACAGCCTTGTTTACAAGCTCCGAAGCGATTCCCCGATGCCTGTATTCGGGACGGACTGCGGTGTGATAGATATATCCCCTGCGGCCGTCGTTTCCTGCCATGATAACGCCTGTGATGACGCTTTCGCCGTCTGCGTCGTTTTCAACGGCAACAAAGCAGGTCTCGGGATTTCTTTTCAGAAATCTCTCTACGCCTTGGCGGGAATCGTCGATATCGTTAAGCCCCATTCCGCTGCATGAGAGCCACAGGCTGTAGATATCGTCATAGTCGGATATGGTAAGAAGCCTGACAGTCATTACGCCAGCAGCTTTTTAAGTATCTCCATGCCCTTGTCTATCTCCTCATAGGTGATGGTGAGAGGGGGCAGGAAGCGGAGCTTTTCCTTTGCGGTAAGGATAAGCAGTCCGTTTTCGGCTGCGGCGGAAAGAATATCTGCCGCTTTCTTGGTTTTAAGACGAACGCCCAGCATAAGTCCCATGCCGTCAACGCCCTCGACCTCGGGTATCTCTGCCAGCTTCTTTCTGAAATACTCGCCCTTGGCGATGACCTCGTCGCAGAAGCCCTCGGAGGAAACTGTATCAAGAACCACGTTTCCGCCTGCGCAGGCAAGGGGATTTCCGCCGAATGTTGAGCCGTGAGTGCCCTTTACAAGCACTCCCGCACACTTTTCATCGGCAAGGCAGGCACCCATGGGAACGCCGCCTGCTATTCCCTTTGCAAGTGTGGTTATATCGGGCTTTACGCCGTATCTCATGGAGGTGAGGATCGCACCTGTTCTGCCAACGCCTGTCTGAACCTCGTCGGCAACTGTAAGGATATCGTTTTCTCCGCAGAGCTTGAATATCTCGTCAACAAAGGCTTTATCAAGGGGATTTACTCCGCCCTCGCCCTGAACGAACTCAAACATAACTGCGCAGATCGTCTTATCCTCGGCGATAAGCTTTCTGAGAGCGTCGATATCGTTTCCGGGAACGTTCACAAAGCCCTCTACAAAGGGGAAGAAGTAGTTGTGGAACACGTCCTGGCCTGTTGCGGAAAGGGTGGCAAGAGTTCTGCCGTGGAATGAGTTCACAAGGGTAACGATGGTGTGTCTGCCCTTGCCGTATTTATCGAAGGAATATTTTCTTGCAAGCTTGATAGCGCACTCGTTTGCTTCTGCGCCCGAGTTTCCGAAGAAAACATCGGTATAGCCAGTAAGCTCGCAGAGCTTTGCGGCAAAATCAGCCTGCACCTTGGTGTAGAAATAGTTGGAGGTGTGCTGGATAGCTCTTGCCTGTGCGCACACAGCGTCAGCCCACTTATCGTTGCAGTAGCCCAGAGAGTTGGTGCCGATGCCGCTTCCGAAATCTATGTATTCCTTGCCGTTTTCGTCAACAGCGTCGTCATTGTGACCCTTTTCCAGAACTATAGGCAGCCTGCCGTAGGTCTGCATAACGTGCTTGTTGAATTTTTCTATTGTTTCGGACATTTATATCATTCCTTTCAGTGTGTTGCCGTATCAGATAAACTGTGTACCGATGCCCTGGCTGGTAAGCAGCTCAACGAGAATGGAGTGCTTTACTCTGCCGTCGATGATGCAGGTCTTGTGAACGCCTCTTCTTACGGCTTCAACACAGCAGTCGATCTTGGGTATCATGCCGCCGCTGATGATGCCCTGTCTCTTCATGAAAGGCACCTCGCTGACCTGAACGCTGGGGATAAGGGTGGAGCTGTCGTCCTTGTCCTTGAGAAGTCCCACGATATCGGTCATAAGGATAAGGTTCTCCGCTCTGAGCTCTGCGGCAATTCTTGCAGCTGCGGTATCTGCGTTTATGTTGTAGGTCTGTCCCTTTTCATCGCAGGCAACAGTGGAGATAACGGGGATATAGCCCTTTTCAAGTGCGTCAAGGATAGGTGTGGTGTTCACCTTGTCGATCTCGCCGACAAAGCCAAGGTCAACATCGCCCTCTATCTTGTGACAGAGTATCATCTGTCCGTCAATGCCGCACATACCGAGAGCCTTGCCGCCGTGCTGTATGAGGTGAGAAACAAGCTCCTTGTTTACCTTGCCCGCAAGCACCATCTTGACGATATCAACGGTAGCTTCGTCGGTGTATCTGAGGCCGTTTATGAACTTGCTCTCGATGCCCACACGTCTGAGCATATCGTTTATCTCAGGGCCGCCGCCGTGAACGAGAACTGTCTTTATGCCGACCAGATTAAGGAGCACGATATCGCTCATTACTGCATCCTTCAGCTCATCATTGGTCATAGCGTTTCCGCCGTACTTGATAACGACTATCTTGTCGTTGTACTTCTGTATGTAGGGCAGGGCGTCTATGAGCACCTGCGAACGTATCTCATTTGAAATGCTGTTCTCCATTGAATAACTCTCCTTTATTTATGCTGCCCGGGACATGAGCCTGCACCGCACGCTGATAATAAATATCCTTATCAGCTTCTGTAATCTCCGTTTATCTTAACATAGTCATATGTAAGGTCGCAGCCCCATGCAGTAGCCTTTGCATCGCCTGCATTAAGCTCAATGTATATCTCGATCTCGTCCTCGGTGAGTATCTTCTTTGCCTCGTCCTCGGAGAAATCAACGCCTGCGCCATTGCGGCACACTGCAATGCGTCCCGCTCTTGAGCCAAGGTCAACATCTACCTTGTTGATATCAAAATCAGCCTCGGCATAGCCTATTGCGCAGAGGACACGTCCCCAGTTTGCGTCAGCGCCGAACATTGCGCACTTGAACAGCGGTGAACGGATAACACTCTTTGCAACGATTATAGCAGTGTCAAGATCAGGTGCGGAGGAGCATATGCAGGTGAGGAGCTTTGTTGCGCCCTCGCCGTCCTTTGCAAGCATTCTTGTAAGGTTTGCCATTACCTGATAAAGGGCAGCCTTGAAGGTATCAAACTCTGCGCCCTCTGCTGCTATCTCGGCATTTTCTGCCAGACCGTTTGACATCAGCATACAGGTGTCGTTGGTGGACTGGTCGCCGTCAACGGAAAGGCAGTTGTATGTAATTTTAACTATCTCGGAAAGTGCTTTCTGGAGCATAGGTGCGGAAACGGCACAGTCGGTGGTGATAAAGTTGAGGGTGGTAGCCATATTGGGGTGTATCATTCCGCTGCCCTTTGCCATGCCGCCCAGATGACAAACCTTGCCGCCAATATCAAACTCAACTGCATATTCTTTCTTGACTGTATCAGTGGTCATTATTGCGGTAGCCGCTTCAACATTGCCTGTGTAGGAAAGCTTCTCCACCAGCTGTGGAACTGCCTTAACGATAGGCTCAATGGGCAGCACCTGACCGATAACGCCTGTGGAAGCAACGATGACCTCTTCGGGCTTTATTCCCAGAGCATCGGCAGCAAGGCTGCACATTTTCTCAGCCTTTTCCTCGCCGTCGGCATTGCAGGTGTTGGCATTCTTGGAGTTAACGATAACTGCCTTTGCCTTTCCGCCTGATTTTTCAAGATTTTTCTTTGTAACAACAACAGGAGCGCCCTTCACCTTGTTGGAGGTATAAACGCCTGCCGCATTGCACATAACGTCCGAAACGATAAGTGCGATATCATTCTTCTTAGTGGGATTTTCCTTTATGGCGCAGTAAACGCCGCTTGCCTTGAATCCCTTTGCGGCGCAAACACCGCCGTCGATGATCTTAAAATCCATATCAGTGACCTTCTTTTATAAGTTTATTTCGTTATTATCTGTTTTGCCGAATTTTTTTCAAGCATATCCCATATTGTTTTATGCAAAAGCAAGCTTTCCTTTTGGCTTAGGTATTTCCCTGCCAAGAAGCTCAGCAGTTTCTATCCACTCGTCAACGACGATGTGAACATTTTCAAGAGCGGAAAGCATTGATTCACCGTCAGCCATGCAGCCTGCAAGCTCGGGAACCTCTGCGATATATTTTTCGTCTTCTTCGCTCCGGTACAAAATGACTTCGTATTTATGAATTAAATTTTCCTCACATTCTGCATTTAAGAATTATATTCCTGCTCTGCTTTACTTATAAGAATAAATCTTTGCTTTTGAGCCATCAAGCTGAATACTGATGATTTTATCAATTATTCCAGTCCTGTTCTCTCGTCAATGCCCATCATAATGTTCATGCACTGAACTGCTGCGCCCGATGCGCCCTTGCCCAGATTATCAAGCTGGGAGCAGAGAAGAACGTGGTCGTCATTGCCGTAAACAAAAATTCTCAGCATATTTGTATCCGCAACGGTGTTGGAGAAAAGCTCGGAAGCTTCGGGCATTCCCTCAGCGCCGAAAGGCATTACCTGTACAAAATGCTCGCCTGCATAATGCTCGGACAGCATTTCCCATACATCGTGAGCCGTGACCTTTCTTGCCATGGTTCTCAGCTGAATGGGGATATTTACCAGCATACCGTTATAGAAATCTCCTACTATGGGGCAGAAAACAGGGGGATAGGAAAGTCCCGAAACTGCCATCATTTCCTTGACGTGCTTGTGGGTCTTGCCAAGGGAATATGCCCTTGTGCTGGCAAGCTGGAAGTCTCTGTTCTCGTCCTCGTATCTTGCGATAAGCTTCTTGCCGCCGCCGCTGTAGCCTGAAATTGCGTGGCAGATAACAGGGTGATAGGGAGCCAGCATACCCGATCTTACCATGGGGTACATAAGGCAGTTGAAGCCGCTGGCATAGCAGCCGGGAACGGCAGTTCTTTTTGATGCCGCAACTGCGCTTCTCTGCTCCTTTGAAAGCTCGGGCAGACCATATACCCAGTCAGGATTGGTTCTGTGAGCTGTGGAAGCGTCGATTATCTTGGTGTGGTCGTTTTCCACCAGTGAAACGGCTTCAACAGCCGCTGCATCGGGCAGGCAGAGGAATGTGTAATCGGAAGCGTTTATATACTTCTTTCTCTCCTCGGTGTCCTTGCGCTTTTCCTCGGGAATTTCAAGTATCTCGATATCGCTGCGGTCCTTGAAACGGTCAGCTATACGCAGACCTGTGGTTCCCTCTTTGCCGTCTATAAAAATCTTGTATGACATTTTCTTATTTCCTTTCAAAAATGCAGTCAGAAACTGTAGTTTTCAGAAATTATGATTTTCAGAAATTATAATTTCTGAGTTCCGCTTTCAGCTGCTCGATCTGTCTCGCAACAGCTTCGGGAGCAGGGCCGCCGTCAACATTTCTCTGCATTACGCAGGTCTCAAGGTTGATAGCCTTGTAAACGTCCTCGTCAAATACATCGGTGAGCTTCTTGTACTCCTTGATGTCAAGGTCTTCAAGGGTGGTGTCAAGCTCGATACATCTTGCAACAAGTGTGCCTGTTATCTTGTAAGCGTCTCTGAAAGGCATACCCTTCTTAACAAGGTAGTCTGCGCAGTCGGTGGCATTGATAAAGCCCTTTGCGGCAGCCTTTCTCATATTGTCCTTGAGAACGGTCATAGTTCTGAACATGGGGCTAAATGTGGATAGGCAGAGCTTAACGGTGTCAATAGCGTCAAATATAGCTTCCTTATCCTCCTGCATATCCTTGTTGTAGGCAAGGGGAAGGTTCTTCATCATGGAAAGCAGGGTCATAAGGTCGCCGTAAACTCTTCCTGTCTTTCCTCTGATAAGCTCGGTGATATCGGGGTTCTTCTTCTGGGGCATAATGGAGGAGCCTGTGGAATAAGCGTCGTCCAGCTCGATGAACTTGAACTCCCAGCTGCACCACATAACGATCTCCTCGGAAAATCTTGAAAGGTGCATCATGAGTATGGAAACGGCACTTGCCAGCTCTATGCAGTAGTCACGGTCGGAAACGCCGTCAAGGCTGTTGTAGGTGATATCCTCAAAGCCCAGCAGCTCAGCTGTGCGCTTTCTGTTAAGGGGATATGTAGTGCCGGCCAGCGCACAGGAGCCGAGAGGCATTCTGTCCATTCTCTTCTTGGTATCAGCCAGTCTGCCAAGGTCACGGGTGAGCATCTGTGCATATGCCATGATGTGGTGTGCAAAGGTGACGGGCTGCGCTCTCTGGAGGTGGGTATATCCGGGCATTACGGTGTCATAATGCTCCTGAGCGGTGGCGATAAGGGTCTCGATAAGCTCATAAGTGAGCTTGGATATCTCGTCGCACTCGTCTTTAAGGTAGAACTTTATATCAAGTGCCACCTGATCGTTTCTGCTTCGTGCGGTGTGAAGTCTCTTGCCTGTGTCGCCCAGTCTTTCGGTGAGCACCTGCTCAACGAACATATGGATATCCTCAGCATTGGGGTCAAAGTGGAGCGCACCGCTGTCAAGGTCGGCAAGTATGCCTTTAAGTCCCTCGATTATCTTTTCGCTCTCGTGCTTTTCAATAATGCCCTGCTCACCCAGCATCTGCGCATGAGCCATAGAGCCTCTTATATCATGCCTGTACATTCTTGCATCAAAGGAAATGGAGGAGTTGAAGTCGTTGACCTTCTCATCGACCTCCTTGGAAAATCGTCCTGCCCACATCTTAGCCATTTTATTTCATTCCTTTCAAATCATTCTGCTGCCGAAGTTCCTTCTGATGTTGAAGCATCTGAAGCATTTGCCGATGTTTCTTCTCTTATGCTGCCGTCCTCATTGAGCTTGTGTCCCTCTGAATCGGTACCGTAAAGCAGACCAAGATAATCCAGCTGCTTCTGATAATTATCGGCATCAATATAGTAAACACCGAAGTTGCAAACCTCTTCCATGCTCATTTTTCTGTACTGGGAAGAGCCGCCGTTATATATCATTGTAAGAACGTCATTATCTATCTCGATACGGCACTTGGCGCCGTTGCCTACGGTAAGGAAATCATCGCTTATCTCGTAGGTATCTTCCGTATAAACGGAGCCCATTGCCATGGGTGTGTGATAGATAAGACCGCCCTCGGAGGTGAACTCGTAAAGCTTGTAATAGGGGTTGCCCTCATTCTCGAAATACTCGGGGCCGTCGATATCGCACCAAACACCTACGATATCTGTTTTCAGCTGCTCGTATTTCTTCTGTTTATCGCTACTGCAGGCGGTAAGGCTTATCATCATAACAAATGCCATTGCCGCCGCAAGGAGATTTCGTATTTTAAAATTCATATTGTTACCGACTTTCTTTGTTCTTTTTATTCTAATACCAGTTAAATACAAAAATCAGGTATCGTCCTGCATATAATATTGTTCCCTTATATGCCGATTTTTACTGTGGAAATTTATTCCTGAAAAAACTAATATAACTGCGTATGCCCGAAACGTGGATTTCGGGCATAAACAGCATATATATTACGGGTTATTTTTAATTACTTGCCACGCTTCTGGTCAAGCTTTGCCTTAACGTGAGTGGGAAGACCGAAGATATTGATGAATCCGCCTGCATCAGCCTGGTTGTAAACGTGATCCTCATCAAATGTAGCAACTTCCTCATCGTAAAGGGTGTAGGGAGATGTAACGCCAGCGTTGATAACGTTGCCCTTGTAGAGCTTGAGCTTAACATCACCTGTAACAGTCTTCTGAGTCTCGGTAACGAATGCGGACATAGCCTCTCTGAGAGGAGAGAACCACTGACCGTTATAAACGATATCAGCAAACTTGATGGAAAGGTAGGACTTGATCCTTGCGGTCTCCTTATCGAGGCAGAGAGTCTCGAGAGCTTCGTGTGCTCTGTAAAGGATAGTTCCGCCGGGTGTTTCATAAACGCCTCTGGACTTCATACCAACGAGACGGTTCTCAACCAGGTCAACAAGACCGATACCGTTCTCGCCGCCGAGCTTATTGAGGGTGGAAACCAGCTCAACACCGTTCATTTTCTTGCCGTCAACAGCGGTGGGGATACCCTTTTCAAAGTGGATAGTTACATATGTAGCCTTATCGGGAGCCTTTTCGGGAGATACGCCCAGCTCAAGGAAGCCTTCCTTGTTGTACTGAGGCTCGTTTGCGGGATCCTCAAGGTCAAGACCCTCGTGGGAAAGGTGCCAGATGTTCTTATCCTTGGAGTAGTTGGTCTCACGGGTTATCTTAAGAGGAATGTTGTGTGCCTCTGCGTAGTCGATCTCTTCGTCACGGGACTTGATGGACCATTCTCTCCAGGGAGCGATGATAGCCATATCGGGAGCAAAAGCCTTGATAGCAAGCTCAAATCTTACCTGGTCGTTGCCCTTGCCGGTGCAGCCGTGGCAGATAGCGTCAGCACCCTCTGCAATAGCGATCTCAGCAATTCTCTTTGCGATGATGGGACGTGCAAAAGAGGTACCGAGGAGGTACTTGCCCTCGTAGATAGCGTCAGCCTGAACGGTGGGGTAGATATAATCCTGAATGAATTCTTCCTTAAGATCCTCAATGTAAAGCTTGGAAGCACCTGTCTTCTTAGCCTTTTCCTCGAGGCCGTCAAGCTCGGTGCCCTGTCCAACGTCAGCGGAAACAGCGATTACCTCGCAGTTGTTGTAGTTTTCCTTGAGCCAGGGAATAATGATAGAAGTGTCGAGACCGCCGGAATAAGCGAGAACGACCTTTTTGATGTTTTCCTTATTAACTGCCATTTTAGTGTACCTCCGTTTATTTTTTTGCACTGCACTCCTCAAAGTGCAATGTCGGGTTACTGATATTTATTATACACCCTTTGGCGCAAATGTCAAGACTTATTTGCATATTTTATCCGATTTACGCAAAATATTCATCTTTTAAGCTTAAATAATGAATATTCATGTGTTTTATACTGTATATTATATTGGATATGCGTCAAAAAGTGTATATATTCATTTTTCCGCCGAGGGAAGTTTTTCGTCCTCACGGGGCAAACGCACCTTTGAGACCCATTTTTCCTCGCAGGCGCCGTATTTTCTGTAGTTTTTCTGCGCTTCTATGAGGCATATGCTGTTTGCTCCCCCTGCGCAGTCGGGGCTTACATTATCGTCCCGCTCCCAGAAGCATACGGGGCAGATGTCGTATTCATTTTCCACGGTATAATATCCGCAGCACTGGCATTTACCTTTCATATGTCCTCCTCACTGGCGGTTCCAGTAGTCTATGCCGTCATCGGGGATAAAGAACGTTCTGATATAGCCGTCCTCGCTGAGAACAAGGAACTCGCCCGTTTCGGTGTTGAAGAAAAGATAGTCGCCGTCCTCCTCACGCTTGGTAAGAACATCGTCGGAGGTATCGTCTATCAAAGCATTTGCCTTGTCAAGATACTCCTGCTTGGTAATGTCCCCGAACTCAGCGCCGTGCTTCAGGAAGTGAGACTCGAAAAGCTCCTCCGTCCTGAAAGTGTAGTAGGTCGCCTCGGTGACAGTCACCTTTATTTTGAACTTGTCAGACTTATTGTTCTTATCATAAAGGGTTATGGTGCAGCTGCCCTCTTTAACGCCTGTTACCGTAAGGGTGAATTTGCCCTTTCTGGTCTTTCCCGCCTTGCAGGAAACAGCTTTGGTGCTTCGCTGATACTTTACACTTTTGCCGCCCGTATAGACAGTTACCTTTACGGACTGCCCCTCTTCAAGGGTTATGCTTTTGTCCGATACCCTGATGTTCTTTGCGCTGTCCGAAACACTTACGGCAGTCTTATCGGCAGACTTTGCAGCCGCTTCGGCTCCGAAAGTGCATAAGCACAGGGAAAGTGTCAGCAGGATAGTTATGATGCTTCTTATGATCTTCATACCGTCACCTCATTTCTTATGCTATGCCGTTTTTCTTCTTTGCAGCTGTAACGGTGTTCAGCATCAGCATGGCGCGGGTCATGGGGCCAACGCCGCCGGGAACGGGAGTGATATATCCTGCCTTGTCCTTGCAGGCATCAAAGTCAACGTCTCCGCAGAGCTTGCCCTGCTCGTTTCTGTTCATGCCTACGTCGATGACAACAGCGCCCTCCTTGACCATATCGGGGGTAACGAACTTTGCCTTGCCAACAGCTGCCACAAGGATATCCGCATTTGCGCATATCTCTTTCAGGTTCTGTGTCTTTGAGTGGGTGATGGTAACGGTTCCGTTCTTGTGGAGCAAAAGCATTGCCATAGGCTTGCCGACGATATTGCTTCTGCCGATCACCACGCAGTTCTTGCCGCACACATCAACTCCGGTGTCGGCAATAAGCTCCATAACGCCTGCGGGTGTGCAGGGCAGGAAGCTGTAGTCGCCTATCATAATGTGACCCACATTCTCGGGGTGGAATGCGTCAACGTCCTTGTCGGGGCGGATAGCGTTTATAATGGCATTTTCGTTTATCTGCTTGGGAAGAGGGAGCTGGACCAGAATGCCGTTTACTCTGTCATCATTGTTGAGCTTTTCCACCAGAGCCAAAAGCTCTGCCTGAGAGGTCTCTTCGGGAAGAGCATACTCAAAGGACTCAAAGCCCACCTCTGCGCACGCCTTTTTCTTGTTGTTCACATATACTCTGGAAGCAGGGTTATCACCTACGATAACAACTGCCAGTCCAACGGAAATGCCCTTTGCTTTAAGCTCCTCGGTCTCAGCCTTTACAGCTGCCTTAACCTTTGCGGAAACTGCCTTGCCGTCAATGAGATTTGCCATGATTTTTCCTCCCTGAAATTATTTTTCGCCATTTTCCTCAGAACCGTCCTCAGGCTCGTCGGAAACTATCTTCTGGTCGTCAGTAAGCTGATTTTTCTGCTCTTTCTTTGCCTTGCGGCGATCCTCCTCAGCCTGCTCTGCCTTTTCGGATTCTGCGATAAGGCGCTTTGATTCCTCGGTATCACGGTAGAGGGGAACGGGGGTCTTTTTAAGTCTCACACGCATGACAATGATATACACCAGTGCCGCAGCGGCGCTTATTGCAGCCAGCATCTGCGAAGCCCTCACGCTGCCGATGTAAAGGCTGTCCGTTCTCAGGCCCTCCACCACAGACCTTTCCAGTCCGTAGAGGAAAATATACAGCGCAAAGATCTCGCCGTCAAATTTTCTGTGCTTGTGGTAGAAATGCAGGATAAGGAAGCCGATAAGGCACCACAGGGATTCATACAAAAAGCAGGGGTGAACGGGGAGCATGGGGTCGATCTCTATTCCCTTTGCAGCCAGCTCCGCCTGATGATTTATAAGGTAGTTCTGTATCCTGCCGCCTGACATTCCCCAAGGAAGATCGGTGTTTGTACCGAATGCCTCCTGATTGAAGAAGTTGCCCCATCTGCCAAGGCACTGACCGATGAAAAGTCCCATGGCGACAATATCAAGGGTGGGCATGATCTTCAGCTTGCGTATTTTTGCCATAATGCAGCCAAAAAGCAGTCCGCCGATTATGCCGCCGTAAATGGCAAGTCCGCCGTCTCTTATGGAAAGTATGTCCTTGATGCTGTGGTAACTTGCTGAATGGAGTACCACGTAGTAGAGCCTTGCTCCCACAACTGCGCCTATAACGCCGGCAATGACCGCATCAATGAGCCTGTCGCCGTCAATGCCGTACTCCTTTGTGCGTCTGAAACAGTACATCATGGCAAGAAGCATGCCCAGCGCTATCATAACGCCGTACCACTTTACGGAAAAGCCGAATATTGATATAGCTTCCGAATTGATAGTAAGGTCTATCCCAAGCTTGGGAAAGACCACATTATCAACAGGAAGCCTTGAAAGTGCTTCCATAGTTAAGCCTTGCCCTCCTGTTCTTCGCTGCGGATAACGGACAGCGTGCAGTTTTCGGGGTCAAAGCGCTGACGAAGGAACTCCGCTGCGTCCTCTGCGGTAACGCTTGCCACAGTTTCGATGGTGGAGAATGCGTTGCCTGTGCCCCTGAGGCCTGCCTTGATAAGTCCGCTTGCAATGGCTTCGGGATTGCCAAGGTTGCGGATAAGGCTGCCGTAATATGCCTTTCTTACAGTCTCGAACTCTTCCTTTGTAAAGCCGACCTGCTTGCGGCGCTCTATTTCCTCGGCGATAAGCTGTGCCACCTTTTCAGGCTCTCTGGACTCGCCGCCGAAAATGGGAACGAAAAATCCGTCGCCCGAGAATGTCTCGGAAGAGAATGTGGAGTTGATAAGTCCCTCATCGTAAAGGCGCTTGTAGAAATCGGAGGTCTCGTCTGCCAGCATGGCAAGAACCATGTCGGAAAGCACCTCGCACCTTACTATGTCCTCATTGCTCACAGGCTCGGACTTGTAGCCGATGTTGAACATGGGCACTGCCACTTCAAGCTTCTGCTCCACGTACTTTGAAGCCACGGTAACAGGCTCCTCGGGAACTATGGTCATAAGCTCCTTGTTTTCGGAGGGGATAAGCATCTCGTCGCAGAGCATCATTATCTCGTCCTCGTCAACGTCTCCTGCAATGGCAAGCACCATGTTGTGGAGATTGTAGAAAGTGTAATAGCAGCGGTAAAGCAGGTCGGCATTGATCTGGGCAATGCTTTCCTTTGTACCTGCAATGTCTATCTTAACGGGGTTTTCGTGATAGATGCCGCCCAGCATATTAAAGAACACACGCCAGTTGGGGTCGTCCTCGTACATTCTTATTTCCTGACCGATGATGCCCTGCTCCTTGCGGACGGTCTCCTCGGTGAAATAGGGCTTCTGGACAAAATCCAGCAGTATTTTCAGGGAGGGGATAAAGTTCTCGGTGCAGGAGAAAAGATAGCAGGTCCTGTCGAATGAAGTGTATGCGTTGCCGAATGCGCCTGTCTTTGCGTAAAGCTCGAACACGCCGCAGTCCTCGTTCTCGAAAAGCTTGTGCTCCAGATAATGGGCAATGCCGTTGGGCACGGTGACAAAATCAGCATCGTCACGGGTCTTGAATGTGGTGTTCACCGAGCCGTAGCGTGTGCCGAAAAGGGCGTGCTTTATGCTGTAGCCCTCGGTCTTCCAGATAAGTATCTCAAGACCGCTGTCGTGCTTTATCCGTGTGTATTTTTCGCCTGTACGGTCATTGGAAATGATCTCTCTTGTCATGACTTTTCTCCTCAGTTCTGACCGTAGTAGGCATTCTTGCCGTGCTTTCTCAGGTAATGCCTGTCAAGCAGAGCCCGGGGCATTGCTCCCGCAGAGGGATTTATGGAAGCGGCGTGATAGTTCATAAATGCCACCTCTTCCAGTACAACAGCGTTGTGAACAGCTTCCATAGCGTCCTTGCCCCATGTAAAGGGACCGTGGTTCTTTACCAGCACCGCAGGAATGGTCATGGGGTCGATGCCCTCAAATGCCTCTGCAATAACAACGCCTGTTTCCTTTTCGTATTCGCCGCCTATCTCTTCGGGGGTCATGTCCCTTGTGCAGGGTATCTCGCCGTAGAAATAGTCGCCCTGAGTTGTGCCCATGGGTATGATGCCGCAGCCTGCCTGTGCGAATGCCGCTGCCCATCTGCTGTGGGTGTGGACGATGCCTCCCATATTTTCAAAGCGTCTGTAAAGTTCAAGATGTGTGGGTGTATCGCTGGAGGGCTTGTACTTGCCCTCGGCAACCTTGCCTGTGGCAAGCTCCACAACTACCATATCATCGGCAGTCATTCCCTCATAGGAAACGCCTGAGGGCTTTATTACCACCATTCCGCTTTCTCTGTCAACGGCGGAGGCATTGCCCCATGTGAATGTTACAAGATTATATTTGGGAAGCAGAAGATTTGCTTCAAGAACTTCTTTTTTGAGATTTTCCAGCATATTATCATTCCTTTCCGTACATTGCAAGGCCTTTTCTGAAAGCGGCTATGTACTTTTCATATCCCTCTCTGCCCTTTTCCTCAGGGTAGGAGACTGTCTTTTCCATATCGCCGAAAACTGTGCTGTCAAGCCAGTCGGCAAGCTTTTTGCCGTTGCCTGTCATCATATAAGCCGCAAGGAGAGCAATGCCCCATGCGCCGCCCTCGCCTGCTGTGGTCATAACAGCCGCAGGGGTATCAAGAGCATCGGCAATTATCTGTGCGGCGGCGTTCTTTACCTTGAAAAGTCCGCCATGGCAGGTGAACAGCTGTGCAGATACTTTCTCGGTATCAAACAGGATATCCATACCCATTTTAAGCGCACCAACAGATGAATAAAGCTGCGCTCTGAAAAATTCGCCCAGTGTGGGAGCGTGCTCGGGCGAGCGGAAATATGCGGGATAGCCCTTTTCAACATTTGCGGCAGGCTCGCCTGACATAAAGCCGTATGCCACCGCTCCGCCGCAGTCCGGGGCAGCGTTCATGGCATTGCGGTAAAGCTTTTCGTAAAGCTCCGACTTGTCGATATCACAGCCCATAAGTGCGCCGAATTCGCCGAACATATTCACCCATGCATCAAGCTCGGTGCAGCAGCTGTTGCAGTGTACCATGGCAACGGGATATCCGTCGGGGGTAGTTACCATGTCTATCTCCCTGTGAACAGCGGCAAGAGGCTCGCTGAGCACCAGCATGGAAAATACGGAAGTACCTGCGGAGATATTTCCTGTGCCTGCTCTTACGGAGTTTGTGGCAACCATTCCCGTGCCTGCGTCTCCCTCGGGAGGGCAGAGGGGAACGCCTGCTTTAAGGCTTCCTGTGGGATCAAGGAACCTTGCGCCCTCTTCAGTAAGATATGCCCCCTTTTCACCTGCGCTCTTAACTGCGGGGAAAAGGCTGTATATATCATTATCATAGCCATGGGAAGCTATTTTATCGGCATATTTTTTCAGCTTGTTCTTGTCATAGCCTGTCATATCAACGGGGAAAATTCCCGAAGCCTCGCCTATACCAACGGCATTTTCTCCGCTGAGCATGAAATGGATATAGCCTGCAAGGGTCGTTACTTTCTTGGTTCTGGGAACATATTCCTCTTTGTCGAGCACCGACTGATAGAAATGTGCGCAGCTCCAGCGCTGGGGAATGTTGAAATCAAGCAGCTCGGTAAGCTCTGCCGCAGCCTTTTCGGAGGTGGTGTTTCGCCATGTCCTGAAAGGAGTGAGAAGAGTTCCGTTTTCATCAAATGCCATGATACCGTGCATCATGGCGGAAACGCCCATTGCGCCGTAGGTCTCGGGGCAAACGCCGTATTTCTCCTTTACGTCCGCCAGGAGCGAAGCATAGCAGGAGCGAATGCCGTTATGGATATCATCAAGGGAATATGTCCAGTAGCCGTTTTCAAAGCGGTTCTTCCACTCGTGAGCGCCCGAAGCTATGGGCTTCATCTCGTCGTCGATAAGGCACGCCTTTATTCTTGTGGAGCCAAGCTCAATGCCCAGATATGTCTTTCCTGTTCTGATCTTTTCAACAATAGTCATATCAGTTTTCCTTTCCCGTAAGCACGTAAACAGTATCAAGTTTAAGGGAAGCGGCAAATTCCATTACCTGCTCCTTTGTTACCTTTTCAATAAGCTCCGAAAGCTTTTCGGGAGAAAGAATATCCTCCTCGCTCTTGGTGCAGTCGCTGAAATACCAGTCCGCAATGTTGCGTGGGGAATCGTCTGCTCCCTTGAGGGCGCACACCATGGCAAGCTTTGCCTGCTCAAGCAGCTCGTCGGAGAACTCACCCTTGGCGGTAAGCGCCAGCTGATTTTCTATTTCCTTGCGTGCAGGCTCGATGTTCTCGCTCTCAACGCCGCTGTCAACGAACATAACACCCGATTTCTCCGCAAAGCTTGCGGCGCAGTAATAGCAAAGGCTCAGCTTTTCTCTTACGTTCATGAAAAGCATGGATACGGGCAGTCCGCCGAAAAGTGCGGTGAATACTCTGCGGACGGCAGGGCTTTTTATGCTTGTCTTGTACGCCATGACCATCTTGCTCTGGAGCACATCAAGGCGCTCGGTCTCATATCTTACCTCGGGCTTTAAGGGTGAAAGCTTTTCAGAGGGGGAATATACCGTTCCCCTGTCCATGGCGGAAAATCTGTCGTTTATGAGCTTTTCACACTTTTCGGGAAGCTCCCTGCCCACAAAGAATATCTCGATCCTTGCAGTACGGAGCAGCTCCTTGTATGCTTTCCAAACCTGCTCTGATGTAAGAGCCTCAGCATCGGAGCGCTCACCCTTGACAGGTATGCCCGCAGGCTCGTTCTCGTATATCACTTTGCCAGCCTTTTTAAGGGCATATGAGCGTTTGTCGTTGATATCAGCGTCAATATCATCAATAAGCTCCTGCTTTTTCAGGGCAAACTGCTTTTCGGGGAATGCGCCGTTTTCGGATACGGGGTCGAAAACACAGCCGCAGAGCAGTTCAAGCACTGAGGCAGATATATCCTCACCCTCCAGCGCAAATCTGTCTCCTATGCAGCTGGCGGACATAGTAATGGTCTGGCTGTCGGCAAAGCGGCTGATGCCGCCTCTTACGCTGGCACCGTAAAGCTCGGCAAGTCTTGTGTTAAAAGCGGTTATGGTAGGATACTTTGCGCAGGTATCCTCAAGCATAAAGGCTATTGCCGCATTGGCAGAGGCGTTCTCCTCGGTGAGCCTTGTTATGAAATGTATGATATAGCTGTCGGTTTTGAATTTGCTGTCGGTAAGCACGGTAAGGGCAATGCCTCTGTCGGCGCTTCCGATGATTTTTCTTTCTCGTTTTATCGCCACGTAATCAACTCCGATATAAAAAAGATTGTACTTTTTTATTATAACACACAGGAAAATATTTTTCCACTGTTTTTCAAACTTTTTTTGCGACCGCAAGGCAGTGAAAGCAAATAAAAAAATCCACACAAATAAGGTCAAGGTAAAGGGTTTAGTAGGTCAACTGGAGGCAGAGCCTCCTTGTCGTCATTGCCGCAGCGGTAAACTACGTTTACCTGCGAAATCTTTGCAAGCGGTTAATGTGATTAACCTGTTAGCCGACTGACCCCCAAATCCCCAAAGCCGCCTGCACTTTGAGTTCAAAAGCTAGCAAAATGTAAGTTTTATCTCAAACAAACCAAAAACTATTTCATGCAGGCGGCTTGAAACCAAGAGACATTCCGTTAGGAATGGCGATTTTGGTTTCCGCCGTAAGGCGCAGGTACGGTCAAACTACAGTTTCAATTTAATATGTCCGTACCATGCAAAGGAGACACCTAAGGAGAGAGGGAGGAAACCCAAACCCAACAAAAGCGGGCATTCCCCCCTCTCTCCTACGGTTTCTCCTCTGCACTCCTTTTCCCTACCCTCTCACCCCCACTAAGCCCGCTTTTACAGTTTGGCTTAATTTTTTGTTTGTCTACTATATTAAATATTGTTTCGTACCTTTCACCGCCGCCCCGCTCATTTGCGGTCTGGCGTTTACATATCGAGTATCTGCTGTTCGTTTTGTTTAGCTCTGCGGTGGAGATTGCTTATATTGTCCGACATATTTTAGTCAGTCGGATATTGTTTTAATTGCCTTGCCCCACTGTGGCAAGGACGACAAGGTGGTCTAAACTTTTTGCCTTGTACTAAATAGCACGGATTTTCCTATATTCTTGTTTATTCCTTTTATAACAAAAAGCAGCCCGATATTTCACGGACTGCTTATATTCATTCTGTTATTATGACCTCCACGCCCTTATCTCTCAGCGCATCAGACACGGTTTCAAGCTTTTTGTCCCCAGTGACCTTTTTAAGCCCTTTCATCTCAAGGAGAGGCGAAAAATCCTCCGCAGGGATATCCTCGATATACAACACCTGTATGCTGTCCATATCGGTCAGCGGAGTAAGGTCGGAGACCTTTGTGTGGGAGATATTAAGCTCCGTAAGGCTCATATTTTCAAGGCAGGAAATATCGCTTACGGCACAGAGGGAAACGTCCAGCTTCTGCAAAGCAGGGGCAAGGCTCACAAAGGAGATATCCTCCAGATCGGTGCAGTCGCTGTAAACATTTTCCGCTTCCTGTTTAAGTGCGTCGGAAACACCTGCGTCGATATCCGTTCTTATTGCGTCCTTGACCTGTGCCTTATAGGGAGTAACTTTAAGCTTTTTAAGGCGTGTGAAGTCGCTGAGGCTGTCTGTTCCGTCGGTCGTCATAAGTGTGAGTGAAAGCTCACGCTCGCTTATGCTGTAGTATTGTCCGTCTATCTGCCTGACAGCACCGCTGATGCCTGACTGGAGCAAATTCACCAGCACAAACACTCCGATAAGCGCCGCCAGTATCAGCACTGCCTCCACCGCTCTTTTTTTCATAAAGCTATCCTTTCAAAATATCATTTCTTTTTGGGAGCCTTTGCCGCTGACTTTACGGGCAGGCTCATTGTAAAGAGCAGGTCTGTGGTGAATATCTTCACCGCCAGATACATACATACCGCAAAGAACACCAGCTGATATATAAGTCCGCCCCAGACAAGTCCCATATGACCGAACAGCATATTGTTCATAGCCGTATAAGTGTGGGTAAAGGGAATGATGTAAAGAATTATCCTGGGAATGGGAGAAAGGGAATTTACGTCCGCAAACATGGTGACAAAGAAAGGTATCATGGTTATCATCATAACGGGAAGCACCAGTGTCTGGACGGACTTGGTATCGGTGGCCATTGCTCCGAGGATAAGGGACACGGAAAGACCTATGGCAATGGTAAGGAACAGCTGAACTGCAAAAATCGCCATCTGACCGCCCGAAAGGGTAAGTCCAAGAGTTTTCATTGCGTCGCCCATGGAGATACTGCCGCTTGCATCGGAGGATATCTCGTTCACCGCACTGCCCATCATGCCGTTCATATAGAACGCAAATCCCACGACCATTGATGCCGCATTGAGGAGAGCCACTATAAGCGCAGCTATCATTTTTGCCATAAGCACTGTAAATCTTGAAACGGGTGCGGAAAGCAGTGTTTCAAGGGTCTTGTCTATCTTCTCGGTGGAAATGGCTGTCATTATCATCTGGGAAGCCATGAGGACGAGGAAGAACACCGCAAAGGGAGCTATCATTGACTGGTTCATAAGCATTGCGCTCAGTGCCTCGGAGGAGACTTCAACAGTCTTTCCGTTGGCTGCGGTGTAGGAAACCGCCAGCACAGGCTCGCTTATAAGCTGCATCTGCTCATCGGTAAGCCCCATTTTCTCCGTCTCGATATACTTTGAGGTATATGCACTGATGGACGATGTAAGGCTTGCTGCGGAAATGCTCTTCATGGAAGATGCCAGACCGCCCTTGTCAATAAGGCTCACGCAGTTTACCGATGCCTGACCGCCGTTCATAACGGTCTCGCCGAAGCCTGCGGGGATGACTACAAGATTATCCAGTCCCAGCCTTTTAAGCTCGCTGAAATAATCATCGGACTGAAGTGTTACCACCTCGGGGTCTGCGCCGTAATCGGGCAGAGCCGTTATCATATCCGCCGTGAACCGGGAGCCGTCCAGATCGGCGATATTTACCTGGGAATTGTTGATGGCATCGTCCATAACGCCGCCCATGAACTGACCCAGGCAGATAAGCAGCACGCAGGTGAATATCATGGCAAATATCGCCTGCTTGGTAAGCAGTTCTCTCAGCTCTTTTTTAAGAAGGTTACCTAACTTCATCAGAAGTCACCACCCTTTCAAATACCTCTTCAAGGTTAGCCGCTTCATAGCGCTGCTTCAGCTCGTCGATAGTTCCCACAGCCATTATTTTGCCGTGCGCCATTATGCCCACTCTGTCGGAGACATATTCTATCTCCAGCATATTGTGGGAGGAGAGCAGGAAGCTCATGCCGTCCTCTGCGGAAAGCTTTCTTATAGTTTTTCTGATATCAAGGGCGTTTATAACGTCCAGTCCCGAGGTAGCCTCGTCCAGTATGGCAAGGCGGGGGCGGGTCATTACCGCACGGGAGAGCAGCAGCTTTCTAATCATACCTCTTGAATAGCCGCCTATCTTCTCTTCCAGCCTGTCGCCCAGACCGCACATATTTACGCCACGGTTAACAAAAGTATCTATCTCGTCCTTGTCGGAGGAAAAAAGCCCTGCCATAAAGTAAAGATAGTCCATGCCTGTCATGGTCT
>OHKS01000271.1_pt1 | contig 23398 bp, 18 predicted proteins | sample 1568881 | NCBI WGS metagenome assembly OHKS01 (sample SAMEA3879569, study PRJEB24766) | human gut metagenome | biome: human-associated habitat; feature: feces | place: USA | collected 1985/1987 | reverse complement strand
CGCGCCGGGGATGGAGCCGATGCCGCCGAGCACGGCTGCGATAAACGCCTTCATGCCCATCATCGAGCCCATGTCATTCGTAACACGGGGGTAGGTTGCGCAGTACATCAGCGCGGCCACGGCAGCCAGACCGGAGCCAATGGCAAAGGTCGTGGTGATGATCTTGTTGACATTGATGCCAACAAGCGTCGAAGCGTCCTTATCCTGCGGCACAGCGCGCATCGCCTTGCCGAGCTTGGTCTTTTTAACAAACAGCTGCAGTGCGATCATGATGCCCAGCCCGATGGCAATGGTCAGCAGCACATTCAGCGGCAGCGCCACACCGCCCACGGTGACGGTCGGCAGGCTGAAGATGGCCTGCACATTGTGCGGCTTGGCGCCGAACAGCACCATGGCCAGATTCTCAAGGAAGATGCTCATCGCCAGAGCGGTGATTAGGGCGGACATGGGGCCCGCCTTGCGCACGGGGCGGTAAGCGAGGATCTCAACCAGCACGCCCACAACGGCGCAGACTGCGATTGCAATGATGACCGCCAGCCAAGCGGGCATCCCTGCGTTGACCATCAGCGGGATCGTGTAGAACAGCGTATACGCGCCGATCATGATAAAATCACCATGTGCGAAGTTGATCATACGGATGATGCCATAGACCATTGTGTAGCCAAGGGCAATCAGTGCGTAGATCGCGCCCTGGTTCAATCCATTGATCAGGCTTTGGAAAAACAATGAGAAGCTCATTTGTGGTCCATTCCCCTTTCCTACGGTGTTTCAAAAAAAGAAATGTACACGGCAGGCGTTCCTTGCGGGTTGCAGCACCACCGTGTACATCTCCCATCCGTCTTTGGACTTTACTTTTTATTCAGCCTTGGAAACGACCTTGCCGTCAGAGCCGAGCGTTTCCGTCCACTTGACTGCGCCGTCCACATAAGTGTTGATAGCAATGCTCTTGATAGCGTCGCCGTTCTCGTCCAGCGTGATGTCGCCGCCGACACCGGTGAAGCTCATACCGGTCATGCCCTTGACAAGGCTGGCCGTATCGGTGCCGCCTGCATTCTCAGCGGCCTGCACCAGCATGTACATAGCGTCATAATACAGGGCCGCGCAGGCGTTCAGGCTCTCGGTGCCGTACTTTTCGGTGTACTTCTGCACGAAGTTCTGGACAGCCGGGGCTGTATCCTCGCTGGAGTAGTGGTTCGTAAAGTAGCAATCATCAAACTGTGCGGCAAGGCCGGTCGTGTCGGAGCCGTCCCAGCCGTCGCCGCCCATGATGGCACCGGTAAAGCCAGCATTGCGGGCTGCACCGACCAGCAGCGGAACGGTGTCGAGGAAGCAGGGATAATACAAAAGCTCTGCACCGCTGGCTACGGCCTGCGCTGCCTGCGAGGAATAATCGGTGTCGGTGGTCATGCACTCGCCGGTGTAGGCGACCTCGATGCCGTTGGCCTCGCAGTTTTCAATAAAGGCATCCTTCAGACCGTTGGAGTAGTCATCGTCCTTGGCGTAGATGACCGCAGCCTTGGTAAAGCCCTTGTCCTTGGCGAAAAGCGCTGCCATCTTGCCCTGATACGGGTCGATGAAGCAGTTGCGGAAGATCGTGTCGCCCTTTAAGGTAACGTCGGCGTTGGTTGCGCCGGTCGCCAGTAGCAGCATACCGTCCTTGGAGGCCTGCTCTGCCATGGGCAGCGTGACCGAGGAGAAGAAGCTGCCGACGATAGCCTCCGGAGAGTCCGCCATGACCTTGTTGTAGGCGTTCATGGCCTGCTTGGCGTCCTTGGCATCATCTGCGACCTTGCCGCCGTTGACGACCTCGATCTTATAGCCGGAGTCCCCGGCATTGATCTCCTCGATGGCCATATCAATGGCGTTCTGAGCGCCCTCACCGTAGATGGCGGAGCCGCCGGTCATCGAGCAGACAACACCAACGCGGATGACATTGTCCTCCTCCCCCGTTGCGGTGCTTGCCGCAGTGGATGTAGCCGAGGCTGTCTCACTGCCTGCCTGAGCGGTGCCGCCCTGCTGTGCGCTGGAGCCGCAGCCTGCCAGCAGGCTGGCGGACATTGCAGCTGCTACGGTAAGTGCCAGAACTCGATTACGCTTTTTCATTGTGTGACCCTCTCTTTCCGTTTCTCTGATATGCCCTCTTTCATCCAAAACAAAAGGCGCGCAGCCCTGTGACAGGTACTGCACGCCTTTGTGCTATAGGAAAAGGGGCCGCATACTTTGGTAAGTACGCGACCCCTTTGTCCCGTTCATCTTCTGGACGATGTTGTTATTATAGCAGACTGCACAAGAAACGCAAGTGTTTTTCTACGATTCATGAGAAAGCACAGGATTTTTGAAGTTTTGTTTTTGATTGTTAGGTTTATCATGGTTTTGGCAGAAGATTCTTAGTCAAGACGGGTCTGCTACGACAAAACACAGCTCTGCTCATTGTGTCATTTTAAATACTGCTGAAATTCTCCGTGCCTTTGGACACGAAGAAGCGAAAAGTAACGCATCAGCTTGAGAAACACCGTGATGGGGCAAAGATACTTGCAAAACGCGCGGTTATCCTTGCACGCAAAAGGCCTCTGCCGGTTCAGTAAAACCGGCAGTACGGTCAGATAACGGCTGCATGGACAGTTCACTCCTCAAATTTAGATTTCAAATATAGTCTTGTCCGGAACATTCTGCGGATCAAGCATATCAGCTCGGTATGCGGCCTTTTGCGCCGCATGGTGCAAGGCACCCTTTATAAGCGCAGCCCTTTTATATCCTTGATGCGCGACAAAATCATATTACAGCTGCAGCTCTGCACACCGGGCAGGGTGTCGATGACTGTGTGCAAGAAGGTTTCCATTTCCTCTGCAGAAGCCGCCACGGCGTGAACATGCAGCTTATCCCTGCCGGTCACGCGGTAGATCTGCGTGACAGTGTCGTGCCGGTCCAAAATCTGCGTGACCTGTGCCAGACAGTCGGGCGCTGTCTCGATCTCGAAGTAGCAGGACACCGCACCGCTGATTTTCTGCGGGTTTATGACGGTCGTATACTCCTCAATGATGCCCTTTTGCTCCAGCGTCTGGATTCTTGCCTTCACCGCGACTCTGGATATGCCGATTTTCTCCCCGATGTCCGAGTAGGAAATGCGCGCATTTTCTATGAGCAGCTGTACGATTTTCTGATCCAGTGTGTCCAGCCCGTCCAGATACATAGCGTTCCCTCCGTCTGTAAACTTTCTATGCGTATCATAGCACCATTCTTTCCAAAAGTAAATATGCCGTTGACGCGCCGTCTTTGCCGCGCTATAATAGTTTCGATCCGTAATTATCAGCTTTCGTTTTGTGAGGATTCGTTATGAACCGAGATTTAACAAAAGGCCCTGTCGTGCGGTCAATGCTTCTGTTTGCCATCCCCATGATTTTGGGTGACCTGCTGCAGCAGTGCTATAACATCGCTGACACGCTCATCGTCGGGCAATTTTTGGGACGAAACGCCTTGGCGGCAGTCGGGTCTGCCTTTACGCTGATGACCTTTTTGACCTCGGTCATTCTGGGGCTTTGCATGGGCAGCGGCGCACTGTTTTCCATGCGTTTCGGGCAGCGGGACGAACCCGCCCTGCAGGAAAGCCTCTGCGCATCGTTTTATTGCATTGCGCTTATCACCGTGCTTTTGAACCTTATCGCCTTTGCGTGCCTTGACGGGCTTCGTATCTTTCTGCGGGTCCCTGCCGAAGTTTGGGGCGATATGCGCGTCTACCTGTTCTTAGTCTTTTTAGGGATACCCGCCATTTTCCTGTACAACTTTTTTGCTTCGTATTTAAGGGCCATCGGCAATTCAGTGATCCCGCTGGTCTTTTTGGCGGTTTCCTCGGTGCTGAACATCGTACTGGATCTCTGGTTTGTTGTAGGGTTAAACAAGGCGGTCGCTGGGGCTGCACAGGCCACCGTGATTGCGCAGTATATTTCCGGTGTGGGTATTGCCGTCTACACTTGGGTGCGCTTTCCGCAGGTGCGCTCGGTTGCAAGGCCGCGCACCTTACGCGCACAGAGGGTCCGGGAAATATTCTCCTATTCCTCTCTAACCTGTGTCCAGCAGTCGGTGATGAACCTCGGTATTCTTATGGTGCAGGGGCTTGTGAACAGCTTTGGCCCCGTTGTGATGGCAGCCTTTGCCGCTGCCGTGAAAATCGATGCCTTTGCCTATATGCCGGTGCAGGATTTCGGCAACGCCTTCTCCACCTTTATTGCGCAGAACTACGGTGCAAAGCAAAACGACCGCATACGCTCGGGTCTGAAAAGCGCTGTCTTGATTTCGGCTGCCTTCTGCGTGGTGCTGTCCACGCTTGTCTGCGCATTTGCCAAACCACTGATGCTGCTTTTTGTCGATGCCGGGGAAACTGAAATTCTGCGTGAGGGTGTGCGGTATCTGCATATTGAGGGTTCGTTTTACTGCGGTATCGGCTGCCTGTTTTTGCTGTATGGCCTCTACCGTGCATTGGGTAAGCCGGGCATGAGCGTTGTGCTTACCGTCATCTCGCTGGGCACCCGCGTTGCCCTCGCCTACCTGTTGTCCTCCCTGCCCTCCATCGGTGTGACCGGCATCTGGTGGTCCGTTCCCATCGGCTGGGCGCTTGCAGATTTTGTGGGATTTGTGTATTATAAAAAGAAAATCAACTTATATGACGGCAGCCAGCCATAAAAGACCGCCGATTGCCTTTAAAGGGAGCAGCTATGCAGATCAGCCAGTTTTTTCTCAACGGAGACATGAAAGGCGCTCTTGCCTATATGCGCAGCCATGAGGCGTTCAAAGAGATTTTTCCCGCCTATACCGCCATCTTTGAGGATTGTAAATACCGCACCTATGAAATGCCGGACATGCTCAACTCTGTTTTGCGGTTGTATCAGGTATATTTCCGGGACACCTTTTATTGCGGCTCACCGGAAGCGGAGGCCGCAGACAAGCTGTTGACCGGGCTGAAGCATCTTCTGAATATGCCGGATGCCGATGAAGATACTTTAGTCGAACAGCTTCAGTCTGTGTTTGAGGCAAACGGCTATCATGCGCTTTTCGGGAAAACACAGGGCTATTACGGCCCGTATATCTGGCATGACACGGTTCCGACCGTCTACCGTGTCGAATTGCCGGATGGTGCAGCCGAATACACCGTCAACATTCTGAAAGGCTTCGTGTTCCGGAGTTGGCTGGATTATCTGACCTTCGGCAAGCAGGGTACGGGCGGCTGGGCTTCGCCCGACGGCACGATCAACTGCATTGAGCAGGCGTATGATTTTGAAAGTGAACGGTTTCTTGTGTCACTTTTGAAGCACGAGGCACAGCACACCGTTGACATGAAGCGATTTCCGGGAACCACTCCCGCAGAGTTAGAATACCGGGCAAAGCTGGTGGAGCTGCATTACTGCAGCGATTTAGGATTGCTGCAAAAATTTCTATTGGCAGCAGATGAACGAAAGAGCAAGGATAGTCATGCACTGGCCTGTGCGCAAATCAAACTTGCATTCGCACATACAAACCAAGCAGACCTTTCCTGCATACAGACAAAGGCACTGGAGCTGCTTCACGCGCACACGAAAATAATGAAAGAAAAATACACTGTACTAGATGCAAGTCCATTATCTTCGTAATTTACTTATGCCCTGCATCGTCCAAACATCTAATGCCAATATCTGCACATACGATCTCACCGCAGTACACGGCAGAATTTTTGGCAGCATGCAGCGGCTTATAGCTGTCGAATGTCACGGTCAGATCAGCACTGACAGCCCCCTCGGCAACCTCGCCGGTATCGGTGACAATACCGCTTGGCAGATCGAGGGCCAACACAAATGCTCCCCCCGCCTGCGCGCAATGTATCAGCGCGCAGGCGGCGCGTCCGGCCGGGCGCAGACTGCCATGGAATCCGGTGCCGTACAAGGCATCCGCCACCACCCTGAAGTGCTGCGGCTTCAGGGCTGCAGCATCACGGCAGACGGCGATCTGAAGGCCCTCCAGACGTGCATAATTTGTTATGGCATCAGGTGTTTTCGGCTCCCCCTCCGCCAGCAGGACCGTCACCTGCCAACCGTCTAAGGCAGCCGCGCGGGCAAGCACAAAGCCGTCACCGCCGTTGTTTCCCTTACCGCAAACAACAAGCAGTGATGCCGCTTGCGGGAATCGTGCCCGCAGCTGCGCGTAGGCAGCAAGGCCCGCATTCTCCATCATCTGCAGGTATGGGATTCCCCGTTCATTTACAGCCCGTTCAATTTCTTTCATCTGTGCGGCAGTCACAATGCGGCGGTCCATCTCAAGTCTCCTTTTGCCAGACACTCGACACACGGTCTTTGTGCCTGTATTTTCATCAAAGCTTGTGCCACATTATACCGCTTTAGGCTGCGGATTGCAATCGTCCCGGCATTAAAGCGCATATTTCACAGCTAATCGGCACTACATCATACTTTTTTCGGAAGCGATCGCTCGTACTTCGGAAAGCTGCGGTGTAAAGTTCATTTTCTGTCCCTCCTGTGCGTTCAAATCCATACAAAAAGTCCCCGGCAGAGGGAAAGCTTCCCTCTGCCGGGGACGAATAGTTTTCACGGTGCCACCCCGGTTCATGGGCACGATGCCCATGCGCTTTGCGGGATGCCAACACATCCCCGGCAACTGACGCATGCCCTGCGTTGCAGAATACTCTGCGGGGTTCCCCGCATTTGACTGCACCCTCGGCGGTCCATTTGATGTGTTGTCTACAGCCTGATTCTCAGCACCGCAGGCTCTCTGTATGGGCATTGCACGCCGTTATTTCCGCTTCATCGGTTTAAACTCTTAAGGCAACACCGCACAATTCCCGCCTGACGGCTTAAGCACCGCTCTGGCGGATCTCCGCGCCAAGAGCCGCCGCAAGCGGCGGTTGCGCTTCGAAGCGCCTCGCTGCGGCACGGTGTGCGGCACGGCATCTGCGTTGCCAAAATGCTCGATAATACACAAAGTATTATCTGCGCTTTTGGCTTAGCAGCTGCCGCACCTCGCTCGCCGTATCGGCACTTAGAATTATGCGGTATTGCCTTAAATTTTTATATAGTAAAGCACAACCTTGTTGTTTTGTCAATCGACTTTTTGGATTTTCACAAATTGCCTTTTCGGCAGGCATCAACAGCCCCTTCTAATTGTGCCAGCGCCTTTGTCAGGGTTGCGCGGGGGCAGGCAATGTTGAACCGCTGAAAGCCCTGCCCGACCTCGCCGAAAATTGCGCCGCTGTCCAGCCAGAGCTTTGCCTTATTAAGGATCAGCTCCTCCAACGCTGCCGCATCCAAAGCCAATCCGCGAAAATCCACCCAGACAAGGTAGGTCCCCTCCGGCTCGATCATTTTAAGCTCCGGCAGCCGGGCCGCAACAAATTCACGCATATACGCAATATTGTCTTTGAGATACGCCTTTACCGCATCGTACCAGACCCCGCCGTCACGGTAGGCGGCCTCAGCTGCGATCAGACCTGCCGCATTCAGCTGGCTGTAGCCGCTCGCATTGTACGCCCTGCGGAACTGCTGGCGCAGTGCTTCATCCGGGATAAAGATGTTTGACACCTGCAGCCCTGCAATGTTGAAGGTCTTGCTGGGTGAGGTAGCCGTAATGGTAAAGGCTGCAAAATCCGGGTCCACAGTCGCAAACACCTGATGCTGCCCATGCCAGACAAAATCGGCATGAATCTCATCGCTGAATACGATTACGCCATGCCTGTGGCAGATACGCCCCAGCTGCTGCAGTTCCTCACGGCTCCACACACGGCCCACGGGGTTGTGCGGGCTGCACAGCAGAAAGAGGCGGACCTTGTTTTCGATGATCTTCTTTTCAAAATCAGCAAAGTCTATCTGGTATCTTCCTGTTTTCTCATCCAGTACCAGATCACTGGATACCAACCTGCGCCCATTGTCCAGAATCACCTCACTGAACGGGTAGTAGACCGGCTGCTGGATCAGCACCGCCTCCCCGGGCATGGTGCAGGCCCTGACGGCAACCGCTATGGCAAAGACGATGCCGGGCGTTTTCTGCAGCCATGCAGGCTCCACCTGCCAGCCGTGGCGGGTCAGCATCCAGTGCTGTACAGCGTCAAAATAGGCATCATCTGACTCGGTATAGCCGTAGATGGCATGCTGTGCCTGACGGATCAGCGCATCCTCAATGTAGGAGGAGGTCTTGAAGTCCATATCTGCGACCCAAAGCGGCAGGACATCAGCCGGACGGCCGCGCTGCACGGCAAAGTCATATTTCAGGCATTTGGTGCCGCGGCGGTCAATGACCGCATCAAAATCCAGATTGCGTTCGCTCATCATCGGCTCCTTTTTCTTACAGGGCGGCTTGTACGGCTGCAAACGCCTGTTCCAAATCGGCGCGCAGATCGTTTATATTTTCAATTCCCACCGACAGGCGCAGGATACGGTCGGTCAGGCCGTTCGCCGCCAGCACCTCCGGCGGCACATCAGCGTGGGTCTGGGTGATCGGGTAGGTCAGCAGGCTTTCGGTGCCGCCCAGACTCTCGGCAAAGCGGATAAGGCGCACTGCTTTCAGCAGCACAGGTACTTCCCGTTTGTCGCGCACCTCAAAGGTCAGCATCGCACCGAAGCCGCGCGCCTGCTGTTTCATCAGCGCATGGCCGGGATGCTCCGGCAGGCCGGGGTAGATGACCCGCGTGACCTCCGGCCGGGTTTTGAGCCACTGCGCCAGCGCCATTGCATTTTCCTCGGCGCGGTCCATCCGTACCGCCAGCGTCTGGATACCGCGCAGCAGCAGCCATGCATCGAACGGTGCCAGATTCGCACCGATCGTCTTACTGATTTCCCGCAGGCGGGTGGCCAGCGCAGCGTCCTTTACCACGGCAAAGCCGGCGAGCGTATCATTGTGGCCGGACAGATACTTGGTGCCGCTGTGTACAACGATGTCTGCCCCAAGGGTCAGTGGGTTCTGCAGATAGGGCGAGAGAAAGGTATTATCCACGATAAGCAGCGCCCCATGTGCATGCGCCAGCTCGGCAGCTGCGCGGATATCAGTAACACGCATCATCGGGTTGGTGGGCGTTTCGATATAAAGCGCCTTCGTTTCGGGGCGGATCGCTGCTGCCACCTGCGCGGTGCCATCGCTGAAGTTCACCGTTGTAAAGGTAATACCGCGTGGCTCACTGACCGTGTGGAACAGTCTGGGTGTGCCGCCGTACAGGTCGGCCTCCGCCACGATATGATCCCCCGGTGCAAACAGCTCCATCACCGCCAGAATGGCAGCCATACCGGTGGAAAACGCAACGGCATCGGTGCCCTGTTCCAGTGCCGCCACCGTCTTTTCCAACTGCTGGCGGGTGGGGTTCTGCACACGGCTGTAATCATAGCCGGTGCTTTCCCCCAAAGCGGGGTGGGCAAAGGTCGCTGTCTGGTAAATAGGAAAGCTGATAGCGCCGTACCGCGCTGCGGGGTCGTCCCCCTCCAGATGGATACATCGGCTCTCGATAGATAAACTCATAGTACCACTCTCCCTGTTGGGTATTCCGGGCGGTCACTCTCCCCCGCCCTGTTTGCTTTACGCTTCCGGCGTGTAGTTGACTTCCAGCACAATGTCCTCAAAGGTCACGGCACGCACCTCACCGCCGCCGGTCGGGTTGGACGGCTCATACTGGATCTTATAGCCGTCCTGCTTGAATTTTTGGATGATGCGGTCCAGCTCCGGCCGACTGCTCACCTTGATGCAGATATGGGCAAGCCCCGTGCGGTTGGGGTCCTTGGGGGCATCTACGATCTCAGGCTTTGTCATAAGCTCGATCCATGCCCCCTCATCCAGCTGCAGGATGTCAGAGTAGTAGTTGTTTTCCTCCTCGTTATAGGTTTTCAGCAGCGTTGCGCCGAAGTAATCCTCAAAGAATTTTCTTGCACCCGCCAAATCCTTTACAAAAATACCTACATTGCCGATTCTCATGGTTGTATCCCCCTTATATAGTCTGTTGATACATGGGTGTGGACAGATATTTCATACCGTTGTCCGGCAGAATGACTGCGATGCTTTTGCCTGCATATTCTGCGCGCTGTCCGACCTGTACCGCGGCATGCAGCGCAGCCGCCGCCGATGTGCCGAGAAACAGTCCCTCCGTATGCAGGACATCATGGGCCGTTGCGTAGGCCTCGGCCGTGCGGACATTGATGTATTCATCGCTCCAATCCGGTGTCAGATACTCCGACAGTTCTTCTTCCGGTACGCCGTAGGCCGGCAGAACACCGTCGATGATCTGCACATCCGGATGCTCCGGTGTCAGGCGGGAGTCGGGGTGGGGCTGCACCAGCACGACACGCAGCCCGGGGTTGCGGCTGCGCAGATACCGCGCCGTGCCACTGCCTGTACCGCCTGTGCCTGCCATGCAGACCAGCACATCCACATTGCCGCCGGCATCCTGCCAGATCTCCGGCCCTGTTGTGCGGAAATGCGCCTCCGGGTTGGCCGGGTTGGCTGCCTGATTGTTGAAATACGCCCCCGTGCGTCTGCAGTAGGCGGCGATTTCCGCCAGGGTTGCCTCGCGCTCCGGCTCCTGCCAGGGGTGGCTGCGCTCTGCTTCGGGGCGCAGGCCGATTGCATCCTTATAGTCCAGCAGCCGTGCGCCGTAGGCCTGCAGGATCAATCGGCGCTCCAGCGAGGCACCGCGCTCAAGAAAGATCTCCATCCTGTAGCCGCGTGCAGCGGCAAATGCCGCCAGCCCGATGCCGGTGTTTCCGCTGGTCTGCTCCACAATGGTTCCGCCCGGCTTCAGCGCCCCGCTTTGTTCGGCCGCTTGAATCATCGCCAGCGCCGCGCGATCCTTAACGCTGCCGGTCGGGTTAAAAAATTCCAGCTTTGCGAGGATATGCGCCCCGCAGTGCTGCTGCCGTTCAAAACGGTCAAGCTCCATCAGCGGCGTATGACCCACCAGCTCATCAATGGAATGTACCACCCCTGCCATACTGCCTTTCCTCCCCTGTCAGATGCTGTAGTCGAAATCATCCGTGACCGTGCGCAGAAAGCGCTTGCTTGCCTCCTGCTTCGGATGCAGGAAGAACTCCTTGGCGGGGGCTTCCTCCGCCACAATGCCGTTTTCCATAAAGATGATGCGGTCAGACACATTGCGGGCAAAGCCCATCTCATGGGTGACGACCACCAGCGTAAGTCCATCGGCAGCCAGTTGGGTGATGGTATTCAGCACCTCGCGGGTCAGCTCGGGGTCCAGCGCCGAGGTAGGCTCATCGAAAAGCAGTACCTCCGGCCGGAATGCGATGGCCCGGGCGATGGCCACGCGCTGCTGCTGCCCGCCGGAAAGCTGATCCGGGTAAAAATCCTTCCGGTGGAGCATCCCGACCTTTTCCAGCATCTCGTCTGCGGTCTGCTCCGCTTCGGCCCGGTCTATGCCGCGGGCGGTGATCAGCCCCTCCAGCACATTCTGCCTGACCGTCATGTTGCGGAAAAGGTTGAAGTTCTGGAACACATAGCCCATCTTCATCCGCAGGGCACGGATTTCATTATGGCGAAGCTTTGTTATATCCTTTTCAAAGTCATCAAACCGGATGGTGCCGCTGTCGGCCTTTTGCAAAAAGCTGATGCACCGCAGCAGGGTGGTCTTGCCGGACCCGCTGCTGCCCAGTATCGAGATAACCTCCCCGTTGTTGACACGAATGTCAACGCCCTTCAGCACCTGGGTCGTGCCGTAGCTGCAATGCAGATCCTTTACTTCCAACATGGGTAGGCTCCTTTTATTGTCAGACCAGTTTATCCGGCGTCACGCCGAGAATATCGTTAAAATAGTTGTTGGCGATCATCATCACACCCATGGCGGTGATCACTACGATCTCCTCCTCGGTAAAGTTTGCTTTCAGCTTATCAAACAGCTCCTGCGGCACATGCTTGGGATTTTCCGCAATGGCCTGCCCGTAATCGATCAGAATCTGCTCCTTCTCGGTAAACTCGAATGTATCAAAGTCGATGCCGTTTTTCTTGAGCAGGTTGCGGAAATAGATGCTGCACACAAGGCAGCCGTTCGTCTGGGAGATGGCATATTCAAAAAAGTCTGCTGCACGCTTGCCGATCAGCCGCTGCAGCTCATCATCCAGCGCATAGGAACCGGCCTCCACGGCGTTGAACGCAGCTGCATTGTGCAGCAGCGTGCGCTTTTCTGCGGTCAGCGCGTGACCCTCGGCCAGATGGTCGGCAATAATCTTCTGAATGCTTGCGGGGGCAGTCTCGGGGTTGATCTCACTGATAATAGCCATAATTAAGCAGGCTCCTTTCCAAGCTGTGCAATCTGTTTTGGTGTATTCCACGCAAGGCGTTTTTCCAGCACGCCCTGCAGTAAGGTAAGTACGGTGTTTAAGAGCAGGTAGACAAGGGCTACCTCGCAGTAAAGCGCAAACGGCTCAAATGTGCGGGCTGCGATCTGCTGGGCGGTCTTGAACATCTCAACCACCGTGATGCTCGCCGCCAGCGAGCTGTCCTTCGTCAGGCCGATCAGCGAGCTGAACAGCGTAGGGAACGCGACCCGCGCCGCCTGCGGCAGAATGACCCGCATCATGATCTGACCGGAACTCAGGCCGATCATATATCCAGCCTCCCACTGTCCCTCCGGCACGGACTGGATCGCAGCGCGTATCGTTTCGGACATATAGGCGGCGTAATTCAGCGAGAATGCGATGACCGCTGAGGGAAACGCATCCAGCGTGATACCCAGTGACGGCAGGCCGAAGAAGATGATATACATCTGGACGATAAGCGGTGTGCCGCGGAAGACCCAAACATAGACGCGGGCCAGTTGCTTGAGGATGCGGACATTCTGCACCTGGATCAGTGCCAGTGCAAACGCCAGCACAAGGCTCAGCGCGTAGATGCATACCGTCAGCGGGATGGTTGCCTTAAAGCAGTAGAGCACCAGCCGCGGGAACGAGGAGATCAGGATCTCCGCCAATCTTTCCGTCATTGTGTTTCACCTTGCCTGTAATACAGTTATTGATACGCGGACTCGGTATAGTCGCCGCCCAGATACTTTTCAGAGATTTCCTTCAGCTTGCCCTCCTCGCGCAGCTCTGCAAGTGCGGCGTTGATGGCATCCAGATATTCGGTCGCCCCCTTGCGGACGGGAATGGCAATGACATCCTCGGAATCCGGGATGACGAAGGCCTCCTTCAGCTTATCCTTTGCATCGGGATGCTCGTCCAGATAGGCGTTCAGCACCGGTACGCTGGTGCCGAGGAAGTCTGCGCGGCCGGAAAGCACAAGGTCGATAGCCTCAGAGCTGGTGTCGATGCCGATGATCTCCGCGCCCTGCGCCTCATACCACGGGATGAAGGCGTTCGTAGCGTTTGTGGCGATCTTCTTGCCCTTTAAGTCCTCCGGCGTCTGGATGCTGTCATCATCGGCTCGCACGACAACGCGGCGCGCTTCATAATAATAGGGGTCAGAAAAATCGTATTTTTCGGCGCGCTCATCGGTGATGCTGACGCTGTTGATAACCGTATCAAACCGGCCGGAGTCGATGCCGATGAGCAGCGAATCCCACGCAGCCTCCTGAAACTCTGCCTCGACACCAAGCTTTTCGGCCAATGCCTTGCCCAGCTCGATGTCAAGCCCCGTCAGCTCGCCGCTGTCATCGTGGTAGGTGAACGGCGGGTAGGTACCCTCGACGCCGATGACCAGCTTGCCGGCGGCCTTAACCTTTTCCAGTTCCCCGCCCTCTGCGCTCGCAGCAAAGGTGCTTTCAGCCGCTGCGTCTGCCGATGCAGCGGAGGCGGCGGTACTGCCGCACCCGGAAAAAACAGCGGCGGTCAGGGTGAAGGCCAGCAGAGCGGCGGCGGTCTTTTTAACAATGCGTTTCATACTCAATTTCTCCTTTATATCGGTCGTTTATCGTTTGTTTTTACATCAGGATACAAAAATGCCCGGCGCTTAACAGAAGCGGCCGGGCAGGTACGGTATATGGCTTCACCCGCAATGCGAGTGCCCTACATCGGTGCAGCGCGAACAGAGCGAATGCACCGCGGCCATACAGTTTGCCCGGCAGCACGGCATTCGACAACACATGATGGATGCAATTTTGCTGATACGGTACATAGTGACGTCTCCCTTCGCGGTAGTTGTTTGGATTCGATGGGTGTATGATACACCCATTTACCTACTACGTCAATATGTTTATAGGAATTTATTTTGCTTTTGCTTTTATGACCAGAATCACAGCATTGTAATAAATGCATTTGTGTGATTTGCCGCATTGTGTCTAATCAAATTGCTATGCACAGCACCGCACAGGTATATTTTACTTTTTCTTTACTGTATACAGATACGGCACCTACATTCTGCTCTTGAAAAATCACGGTTGTGTGCTATAATAATTCTGTTACTCTGTCTCAATATTTATCTGCCGCATACCGGGTTACACATTTTCGGTATGCGCAAGGCCCTGAATAGACCGGGCAGAATGGATACAAGTGATGAAAATCAGGAAAATTCTTGTTGCTGTGATTTCGCTTTTTATGGCAGCCGCACTCCTTACCGGCTGCGGCACGGCAAACAGCGGCAGCAAAGCGGATGACCTGCCTGTCATAAAGCTGGGCAGTGACAGCTACCCGCCGTACAACTATCTCGATGAGGACGGCAACCCAACCGGCATTGATGTTGAGCTGGCCACCGAGGCCTTCGCAAGGATGGGCTACCGGGTCGAGATCGTACAGATCGACTGGGAGAAAAAGAAGGAACTCGTTGAGAGCGGCGCGATCGACTGCATCATGGGCTGCTTTTCTATGGAGGGACGGCTGGACGACTACCAGTGGGCCGGCCCGTATATAGCAAGCCGTCAGGTCGTTGCCGTGAACGAGAGCAGCGATATCTATACCCTGCAGGATCTCGCCGGCAAAAACCTTGCTGTTCAGTCCACAACAAAGCCGGAGAGCATCTTTCTGAAGCGCACTGACGAGCGGATCCCCAAGCTTGGCAACCTCATCAGCCTTGGCCACAGAGAGCTGATCTTCACCTTTCTGGAAAAAGGCTATGCCGATGCGGTGGGCGCGCACGAGGAATCCGTCGTGCAGTATATGAAGGATTACGATGCCAAATTCCGCATTTTGGAAGATCCTCTTATGACGGTCGGCATCGGCGTTGCCTTTGCAAACAACGATGACCGCGGTCTTTGCGAAGAGCTTGACCGCACTCTGGAGGAAATGCGGCAGGACGGCACTTCCTTAAAAATCATCGGAAAGTATCTTGATGAGCCGGAAAAATACCTTGAGGTGGATACTCTTGAAAAAGACAACTAAATCTGCTGCCCCGGGCAAAAAATTCTGGATCTGCGGGGCGCTGCTGGGAATATGTCTGCTCTGCCTTGTCGCGCTGTCGCTCTTTCAGAGTGATAAGGCCCGCGAACAGGCCGATCTTTTGGGCATCGTAAATTATGTCAAGATCCAGTGCGCCACCTATACCCATTATAATGAAGCGTCCGAATCCAAAAGCCTGCTGCGCTCCATCGAAAGCACCCGGCAGGTCAGCACAAATATCGAGGCCGAGACTGCGGCCGGGCAGGAGCTTACCCGCAAGCTGCTGCGGGAGAGTACCGAGCAGCTGTGGCTGACGGGCATTGTCGTACTGGACCCGGATGGAAACACCGTGTGTGAATACAGCTCGGATGACCGCACGCTGGCGAGGGTCCACGACAATCTTGACCGGGATATTATTCTGGATACCGCCATTCATGACGAAAAGGTATATTCGCAGCGCATCAACCAAAATGACGGCTCGCACATTGATATGTCTGCCTGCGCGCGCGGGGATGCGCCCGGCGTTATTGTCACCTTCTATTATACCTCCGCAGAATTTGCAAACCGCTATACCCTGACACTGCAGAGCCTGCTGAGCGGCTACCAGAAGGCCACGGATGGAACGATCATTATAACCGATGGCGGCGCGATCATTGCTTCCAATGATGTCTCTTTGATTGGGCAGAGCGCAAAGGAGCACGATGCGATCCAGACCTTAAAGGAAAATGCCGACAGCAGGCACCTGATGCATCTGAATGTTGACGGTGTGCGTTCCTATGGCATCATGCTGCGCCAGCGCGATCACTATATCTACGCTTATATTCCCGACACCATCACCTTCCGCACACTGCCCCAGAGTTTGGCCGTTTTTGTACTTGGCTATCTGAGCGTGTTGCTGATGATCTGGCAGCTGCTGCGCAGGGACAAGCTGAAAAGCCTCCGTAAGCAGGAGGAAAAGGAGCGGGAGTACCAGAAAAACCTGCTGGAGGAGGTCAAAAAGGCCGAGGCCGCCAACCGCGCCAAGACGGAATTTTTGCAGCGCATGAGCCACGATATCCGCACGCCGATCAACGGCATCAGCGGTATGCTTGATGTTGCTGAGCATTACAGCGATGATCTGCAAAAACAGGCGGAATGCCGCCAGAAAATTCGGGAGGCTTCTGACATTCTTTTTGAGCTTGTCAGTGAAGTTCTTGACATGAGCAAGCTGGAATCGGGCGAAATTCAGCTTGAGGAAAAGCCGTTTGATGTTGTAACCCTCCTTGATGAGGTCACCGGCGTAGTCGGCCGTCTTGCGGACGAACGCAATATCACGGTGGCGCACAAGGGAAGAACCATTGAGCATCGCAATCTGATCGGCAGTCCGGTCCATCTCAAGCGGCTGCTGATGAACATCATGTCCAACGCGGTCAAGTACAACCGGGATCACGGTCATATTTATCTGTACACCCGCGAGCTGCCCTCGGCTGACAGCAGCATCGCAACGCTGCAGTTCGTCTGTGAGGACAACGGCATCGGCATGAGTGAGGAATTTCAGCAGCGTATCTTCGAGCCCTTTACGCAGGAGCAGAAGGGCGGCGCGTCCAAATTCGGCGGCACCGGTCTTGGCATGTCCATCGCAAAGAGCCTTGCCGAGAAAATGGGTGGCACCATCAGCTTTGAAAGCACGCAGGGCGTAGGCACGACCTTTATAATCACGATTCCCTTTAAGATCGACACTCAGGCCGGCAGCCATACGCCCGAGCCATCCGCCCCTGCGGGGTCCATCCGCGGGCTGCATATCCTGCTGGTCGAGGATAATGAGCTGAACATGGAAATTGCCGAGTTCCTGATCCAGAACGAGGGTGCCACGGTCACGAAGGCGTGGGACGGCCAGCAGGCCGTCACCCTCTTTGCAAAGAGTGCGCCCGGCGAATTTGACGCCATCCTTATGGATGTCCTGATGCCGGTCATGAATGGCTATGAGGCCACGCGGCAGATTCGCGCGCTTGACCGGGCGGACGCAAAAACGATCCCCATTATCGCCATGACGGCAAATGCTTTCACCGAGGATCGGCTGAAATCGAAAGAAGCCGGTATGGATGAGCATATCACAAAGCCTATTGACAGCAAACTGCTTGTAAAGGTCATTGCTGCGCTGACCAGCAAAAACGCCCAGTGCCCGAAATAGCACATATACAAAAACGCGGCTGTATCTTACGATACAGCCGCAATTTTATTTGCTATTTGTTTTTTTACAGAATCTTCTGCAGCTCATGCACCAATTCTTCCATGATGATCGGCTTGGACAGGAAGCCGTTCATGCCGCAGTCGAGGGCGCTCTTTTTATCTTCCTCAAAGGCGTTGGCGGTCATGGCAAGGATCGGGATGCCGGCAAGGGCCGGGTTTTCCAGCGCGCGGATCTGCCGCGTGGCCTCGTAGCCGTCCATGATCGGCATCTGCACATCCATCAGCACCAGATCATAGCAGCCCGGCGCGGAGGTGCTTATTTTTTGCAGCGCCACAGCGCCGTTTTCAGCCGTATCGACCCGGAAGCCGTACTCGCCCAGAATCTCTATCGCAATCTCACGGTTCAGCTCGTTATCCTCGACCAGCAGAATGTTTTTGCCCTTGAAATCCTCGCTCTTGTTGGGGAGCAGTTCTTCCTCCTCCCCGGTCACCTTCTGGCCGAGGGCGGTCATCAGCGTCTGGCGCAGGTCGGACATGAACATCGGCTTCGAGCAGAACGCCGTAACACCGGCGGCTCTGGCTTCGACCTCAATATCCGACCAGTCGTAGGCAGTCAGAATAATAATCGGCGTATCATCGCCCAAGCTGCGGATCTGGCGGGTGACCTCAATACCATTCATATCCGGCAGACGCCAGTCGATGATATACGCATGGAAGGCATCGCCCATCTCCATCGACTGCCGCGCACGCAGCACGGCCTCCTTGCCGGAGAGTGTCCATTCCGAGCGCATACCCACCTTAATGAGCATTTTGGTCACGCTGTCGCAGGTGTTGAAGTCATCATCGACCACCAGCGCCTTCACGCCCTCCAGCGCTGCGATCTTCTCGGCCGGTCTGCGCTCCGACTGGATGCGCAGCGGCACACGGACAATAAATTCCGTGCCTTTCCCCTGCTCCGTCTGGATCTCTATGGTGCCGCCCATCATGTCTACGATGTTTTTGGTGATGGCCATACCAAGGCCGGTGCCCTGCGTCTTGCTCACCGTGGAGGTGCGCTCGCGCTCAAACGGCTCAAAGATCTTTTTGACAAACTCCGGGCTCATGCCGATGCCGTTATCCTTGACGCGGATCTCATACTGCCCGCAGCCGCGCTTTTTACTCGTAAGCTGCTTGAGCCTCACCGAGACCGTGCCGCCGGCAGGCGTAAACTTGATGGCATTGGACAGCAGGTTCAAAAGAACCTGATTCAGCCGGGTCTTATCGCAGTAGACATCCTCATCGGTGACATCCATTGCGTCCATGTACAGCTCAAGCTGCTTGGCGTGAATCTGCCCGCTGACGATGGTTTTCAAATCGTGCAGCACATCGGACAGGTTCACCTCGGTCTCGTCCAGATGGATCTTGCCGCTCTCGATACGGCTCATATCCAGCACATCGTTGATAAGGGAAAGCAGGTGGTTGCTCGATGCGAGGATCTTGCCCAGATAGTCCCGCACCTTTTCTTTGTTGTCAATATTGCTGACAGCCAGCGTGGTAAAGCCGATGATGGCGTTCATCGGGGTGCGGATGTCGTGGGACATATTGGAAAGGAAGGTGCTCTTGGCACGGTTGGCAGTTTCCGCTGCATGAACAGCCTCCGAGAGCGCCTGATTCACCTTCTTGTCGGCGGTTCGGTCCGACATCACAAGAATGTACTTGCGCCTGCCCTCGACCTCACTGCCCATGGCAATATTATGGAACCAGCGGTGTTCCCCTGTTTGCTGATGAATAAAATCAAAGTTCCATTCGCGCTGCTGCCCGCTTATAAGGCCCGCCAAGAAATCTATTTCTCGGTCCGGGGCATCCTTCTGGTGCAGGTTTTTCAGCACCTCAATATCCTGCCGCACCTTCTGCCCCGGGATGCCCAGCAGCCGCTCAATGTTCGGGCTGACATAATCCACCCGGGCGGTCTTTGCATCCACCATCATGAACACATCGTCCACATTCAGAGAGAGCTTTGCAAACAGCTCCTCCCGGTAGAGAAGCTCAGTATTTTTCCGGCGCAGCTTGACATGGCTTTTTTGCAGGATCAGCAGGATGGCCAGCACCGCAAGGCAGAGCGCAAAGGCCGTCACGATCAGCACGGTTCTGGATTGCAGCGTATTCATGCCGGCGTTTACGATGTCAGCCGGGACAAGGCTCACCAACATCCAATCCTGCACATTGACGCTTACATAGGTCAGGTAATAGTTCACACCGTCAAGCGTCACCCGCGTTGAGCCGCTGTTTCCCTGCTCAAAGTCCCTTGCCAGCGCTCGTGTCTCTGCCTGCGTCAGGTCAAAATACTCCTGCAGGACAGCAAAAAGGTTGTAGATGGCATACTCCGGGTTTGCCTTGCCATTGATGACAATGCGCCCATCGGAGTGGACCACATAGCAGATAGCGCTGCCCTGAAAGGCGGAAATATCCAACACCTGCACGATTGCTTCATTATTATAGGCAACGGCAATCGCATTATAGGCAAAGCCCTGATAGCTGCCCCGTATCTCCGGGCAGGCAAATACAAGCATCTGGGGCTTGCCGGGCAGGACGGCGCTCATGACTATATCGTTGCCCTGCGAGATATTTTCCTCCAGATCGCCCTGCAGGCCAAGGTAGCCTGTCTCGCCGGACACGGTCATATAATTTCCCTCCGGCGAGAGGAAGTAAAACTCGGTGAATCCGGTTTCCTGCCGAGCGGTCTCGATAAACTCACGGATTTCTCGCTCATCGGAAAGATGCTGTAAAGAGCCGGACCAGATATGCAGATAGGTCATATTCTTGTTGACCGTTTCATTCAGCATCTTGTTGGACTGGTGCAAAACCTCCACCAGATGGGCGGTGCTCTCCTCATAGATCGTCTGCGTCACAAATTTTGAATACTGGATACCGGCAATAACCAGTGCAGCCACCACAAGCAGCATGGCGGCCGCTGCGGCAAGCCAGCTTTTGATGCGGTGCTTCTTATGCTTGTTCCTGCACGGGCTAAACTGGACGCCCTTCTTTTGCTCAGCCATTTTCATCCCTCAAAACGATGTAGCTTTCCGGCTCGGCAAGAAGTGCGCTGCCTGCGGAAACATAGTCCATCCATGCGTTTCTGACGGTGTTTTCCTCTTCTTCAAAGGCGCTGCTTCCGTCCGCCAGCAGAGGTTCCATATACTTTGGTGCGGAAAGGCAGCTCACGGTAAAGGTATCGTCGTCCTGCACCGGCTGCCCGTTTCTTGTAACGCCGGTCAGCGTATAGCTGCCGCCGTTCCCTTGTACCTCAATGGCAATGCCGCTGACAACGGGCAGCGAGCCGCGGTTGAATACCGGCAGCCCGCCCTCATAGCCTTCCACAAAGGCTTTGACGGTTTCCTTCAGCTCAGCGCCGGTCATCTCGCACCGATAGGACCTTAGGCCGTTCGGCATTACCATGGCGGCGGCTTCCTTCTTCGTATACTCCGCCTGCCGCACACTGCCGGTAAAGCTGTTGGCAGCGGCAATCAGCACATCGGTGCCATAGATGCCGCGCATCGTATTGGCCATAGCTGAATAAGACGCATTGCCGCCGTTTTTGTGGAAGATGCCGGAATAGCCCTTCTGTACGGTCAAGACCGTTTCATCGGGCGCAGGCTCTTTCTCAATAAGCAGGTCATTGAAGGCGCGGTAGGCCTGCGCAGCATCATACTCGCCCGCGATCATTTTGGAAACAACCTCCTGAGAGACGGCAAAGAAGTCGTTGGAGGCAATGCGGATATACATATGGTTTTCTTCAACCACGGGCCGCACCTCGCTCAGCGCATCGGTAAAGCGCAGGGGTACATCCTGACTGTAGCTCAAGGTATCCTGTCCGGCGCAGACAAGATTCTGCGCATCGGCCGACATCATGACCTTCAGCACCCGCATGGCTTTATTGCGGCGCGCCTCATCGTTTTCCAGCTCACGGTTCAGCGCAATTTGAAAAAACGGCGTGGTCATCAGCCATTTCTCGCCGTTATCATTAAAAAACGGCATAAAAACCGTGTCCAACCCCTGGTCGCGGTATTGCTGCACACCGGCGGAGTTGCCAAAATACATAGCAAGCTGCTCATTTGCAAACAACTCTGCAATCGTATCGTAGTTATTCTCAAGGTCGCTGCGGTTCAGTCCGGTATCGGTGATGAACTGCTCCATCCGCGCAAACACCTGCGGCCATACCGTTTCATCCAGCCCCACACGGGTCGTATCGGCCGGGTCGGAATACGCCGTGCGCCACTTCACCCCTGCGGAGGAGGCAAGCGCCGAGGCAGACAGCCCCTGCAGTGTTTCCATGCAGGTGTAATCGTAGGCATAATCCGCCGTAAAGCCGCGCACACCCACCTGCTCAAACGCCTGACAGGCAGAGACAAAGCTGTCATAGTCGGTCGGCAGCGGAATATCGTACTTTTCAAACAGGCCGCGGTTGACAACAAAGCCGTGCGCATCGGCGCATACCGGCAACCAGTTAATGCTGCCGTCCTCATTCATATAGTTGGTGAGATAGTTGTTGTAGACTGCGCCCGCCTCGTTGGTCATAGCGAGATTCATCAGGCTGCCCTTGAGCGGCGCGGCATCATGCAGCGAGAAGCGGCAGCAGGTGATAATGTCCGGCAGACCGCCGTTTTCCTGCAGGAATTTATAGAAATCCAGATCGTTATGCCCCACGATGAATTCAATATTCACATCGGGCAGCTGGGACTGGATATAGGGCGCGTAGGTATCGTAGAGGTTTGTTGTCCACAGGTAGACCTGTATAGTCTCGGCATCCTCTTTGGACGCTGCGGCTTCTGTGCTTTCTGCACCGCAGCCAGCCAGCAGCGACACGCTAAGCCCCAGCACAAGCAGCAGGGCAAGCAGGCGGCTCCATCTTTTCTTTTTCACTCAAATTCCCCTTCAGGTAAATATCGGCTGCAGGGCCTGTTATTCATTACATCCTTGACTTACTCTTAGGGCAACACCGCAACCAACTATTTTATATAATAGCACAGTTTTTTATTTTGTACAACCAAAATTTGGCAGCGTTATAGAAATTTCCCAGCAAATATTGCGCATTTTTGACCGGGCAAGGGTTTTTATACATCTGTTTACATCAACTTGATTATAATTCCGCTTTCCGCAATTTTACGCATTGCATGCACGGCCCGCTGCGGTTACACAATCGGGGCTTTGCCTGATTGACTTTCCGGTATGGGTGTTGTATCATTATAATAATTATTGGGGGGTACTATGGATCAGATCGAACAGTTTATCAGGGATTCCGGGCTGGATATTCCGGCCTATTCGGTATGCTTTTACGACAGCAACGGCACCGATGAGATACTGGACAGCATTATAAGCGGCAAAAAGCACGCCAACACCGGCCTGTACAGCCTGTTTCAGGCCCAGATGCAGCTTTTGCCCAAGACCGGGGACCACACCGTAGTGCTTGACAGCCAGATGCAGCCGCGCTGCATTACCCGCACCGTCAAGGTTGAGATCATCCCCTTTGCAGAGGTAACGCAGGACTGCGCTTTGGCTGAGGGGGACGGCACGCTCGCGCAATGGCGGGAGGTTCACCGTAAGGCGTTTGAGACCGCCTGTGCGGAGATCGGCACCACCTTTGACGAGAGTATGAAATGCGTTTGCGAATATTTTGAGGTTGTTTATCAGGCGCAGGGGTGACCTGCTTGAATAAACTGCTGCAGGGATACAATCAAATTCAGGTAAAATCTCTGTCAGGGCTTTGCGCGCTGTATAACAAAAAATGCCCCGGAGGGCTTAACAGCTCTCCGGGGCATCTTATGTGCGTTGTGCTTTGGCGCACATGGCCGGCGTTTTACTCGATTGCAATCAGATTCGGGTTCTCAGGCAAAGCCTTCGTCTGCTGAGGAGCAGGCAGCTCGATGTGCAGGACGCCATCCTCGAACTTTGCGTGGATGTCTTCTTTCTTCACAACATCGCCC
>OHKS01000210.1_pt1 | contig 28147 bp, 21 predicted proteins | sample 1568881 | NCBI WGS metagenome assembly OHKS01 (sample SAMEA3879569, study PRJEB24766) | human gut metagenome | biome: human-associated habitat; feature: feces | place: USA | collected 1985/1987 | reverse complement strand
TTATGAGCTGAAACTGGAAAGCTTTGCGGACGGATTGTCTGTGACAATCCTATTCCCGAGGACAGGGAGGTGAGGCGGCGTGGAATCGCTTCTTATTGTCGATGACGAGGTTATCATTGCCGACGGATTGTACCATATGCTTCAGGAGGTGTTTCAGGACAGGCTGGAGGTTCGCCGCTGCTACAGCTGCGACGAGGCGTGCGCCGTGCTGAACCGCAACCGCGTGGATATTCTGCTGACCGATATTGAAATGCCCGACATGAACGGTCTTGAGCTGAGCCGCCGCCTGATGGACTGCCCGCAGATCGAGAAGGTCTTTTTCAGCAGCTACAGCAACTACGAGTATTTCCGCACGGCGCTGCAGAACGGCGTGGCCGACTACCTGATGAAGCCGGTGGCCTACAGCGCTCTGCTGGAATGCTTTGAAAAGGTCCGTGCCCGGCTGGACGCCCGCAGCCATCACAGCGAGGAAAAGCCCAAGGCCTACTACGACCAGATCGTCTACGATGTGCAGCAGTATCTCAAAGAGAACTACCGCACCGCCACGCTGGAGGAGGCCGCCGCCAAGGTCAGCCTGAGCCCGGCGTATCTCTCCCGCGTGTTCAAGGACAAAAGCGGCGAGGGCTTCTCAGAGCTGCTGCTGCGCACCCGGATGGAAAAGGCCTGTGAGCTGCTGGCCGACATCCAGTACAAAAGCTACGACATCGCCTACTATGTCGGCTACGATAACCCGAAAAACTTTTCCCGCGCGTTTAAAAGCTACTACGGCGTCAGCCCGTCGGAATACCGCAAATCCAGCATGGACGGTGCGGCGCAATGAAGGGCATGAAACGAAAATTCTTTTTAAAAAGAATGTGGAGCTTTGTCATTGTCATGCTGATCCCGGCACTGCTGCTTGTGGCTGTGACGACCTACATGACCCTTACGACCCAGATGCGCCGCATCAGCGAGAGCAACGCCCGCGATATTGACGCCGTGCAGACCAATATCTCGCTGGTGCTGAACAGCGTTGTGACCCAGAACAGCTACCTGACCGGTATGACCCGCACGAACATGGTCATGCAGAAGGCACTGCGGCGGGAGGCACTGTCCTACACCGATGCGATCTATCTGCGCAATGTCGTGGCCTCGCTCAACAGCATGACAAGCGCCTACGACTATGTGGACTCGGTGCTGATCTATATGGACGGCTTTGACCGGGCACTGACCTCCACAGGGCTGACCAACCTGACGGATGAGGACTATGACGGCTGGTACAGCATCTACCGCCAGATGCCCGAGAAGGAGCGCATCTGCATCGCGCCGCTCGTGGTGAACGAAGGCATGGCCAGCGAGCGCCGCCAGCTGGTGGTATGCAGCCGGATGGTGACGATGCAGGGCTGTGTGGCAGTCCGGCTGAATGTGGAGCATCTGCAGCGGATGTTCGCGGCCCTGCAGCAAAACGAGGACCAGTCGATGTATCTGGTGGACAGCGAGGGCAGCCTGCTGGCTGCCGCCGGCCGCACCGATGCCGCAGACGATGTGCAGGCGGTCGTGGCACGCAGCATTGCGCAGGGCGGCGAGCGCGAGACATGGGCCCGGCTGGGCGGGCGGGACTGCCTGCTGAGCTGGCAGCCCTACAGCGAACCGGACTTTTACATCGTGGCCACGGTTGACCGCAGCATGATCATGGAGGGTTTGGGCGAGCGGTTGGCCCCGCTGCTGGTGATGACAGTGGTTGTGCTGGCAGCCATCATCTTCCTCGCCTATACGAACACCCGGCGCAGCTTTGATGAAATCGACCTCATGCTCAAGATGTTTGAGGATGCCGAGGCCGGCCACACCATTGAGCGGCCGCGCCGCAAGGTGAACGATGAGTACGATGTCATCATGAACAACATCCTGATGATGTTTTTGAACAATACCTACCTGAATATCCAGCTCAAGGAAAAGCAGTACCGCCAGCAGAATGCCGAGTTGACGGCGCTGCAGCTGCAGATCAACCCGCACTTTTTGTACAACACACTGCAGACGCTGGATATGGAGGCCCGCAAGCTCAACGATGACGGGCGCATCAGCGCTGTGGTGGGGTATGTGTCGGACATTTTGAAATACTGCCTGACCAACCCCCAGAAGAGCGTGACCCTGCGGGAGGAGCTGGACTACCTCAAAAAATATGTCGAGGTCCAGCATTATCGCTTCGGGGACCGGTTCATCATCTACTATGAGGTCGAGGACGAGGTGCTGGACAGTGAGGTGTTCCGCATGATGCTGCAGCCGGTGGTTGAAAACAGCCTGCTGCACGCCCTGCGCGGCAATACGCGCGGCTATATGAAGGTTCGCGCCCGCCGCATCGGTGACTGCGTGGACATCCGCATCATCGACAACGGCGACGGCATGACCCGCGAGGAGTTGCTGGCGCTGCGCAGGCGGATCACCGACCGCAACAGCCGTAGCATCGGCCTGACGAATCTGGACCGCCGCCTGCGGCTGCGCTACCCCGGCATGAACGGGCTGCGCATCTGCTCGATCAAGAATTTCGGCACCAGTGTGTCGTTTCAGATTCCCTACAAAAAATGTACACAGAACAGCACAGAAACCGGTTGATTTTGACATACTTTTGTAAAGCAGGTATCATTTTTTGCATGCAGAGGCAAGAAATGATACCTGCTTGCTTTTACTGCACAAAAAATGAAGAATTTTCGCATCTGCCCATCCTTTTGCATTTTGGGGCGGGGAAGTATAATAGAATCAACGCAAGACCCCAACACAAGGGTCAAAATCAAGGAGGAAAACACTATGAAGAAAAAGCAACTGATGGCCGGTGTCATGGCTGCAGGCATGGCCATGTCTCTCGCCGCCTGCGGCGGCTCCACCAGCACCGCAGCTTCCACAACGGAAAGCACCACCGCCTCTACCGACGCTGCTTCCGCTGCCGAGGGCGACATCACCCTGCGCTTTGCATGGTGGGGCGGTGATGAGCGCGCCAACGCCACCCTCGAGGTCATCAAGCAGTTTGAGGCTGCCAACCCGAACATCCACATCGAGGCTGAGTACGGCTCCTCCGATGGCTACCACGACAAGCTGGCCACCCAGCTGGCCTCCGGCACTGCCGCCGACATCGTCCAGATCGACCCCGAGACGATGCCTGCCTTTGTTGCCACCGGCGACTACTTCCTCAACTACATGGACTACGACTTTGACCTCTCCAACTTTGAGGAGAGCTACATCAGCCAGCGCGTCAACGGCCGCTTTGACGGCAAGCAGCTCGGCCTGCCTACCGGTATCGCCGGTCCCGCTCTGGTCGTGAACAAGGAGCTGGCCGACAAGTACGGCATCGACTTCTCCCAGCCCTACACCTGGGACCAGCTCATCGAGTGGGGCAAGCAGGTCCATGAGGCTGACCCCGACACCTACCTGCTCTGCACCAACAAGGAATATATCACCAACCTCGTCTTCTTCAACACGATGAAGCAGATGACCGGCAAGACTCTGTTCGATGCCGACACCAAGGCCGCCAACTTCACGCAGGAGGACATCGAGAAGTCTCTCGACATCGTCAAGGCACTGTATGACAACAATGTCTGCGCACCGGCCTCCTACTCCTCCGCCTACAGCAATGACGACCTGCAGTCCGATCCCAACTGGATCGCCGGCAAGTATGTCTGCTCCTTCGCCTATATCTCCACGATGAACGTCATGACCGCCGCCAACCCCAACGCCACCTACACCACCGGCACCCTGCCTATCATGGACGGTGCCAAGAATGACGGCTGGTCCTGCAACTGCCCGCAGGTCCTGGCAGTTACCTCCACCTGCAAGAACCCCGAGGCAGCCATGAAGTTCATGGACTACTTCTTCAACAGCGATGAGGCCGAGAGCACTCTGGCCTGCGTGCGCAGCGTGCCCCCGACGGAGAAGGCCCGCACCATCTGCGAGAAGGACGGCACCCTGGATGCCGGCATGATGGAGGCTGCCAACATCGTCAGCGCGATGAACGGCGTCAGCAATGATAAGTACTCCTCCGCCCCCGAGTCCAAGCAGATCATGGTCGATACCATCGAGGCTGTCGGCTACGGCACCACCGACCCCGCCAGTGCCGCTGCGGATATGTTCAAGCAGCTGTCCAACTACATCAGCGCCCAGTAATTCCCTGTAACGCGAGCGGGTGCCTCCCGGGAGGCACCCGCTTTTTATAAGAAACCGGCCCACAAAATGCGGATTTGTTCCAAAGAGGTGTGATCCTATGGCAAAGACAAAACAAACCAAAGTCAAACACTATACCAAACGCGACTGCATGGCATTTGCCTATCTGGCACCGTGGATTATCGGTATGCTGGTGCTGCAGCTTTACCCGTTTTTAAGCTCTCTGGCATATTCCTTCTGCAACTATAAGATCACCGGCACACCGCAGTTTGCGGGCCTTGCCAACTATGTGCAGCTCTTCACGCTGGACAATGAGTTCTGGAACTCCCTCAAGGTCACGCTGGTCTACACGCTGTATACCGTACCCGGCAAGCTGGTCATGGCGCTGGCTGTGGCGGTCTTTCTGAACCGCAACATCAAGGGCATCAACCTGATCCGCACCCTGTACTACATCCCGTCCCTTTTTGGCGGCAGCGTGGCGGTTGCCCTGCTGTGGAAGATCATGTTCATGGATACCGGCATCATCAACTCGATCCTGACCACCCTGCACCTGCCCAGCGTACAGTGGCTGGGCGACCCGGGGCAGGCGCTGCGCACCATCTGCATGATGGAAATCTGGCAGTTCGGTTCCTCAATGGTCATGTTCCTTGCGGCACTGAAAAATGTCCCCCCCGACCTGTATGAGGCCGCTGAGATCGACGGTGCCTCCAAGCCGAAGATGTTCTTCAGCATCACGGTGCCGCAGATCACCCCGATCATCTTCTTCAACCTCATCATGCAGACTATTCAGGCGCTGCAGAACTTCACCTCCGCCTTTGTCATCACCGACGGCGGCCCGATGAAGTCCACCTATGTGCTGGGCATGAAGCTGTACAAGGAGGGCTTCTCCTACTTCAAGATGGGCTACGCCAGCGCGATCTCCTGGGTCATCTTCCTTGTGATCATGCTGATCACGCTGGTGATTTTCGGCACCTCCAAGTTCTGGGTATTCTACGGCGATGAGCGCTGAGAAAGGGTAAGTGAACATTATGACTAGACAACAGAAAAAGACCCTCAAAATGGCGCTCAGCTATCTGGTGATCGTCCTGATCGGCTGCCTGCTGCTGTTCCCCATCGCATGGATGATCTCCTGCGCGTTCAAGACGAACGAGGAAATCTTCGGCTCGATTGCCCTGCTGCCGAAATCCTTCAGCTTCCAGAACTTTGTGGACGGCTGGAAGAGCGCCGGCTCTTACACCTATCTGACTTACTTCCTGAACTCCTTCGCACTGGTCGTGCCCACCACCGTGCTGACCATCGCGTCCAGCGCACTGGTAGCCTACGGCTTTGCCCGGTTTGAGTTTCCCTTCAAAAAGCAGCTGTTTGCGCTGCTCATTGCGACCCTGATGCTGCCCAACTCGGTCATCATCATCCCCCGCTATGTTCTGTTCAACAAGTTCGGTTGGGTCGATTCCTATATGCCGTGGTGGGTGCCCGCCATTCTGGCCTGCTACCCCTTCTTCATCTACCAGCTGATCCAGTTTATGCGCAGCATCCCCCGCGATCTGGACGAGTCCGCCTACATTGACGGCTGCAGCACCTTCCGCGTGTTCTGGCAGATCCTGCTGCCGCTGATGAAGTCGAGCCTTTTCTCCGCCGGTCTGTTCCAGTTCCTGTGGACCTACAACGACTACTTCAACTCGCTGATCTTCATCAACTCGGTCAAGAAGTACACTGTCTCGCTGGCGCTGCGCCTGTCGGTCGATGCCGAGAGCGTGGTCGTCTGGGGCCGTGTCATGGCAATGGCCTGCGTGGCTGTGCTGCCGCTGGTGCTGCTCTTCTTCGCCGCACAGAAATACTTTGTCGAGGGCATTGCGACCTCCGGCCTGAAGGGGTAAAATAATGGCAGAACTGACAAATCCCGTTCTGAAGGGGTTTCACCCCGATCCGTCCTTCCTCTGTGTCGGGCAGGACTGGTATCTGGCAACCTCCACCTTTGAGTGGTGGCCCGGCGTAAAGCTCTTTCACTCCCGCGATCTTGCCCATTGGGAGCGCCTGCCGGCCCCGCTGACCCGCCAAAGCCAGCTGGATCTGACCGGCGTGGCCGATTCCGGCGGCGTCTGGGCACCCCACCTGAGCTGGTGCGATGGAAAATTCTACCTGATCTATTCCAATGTCCACAACTTCGGCGGCACCTTCTACGATGTGGACAACTACCTTGTCACGGCATCGGACATCCGCGGCCCGTGGAGCGAGCCGGTATTTCTGAACAGCAGCGGGTTTGACCCGTCCCTGTTCCACGCGCCGGACGGCCGCAAATACCTGCTGAATATGGCGGCCGAGTACCGCACCTGGAAGGTCCGCTTTGCGGGCATTATGATGCAGGAATACTCCGAGGCTGAGCAGCGCCTGATCGGCGAGCCGCGGATGCTCTGGCGCGGCAGCTCCAGCCGCACGACCGAGGGCCCGGCGCTCTACTATAAGGACGGTTGGTATTACCTTTTTTGCGCCGAGGGAGGCACCGGCGTGCGCCACTGTGAGGTGGTGCTGCGCAGCCGCCATATCGAAGGCCCGTATGAGCGCGGCCCCTATGAGCCGCTGATCACGGCATGGCCGTACCCTGCCAACCCGCTGCAGAAGGCGGGCCACGCCAGCATGGCGCAGGGGGCGGACGGCAGCTGGTTTTTGGCACACCTGTGCGCGCGCCCCATCGGCCCTGAAAAGGACTGTATTCTGGGCCGCGAGACGGGCATCCAGCGGCTGGAATGGCGCGATGGCTGGCCCTGCCTGCAAGGCGGCACCGACGAGCCCCGCCTGACCGTAGAGACCCCCTACCCGGACTGCCCCGTACCTGCGGATAGTGCCGAGGGGGTGGATTGGGCGGAGGAGTTTGACGCCACTGTTTGGGATGACCGGCTGCAAAGCCTGCGGCAGCCGCTGGGCGACCGCGCCAGCCTGACGGCGCGTCCCGGCTGGCTGCGGCTGTACGGTGCGCAGAGCCTTGAGTCCCGCTTCCGGCAGAGCCTGCTGGCAGCACGGCAGCAGCACCTGCACTGCCGTGTGCAGACACGGCTTGACTTTGCCCCGGCGGATTACCACCACACGGCCGGCCTTGTCTACTACTACGACAACAACAGCCACTATTATCTGGCCCTGACCCGTGATGAGCGGCTCGGCCGCGTGCTGACGCTGATGCGCCGCCGCTTAAAGCAGTTCGACATGCCCATCGGCGCGGGTGTCCCCGTGCCGGACGGCGCGCTGACGCTGCGGCTGGAAACAAACGGCGCGAGCGCGCAGTTCTTCTGGTCTGCCGATGAGATGCAGTTTACCGCCATCGGCCCGGAGCTGGACGCCACCGTGCTGTCCGACGATGCACCGGAGCGCATTTTGCACGAAAACCGTTTTACCGGTGCGTTTGTCGGCCTCTGCTGTCAGGACCTGACGGGGCAGCGCCGCTGCGCTGACTTTGACTATTTCCGCTACACATCCTTGGAAAAATGACCCGAAGCGGGCCGGGAAAGCCCCGGTCCGCTTTTCTGCAGAAATAAAAGGAGACGATCATGGATAAGCTGTCCGCTGCCGTTGTCAACGGCAACTACCAGAACCCTGTTCTGCCGATGGATTTCAGCGACCCCGATGCTGTGCGCGTGGGGGAGGATTACTACCTGATCTCCTCAAGCTTTACCTACCTGCCCGGTGTGCCGGTGCTGCACAGCCGCGATTTGGTGCATTGGGAGCGCATTGGCAACTGCGTGGAGCACCTGCCCTTTGACCGCTATGCGGAGCCTGCCCACGGCTGCGGCACATGGGCGCCGGCGCTGCGCTGGCATGACGGGCGGTTTTACGCCTTTATCCCGCTGCCGGACGAGGGCATCTTCTACACCACCGCTACAGATCCCCGCGGCCCATGGAGCGAGCTGCATTGTGTAAAGGCAGCCAGCGGCTGGATCGACCCCTGCCCGCTCTGGGACGATGACGGCAGCGTCTATATGGCGCATGCCTTTGCTAACAGCCGCTGCGGCATCAAGCACAAGATCCAGCTGTCCCGCCTTGACCCCGAGACGCTTGCCGTGGTGGAGGACGGCCCCATCGTCTTTGACGGCACGTTGACCCAGCCCACCGCCGAGGGCCCCAAAATGTATAAGCGGGACGGCTGGTACTATATCTTTATCCCGGCGGGCGGCGTGGAATACGGCTGGCAGACCGTGCTGCGCAGCCGCAACGTTTTTGGCCCGTATGAGGACCGCATCGTTATGCATCAGGGCAACGCCAAAACCAACGGCCCCCATCAGGGCGCGTGGGTCGATGATCCGCAGGGCAACGACTGGTTCCTGCATTTTCAGGACCGGTTTGAGCTGGGGCGTGTCGTCCATCTGCAACCGATGTGCTGGCACAACGGCTGGCCCTTTATCGGACTTGAGCAGAACGGGGACGGCATCGGCGAGCCGGTGGACGAGTGGCGCTGCCCGCAGGGCGAGGCTGTCGGCGGGCTGCCGGTCAGCGATACCTTCCCCGGCGGTGTGCCGGGTCTGCAGTGGCAGTGGCAGGCCAACCCACAGCCGGAAAAATGGCTGCGCAGGGGGGCGGACGGCCTGCACCTTGTGTGCGGCAGCGCGGCCACGATCTGGCGCATGCCGAATATGCTCAGCCAGATGCTGCCCGCCGCGGACTTTACGGCTGAGGTCAAGCTGAGCCTGACAAACGCGGGAGCCGGTGCTAAAACGGGCGTGGTGATCGAGGGGCATACCTACTCTGCGATAGAGCTGTGCCGCAGCGAAAACGGCTGCCTTCTGCGCGTGCTGCGCGGCGATGTGAAGGAAAGCGTGCAGTGTGGGCAGGTCGTGCCCATCTCCGGCGCACGGAGCGAAGCGGAGGAAGGCATACTTGCTGAGGAAGAACTTGACACGACTGAAATTACGGTTACAATAAAAGTGACCGATGCCAAACAGGTGCAGTATGGGTATATTGCGGGCGGCGAGAGTACCCCTCTGGGCGCAGCGCAGCCGATTACCCGCGCCACCTGGACCGGCGCGCGGCTGGGCGTGTATGCACGCGGCGGCACGGAAGCCGACACGGCGGATATTGCCGCTTTTGCTGTAAAATTCTGAGAACAAAAGGAGAAATCGAGCCATGGCGCAGATCATGATCCGCCTGAACACATTGACTGAGGTCAAGGAATTTAACGCTGCTGCCGCACAGATCCCGGGCGATGTGGACCTGCGCAGCGGGCGCTATTGTGTGGACGCCAAGTCCATCATGGGAATATTTTCCCTGAATCTGGGTCGTGATTTGACGGTGGAATCCGCCGCTATGACTGAAGATGAATTAAGAAAGCATTTTGCCGCCTACCTGGCGGAATGAACACAGGGGGCTGACCGGGAAAAGGGCAGCCCCCTGTGCTGTGCTCGGCTCTCTGTAGGGGGCAGGTTTCCGACCTGCCGTCCTTGCCAAACGCCTATGACAACACCGCACAATTCCCGCCTGACGGCTTAAGCACCACTTCGGCGGCTGCGGCACTTAGAATTGTGCGGTATTGCCTTAGAATTATGCGGTGTTGCCCTATAACTATATATAGGAAGGAGACTCCCCTATGACTACCCACTGCCACTTTACCGTTCCGCGCGTAAAACAGGTGCGCGTCATCACGGATACTGACTTTTTCAACGAGGCTGACGATCCGTTTGCCGTGGCACAAGCACTGCTCAGCCCCAAGTTCGATAACGTTGCTCTGGTGGCAGCCCACTGTGGGCGCGGTGCCAAGCAGATGGAAGAGAGCTACCAAGGCTTGCAGGATATGGTCGCCGCAATGGCTCCGGACGAGCCGGTCACGATTTTGCGCGGTGCGCCCCATGCCCTGCCCGATCAAACGACTCCTGTTGTAAGCGAGGGTGCCGAGTGCATCGTGCGCGAAGCGATGAAAGACGACGATCGGCCACTTTTTGTGCTGCTGCTGGGCCCCATGACCGACCTTGCCAGCGCCCTGATGATGGAGCCTCGCATTGCGGGCCGCGTTACCGCCATCTGGATCGGCGGCGGCGCGTACCCTGTAGGCGGGCCGGAGTTCAACCTCGGCAACGATATAGCCGCTGTCAATGTCGTTTTTGGCAGCACGATGGCCGTCTGGCAGGTGCCCAAGAACGTCTATGAGATGATGCCCGTTTCGCTGGCTGAACTCGACTGCAAAGTCCGCCCTCAGGGCACACTGGGTCGCTGGCTGTTTGACCAACTGGACGCCTACAACCAGTCCGACTCTGCCGCTGCCAGTGCCTTCCGCACCGGCGAAACATGGGTGTTGGGCGACAACCCTGCCCCCGGTCTGCTGCTGTATGAACATCGCTTTGCGTTTGACTGGATGCCTGCGCCCTACATCACCGCCGACCAGACCTATGCGGCCGTTGGGCGCAACCGTCCCATCCGTGTGTACCGCAGCATCGACAGTCGCCTGATTCTGGACGACCTCTATGCCAAGTTAGCGCTCTACGCCCGGTACATGGAGGGCGCATCATGCTGAACGTAACCAAACTCACCTTTGATCATGAGACCGCGCCCGTCGGGCTGGACCATGCGCCTGTATTTGGCTGGCAGCTGACGGGAGATTGCCGAGACATTCGTCAGACCATGGCGCAGCTGCAGATTGCCATAACGCCGGACTTTGCCGCGCCCGTGTTCGATCAGGTACTGCCCGGCAAAAACTCCATTGCCGTGCAGGCGGCGGGCTTTGCGCCCCGTGCCTTAACGCGGTATTACGCCCGCGTGCGAATCAAGGCCGACACCGCCGCAGGCCCCCAGACCAGCGATTGGAGCGCGCCGGGCAGCTTTGTCACAGCGCTGCTGGACCCAGAGCGGGAGTGGCGTGCGGCATTCATCAGTGCGGAGGATGCCGACACCTGCAGGGAATCCTCTGCCGGCACGATGGTGCGGGGTGATTTTGCGGTACGCCCGGGAATACGGGCAGCCTATGCCTGTACAACGGCGCTGGGGCTTTACAATTTTTACCTCAATGGTACGAAGGTCAGCACTGATGAGATGACCCCCGGCTGGACAAGCTATAATCGTCGCCTGCTCTACCAGACTTACGATGTCACGGCGCTGCTGCACCCCGGCACGAACCGCGCGGGCGCCATGCTGGGCGCAGGCTGGTACAAGGGTGTCATGGGGCTGACCCGTGCCCGCAACAACTACGGCGACCGCACGGCCTTTTCCATGCAGTTGACCTTGCAATACGACGACGGCACGACGGAAATTGTGACGACTGACGCTTATTGGCAGGGTACGATAGCACCCGTAACCTTCTCGGAAATTTACCACGGTGAGGAATACGATGCAGCGCTGGAGCTGCCCGGCTGGGACGATGCCGCCGCGCCCGACGCTGCACCGGCAGGGCGTTGGCATGGCGTGGAAACCGTAACCTATCCGGCAGCACAACTGTATGCGCAGGCAGCGGGGAAAGTTTCGGTGCGCAACCGTCTGCCTGCACAGCGTATTTTCACAACCCCTGCGGGGGAAACCGTGGTGGATTTTGGTCAAAATATGGCAGGTCGCGTGGAAATCACCGTCACCGGCGGTCCCGGCGACATAGCGGAACTGCGTTGCTTTGAGGAATTGGATGCAGACGGCAACGCCTACCTCGCCAATTTGCGCAAGGCGCGCACCATCATGCGCTATAAATTTGCGCAGCCGGGCACAGTGACTTGGCACCCGCAGTTCACCTACATGGGCTTCCGTTATGCGCTGGTTGTGCAGTGGCCCGGCACACCGCGGGCGGAAAATTTTACGGCCCACGCCCTGCACACAGCAATGGAACCTGCGGGACAGTTCCAATGCTCTGAGCCGCTGGTGAACGGGCTGCACCACAATATCACATGGGGACTCAAGAGTAATTTTCTGGATGTGCCAACCGACTGTCCTCAGCGTGACGAACGTCTGGGCTGGACAGGCGACGCCCAGATTTTCAGCGAAACTGCCTGCTGGTTGGCTGATACTTGGACATTCTACACAAAATGGCTGACTGATTTGGTCGCCGACCAGCTGCCTGACGGCGGTGTGACCGACGTAGTACCCAACATTGAGGAACACCACACCGAGGGCAACTGGCTAATGCGCACAAGCCCCTACGGTATGTCCGGCTGGGCCGATGCGGCAACGATTATTCCTTGGGTAGTATACAAAATGTACGGCGACGCGTCCATTCTTCGCAATCAATACGCAAGTATGTGCCGCTGGGTGGATTTCATGACCGCCCATACCAGGGGCAATTTGTTCACCTTTATGACGCAGCTGGGCGACTGGGTCGCACTGGATGCGGAACCGGGCAGTTTCTTCGGTGCAACACCCACCGCACTGACAAGTCAGGCCTATTATGCGCTGTCGGCTCGTATCCTTGCACTGACAGCAAGCGTATTGGGCAAGGCGGCAGACACCGAAAAGTACACCGCTGTGTACAAAAACGCAAAAGATGCCTTCATCAAAAACTTTTTTGACGCAGAAGGTGCGCTGACAGCGCAGACCCAGACCGCGCACATTCTGGCTCTGCGATTTGACCTGACGCCGGAAAAATGGCGTGCCAAGACCGTGCAGCGTCTGCTGCAGCTGCTGGACGAACGCGGCGGGCATCTGGTGACGGGATTCCTCGGCACACCATACTTTTGTGCAGCTCTCAGCGAGAACGACTGCTTGAAACAAGCCTACGACCTACTGCTGAAAAAAGATTTCCCCGGCTGGCTGTATCAGGTTGCGCAGGGTGCAACAACCGTGTGGGAGCACTGGGATGGCCGTCGTCCCGACGGCACTATGTGGAGTGCCGGAATGAACTCCTTCAATCATTACGCCTATGGCGCAGTAGGGGCGTGGCTGTACAGCACCGTGCTGGGGCTGGGTCAGCAAGCCGGAACAGCAGGATTTGCAGCAGCCCGTCTGGCTCCGCGCCCCGGTGGCGGCCTGAATTGGGCCGAGGGTTGGCACGAAACGCCCTTAGGCCGCTACGCCTTGCGCTGGGAAAAGGACGCCGTCAAGACAAATGTGACCTTCTCCGTTCCTGCCAACGCCGAAGCCGAACTTGTGCTGGAACCCAGTGCACAGGTCATAGCGACCGACGGCATAGCATTTACAAACGGTACCGCCCGCGTAGGCTCCGGCACATACACAGTGCAGTATACCAAATAAGCGGCCTATACCGCCTACTGCTCCCTTTTCGCCCCCTGAAAATGTTTCTTGCCCGCCCCGAATGGTGCATCCTTGTCGTAGTTCTCCAACCCGGAAGGCCAGAGGTTCGAATCCTCCCGGTCGCACCAAGAGCAGCACCTTATGGGGTGCTACTCTTTTTGCTTTGCACGGATTTTATGGGGCAGCAAAAGGGAGGATTCGAACAGCCCGTGCCCCGCGCTTTGCGTCCCGCGGGGCAGAAACGCCCCGGTGGGGCGTTTCTAGGGCGCGGCTTGGCGAATCCCTTCGGGCGCACCAAAAACGCATTGCAATGTTCTTTTGCAATGCGCTTTTGTCCCACGGTATAAACAGCAAGCGCGCCTTGACAAGCACCCATGGGTGCGGTATCCTGTAAAAAAGTGTAATGGTTTGCGGCACCGCCGGGGCAGATCTGATTTTTATGGTCTGCTTTGTGAGGAAAACTGCGCGGCGGATGACTGGAATCAGGCGAGGTGGTGTCTATGCAAATCAAATTGAAATATGGGAATACGAACACATTTTTTATCCGCGGAATGAATGGAAATTTACTGGTTGATACAGACTATGCAGGGACACTGCCTGCGTTTTATAGGGCTATTAAAGCGCACGATATTAAAATCCGCGATATTACTTATGTTTTGGCAACACATTACCACCCTGACCATATTGGCCTGGTAAGCGAATTGATGAATCAAGGGGTTAAACTTCTTGTGATAGATACGCAATATCCCTATATTCATTTTGCGGATTCTATTTTTGGTAGAGATCATAGCTTGGCTTATGAACCCATTCACGAGGATAATGCAATCACCCTCAGCACAGCAGAAAGCCGAGCATTTCTTGCAAATATAGGCATTGATGGAGAAATTGTTGCCACCACAAGCCATAGTGCGGACAGCATATCGCTGATTTTAGATAGCGGCGAATGTTTTGTTGGAGATTTAGAGCCTATCGAGTATCTTGCTGCTTATGAACAAAATGATAAGCTGAAATATGATTGGGAACTTGTTATGCGTTATGCTCCCAAAACAATTTACTACGCGCATGCCAATGAAAAACACTGTGATTGACTGCTTTCCGTTTGCCGGGCTTACTGTACAGCTCTCTCCCCTACCGCCTGCGGGCGGAGCCCCCTCGCAGAGGGGGCTAAGGGGTGCGCGCACTTTTTACGGCAGTCCGCGGGACGCATATCTGCGTCCCCTGCAAGCCCGCCGGGAACAGCAGATAAATCAGAAGTCATCGAGGATATACATATGCTGAACAACAAGGAATTTGACCTTTGGGCTGATGGGTATGACAAAGCGGTCGGCCTTTCTGATGAGGGAAACACCTATCCCTTTGCCGGTTATAAAAAGGTGCTCGGGTTCATTTTTCAGACCATAATGGGATCAGAAAATGCCGTTGTGCTGGATATTGGGTTCGGAACAGGCACATTGACAACCAAACTGTACGAGCACGGCTGCTCCATCTATGGGCAGGATTTTTCAGCAAGAATGATTGCGCTGGCATCCGAAAAAATGCCAAACGCACATTTATATCAGGGGGACTTTTCAAAAGGGCTTGTTGAGCCTTTGCGAAGCTGCCGCTATGATTATATTGTTGCTACATACTCGCTGCATCATTTGACGGATGCGCAAAAGAGAAGCTTTCTTTCAGACCTGCGCAGCTATTTGAAGGAGAACGGCAAAATCATAATCGGTGATGTTGCCTTTGAAACACGCGAGGCTTTAGAGCAGTGCAAATGGAAGGCCGGCAACGCATGGGATCCTGATGAAATCTACTTTGTCGTTGAAGAACTGAGAAAAGATTTCCCGGCTCTTTCCTTTACGCAAATGTCTGATTGTGCAGGCGTCCTGATGTTAGGCTGACAATCACGCTTTCGCCACGCCGCCCTATTTTTGGAAGAAAAGGTAGCATAGCAATGAATCATCTAGTTATGACATCCCTGCTTATGGTGGCAACGCATATCGCCTGCTTTGCCGCAATGACCGAGCGGAAGTATTCGGTCAAAAAGACCCTGCTGCTCTACGGGCTTTACGCCTTGTTCTTTATCGTATGGGCCCTGCTGGCGTTTATGCTGCTGGGCAAGACCTCCCCGCATGTGATTTCCTTCTCGTTTGTGGGCACCATCGTACCGGCCGTTGCGCTGTTTTTGTACACCTCGGCCGACTCCTTCAGCAAAAAGCTGTTTCTGATCCTCACCTATGCAAACATCTTCTGCATCATACTCTGTCTTTCGGTTTTGCTGTGTGACAGTCTGCTGCCGTGCCTGTCGCGCGTTGGGCAGATATACGCGCGCAGCATCGTGCGCATAGCGCTGAATGTACCGGCAATCCTGCTGTATCTGCGCTATGCCCGCCCGTATATGCGCACGGTACCGGGGGACAAAAGACGGACATGGTATTCCATCTCGCTTGTATCGGCGCTGTTTTTATTTGTGTTTTCCCTGCTGGTCGCACTCATCATGCGCAATACGCGCGACACCGTGTATTCCATGCTGTTCGGCACGACCACGGTGATTTTCGTTGCCGTTCTCTGGGTCATATTCGGCACGATCCAATCCATGAGCGCCGAGGCGCGGATGGAGCTGATCAGCCAAAATGTGCAATACCTGCAGGGGCAGCTTGCCACCGCGCGGGAAAACGCCATGGCAGCCAAGGCCATGCGCCATGATTTCCGGCATCATATGCAGAATCTTGCGCTGCTGCTCCGGCAGGAAAAGCCGCAGGAGGCAGAGCATTATATTGAGGAATTTATCCACAGTCTGGACACCGCAAGCCAGATCGATTTTTGCCCGCATGTCACGGTCAACGCTATTCTGAACAATTTTTACAACCGCACGCAGAAGGAGGGCATTGCCGTTTCGGTGACAGCCGAGGTGCCCGAGGATACGGCGATTGCCGACATGGACTTTGTGGCGATCCTTTCCAATCTGCTGGAAAATGCGTGCAACGGCTGTACGGCGTGCGGCTCCCACGGAAAGATCACGGTAAGCCTCCGCATAAAAAAGGGAAAGCTCGTGATCGTGTGCAGCAACCCCTGTGCCCCCGGCCTTGTGATCGTGGACGATATGATCGAGCCGAAGGGCACCGGCATTGAAAGCATCCTGATGGCGGTCGATAAATACGATGGCAACATCCGCTATCACCTGCAGGACGGCATCGTAACGGTCAGCCTTGTCCTGAACTGCTAAGCGCCGCAGCCCCAACAGGCGCAAAAGCATAACAAGTTATCACGGAGGCTCCCGGTGAGCCTCCGCTTTTTTTGCAGCGGCCGCCGCTGTATTTCACGCAGAATAACCGGCGTTTCACGCAAAAATGAGGTAAAGCCGGATTATCCGATTATAATCAGAGTATAGGGCAATACCGCATAATTCTAAGTGCCGATACGGCGAGCGAGGTGCGGCAGCTGCTAAGCCAAAAGCGCAGATAATACTGGATGTCTTATCGAGCATTTTGGCAACGCAGATGCCGTGCCGCACACCGAGCCGCAGCGAGGCGCTTCGGAGCGCAACCGCCGCTTGCGGCGGCTCTTGGCGCGGAGATCCGCCGGAGCGGTGCTTAAGCCGTCAGGCGGGAATTGTGCGGTGTTGCCATAGATACCCAGTCTGCAGAAAACCGCTTTTCAAGGCACTGCAAAGCATGAAATACGGGAGGCCTATCCTCTGCTATGAGTCAACATAAGGATCACTTTACACCGCGGATGTTCCACCGCCTGCTCGCCCCCTCACTGGCGTACTCCTTAGGGCTGGCGTTTGCTGCCATGGCAGATGCCATAGTAATCGGCTGGCAGATGGGCGTCACCGGCCTGGCGGCGCTCTGCTTCAGTCTGCCGCTGCATACGATGCTCCTTGCCTTTGTACATGGTCTGGGGCTGGGCGGCAGCACGCGCTATGCCCGGCTTCTGGCGGAGGGAAAGCCCGCGCAGGCAACAGATTGCTTCAACTGCGTCCTGCAGGCGGGGCTTGCCATCAGCGTGCTGCTTGCCGCGCTTGTCAATCTGTTCCCGCAAGCAATTCTGGAGCTTTTGGGCACCACACCCGCTGACGGCACACTGTACACCGCCGCCAAAGGCTATCTGTGTCTGATCGCATCCGGTGCGCCGCTCTTTCTTTTAAAGTATGTGCTCAACGACTTTTTGCGCAGCGATGACAACCGGCGGCTGGCAACGCGCGGTTCCCTGTATGGCAATGCCATCCGCATCGCGCTGGATCTTGTGCTTGTGCCGGGTCTGGGGATGGGCACAGCCGGTGCCGCCGGTGCTACCCTGATTGGACTTTCGGTGTCGGTGCTGTGCTATATGCCCGCCCTTTTTGCGAAAGACCGCACGCTGCACCTTGCCGCCGCCCGGCCAAACCCGCGCGAGACGCTCTCCTGCCTGAAAAGCGGGCTGCCCGGCGCGGCCCCGTACCTGTACCGGATGGTGTTTTTCCTCCTTGCCAATCATCTGCTGCTGCGCCTTGAGGGGGAAAACGGCGTGGCGGTTTTCGCCGTGGTGCAAAGCACCGCGTATCTGATTTTGTACATATACATCGGTGCTGCCAAGGCGGCGCAGCCGCTGTTCCGCACCTTTTACGGTGAGAAAAACCTGCCGGCGGCACGGCGCGCCCTCGCGTTTGCGCTGCGTTGGGGCCTCTATGCCGGCAGCACTGCAGCGGCGCTGATCTTCCTGTTTCCGGGCTTTATCTGCAGTGCCTTCGGTCTGCACGAGGAGGCGCTGCACTACCTTGGCGCACCGGCGCTGCGGCTGTATGCCCTGAGCAGTATAGGGGCCGGTGTCAGCATGGTGCTGCACACCTATTATCGCTCGATTCATGAGGAGCAAAACGCCTTTATCATCACCCTGCTGCGAAACTTTGTAATACTGCTGCCCTGCACGGTATTTTTTGCCACTTCCCTGCCGCAGTTTTGGTGGCTCTACCCCGTGACCGAGCTGCTTTCTCTGCTGCTGCTTTTTGTATGGCGCTGCCTGACAGGCCGGGAACGCCTGTTTGATGCCGCGCGGGTCTACTCACTGACGATGCACGGCAGCAGCCGGGAGTTCACGGCCATGGCCGGCGGCATCGCAGCCTTTTGCGACCGGTGGCAGGCGGCACCACGGCAGCGGTACTTTGTTTCGATGGCTGCAGCAGAAACCTGCTCGGCGTTCCTCGAACAGGCACCCGGGCATATTGCGGAGATACAGATCACGCTTGCCGCGCTTGAGGACGGCGATTTTGAGCTGCACATCCGGGACAACATCGACTTTTTCGACTCCTTCTCCGCACAGGCCGACCGCCTTGGCGGAAAAGGCGCATTGGATATTGAGGCCGTGGGTATGCAGGTCATCCGCCAGCAGGCCAAGGAGTTCTCTTACCAGCAGTATGAGAGCTTCAGCACCCTTGTCGTGCGGATATAAAAAGTGTTTCCCATCGCTTCGTCACCACAGCGCGGCCCCTGCCCGGCAGAGGCCGCGCTGTATTTGCGCCTTGTGTGCCATTGCCAGCGCTGCCAATGTCTGTCAAATCCTATTTCTTCCGCTTTCTTTTACCCTTGCCGAAAAGGCTTGTGCGGGCTGTGCATATATGCTAAAATATCAGCAATATGGTTACAACTATATAGCAATAATGCTCTTATATACCGGAGGGAGGCGGCAGCTTGCGGCCCTGTGCCTTCGGCGGGCATTGGTAAAGGAGAATAGGAAATGAGAAAAGAATGTACCGCGCTGGCACTGGCGGGCGTGCTGCTGCTTGCGGCTGTCCCCTGCGCATGGCCCGTTTGCGCGCAGGACGCAGCACCGGGCACAACGGTGGACATCGTATTCACCCACGACACCCACTCCCATCTGAACACCTTCACCACGATGGTGGACGGGCTGGAAACAGAGCTGGGCGGCTTTGCACGCATGAACACCCTGATCGAGGCGCAGCGGGCGCACCCCCCCGATACGCTGGTGATCGACGGCGGCGACTTCTCCATGGGAACACTGATCCAGACCGTGTTTGAAACGCAGGCGGCCGAGCTGCGCATGCTGGGGTATCTCGGGTGCGATGTAACGACCCTCGGCAACCATGAGTTTGACTATCGCTCCAAGGGGCTTGCCAACATGCTGACCAGCGCACAGGCGTCCGGTGATGCTGTCCCGGCCATGGTGGTCTGCAATGTAGACTGGGACACGATGGAGGCAGAGGGCCTGACCGAGGGGCAGCAGCGCCTGAAGGACGCCTTTACCGCATACGGCGTCAGCGATTATACCGTGCTGGAGAAGGGCGATGTGGACATTGCCGTGGTGGGTGTTTTCGGCAAGGACGCGCTTGCCTGCGCCCCGACCTGCGAGCTGAAGTTTGAGGACCCCATCGAGGCGGTCAAACAGACCGTGGCCGACATCAAGGCCAACGAGGATGTGGATATGATCGTCTGCGTTTCCCACAGCGGCACATGGGAGGACGAGAGCAAGTCCGAGGACGAGCTGCTGGCCAAGGCGGTGCCCGACCTTGATCTGATTTTGAGCGGCCATACCCACACCGAGATCGAGAAGCCGATCCAACACGGCAGCACCTATGTGGTATCCTGCGGCGAGTACGGCAAGAACCTTGGCGAGCTTACGCTGACACAGCAGGCGGACGGCCGGTGGGCCATGTCTGCCTATGAGCTGATCCCGATCACATCGGATATTGCGGTGCACGCCGCCACGCAGCAGACGATCGACAGCTTTATGGACACCGTGGATACCGACTATCTTGCCCGGTTCGGCTACACGAAGGATCAGGTCCTTGCAGAGAATGACATTGTCTTTTCCACCCAGAAGGATCTTGAAAACATCCACGAGGAGCATAACCTCGGCGACATCATTGCGGACGCCTATGTCTACGCCGTGGAGAACGCCGCCGACTATGACGGTGTGCCGGTGGATCTGGCCGTTGTGCCGAGCGGCACAGTGCGCGACACCTACGCCCGGGGCGACATTACGGTCGAGCAGGTGTTCAATTCCTTCTCGCTGGGCATCGGTGCGGACGGCGTGCCCGGCTATCCGCTCATCAGCGTCTACCTGACCGGGCGGGAGATCCGTACCGCTGCAGAGATCGACGCCTCCGTGTCCGATTTTATGACAACGGCGCGCCTGTATTGCAGCGGGCTGAACTTCACCTACAACCCGCACCGGCTGCTGCTGAACAAGGTGACCGATGTCTGCCTTGAGGACGACGGGCAGCGCGTTGCGTTGGAGGATGATAAGCTGTACCGCATCGTGGCTGACCTGTACAGCGGCCAGATGCTGAGCGCCGTGACCGACATGTCCTACGGCATCCTCGCCATCGTGCCGAAGTATGCGGACGGCACCCCCATCACCGACTTTGAGGATGTCATCATCACGGAAAACGGCCGGGAGCTGAAGGCGTGGGATTCGATCGCGCGCTATATGGCCTCGTTTGCCGACACGGACGGCGACGGCATTGCCAATGTGCCGGCGTATTACAGCACAACCCACGGCCGCAAGCTGGTCGATACCAGCCGCAGCCCCCTTGCCCTGCTGAAGAACCCCAACAAATTCACCGCCGTTTACGCCGGTCTGCTGGCCGCGGCGGTGCTGCTGATCGTGCTGGTGGTGCTGCTGATCCGAAAGCTGGTCAAAAAGGCCAGACGCCGCGCCGCATAAGGCCGCCCTTGTCAAAAGGGCGCATCGGGGCTATACTGGATACGAATACAGTATAAGCATTGCCCTAAAAGGAGAGCAAAACATGGAGAGCGAAAAAATCATTCTTGACATTGTGGTCGATGTGCAGAAGGACTTTATCACCGGTGCGCTGGCAAACCCCGCTGCGCAGGCAAACCGGTTGGCGAACAGGCGGTCATAGATCTCGCTCTCCCCCGCTGCCGTCAGCAGCACGGCGGCGGCCAGCGGGGCGGTGTCGGTCGCAAAGGCGGGCCATGCATCGGCGGTCAGTCTGGCCCCGCCTCGCAGCGGCGCGGCGGGGTCGCGGGCAAGCCGCACGCAGTCCCCTGCCCGGGTCACGGACACGCCGGTTTCGGCCAAAAAGCGCAGAAAGGCCCCGTAAACGGCCGGGTCGCAGCCGCAGATCTCAACCTCGCCGCCGGCGGCGGCCAGTGCGGCGGCATAGGTAGCGGCAGCGATGCGGTCCGGCAGCGGGCGGTGCGCGGTGCCCGTCAGCGGGCAGCCCCCGTCCACCGTCAGCACCGGCGTGCCGCAGCCCAGTATCCGGGCACCGCATGCCTGCAGAAAATGCACCATATCGCCTATTTCCGGCTCCTGCGCGGCGCCGCGCAGCACGGTGCGGCCCCGGGCGCAGCAGGCAGCCATCAGCAGCGTGAGGGTCGCGCCAACGCTCGGCAGGCGCAGCGTAAAGTCCACGCCATGCAGCGGGCCTTTGCGCCGCAGCGTCACGGCAATGCCCTCCAGCTCGACCTCGGCCCCCATGGCGGCCAATCCGGCCAGATGAATGTCCACCGGCCGCGGCCCCAGACGGCAGCCGCCGGGCAGCGGCAACCGCACATACCCTGTGCGGCAGAGCAGCGGCGCAAGGTAAAACACCGAGCTGCGCATTGCCCCGGCAAGGGATTCGGGAATCTCGCCGCAGAGCGTCTGCACCGGCCGTGTACACAGGTCCGCGCCGCACCGCCGCACATCGGCCCCCACGGCCTGCAGCAGCGCAAGGCTGGTCGTTACATCGGCAAGGGCCGGCACCTCCTGCAGGCGGCAGGGGCCGCGGCAGAGCAGCGTGGCCGCCAGCAGCGGCAGCGTGCTGTTTTTGGCGGCCGCCGGGCGGATGCGCCCATGCAGAGCCTGTTTGCCGGTAATGGTGATCATCTGCATGAGCGGGCCTCCCCCGAAGAAATATAGAATTGTATGCAAAAAGGCTTCCCCCGAGGGGGAAGCTGTCAGCGGAGCTGACTGATGAGGGGCGTGTTTGCCGCAGCAGTACATTGCCGGGCAATGATGGAAAGCCTGCCCTCATCTGGCCCTGCGGGGCCACCTTCCCCCGAAGGGGAAGGCTGGGGTATATCTTCTACCCTGTTATATGCCGCCTGCCCGGCAACATATTACACCAGCATCGGCTGCAGCTGCACCCCGCGCAGGGCAGCGTCCAGCGTATCGGGCAGCAGGGTGAAATCACTTTTCAGGCTGCGGGGCTTTTTGTAGCAGTCATCCTGACCGAAGGGCACAAAATAGTAGCTGCGCCGCTGCAAAAGCTGGCCCAGCGCCGGGGCGCTGCCCGCCAGACCATCGTTGGTGGAGGGGGCCAGTATGACCGGCCGGCCGCCCCGCAGCAGGCTTTTGGCCGCCAGTGTCACCGGGGTCGCGCTGATGCCCGCCGCCAGCAGTGCCATCGTTGTGCCGGTGGCGGGGGCAATGATAAGGGCATCGGCCAGCTTTTGCGGGCCGAGCGGCTCCACGCCCTGCAGTGTTGTGAGCGGTTCATGACCGGTCAGCTCCAACAGGGTCTGCCGCAGGGCTGCTGCAGTGCCGAAGCGGGTGTCCATCCCTGCCGCGCTGGCGCTGAGAATGGGCAGGATCTCCCACCCGCGCGCCGTCAGCACCTGTATCTGGGGCAGCACGGCGGAAAAGCTGCAAAAGCTGCCGCACAGCGCAAAGGCGGCAGTGCGTTTCGGCCGGGTCGTCATGGCTCGCTCCTTTCTTTCTGTTCTTCGCGTTCTTCCAGAATGGCCAGCACAGTCTGGGCAATCAGCGCTCCGGCGGTCTGCGGGGCGCAGCGCCCCGGCAGGGCCAGTGCATGCTCGGCGTGCAGGCCCAGCTCCTCGGCGGCTGCAAAATCGGTGCCGCCGGGCAGGCTGGCCAGGTCGATGACCAGCGCCCCGCGGGGCAGCTTTTCCAGCATTTTGCGGGGCAGCACCGGCGCGGGGATCGTGTTGATGACGGCATCGAACCCCGGCAGCAGCGCGGGCAGGGCTGTCAGCGCAGCGGCGCGGCAGCCGCTGCAGCGGGCGTTGGCGCGCTGCTCGGGGCTGCGGGCAGCCACGGTGACCCGCCCGCCCAGCAGCGCCAGACGACGCGCCACGGCACGGCCCACCCGGCCATAGCCCAGCACAAGAAAGGCACTCTCCCAGATCGTGCGCTCCCGCAGGCGGAGCAGCAGCTCAAGGCAGCCCTCGGCCGTGGGGACGGCGTTCAGACATTCCAGCTCGGGCCGCCGGAAATAGTCGATCAGCGGCAGCCCGGCCTCCCGCGCGGCCAGCCGTACCGGCAGACCGGGGCGGCCTGCCAGAATCAGCGTCCCCTGCCCCGCACCCTGCAGGGCGCGGGCGACCTCATCGCTGACGCGGCCCTGAGACATCGGCAGCATATAATCCGCTGCGGCGGCGTTGTCGGCGGCGGTCACGCCGCAGCCTGCGCGGCGCAGCACACGGGCCGCCGCCTGCTGGCGGGCATCGTGGCCCACCACACAGAAGGTCTTTGGCATACGCGCTCACCTCGTTTTGTTTTGCGCCATACTATGTCCTGCCCGCGCAGAGTGTGAACATCCGCTGACGGCCCGCCCCTTCGGCTGCAGATTAGCGGTGACAGCAAAAAAGGCACCCATCCCGTTTGGGATGGGTGCCGTGGGAATCAATAGAGCTTCAGACCATCACAGCGGCTGCGCCAGACGGCCAGTGGGTCGATGGGAACGGTGCCGATGCGCATCTCTGCCACAACGGCCTTGCTGCAGCCGCCCAGCAGCTGGCCCTGCTTGACGGTATCGCCGGTCTTGACCTCCAGCGAGGCAAGGCCGTAAAAGATGCTCTTGAGGCCTGCGCCGTGCTCGATCACGAGGGTGTTGCCATAGAGGCCACCGAGGTCCTTCGCCAGCAGCACACGGCCGCTGGCAGGGGCAATCATCGAGCCTTTGCCGTTTTTGGGGCGGATGATCACATTGGTCGAGGTGCGCCCGCCGTAGCCGTAGTTAGTGCCCCGCTCACTGTAGGAGCGGCCTGCGTACTCGGTCATGCCGTAGGTCAGCGGGGTGTCAAAGCTGTCGAGGAAGGGCTGCACAAAGCCGCCTACGGACCACTGGATCTTGTCGTCCACAGTGGCAAACAGCTTGCTGACCGCCGCCGGGGCATCATCCTCGCCGATGTAGGGCGCGGCCATCTGAGAGGTTTTGCTGTAGTCCTTGTAGCTGAAGGAGCCTGCGCGCACCGACAGGGAGAGGGTCTCGGTGTAGCCATCGGCCGATACCTCCAGATCAATGCTGCCGGGCTTCTGGTTCCATGGGATAGGCAGGTAGCAGATCCAGCCGCTGCCGGCCTTGACAAAGCCGACATTTTTGAGGGTGGTCTTGATGGCCGGGGCATCCTGCCCGAGGGTCTGGCCGACCCGCACCGCCGCCACACCGCCCTGTGCCACGCTGTCGGTCGCCAGCTGGATGGACGGCTTGATGCTGACCGTAAAGCGGAACTGCCAGGTCTCGGTGCCGGTCACGGTCGCCTCGTCAGCGGGGGTGCCGCTTGTGCTGACGATCAGCTTGGCATCGTAGGTGCCGTTCTCAGCAAAACGGTAGCTGCGGAAGCCGGTAGCGCTGCCGTCATAGATGGATTCCCCGGCGGCATCGGTGATGGTCAGCTGGGCGCTGTAGCCGCCCGGCGTGACGACCAGATCGGGCGAAGCACCGGATACCGGCAGCGCCAGCTCGGCCGGGGTGGGGTTCAGCGTTTCGGCATAGGTGCGGCGGAGCCAGCTGCCAACGATCGGCACATGCCATTTGTAGGCGGTGGAGGCAAGCTCCTGTCCGTCAAAGGTGGCCTTGATCTGGGGCAGCATATCGGGGGTGGCATTGTGGTAGAGCCACGCTACGCCGCCGCACGCGATGACCAGCACAAAAAGCACGACCAGCAGCAGCCAGCGCAGCATGCCGGTCACACCGCGCCCAAGCTTTTGGGTAAGGGTGTCCGCAGGCTCCTCCTCTGTGTCCTCCTCAGTGCTGTCCGGTTCGGCGGGCGGCGCATCGGGGGTGTCTGCCAGCCCGGCCATGATCTGGGCGATGGAAAGCTGCGCCGTGCGGGCGATGGTGTCCGCGCGGGCCTTTTTCTCGGGGACGTCCTCCTCTGTGGAATCCTCCTGCGGGGCATCCTGCGGTGCATTGGCCGCACCCTCGTCTGCATCGGGTGCAGGCTGCTCCGGCTCTGCGGAGGCAGTATCTTCGGGGGCAGTATCTTCAGGGGCAGGCTCGGCCGACGCTGTTTCATCGGCGCCGGTATCCGACAGGGCTGCCTCGGCAGGCTCTGCCGGTTCCGGCTGCTCGGTAGTCTCGGGCTGTGCCGGGGCCGATTCGGATGCTGTTTCAGGGGTTTCTGGCAGCGACGCGGGGACGGCATCTGGCTGCGGGGCGTCCGGGGCCTCGGGTACCTGCAGGGGTGCAGGTGCAGTTTCTGCGGGGGTCTCCGGGGTATCGCTCACGGCCGGCTGCTGCTTCGGCTCTGCCGGGGCTGCGGACTTTTTGGGCTTGCCCTTGGCCGCTGACTTTTTGCGGCTGCGCCTGCGGGGCGCGGCGGGGGCTTTTTCGGCCCAGTCCACGCCGGCTGCGGCTTTCTTCTCTTCTTCCATGCTTACTCCCACTCTCTTAGGGCAATACCGCTTAAGCCGTCAGGCGGGAATTGTGCGGTGTTGCCTTAGCACACCCGGCCATACACACGGCACGGCGGGCCGGGGGCACCGCGCCGATTGTAACATTCTATGGGCGGCATCGCCGTGCGATGCCTGTGTTATTCAGCCTCGCGGAATTGCAGACCGCTGCTGCCGTTCAGGGCAAGCTGCGGGTCGGTGGATTTGCTGCCGATGCGCAGCTCATAGATCAGACTGTGGCTCGTCCCGGCGGTGCCCAGCGGGTCGCCGGTGGAAACCGACTGCCCGCGCACAACGCCGACCGTTTCCAGACCGTACAGATAGCTTTTTACGCCGCAGCCGTGGTCGATGACCACAGTGCCGCCGGTCAGAGTCAGCGTGCCGGCAAACACAATGTTACCGGCCTGAGGGGCGGTGACAGTCTCGCCGTCTGCGGCGGCATAGGTCAGGCCGGTGGCCTGGCCGCTGCGCTGGCCATCCACCATCTGGGTGGTGCCGTAGGCCAGACTGACAGAACCGGCGCTGGGGGCCTCGAACCGGCCGTTCCATAGCTTGGCGGAGCTGCCGGTGGTGTAAAGCGGCCAGATCGCGTTGCGGAACTCCTCCCCGCCGCCGGCATCCTCCTCCGCCGGGACGGAGACGGTGTCGTACAGTGTGCGGGTCACCGTCAGGGTGATCTCCTTTTGCAGGGTGCCGCAGGTCAGCTGCAGCGTATGGTCGCCGCCCTCGGCGTTGTAGGTTACGGGCAGGTAGCCCATGTACCCCGTGGCGGTCTTGCGGAACCATACCTCGCCGAGATCGCTCTCAACGGTCGGCTCGCCGTCCAGAATACCGGACAGCTGGATCGCCACGATGCTGCCCTGCGGCGCGCGCTCGCTGCTCAGGGTGACTTTGGGGTTCATCGCCATTGTGTAGCCTGCGCGGTAGGCGTACCAGCCCACCGGGTCACCGGGGGCATCACTGTCGCTGTGGTGGGCGGTCACTATGATCTGATACGCGCCATTCTGGGTGTAGGTATAGGTGTTGCAGTCGGTCAGGCCGCCCGACCAGACGGTGCCGTCTGGCGCGGTGATCTGCACCTCGGCCGCTGTGACCCATTCGGGCAGGGTCAGTGCGGGGATCGTATCGGTGAAGGTGCCGAGCTTCTGCACGGTCAGGTTGGTCGGGCTTTCATAGGTCTTGCTGACCTTGTCGCCCAGCACGGGTATGGCCCAGTCCCAGCCGTTGGCGGTCAGCGTCAGCCCGCCGAACTGCACGGGCTGCTGGGGAAGTCGGTCCTCGCCGGTGCGGCTGTAGAGAAACGCCGCTGTTCCGCCAAGGATCGCGGCAACCATGGCGGCGACCATCACCAGCCAAAGCAGCAGTTTGCGCATGATCTAGCTTTCTCCATTAACAAAAGACTGGGCGCCGTCAGGTCAGCGCCCAGCCGGTTCGTATTCGGTCACACAGGACCCCGATGGGGATTACTCCTCGGTGTTGGGGGCGTCGGGGATCTTCTCGTAGGTGGTGGTGTCCTCGGCGGCGGTGTCGTCCTCGTCATCGAAATCGTCATAATCATCGCTGAAGAGCAGGCGCTCGTACTCGTCCAGCTCCTTCTCACGGTGATGCAGGTAGAGGGCGGCGGCGGTCAGGGCACCGGCAGCAGCAAAGAAAAAGGCCAGCACAGCACCGAACGTGGATTTCTTCATCATGGGGAAAACTCCCTTGTAAAAGCTGCGCTGCTGCGTCAGCTTAGTGAAATGTTCCCAGCGTGTCAAAAAATCATATTCTTGCCCTATTGAATCTGTAGGGGCGACCATTGGTCGCCCGCCAATTTGGCGCAGCAACGCGTTCCCCAAGAAGGCTTTTTCACAGACAAACGGACACGGGCGAGCAATGCTCGCCCCTACAAGAGCTTTTGACAGTCTGATGATCCGATTTACTGATTTTATTATACCCGACATCCCGCGCAAATACAACAGCGTAATTGTAAAATATTGCGCGCAGCGTCCCTCGGCAGAGGCATCAGAACAGCCGGTCGGTCGGGTACAGCCCGGCCGCGCTCATCTGCTTGAGAGCGGCGACAAGCTCGGGCTTGTCCTCACGGTAGGTGATGCCGTGCCATTTGTCGGCGCTGGTCAGCACATGGACATCGGCTTCGCCGTTGTTCAGCGCGTTCGTCACGACGGTGGGCAGATAGTACTCGCATTTCAGCGGGTTGACGGGCAGATTCTCCTTCAAAAACGCCGCAAACCCGGCCTTTGCATCGCGGACATAGGCGGGTGTGAAGCCCCACAGATTCATGCTCACAGGGGTGTCGCCGGGCAGGTCC
>OHKS01000190.1_pt1 | contig 29724 bp, 22 predicted proteins | sample 1568881 | NCBI WGS metagenome assembly OHKS01 (sample SAMEA3879569, study PRJEB24766) | human gut metagenome | biome: human-associated habitat; feature: feces | place: USA | collected 1985/1987 | reverse complement strand
ATATTCTCTATTATTTTTTTATTATTCCTGTGCTTCCATACTTCCTTGATGGCACAGCGGACAATGAATACCCTGAACAATCAGTTCGGTTCCTCGGCAAACGGACTGGACAGAAACCAATATGACCGTAACGGAAACCCCATAGACACGACAGCCGTAGTAGATGCCAACACTATCCCCATCGGACTGTATTCATGGAAAGTGGACAGTCGTTTTGGCAATGTCACTTATATCCCCGTAGATACCTTGCAGCACGCTTTCCAGAACTCAAATGACATGGGCGGCTACACCGGACAATACAATTACTTGGGAAATTTGGGTTCCCCCCGCCTCTCACGCATCTTTTTTGACCGTCGGGATCCCAGCCAATACTTTTTCACCGACCCATACGACTTTTGCGTACAACGTCCGGAAGATGTCATATTCACCAATACATTTTCTCCATTCACGAACCTGAGCTATTACAAAGGAGGAGGCAGCCGTGACGGAGAAGAACGCTTCAAATCCTATTTTGCCATCAATGCAAACAAAAGACTGGGGTTTGGATTCTACATAGATTACCTGTATGGCCGGGGGCTTTACCAAGATCAGTCCACAGCCTTCTTCAACGGTGGCCTGTTCTCCAGCTACCGGGGAGACAAATATGACATGCATTTCATATTCAACAACGATAACTTGAAGATGGCAGAAAACGGAGGTATCACGGACGACCGGTATATCACCAACCCACTGGATATGGCAGAAGGCAAAAAAGAATATTCCGCCAACGAAATCCCAACGCGACTGAGTCAGATATGGAATCACAACACCAGCTACCATGCCTTCCTGACACATCGTTACAACTTAGGGTTCTATAAAGAAAAACAGGACAGTGTGGATACGGACTCCGTAAAAATAACGCAGGTATTTGTTCCTGTCACAAGCTTCATACATACATTACAAGTGGACTTGAACAATCGCAAATACATCTCATACGATGACGCACAGAATCAGAAGTATTTTGAACATAACTATCTGGGGACCGACTCGATAGACAAGACGAAGCGCACATCCATCAAAAATACCATTGGCATTGCTTTACAAGAAGGATTCAACAAATGGGCGAAAGCCGGACTTACCGCCTTTTTAAGTTATGAATACCGAAACTTCGCCTTGACCGACACGACAAACATACCGGGACAGCGCATTATCAACAACTATAAGGAAAGTTCACTCTCCATTGGCGGCGAACTATCCAAAAAACAAGGAAAACTATTACATTACAATATTCTAGGAGAATTGGCCATAGCCGGTGAAGATGCAGGACAATTCAGCGTAGAAGGCAGAGGGGATCTGAATCTCCGTTTATTCGGAGATACGGTGAGACTGGATGTAAATGCATTCATCAAGAACCAGAACCCCGTATTCTATTTCAGGCATTTCCAATCCAAACATTACTGGTGGGACAACAACGATTTATCCAAAATAATGAGAACCCGACTGGAAGGAAAACTAAGTCTGAACAGATGGGGAACCCAACTGCGTGCCGGAGTGGAAAATATAAAGAACTACACTTATCTGGCCAATGCCAGCATACCGGTAAAAGACAGTGAAGGAAATGTCACCGGTTTCAAGAACAATGCAGCCGTAAGACAGCACTCCGGCAATATACAAATATTCACAGCAATGTTGCAACAAAAATTGAAAGTAGGAATATTTCATCTCGACGGTGAAGTAGCCTATCAAAAATCAAGTGAGCAAGACATTCTGCCCTTACCGGAATTGTCGGCTTACGGCAACTTGTACATGAAATTCGGTCTCGCCAAAAAAGTACTCCAGATAGAAATGGGAGCAGATGTGCGTTATTTCAGTAAATATTACGCGCCAGACTACTCCCCCGTCATCGGACAATTCTATAACCAGAATCCTGATGACAAAATCGAGATAGGAGCTTTTCCGATAGTCAACGTCTATGCCAACCTGCATTTAAAACGTACCCGCTTCTTTATTATGATGTATCACGTCAATGCCGGTTCGGGAAAATCCAATTACTTCCTGGCGCCTCACTACCCAATCAATCCGCGAATGATAAAGTTCGGCCTTTCATGGAATTTCTTTGATTGACGGTCTATATGAGAAAATATCTGAAATACATTCTGATGGGTATCCTTGCAGTAACCCTATCCTCCATCTTCTTCAAAAAGAAAACGGAGGCTGAAACCAGTCTGCCCCGCGATTATGCAGAAATAGCGGCATCGGGAATCCTGCGTGCCGTTACCGAGTACAATTCTATCAGTTTTTATGCCGACGGCGACACCGTTTCCGGTTTCCACTACGAACTGCTCCATGCTTTTGCACACAGCAAAGGACTGAAACCGGAAATCACTCCTGAAATGAGCTTTTCCAAAAGACTGGAAGGCGTACAAAAAGGAACATACGATATATTGGCCAACAGCACGGTAGTTACCACAGAATACAAAGACTCCCTGTTGTTTACCCGCCCCATTATACTGAACAAACAAGTACTGGTACAGCGTAAACCCGAAAAAGAAAACGATAGTCTGTACATTCACAGCCAGTTGGAACTAGCCCGCAAGACCCTTCATCTAGTCAAAAACTCACCTGCCATCCTGCGCATACATAATTTAAGTAACGAAATAGGCGATACCATCTATATCAAAGAAGTGGAGAAATACGGACAAGAACAATTACTGGCCATGGTAGCACATGGTGACATAGACTATGCCGTATGCGACGAGAGCATTGCCAAAGCCTCCATCAATGATTTTCCACAATTGGATATAGAAACAGCCATCAGCTTCTCACAATTCTATTCATGGGGAGTAAGCAAACATTCTCCAATATTGCTTGACAGCCTGAATTCCTGGTTAAATGACTACGTCAAGACTCCTGCATTCAAACTGTTGCGCAAGAAATATTACAATAACTGATTTTTATCCGGCTGAAATTGCAAAATAGTCCTATCTTTGCAATATAAATTGTTATTATTTTAAGCGGAATGACAAAAAAGTTATTACCATGGTTAAATTAGACAAAGTAAAATGGGGCTTCATCGGTTGCGGAGAAGTGACCGAGAAGAAAAGCGGACCAGCCTTTGCCCTGATCGAAGGTTCAGAGGTAGTGGCCGTAATGAGCCGTGACAAAGAAAAAGCTCAATCATACGCCAAAAGACACAACATTCCCCGCTGGTACTCCGATCCGCAGCAGTTAATAGGAGATGAAGATGTCAATGCTATTTATATAGCCACTCCCCCCTCTTCTCATGCCACTTTTGCCATTATGTCCATGAAGGCAGGAAAGCCCGTATACATCGAGAAACCTATGGCGGCCAGCTATGAAGACTGTGCACGCATCAACCGCATATCACAGGAAACAGGAATTCCTTGTTTCGTAGCTTATTACAGACGCTATCTTCCTTATTTCCAAAAAGTACGCCAGATGGTAGAGGACGGAGAAATAGGCAATGTCATCAACATACAGATACGTTTCGCCCAGCCTCCCCGCGCTTTGGATTACAACAGTACCAACCTTCCCTGGCGTGTACAACCTGATATTGCCGGCGGCGGTTATTTCTATGATCTGGCTCCTCACCAGCTGGATTTGCTACAAGATATGTTCGGCTGCATTCTCGAAGCCCAAGGATACAAGAGCAACCGTGGCGGGTTATATCCGGCAGAAGATACGATAAGTGCCTGCTTCAAATTTGATTCCGGTCTGCCGGGATCAGGATCATGGTGTTTCGTTGCCCATGAATCGGCCAAGGAAGACCGTATAGAAATCATCGGAGACAAGGGAATGATCTGTTTCTCTGTTTTCACTTACGATCCCATCGCCCTGCATACTGAAAGAGGCCGCGAGGAGTTTCTTCCCGAAAATCCCCCTCATGTACAACTTCCGCTCATAAAAGCCGTAGTAGAACACTTGCAGGGAAAAGCCGTCTGTACCTGCGACGGCATCAGTGCGACACCCACCAACTGGGTAATGGACCGTATACTTGACAAACTCTGATTTCTGCCTATGGACATCCGTCAATTATGCCTGTTTTGTCTGTCTTTCCTTTCCGCCCTCGGTGTATATGCACAAGCGGAACAGAAGGACTCGACAGTACAGGACAACAAGGGTGTTCTCATTACATTGACCGATGGAATAGCGACAACTGTCCGTCATACCGGAAGAAAAATCAGGAAAGTGGGAAAAGAATTCAACGCGGTCGATACCACCTATATCTCGCCTAACCTCTACAATCTGGCTTTCATGCTGGAATCCAGCAGTTGGTACGAATACTATCGGTTAGGCAGTAAAGGAAACAACGGCGAACAAAGTTTGGGATTCTCCCCCAATGCCAGTTTCAAGCTGGGGGTCTATTTCGGATGGCGCTGGATATTTCTAGGATATTCTTTCGATGTAAAAGATATTTTCGGCGGACACAAGAACAAGGCAAAGAAAACCGAAATGGCACTGAATCTTTATAGTTCCAAATTTGGTGTGGATTTATATTACAGAAAGACAGGAAGCGATTTCAAGATACGTTCTTCCAGCGGATTTGACCTGAACACTCCCATTAAAAATCTGAATTTCAACGGATTGCAAAGTAAAATCAAAGGACTGAACGCCTATTGGATTTTCAATTATAAAAAATTCTCTTATCCGGCAGCCTATAGCCAGTCCACCAACCAGCGTAAAAGCGCGGGTTCCCTGATGGCGGGCTTTTCTTATTCCCAGCACAACATATCTTTTGATTACGAAAAGCTTCCCGGTGAAGTGAGAGCCCAACTGCATGATGCCCTGCTTTTCAAGAAAGTGAAATATTCTGATTACAGCATCAACGTGGGTTATGGCTATAACTGGGTATTTGCAAAAAACTGGGTTTCCAATCTTTCACTCTTACCGGCCATTGCCTATAAAAAATCAAAAATAGACGATACGCCTAACACCGACAATCATTGGATAAAGGATATCAATTTTGACCTGATAACACGTGCCGCCGTGGTCTATAATACCAACAAGTACTTTGTAGGTGCTTCACTGGTGATGCATACATACGATTATCGGAAAAGGAATTTCTCTCTCACTAATACATTCGGAACCGTTCGTGTATATGCAGGATTCAACTTCTGGAAAAGGAAAGAATTCCGCGATAAATAAAAAATATACCGGAAGCCTATAAAGTTCTTCCGGTATATCACAGGTTAATTATATTAGACTCACAATAAATTCTTAGAAGCGGGCGCCGACTGTCAGCAAGAGCTGATGCCGTTCATTGTCCACTTTAGTTGCCGGAAGATCTATATCGTCAAAAGCATAAAAGTTTGATTTATACATATCATATTTATATGCCAAATCCGCATAAATTACACTGCCACGGTATCCAAGACCAAACGTAAAGGTATTCTTAGACTCCGTATTATTAAAATCAGTACGCGTGCTATATAAAGACAAGGCACTATAAGCATCTTTTGAAAATGCAGCCGAAGAATAATTATACCCTGCACGGATGCTAAACTCAGGTATGATCCGCGTTTCCATTCCTATACGGAAAGTATGGACACCTTTCAGATAATTCTCAACGCTAAGCTGATCTCCCAATTCATAACCATCCACATCCTTCAGCTTACTGGAAGAATAATCCTGATATTCATATTCCGCACCTACTGCCACCGCACCCGCAAAAGTAGTACCCGCACTGACATTAAATTTCCACGGAGTAGTAAGATTATAATCATAGGTCAAATAATCATACTCCGGAGTTACCAGAAAATCACTCAATGTCTGGATATAGGGTTTTTCATAAGCTAAAATATCAGAAGATAAAGTGGCATTATAGCTTTCTCTTAAATCATACCATGTAGGCGTGTGAACGGCAAATCCCAAACGGAAAGGAGAACTTTCTATAGGACGTACAATAACCCCCAACTTCAAATCCATACCAGTTCCTTCCAGTCTATAATAATTATCCAATGTATACCCCCCATTATCCGCACCCTTATCATCATTCAAATTTTCCGTATAAGAAGTATAACGGTCATAATTCACATCATAGACCCCCAAGGTAGCTCCTAAATAGACCCTGTCTTCAATATTGAATGAAACATTAAAATCATATTGACTGATACCTCCAGTTTCCTTACTAAAGAAGTTATTGTTAAAACCATTCCACCCCCATGGAGCATGAATGTTTTTTTCAGGATCATTAAACCAGTCAACCACACCGGTTCTCACCCCCATTACTCCTAAAACAGGTAACTGGTTCCAATATTTGGTATAAGGATTCTTCGCATCCAGTATGTCATTAAACTCGCTTTCCGTCAATCCATATCGTTCCATTTCCTGAGCCAGCTGGAAGCTTTGTGACATATTATCCAACGCCCCTCCCATAGAGAAAAGGCGGTTGAAGTTTTTACTTTTATGGTAATTGAATCCGAAATTCACAAAACGCAAAGAAGTATTGTTGCCTATCTTATTGCTATAAACAAATCCAATCTGGTCAAATGAAGCGCGCGTTTTGTCTTCATTCATTGACACGCCACTAAAGTTACTCTTTGTCGAAGTATTATTAAAACCAAAAGAAACGGACACGTCATTACTACGAAAAATGCCGATACCCGCAGGGTTGGAACTCATGACAGATATATCACCTCCCAAAGCTCCCATGGCACCACCCATACCAACAAATCGTGCTGTTCCATTCAAGTCATTCCCCAGCAACTTTTCCGCATCATAAGCATTTTGTGCGCTTGCCGTTGCCATTGCCAGCAACGTACAAGCGGTTACTATTACTTTATTTTTCATACATCAATTCTATTAAATACAACAGTCTGGTTTAATCTGCTACTTATCTGGTACGCGATCTGCCACCGCCACTTGAACGGGAAACACCGCCTCCGGAACTACGGGAAGCCCCACCGCCACTAGAAAAACTACTACGGGAAGAAGAAGTTCCACTACTACGGTAAGAGTTAGACGAACTATTACGGGAAGGACTGCTGCTACGGGAATATGAACTGCTGCGAGAGTTCGAAACGCCACTATTGTTACGATAGGCGCCACGGCTTGCAGCCCCTGTTCTCTGATAAGCAGATCCTGCTGCATTTCCCACACTTCTCCGGGTACTGCTTGGTCTGGTATAGGAAGAACCCCTTCCTTCTGTCGGACGTGAATACGAATTACCCGGACGGACTCCTGCAGCCTGACTTGGTGAAAGAGTTGCTCCTGTACGGGTTCTGATAGCGCTTCTATTAGGACGAACCGAATTTACACCGTCAGATCCCGAAACCACTCTTCCTGATGAAGATCCGTTACGTGTTGCGGTACGATAGCTATTAGCACTATTACGGACATTTTGTCTGGAATTTCCTACATACGAATTACGACTATTCCTATCATAACTATTCACATAATTATTCCGGCTTGGGCGTGAAGAGCCATAGCTGTTGGTGTATCTTCCGGCATGTATTCCCGGATTACGTCTGCTTGAGCCATACCATCCATGACCGCCTCCCCAGTAGCCGCCGCCCCAACCGTGACCGGAATAATGCGGATAATAATGATGGTGGTGGTGATGATGGTAGCCCCAATAGCCACCCCAGTAGCCGCCACCCCAATAACCGGGATAGTACCAGCTATTGTAGTACCACGGCGAACTCCATCCCCAACTGAATCCCCAGCTGGCGCCATATGGATAATTCCAACGCCAATCCCACCACAAGCGGTTCGTGTAAGTGGGAAAAACGTATGCATACAATCCGTCATCATATACATTCCAATCCCATGAAGGCAAACCGTAAACCACATCCCAATAGAGCGGACTGCTTACCGGAATGGCGTAACGGGGATTGCGGAAACGGACGATACGCATCGCGTATTCATAATCGTCTTGAGAGCCCTCAAAACCATTAACCCATTCCCCTCTCTCATTCAAAGGTTTCTCCTCAATATACAAGGTATCATTCTCCATCGAGAAGTTATTATCTCGTGAAGTATAACGACGATTATACTCATCCACATCGCGCACTTTTCCTTTCACATCCTTCACCACCACTGTAGAACCGGGGGCTGCGTAAACGGTAGTCGTGTTCTGCTTCTGCGGAACCACCACTTTCACCTCTTGCTTAACCTCCTCTTTCTTTTCAGCTTTTTTCTTAGGGATGAAATAAAGGTCGTCATCAACGCTTTGTGACATTGCCCAATAAGGCAAGCACACCATCATAAGCGAAGCTAATACAATCTTTTTCATACTCGTACCTGTTTTATTTGTTATTCTATCTACTTTTTCTAGTGCAAAGATAGCCAGAGGTTTCAGTTCATAACAAAGAAAATCCCTATTAGTTGGTAGGGATTTCCCTATTTTAGTAACGGACTTCAACTATTTTATCTATTTCTGCACACACACGGAAAACAGAAGAACGTCCGTTCACATACGTTGATGGTAAACAAATCTGGTGGTAAAACAACTTTTTATAATAAGTTGCACCCACTTATACCCTCATGCCCTCACTAAAAGCCATAACCTACTCATTATTAAACCACTACCCACAGTGAGGGCATGCTAAAAAGTGAGAGCATTGCCCTCATGCCCTCACTCCTAATTTCTTGTACATTTCACTTAAATCATTCATTCACAACATAATGCCCATTCACAGGCTTATAAACCGGTTGTTTGGGAAGTCCCACATTTTTCAGCTTTCCTTCCTCGCACAAGCGGTGTAAATGGCGGCTGGCCGTACTTTGTGTCATACTGCAAAGAAGCTGGAAACTTTTCCGCTGCACAAAATCATGAGTTGTGAAGAACTCCGTCAGCAATGCGTCAATTTCCTCATCGGTCAGTTTACTTGAATGAAACGAGAACCGGGTACGCTGCACCTTTACCTTTCCCACCTCATCCATCAATAATCGGTCGGGGCGGTAAACAATCCCCTTAAGCCTTACCTTTGTATTTTTACGTTTCGTCTTTTCGGTTACCGGCTCGGTGCTCACCAGATTGGGACGGAAAAAGCCGATGCCGTCCAGATGCACCTGCCTGCCTTCCGCCAATTCCTCGCCCATGGCGTGTGACAGCGCATCGAGCACGGCTATTACATCCGTTTCCGTCAATGTACAATATTTCTGTATACGGGCACGGAGCTGGGCCGTGCTTACTTTCCCATTCAGCCGGAGACGCGGATGCAACATATTCTCTTCCCCTTGTTGCTCAGAGGTTTTGGGATTCTCGTACCAATCAAATAGTATTGCCATACTGTTCTTTTTTTTATTGATGAAAGTTCAATATCTGTTAATCACAGACGTGATTAAGCTTAACTACCTTTGTGATTAATTTTAATCACCTTTGTGATCAGACTTAATCACAAGGGTGAATAACTAATTACAAACATACAAAAATAAGAAAAGAAAAGGTAGAAAACAAATAAGAGACAGGGGAATATGCACTGAGACTAAGAATAAAAACACAGAAAAGAAAGGAAAAAGAAAAAGACGGCATTTAATCCGGAAAGCATTTGCAGAATCCGGAAAGAAACCTTATCTTTACTAAAAATATGCACACATAGACACTCGCAATACGCAGTCTTCTCCACACGACAGAACATCATCTTTTCCATGGGAGGTACATAAAACCAAAAAACATTCAAACGAAAGACAAATATGAAAATTACACTCATCAGAAAAGATGAAGAACAGGGGACAGAAGCCTTGTCACTATGCGATACGGACGCATTCTTCGAGAAAGTAAAGACAGAGAACAAAGCAGGGCATATATCGGAACTGCGTGAAATACTACCCCGGCTGGCAGGATCGTCCGCCCGCTACGTCCACATCGACAAACTGCCGCGTGTCTATCCTGCCGTAGAATATACCCGCAAACAAAAGGGTGAGAAACGTATGAAACATTACAACGGACTGGTGCAGCTGGAAGTGAACCGGCTCGCCGACCTGTATGAGGTGGAATATGTGAAACGCCAAGTAGAGCAACTGCCACAAACCTTTGCCGCTTTCTGCGGTTCAAGCGGACGGAGCGTAAAGATATGGGTACGCTTCGCACGCACTGACGGCAGCTTGCCCACTGCCACACAAGAAGTCCTCCTGTTTCATGCCCACGCCTATCGGCTGGCGGTGACATGCTACCAGCCCATGCTTCCTTTCGGCATCACACTGAAGGAACCGGACCTGATGCAAAGCTGTCGCATGACCGTGGATGAACAACCTTACTATAACCCTTCGTCCGCCCCTTTCTGCATAGAGCAACCGCTTACCCTGCCCGATGAGGAAACTTTCCGGCAACGGAAACAAAACAGCGAAAGCGCACCGGAACGAATGACACCCGGCTGCGAAAGTATGCAGATTTTTGCCCTGATGTACCAGTCGGCACGGAAAAGAGCATTGGCCGAGATGGAAAACTGGAAACGTGATGACGGGCTGGAACCTTTACTGCCCCATCTGGTAGAACAATGCTTCAAAACAGGCATCCCCGAAGAGGAAGCCGTACAGCGCACGCTGATGCACTATTTTCACGCAACGGACACAGAAACCATCCGTACAGCTTTTGGCAACGGATACCGGGAAATGAAAGGTTTCGGTAAGAAAAGCGGTTTCAGTAAAGAGCAGGAAGCCACCTTCCGGCTGGAGGAATTCTTGAAAAGACGGTATGAATTCCGCTTCAACACCGTGCTGGACGAGGTGGAATACCGTCAACGGGACTCCGTTCATTTCTATTTCAAGCCTTTAGATAAACGTACCCGCAACAGCATCTCCCTCTGCGCCTTAAAAGAAGGGCTGCAAGTGTGGGACCGGGATATAGACCGCTTTCTCACCTCCGATTTCGTTCCGCTTTACAATCCTGTAGAAGAATACTTGTGTGACCTTCCCCGATGGGACGGTACTGACCGCATCCGCGCACTTGCCCGGCTCGTTCCTTGCGGCAATCCGCATTGGGAAGAACTCTTTTACCGTTGGTTTCTAGGCATGGTGGCGCATTGGAGGGGGATGGACCGCCAGCATGGAAACAGCACTTCACCTTTACTTGTAGGTTCGCAAGGATTCCGGAAATCCACTTATTGCCGTATCTTGCTGCCGCCCGAACTCCGTTTCGGCTATGCCGACAGCCTGGACTTCAGCAGCAAACAGGAAGCGGAGCGTGCCTTGGGACGATTTTTCCTTATCAACCTGGACGAATTCGACCAGATTACCGTAAATCAACAAGGCTTTCTGAAACATCTGTTACAAAAACCGACAGCCAATCTGCGCAAGCCTTACGGAACCAGCGTGCGCGAATTACGCCGCTATGCCTCATTCATCGGCACCAGCAATCAGAAGGATTTGCTCACCGACCCCACGGGAAGCCGTCGCTTTATCTGTATCGAAGTGACCGATCCCATTGATACCAATGTCACCATAGACTACCGCCAACTCTATGCGCAAGCCATGCATTTACTTTATAAGAACGAACGTTATTGGCTGAATGACGAAGATGAGGCCGTTTTACGACAAAGCAACAGCGAATTTGAGCAAATATCACCTTTGGAGCATTTATTCCATTGTAACTTTTCTTCTGCAACCAACGAAAAGGAGGGAGAATGGATGACTGCCATGGATATTTTTAATTATCTTCAAGAGAACACACGCGACAAACTGTCTATCAATAAAATAAATTGGTTTGGACGTATTCTCCGCAAACTGAACATTCCTAAAAAGACCAGTACCAGAGGTACCCTATATCATGTAACAAAGTTGAAATAATTTATTTTACCATAGGAAAGTATGAGGGCAATGCCCTCATACTCTTCTATGCTACCATCACAAATAACCTGTTCATTATAAACAAATTACCTCACGAATGAGGGCATGAGGGCATAATTGCATCTAACTTTGCAATGAGAGCACAAGTCTGAAACAAAAAGACGGAAGGTTTGTTTGTGAAAGTAATGAAAAGAAATTATCTTTGTCATCATCCTTAAACCAACAATCGTATGAAACCAGTGAAATTATTTTATCAGGAAAGATGCCCGTTCTGCAAAAAAGCACTGCGCTATATTGAAGAACTGAAAGCAGAATATCCTGAATTCCAACCTATAGAAATAGAAATGATAGAAGAAACCCAACATCCTGATATAGCCGACCAATACGACTATTATTACGTTCCCACGTTCTATGTGGACGGGGTGAAAGTGCATGAAGCGGGCATCTTCAAAAATGAGATGGAGGCATTGCTCCGTAAAGTGATAGAATAAACGAAAAGATATGAAATATTTAGAAGTAACCTTTACAACACATCCCTGTAATGAGACAGTGAATGATGTAGTGTCCGCATTGGCCGGAGAAATAGGATTTGAAAGTTTTGTAGAATGTGAAGGGGGAATACAGGCCTATATCCAGCAAACTCTCTTTGACGAGGAAGCACTGAAAGAAATGGTTGTGAACTTCCCTTTACCTGACACCCGGATAGAATACACCATAAAGGAAGCCGAAGACAAAAACTGGAATGAAGAATGGGAGAAAAACTTCTTTCAACCCATCGTCATAGGTGACCGTTGCTGCATTCACAGCACGTTCCACAAAGACACTCCGAAAACTGAGTATGAAATTCTGATTAACCCGCAAATGGCTTTCGGCACAGGGCATCATGAAACGACCAGCTCTATAATCAGCGAGCTGTTAGAAGCCGACCTGAAAGGAAAATCAGTCCTGGATATGGGATGCGGCACTTCTATTCTTGCCATCCTTGCCTCCATGCGAGGAGCCAATCCTGTGACAGCCATCGACATTGACGACTGGTGCGTCAACAATTCAAAAGACAACATTGCACTGAACCATATCCATAACATTACAGTGGAACTGGGTGACGCCAATCTGCTGAAAGGGCGCAAAGCGTTTGATGTGATTATTGCCAACATTAACCGGAATATTCTTCTGGCAGACCTTCCCCATTATGCCGCCTGTATGCATCCGGGTTCGGAAATATTTATGAGTGGGTTCTATATACAGGATATTCCTTTTATCCGCGAAAAAGCGGAGAGTCTGGGAATGGAGTTCGTACATCATCGGGAAAAGAACAACTGGGCAGCTGTGAAATTCATCATGAAATAATACCATTTTCAAGTATGGCAAAGACGCGATAAAGACGGAATTGCCACCAACCACGCAGGATATGCATTGATTTATTCGAGGACAAAAGAACGGATTTTCTCTCTTTTGTCCTTGTGTTCTTCTTCCCTGAAAATTAGAACCGGAATCAAGCGGTGACAAACGCATGTAGGACGCTGCATTTTATCCAAAGTGACCAAACGACCATATCGGTATTATATTTATTATACAATCTCCTTTCCGAAAGGAGTAAGTGCCAAGCCCGCCAGCTTGAAATGTTGCAGTCCGAATGGAATGCCGATGACAGTGATGCAAAGCAACACCCCGAATGCCAGATGAGAGAGGCTGATCCAGATTCCACCTACAAGTATCCAGATGATATTCATCAACACACTGAGACATCCACCATCACCGGGACAACTGCGTATTTCCCGCCCAAAAGGACAAAGAGCCAGCATAGACAACTTCAAAGTCTGGAAACCGAAAGGAATGCCGACGATAGTAATCATCAGCAACAGGCTGGAAACAATATATTCCACGCAGATCAGAAATCCGCCGCAAATCAGCCAAATAATATTGAGCAGTAAGTTCATAAAGCAAATATAAACAAAGTTTTCGGAACCTCAGGCACAGTTCCCTTATTTCTTTATGGTCATTAATTGCAATTCTTCCAACGAACCGTTGAAAATATTCAAATCCACCTTCTCACGAATACCCGGCAACGTACCCACATCCGTATGCTGCCAGAATTTCCACTCCCCCCTGTATTCCACCGAGTCTACATAATAATGAGCTATCCAGTAAGGATAAGAATTGAAGACCGAATCATTCAGATAACGCGTTTTAAACTTATAAGAAGTATAAAGAATAGGCTTCACTTTGTAGTGCTGTTCTATTTTGTCAAGCCACAGTTTAAGGTCACGACGGAGCTGATTCTCATCCTTTCCCCTCTTCTCAATATCGAGCACAGGAGGAAGATCACCTGAATCCAGCTTGACGGAATTGATAAAAAAATCGGCCTGACGGACAGGATCTGTCTTCGGATTGTAAAAATGATAAGCCCCACGGATAAACCCATGTGTTTTCGCCGAATCAAAATTGGAGCTAAAAGCCTTGTCCCCATAATCGCCTCCTTCCGAAGCTTTCATAAAGACAAAATGAATAGGAAATTTTCCCTGTCGGGTCTGGGTCAGCATTTTCCAGTCTATGTTTCCTTGATAATGGGAAACATCAATGCCATGCACATGAAAACCTGAGGGCATACATACACCGTATGCTTTAAAGCCATAGCAAGGCTTCCAACGGTAAGAGTAAGGACGGATAAAGAAATAAAAGAAAGCGGCAAGGAATAAAAAAGCAATAATTCCCGCAATGACATACCGAAGCCATGACGGCATCTCTCTTTGCGGTTTCTTTTTCGCCTTCCGCTGTGTGGTCCGGCGGACAGGTTTCGCGACTGCCTTTTTTTTAACAGGGGCAGGACGTGTGCTTTTCGCTCTTACCATTTTATCCTATTTAGCTGTTTTTACCTTACCTATTCCCACATACTATGCAATAAAACCCATCGGGAGAATGGTTTTACAATCAGCCCCGATGGGTTTCCTTTATGCTTTATAGAAATAAGAAAAAATTATTTTCCTTGTTCCAACTGCAATGTCTTGGTTGCCTGGTCACAAACTTCTGTAGGACCGAAGTACTGGATAGGACCCGGATATACATAGTCTGTTTCAATAGCCCAACGTTCACGCTGTGCGGCGAACGCCTTGAAAGGAGCACCGTCCAATTTTACCAACGCTTTCTGGATAACCGGTTTCATTTCACCGTGACGACGTTCCATGTTCATCATCATTGTGATAGGCACACCACCTGCAATCCATTCTTCGGCAGGAGCAGTAGTGTTACGTACAGAAGACATATAACCGGTCTTGCCGTTGGCAATCAACATAGAAGCGGTGTAACCCAACGAGTAGCAATAGTCAGCATCGAAGTTTGACGGAGCAGCGCAACGTCCTTCGTAACCGAAGAAGTGATGCTGAGCGGCAAATTTACCTACATACTTGCCTTCTTCTTTCCACTGAGCCAATTTAACGGCTACCATATCAGACAACAGCTTTTCTGTTTCAATCAGTGATACCTGTACGTTTCCGTGCGGGTCACGATCCAAAGTAAGCTGACGTGCAACGCCTTCGGGCAGAGAAGCATAGATTTCCGAGTTTTCCTTAGAAAGCTTGGAGATGATATATTCACGTTGGTGAGATTTCTTGATCAATGCGAACTCTGATGCGTTAGCAGCCAGGAAGTCGTTCAATTCAGCGATCAATCTCTTCATTGCGGGGATGAATTCGATCAAACCTTCAGGTATCAACACTGTACCGAAGTTATTGCCTTGTGCGGCACGGTTAGCCACCACCTGAGCAATGTAAGTAACCACATCATCCAATGACATGTTCTTCTCTTCCACTTCTTCTGAAACGATACATACGTTAGGTTGAACCTGCAAAGCACATTCCAAAGCGATATGAGAAGCCGAACGTCCCATCAGCTTGATAAAGTGCCAGTATTTGCGGGCAGAGTTACAGTCACGCTGAATGTTACCGATTACTTCAGAGTAAGTCTTACAAGCCGTATCAAAACCGAAAGAAGTTTCAATCATATCGTTCTTCAAGTCACCGTCGATAGTCTTCGGACAACCGATAACCTGAACACCGCAGTTCTTCGCAGCATAGTATTCTGCCAATACACAAGCGTTTGTGTTTGAGTCATCACCACCGATAATTACCAATGCCTTGATGCCCAATTCCTTGATGATTTCCAGACCTTTATCAAACTGTTCTACCTTTTCCAGTTTGGTACGTCCCGAACCGATGATATCGAAACCACCGGTATTGCGGTATTCGTCGATAATATCGGAAGTCAGTTCCATATAATTATGGTCTACCAAACCACCGGGGCCCAGAATGAAACCATACAGTTTGCTGTCCTTGTTCAATGCTTTGATACCGTCGAACAAACCGGAAATAACATTATGTCCGCCGGGAGCCTGTCCACCAGACAAGATGACACCTACGTTGATGGCAGGCATATTGACAGCTTCGCCTTCAACGAACTGAATCAACGGCATGCCGTAAGTGTTAGGGAACAAGGCTTTGATAGCTTCCTGGTCAGCAACTGACTGTGTAGGTTCACCTTCCTTTACTTTTACAGCGCCTTTCAACGCTTTAGGAAGTTTGGGCTGATAAGCAGCTCTGGCAATTTGTAATGCACTTTTAGTCATATTCTATTATTCTATTTAAAGGTGTATAATTTCATTTATAATTCACGTGCAAATTTCGTTCTTTTTTCGCAAATATGAAAACGTATACAAATAAAAATATTACCTTTACCGCGAATTTAGAATTATGTATTAACTTAAAACATTACATTTATGGCAAGTAGAAGAAATTTAAAGAAAAAAATAACCAATATAGCAAGTGATTTGTTTTTAGTCAGTTTGATGGAAGGTGTTAACCGTGAAGTAGTTTGCAACTCTGTACACAATGTGATCAAACTGATTATACGCATCAGTCACACTGAACCGGGTAACGTAAAAGGTTTCTACAAGAAACTGAATGAGGATTTGAACAAAGAAATAAAAGTGGTTGCAGACGAACTGGCTAAAGCTACAAAAGCATAAGATTTAAGGAATGAAAAAAGCTATTTGTGGTTTTATCTACTACAAACTATTGGGATGGAAGACTAAAGTATCCGTTCCCGATTATGACAAATATATTATCTGTGCCGCACCGCATACCACCAATTGGGATTTGTTCATAGGCAAACTGTTTATGGGAGCTATAGGTCGCGAAACCGGTTTTATGATGAAAAAAGACTGGTTCTTCTGGCCTCTAGGCCCTATTTTCCGCTGGATGGGAGGGATTCCCGTAGACCGTAGCCGCAAGACTTCATTGGTGGACCAGATGATTAAGATTGCCAAATCGAGTCAAAAATTCCATCTGGCTATCACTCCGGAAGGAACACGCAAAGCCAATCCCAATTGGAAGAAAGGGTTTTACTATATTGCGCAAGGGGCCGGTCTGCCTATTATTCTGGTAGCTATCGACTACGAGAAGAAATGCATCACAGCCGAAAAGGTAATACATCCCAGCGGTGATTTGGACAAGGATATGCGTGAAATCAAATTGTATTATAAGAATTTCAAAGGCAAATATCCTGAAAACTTCAGCATCGGAAAAGTAGAATAACCCTTCCGTTGTAGTTCTTCAGATATGAAAACACTGATTATGCGGATTGTATTTTCACCCGCATAATCAGTGTTATTTGTATCTATTCTCTTGCTATACTCTCATCCCCATCCTCAAAATTATTCTTCTCTATCTTCACATTCCGGGTGTGAAGCAAGCGGAAACGGGACTTGTTATGATGAAAAGCCGGATAATCCGTATTCTGGCGGATCACATTGTTTTTAAAGATCAATCCGTCAATGGATTTTGCAAAAAGGACAGGGCGGTCAAAGGTTTCAAAATAGTTATCTTCAATCACTACCCCTTTTTCTCCTTTTCCACCATGGAAATATTTTTTCTGATGCTCCAAATCGGGAATCTCCGGATAAATAGAGATAACAGCTTCCGTAAACTGGAACATATTAGTCAATGCGTTGATAAAACGATTGTTACGAATCAGCACATTCCGGCAAGCTCCCGTTTCAAACCAGCCGTTACAATCACCGCACAGCAATATGGCTGTTCCTGATGTATGATCAAACAGGTTACGCTCTACCACCGTTTTCAGGGGAGTGCTGAACAGCGTACCGCGTGCACGGTTGTTACGAATGACATTATCCGCAAAATAAACTTCCGGACACCAGGACAGGTTTTCAATGCCGAAACCTTCTTTATCCGTAATCTCCGCATCCAAAGGCTCGGCAAAAGTGATACGATATTCTTTTGCACCTTTCACCGTATCTTTGTCATTGGGCAGGATTTCCTTCACCCGGTTCTTTCCACCGGTCAGTTCCATGGTGGCGGAACGTACAAATTGTACTTCATCGCCATTCACGCCCCATTCGAATCCGTATGCTTGCGGATGCATGTATCGGGCAATCACCGTATGGTCATCAAGGCGTTGCTTGATTTTCAAATAAGTACCATGTACATTAATCGCATCATCCATCATTCCTTCATACAACCCGTTGCGAGAATCAATCTTCCCCCGGCAACTGGAGAAATGGGTAGCATCCGCCTGCGTGGTAAAGTAACGCGGATCCTTATCGCCACGAAGACAAACGCTGAATTCATCCAACGTGATATTTTCACATAACTGGGCCAGCAATCCCATACCTTCGGCATAATGCACTTTCACATTCTGCAAACGGGTGTCTTTATCATTGGACAAGAATATACCCGGAGCAGGACGATAATAAGTACGAAGAGCCACCACTGTCCCCGGTTTCAACCGGGCGTCTTTCCATTGAGGAGCATGGTAGACACGTGGAGAGATTTCCTTCAATCCTTCCATAGGACACCATAAGTCACTGGTGCGGTATACCAGACGCTTTGTCTTTTCTTCAAAAGCAATCCCTCCCTGGGGAGCACTGGACCAGCCTTCACCGTATGCTTCGAAAAAACCTTTCTCATTGATACGGCATTTCACCCATGCGGCAGGTTCAAAAGTAATTCCCTCCTCTCCGCTTTCCAATATCTTGACCTGAGCAATATGAGGAGTCTCAAAATCTATGCTGAAATTACGCAAAGTACAATTCTCTGAACGAAGCAGAGAAAGTGGAAGCATACGCCCATGAAAGATAAAATCAGCGCCCTGTCCGTCCACCGTCAGCCCCTTCCAATCCTCCAAAGGGAAACCTACCGTTTTCGGATTGTCCTGATCATGATTGGAAATATAATACTCACGGACAGCCGCCCCTTCAGGATGGAAATCGTAACGTCCGGATTCAAAAAGCAGGGTGACCTTATCACCCAAAGCAACTTGAGACTTGATGTCTTGTAACGCCTTCTGCAATTTGGGTGAAAGATTCTCGTGTGTGTCCGGTACCAGACCATAATTTCGCATTTCGACTACCTTACTTCCGGCAAAAGCGGAAACAGCCAGCCATACGAAGCAGAAATTAAAGATAATTCGTTTCATTTAGGTTCATTATAGATTAGTTAGAATGACAAAACTAACAAAAATTCCTAACTTCGCAACCATAAATAAAGAAGAAAACAACATGAAAAAGATATTTTTGTCCTTCCTGCTGGTAATGGCAGGAATATCACACACTTTGGCACAAGGGTTAGATGGTAATGTGGAACAACGTCTAAAAGACTTTTTCACCCGGTACGAAACATCTTATGCCAACATAGGTAAGTGTAAATTAGACCGTTATGAAGTAAATCATGACAAAAAAAGACTGAATGTATATGCCAGCCCCAGCTTCGGCTACCAACCGTTTACACCCGAAAAGACAGAAGCTATCTACCGGTTACTTAGACAAAGCCTACCCGGTCCTGTAAATTATTACGATATAACCATCTATGCCGATGGCAAATCAATCGAAGACCTGATTCCCAACTATCTGAGGAAGAAACAGGACAAAAGCCGCTTATGGCAACGGACAGATTATAAAGGTGAACCATGGGTAAAAAATATTTCCCGCCCCTTTACTGCCGGCAAAGGACTGGAAGGCAGACACATCGCCCTTTGGCAAAGCCACGGAAAATATTATAAAAAGGACAAGGGATGTTGGGAATGGCAACGTCCCCGCCTGTTCTGTACCACAGAAGACTTGTTCACCCAATCATTCGTCATACCTTATATTATACCCATGCTGGAAAATGCGGGAGCCATAGTTTATACCCCTCGTGAACGTGACTGGCAACGCAATGAGGTGATTGTGGATAATGATACCCATCCCCAAGGTTGCATCTATCAGGAGATAAAAAGCCGGAAAGGTAAATGGAAAACCGCCCCCACCCCGGCATTCGCTCAAAAACGATTGGTTTACCGGGACGGACAAAATCCTTTTGAAGAAGGTACAGCCCGCTTTGCCTCCACCGAGAAAAAACCGGAAAAAGCCTTTGCACAATGGATTCCCCATATTCCCGAAACAGGAAAATATGCCGTCTATGTGACTTATCAGACTTTACCCGGAAGTGTGAGTGACGCTAAATATCTGGTTTTCCATAAAGGGGGTGTCACCGAATTTCTGGTCAACCAACAAATAGGGGGAGGAACCTGGGTTTATCTGGGCACTTTTGAATTCGACAAAGGAACCAACGATTACGGTATGGTGGTACTAAGTAATGAGAGCAGACAAAAAGGAGTGGTATGCGCCGATGCCGTTCGTTTTGGCGGAGGAATGGGAAACATATCGCGCGGTGGAAAAACCAGCGGCCTGCCCCGTTATCTGGAAGGGGCACGCTATGCCGCACAATGGTCGGGTTTTCCTTATTCGGTTTACAGTCCCAGCGAAGGTAAGAATGACTATACCGATGATATAAACGCCCGCAGCCGGATAATAAACTATCTCAGCGGAAATTCTGTGTACAATCCAAAGGAGAAGGGATTGGGCGTTCCTTTTGAAATGACCTTGGGAGTGCACAGCGATGCAGGTTTTTCCAAAGAAGATGATTTAATAGGCACGCTGGGTATCTATACCACCGATTATAATAATGGTGAACTGAACGCCGGTATCTCCCGTTATGCTTCCCGCGACTTGGCGGACATGGTACTGACCGGTCTGCAACAGGATATCTCCGCCCAATTCGGTATCCGGTGGCAACGCCGCAGCCTGTGGAACCGCAATTACAGCGAAACCCGTCTGCCTGCCGTTCCCTCGATGATTCTGGAACTCCTCTCCCACCAGAACTTCGCCGATTTGAAATTGGGGCACGATCCGCGTTTCAAGTTTACCGTAGGACGTTCTGTTTACAAATCCATACTAAAATACCTGAGTACCATGCATGGGACGGATTACGTAGTCCAACCTTTACCGGTAAATAACTTTGCCATTCACTCCGGAAGTAGGAAAAACACCTTCCAACTAACTTGGCAAGCGGTAGACGACCCGTTGGAACCGACTGCCAAAGCTCAACAATACATAGTCTATACCCGTCTGGGACACGGTGGATTTGACAATGGAACGTTAGTACGCGGTACTGAATATACCTTCGAAGCCGAACCGGGACTGGTATATAGTTTCAAAGTAACCGCAGTCAACAAGGGCGGAGAAAGTTTTCCTTCCGAAATCCTGTCAGCCTATCAGGCAAAGAAAAGTAAAGGAACAATCTTGATAGTCAACGGATTCGACCGTTTAAGCAGACCTGCTACCGTAGAATCTCCTTTCTTGCAAGGCTTTGACTTGAATACGGATCCGGGAATACCTTATATAAATACACCCGCCTTCTGCGGAACGCAACAAAGCTTCGACCGCAGCCGCATAGGACGGGAGACTAAAGACGGGCTGGGATATAGCGGCAGCGAACTGGAAGGAATGTTGATAGCCGGAAATACTTTCGATTATCCGTTCATTCATGGAAAAGCCATCCAGGCAGCCGGAGGATACTCTTTTGTATCGTGTAGTGATGAAGCCGTTGAAAATGGTTTTGTCCGGCTGGCAGATTACCCCATTACAGACCTGATATTCGGAGCCGACAGGCGTCCTTTCTCCCACACATTGCAACAGTTGCTCACTATCTACTATTTATATTCAGTGGAACCTTGTTTTATATATAATCTTTGTGTTTCAGTTATTTGCAGTTGTTTTCATTTGGTTTGAATACTCACAAAATTCCACCATTTTAGAAAATATTGGTACTATTTGATACCATATTTCGGGATATATTTTGTACCTTTGCGCCATGTAACCAAAGGATATATCGCGTATGGATTTCATCTTCATCAAATCGTCCAAGGCCGGAAAGGAGGACTTCGGTTCTATCTATGCCCGTGTGCGTACAGGAAAGGCAAACATGAAAGTCGTGACAGGCTTCACCATCAAGCAGCTTGAATGGGAAAAGTACCGCAGCCTGCAATACACCTCGTCAGCCCTGATGTCGAGCATCGGGATAAAGTACGGACAGTTCGCCCAAGTCCTCGCAAGGATAAAGGCGGCATTTGAGGCGGACGGCTTCAACCCCAAGGAAGCCAAGAACATCATCGAGAGCGTGAAACACGATGTGCTTAACGGGATGATGCAGATTGTGGAGGTCAAGCCCAAGGGCAGGATGCTGTTCGAGGATTTCCTTACCTCTTATATAGAGGATATGGAAACTGGACGGCGCACCAAGAAAGGCCGTACCGTGAAAGTCTCGCCTGCTTATATAAAAGGTCTGCGCATCATCCAAGGGCAAATCCGAAACTACCAAAAGGAAACACACCGCAAACTCGGATTGGATGACATGACGATGGAAACACGCAACAGCCTTGTAGGTTACTGGAAAGAACGGGGGCTGATGCCCAACGCCATCAACTCTTATATGACCGATGTACGCACGGTGGCAAAGGCGGCTTACGAGGACAAGCTGACCAGATGCGATGATTTCCGGCATTCCGACTTCGTGCCGAAAAAGGAGGAAGTGGATAACATCTATCTCACACCCGAACAGATACAGGAGATGCTCGACCTCGACCTTTCCACCAAGGAGGCGGTCATAGAGAAGTGGAAGGCTCTGGAAATAGACGAGGATGAAAAGCAGTTGCAAATTTCCAAATGCCGCATCACCCATATCAGGACATTGGAGCATGTAAGGGATGTGTTCATTGTGGGCTGTCTGACCGGGCAGCGTGTTTCCGACTATTCAAGGATATGCGAGGACATGATAACGGAAATCGGGGGTACGGAGTTCATCCTCATTACCCAGCAGAAGACGGAAAAGAAAGTATATATCCCTGTTGACAAACGGGTGAGAGCCATCCTCGGCAAGTATGACGGCAAGCTGCCAGCGATTCATCCCAACGAAATGAACAAGCTGATAAAGGCCATCGGGCTGTTGCTCGGCTGGACTCACGATTGCGGTTTTGACGAGAAGCGGCTCAACCCCAAGCGTGGACGGAGGTTCTGCGACATGCTCCTTTCGCATACGGCACGGAGAAGTTTTGCCACCAACGCATACAAGGCAGGTGTTCCCCTTTCTTCCATCCAAGCCATTACAGGACACAGCAGCGAGGCGCAACTACGCCGCTATCTGAAACTGGATGCAGAGGAAAAAGCCGTCATAGCGTTAAAGGACTTCAAGGGTATCATCGAAATATAAGGAGGATGTTATGGGAAAATCAAGATTCGATACCATCAGCGACCTGTTCAAGCTGTCAAACATCATCAGCGACAGCCTGAAACTTGTGGAATCGCTTGCAGACAGGACTTCCAGCAATGGCGAAACGGACTGCAAGGAGGCTTGCAGGAACATCAAATACGGACTGAAGACCCTGCCTTTTCTTTTGGACGGCATCAGGGAATATATAGCCGAGCATGAGGACAAGGGGCTGGCACGGAAATTCGTCGGGCTGCACGATGACACGAAGTGGCTGCACGACCTTTGTTCAAAATATGCCGATTTGGACAAGGCAGCTTTCCGTACAGGCGTAGCCTACCTGAGTATGGAGGCCATAGGGCAATACTTCTTTCCCGAAAAGGAACTGCCGGAAGCATCAGACACCATATCCAAACCGATGACACGCGCCGGGGCCACCGCCTGCATTGACACCATCAATACCGCCATACGGAAATGCGCGGAGGCTGCGGACGGGAACAGAGGGGAAGAAATGTATGCCGTGCTTGCCAAAGTGGACAAGGCGAAAATCCAGTCCGTCAAGGAATATATCATCAATGCCAACGACAAGGATTTGGCGCAGCTATTCACGGAACACTTTGCAGAAGCCGTCCGCCTTTCCATGCTGCCCCCAAACGCAGATGTCAGGCAGCAGTCAGCTGGGATAAAGATGTTCCATATCGCCCTTACGATGGGATATGTCAAAAGGAACGTGCTGCACGAAAGCACGTCCAAGCCAGCCCCCTCTTGTACGGAAGAGGCATCATCCTGTTTTACCGCCACCGATACGGCAAACGGTGGGGCGTTCAGTACCACCGCCCAAGTTCCTGTCATGAGGCTGTACCGCTTCCTCACCACCTTTACTATACAGAGCGGCCCCGACAAGGGCAAGCCCGTACTGGACGGCAATGCCGTTTCCGACAGGGATTTCATCCATGCCGTCATGCGAGCCGACTATTCCACGATATACCGCAGTTGCGTAAGGGGCAAGATGCGCTGTGTTGCCACCCTGCTCTCCAAAGCCTATTTCAAGGACTGGAAAGGGTACAGGTCTGCTGCTGCCAGTTCTATGGGGCTGACACCCGAAAGCCTCACCAAGTATAACGTGGAGAAAACCTTTATAGCGAAGCTCAAAGAGCAGCTTCCCATGATAAAATAGTGACACAATCCACAAGTGGGTACAACTCACCACAACCCACCGCCTTGCACAAGCCGTTAAGCATCAGTTGCTTGACGGCTCTTTTTATATCCTCTCATTTCACAGAATCCCACAAATTCACGGGCTACATTCCTGCCGTACCTTTGCCGCCACGAACTTAAAATCAATAGATTATGGTAGATAAGACAGAAATGGTACTGGTATCGTGCGATGAGCTGCAACAGCTTATCGGTGCAAGCGTGAGGTGCGCGTTTGAGGAATACCAGCAGGTACAGGCACCACAGGACACATCGGAGTATTACACCATCCGGCAACTGGCGGAGAAATGGGGCGTGAGTATAGCGACCATCTGGAGGCACGAGAAGCTGGGGCATATCAAGGGGCAGCGTATTGGGCGGCGTGTCCTGTTCCCCAAAGGGCAGATAGACCGCATCAAGAGCCTGAAAGCCACCAGCAGGGATGTGGATAAGAACGCCAAGGGATGATTTGTAAAACGCACAACAAAAATCATCCGGGCTTATGAAGAATTTGAAGCAGCTTGTTTTGCCGTGCTATAAATTAGAGATGGTAATGACGGTGGAAGCATGGTATTTCCTACACGGCAGTACGGACGGAGTTTGCAACCTGACCTTTTTTATTTCCCTTCTGTCAAAGATGACGGTCTCGGAAGTAACGAATGCCAAACGGGGATTGAGCTATGCCCTCCATCCCGGACAGGCGGACAGTTCCATGTTGGTACTGGCCAAGGAATGGGGCATCGGGCGCAAGGCGGTTGCCCGTCTGTTGGAGGACTTTTCGGAACGCGGGCTTATCCGTGTTGATTCCAATCCTGTAACCTCCGTCATAAATATGGTGTGCGTGAGGTCGTGGATGATTGCCGGGCGGCTCATCGAGAATCCGACACACCGTCAGACGGTCAAGACATACGAAGGGGTCAGGATATTCCTTTTCAACGGTCAAAGGCTGGAGACATTGCGCCGCAGCTCGCCGAGAAAGAGAAAGGCGAAGCCGTCAGGGGAAACGGAAACCGCAGACCCCACAACAATAATAGCTACCGAAAGCGTTTTTGAAAATACAGCCGCAGATGCCGACGATACGCCTGTTTTAGAGGATGGTAATGCCTTGCCCTGTTCAAAGGACTGGAAACAGGCATAGGAATGAACCGGCAAGTATCATACGCGGCAGCGTTTAAGGAGAGATATTTTTTAGGGCTGGCAAGTTAATGTTTTCGTCCACGAAAACCACGCCACCAACGGCGAACCGACCGCATGGGAAACAACAAGTTCGGATTACAAGCCCTAAAAAACAGAATGGTAACAGATAAAATAAAAACGGATATGACATATCAGGAAAACAGGAACAAGGGAGGCCGCCCCAAGGCGGTAAAGGGCAAGGCGCGGACAAAGACCCTGTCCACAAGGCTCACGCTTGCCGAATGGAAAGCGGTCATGCGGAGGATAGCCGATGCCGGGAAGAAACCATCACACTTCCTGCGTGAACTGTTGCTGTACGGCAAGGTCGTGGCGACAAGGACACAGGAGGACAGGCAGCAGATAAGGATGCTGGAGGGAGGATGCAACAACCTGAACCAGTTGGCAAAGATGGCACACCAACAGGGCTTTCCCAGAACTAAAGGCAAAATCATGGACTTGCTGGACGAGTTCAACAAAATCATCGGAAGGATATGATGGGCGATTTGAAGAAACGGGCGAGTTTCGCCAAGCTGGTGAACTATGTGAACAACCCGAAGAAGGCACGGCTCATTGGCAGCAAGGACGTGAGGCTTGACAGTAACGCCACCATCGCAAGGAGTATGCAGGGGCAGGCGGATGACAAGTTGGGGCGCAAGCTGAAAAATCCGGTGTACCATATCTCACTGGACTTCGCCCACGAAGACACCCCCAAGCTGACGGATGCCCTGATGGTCGAAATCGCCCGTGAGTACATGCGGCGCATGGGCATAACGGACACCCAGTACATCGTGTGCCGTCATACGGACAAGGAACACCAGCACCTGCATATCGTGGCCAACAGGGTGGACAATAATGGGAACACCATCAGCGACCGTAACGATGCCATTCGGAACGTGGCAGTATGCAAGGCTCTCACAAGAGAATATGGCCTGCACTTCGCCAAAGGAAAGGAGAAAGTGAAGCGTGACCGATTGCGTGGCAAGGACAAGGTGAAATACCAAATCTATGATGCCGTCAAAGCGGCTCTGCCCCGTTGTAACAATTGGTCGGATTTGTGCGACAGGCTGGCAAGGCAAGGTATCGGAGTACGTTTCAAGTATGACAGAGGAAAAGGTGAAATCGTTGGCGTATCGTTCACTAAGGACGGAATTTCATTCAGCGGCTCACGGATAGACCGGAGTATGGGCTTTTATAGGCTTGACAAGTTGTTTGAAAGCCGCATTGCCAAGGGTTTGGAATGGCAACCACGCTCCCAAGATAACGGGGTGAATGAACAGATGCAACCAATCCGGCAGGATGTGATGGCTGACAATCATACAGCACACACTTTTATAGGGCAACCGTCACCAATCGGGGCAGCGGACGGCAACGATGGCAGTCCTTTTGAATCCGGATCCAACATCGTACAAGTAACCATTTGCGTACTTATGGAGCTGTGCGTACAGCCACATCAGGCTAAGGTATCATCCGGCGGAGGTGGAGGAAACGAAAGCGGCTGGGGTGAGAACGACAACGAAAAAGACAAACTTAAACCAAGAAGGAGAAGAAGATGAACGACAAACAGAATATAGCCGACCTTATCGGAGCGTTGGCAGAAGACATAGAGGAAATCAAAAAGAAGCTGGATGCAAAGGACAGCCCGGACAAGGACGGGGCATTGAAAAGACTGGCAGTAAGGCTGGAGCCTGTCATGCGTTTCTTTGGTAGCAATGTACCCGAAAACATCAGCGGGATTTTCGGGAGCAGAGAAGCCATAGGGAAATTTAAGGAATCATTGTGTAACGAAATGCTTGCGAGCTTGCAGGAACACACAAATGCTATCAACGAGGATATGCGCAGGCGTGGTGTTCCCACTGTCAATGATTTGCTTCATAAGATACTGGAAATGCAGGAGGAACTTATGAAGAGCACCAAGCAAACCCCAGTAAAAGTACAACAAAAGCAAGAATTTTGGCTGGCTGTTCGTTCGGGCAAGGTATTACACACAATACGACGGCTATGGGGCAAAGTTCCCGATGACTGGTACAAGAATCCTTATATGTGGGCTGGCATCGGCTGTACGCTCGCATTCTTTGTCATGTTCACCGCCAGTTGGATGAAGTGGCACGAGTACCGGAATGAAAACCGATTGTTGAGAACGATCTTCGACAAGCACCAAGTTACCACAGTCATGCTCAAAGAATTGTACCCCGAACTGGCCGTAACCGTCGGGGCATACGAGGAACTGGTGGATGCTGTTGGAGTGGATTCCACTTTAGCTGTATTCCAAAGGCAAATGGAAAAAGCAAGAACCCCCAAAAAGAAATGATTCCATATCGATTAAGTTGATATCTGATTCACCTATATAAATTGTTGAACTTCGTAGTTTTGTTGTTAATTTGTAAATGTGCGGAAATAAAATGCGTATTTAGTTGGTTTTTACCAACTAATCCTGTAAATTTGTAATTAGTCATGTCCGATGTTTTATTTCCTCTTCCTTTTCCTACAATAAAACATCATGGTAAGGTTGGCAAACATATCTTGCTATAATGTTTGGATTGGTGGGATAATTTCAATGCACCAATTTACAGACCATCTGCGACGACGTGAGAGCATGAATTTAAGATTAACGTAAATCTACAAATCAACAAACAATGGCATCTGAACTGATATTGGAAATCAATGGGCGCAAACGTGATATATTGAGATACAACTACCGTTTTCACCGGGAGATACAATATAATAGACCTGTAGATTCAATATGGGGAGGTGAAATCTGTGTAGAAATGACATCCGATGGCGACACGTATTTTTTGGAGATGCTTATGGCAGAAAAAGAGGTGATTAAAGAGATTACCAATGGCACAAGAAAGACTTTTACTATTCCTTCTGCCGTATCCGGAAAAATACAGTTTATCAAGGAAAATGAGATATTCAGGGAGTTATCATTCCAAGAAGCATATGTAGTTTTCTACGGGGAAAGAATGAGTTCGGTTGGTCCAAAATCAATGAGCACATTTCTTGTCATATCTCCCATGAAAATGGAAGTCAACAAGCGGGTGATGATGGTGAAACAGCAAGATAACGGTATTAATCTTGGGTGGGTGCAAAAAGTTGAAGAAAACCCTAAACCTACTCCTGTAACACCTTATACACCTCCTATATTGTTGGTAAGAACCGTTAATGGAGAAACTGAGGCTTTGCCAAATGAAGTTATTGAATACAAAGTAACATCATACAACTTACCCAATGTAAGCAAGAGTGACAGAAAGCGTGTCAAATGGGATATTGACGTTGATGGCAAACGGGAAACATTGACTGTTAAAGGTGAAGTTATAAATCTTACCATGAAAGAGGAATGGGTAAATAAGGAAATAACAGTTATGCCTTATCTTAAAACCCCAGATGAAAATGTGTCTGTAAAAACAAAAATAAACGAAAGGCTGTTTTTAATATTCAATGGCTCTTTGCTAATTTTTAGAGTTGTAAAGAAGAATCAAATTTTACGTTTTAGCTATAAAGCCGTATCAGGGCGACCTCTTAAAGATGGGAGTTTTGAATACAGTAAACAACGACAAAAAATGGAAAAAATAGGTCCTATTCCTGAAGGTGAATATTATATCAATCCCCAAGAAATACAATATGCAGATGATAGAACTATGATAGATAAAGTTGCAGGTCTTGTAGGAGCTGTTATAAATATGGGTGGAACAATGCCTGGTGGAAAATTTGCTTGGGGAATAGGGCGAGTTTGGATACATCCTCAATCTGTAACAATTGATGGAGTATTAAGGACGAATTTTTCAATACATGGGGGATCTGAAGCAGGTAGTGCTGGTTGTATCGATTTAACATCTAATGACAAACCATTTTTCGATACATTGGAAAAATATAAAGGAGATTGCACAAAAATAAAATTAATTGTAGAGTATAGCAATAAATGAAATATATACGTTTTATTTGGATTCTAATTTGTTTACTGTGGGTTATAGTAATATTACTGGATGCTTTTTATTTTGTGAAATACCCTTATAAGTATCCTATTGGAACAGAATTA
>OHKS01000149.1_pt1 | contig 34440 bp, 54 predicted proteins | sample 1568881 | NCBI WGS metagenome assembly OHKS01 (sample SAMEA3879569, study PRJEB24766) | human gut metagenome | biome: human-associated habitat; feature: feces | place: USA | collected 1985/1987 | reverse complement strand
GACCTCCTCCCATCCATATACACCCGGCTCCCACACGTTGTTGTCACAGGTGCTGCGCCATGTTTTGCCGCCGTGTGTCACCTTGTCGCCTGTCATGTAGGGATTGGTGCTCTCAGGCTGTTGCCACGCGGGGATAACGGCGGGGTCGGGGATCAGCACCTGTGCCCACAGGCTGGGCGCGTCCGCCGGGTTCCAGCCTGACTGCGATGTGTGGGCCTGTAGGCACTTGTAGACGTATCCCCCATACAGCCGCCGGTCTCCCGCAGCATAGGCCACCCCCTCGCCGTCCCACGGGCGGTAGAGCAGCGGCGCTGCCGCCGCCTGTGCGTCCGTCAGCACCACCGCTGCGGCATCCATACTGGCCCGAATGGCCTGGGCCTGCGCCATGATGTCAGTCCTCATCCGTCACCACCCCCAGCGTCTGCAAAGCCGCCTTGTACTGCTCAATTTCTTCCTGGGCGGTCAGCACCTCTTTGCCATCCCGCCAGAACTTGCCTTCGCTGTACGTGTCCCCGATGCCCACCGGGCGGTCATGGAGCGCCACCGCACCGGGGAAATCCCCGGCGTTGGTCTCTCGCAGAACAATGACGTTGGTCACCGTTCCGTCTGTCACGATTGCGTATCTCATGCCGCCACCTCCTTGTGCTGCCGGATGACCACAATGCCGTCGGCCGGAGCAATGTTATAAGCACCGCCGTTGCCGGAGTTGGGTACGGTGGCGGTCAGGTTATCGCCGCCGCCGGAAGCATATAGGTCGCCGTCTGCTTCGCCAAATTCACGTGTGGTGGTACCCTGGCCCTTGCCGCCAGCAGTTGTAGCAGTCGTACCATCGCCCCCATCCGTACCACCAGCGGCGGTACTGTAGTTGGCATGTACCCCACTGACATTCAGACCACCGCCGCCAGAGCCACCGTCTGCGCCCGGCTGCTTGGATGTGTTATATCCTCTCTTAGAGCCCTTTCCTCCCAGTGCAGATGCGGCAAACGCCGATGTTGTGCCACCATCCGTACCGTTCAAACTACCTTCAGTCATGTTTTTGCCCGCCGCGCCTACCACGATGGAATAGGTGGTATTGGCCGTCAGCACCACAGACCGCACGGTGGTGGTGTAGCCTGCGCCACCACCGCCGCAGAGTGCATAGCTTCTTCCTCCGCCGCCACCTACCAAAAATGCATCAATCACCATGTCTTTCAATGGCGTGAACGGGCCGCTGGACAGAAACTTGATGCGCCAGTCTCCTCCGCCGTCGTCCAGCACCTGATACGTGCCGTCGCCGCCCGTCCAGTTGAAGTCCTCGCCGATGATGGGCACGGAAATGGCGCTGCCGCCCACAAAAAGACCCTCTATTTGAATCATACGATTATCACCTCAACCGGAATATCGACCGCGGGCACAGCGCCCGCCGCCTTGACCGTCAGCGAACCCGCCGCCTGCGCCGTCACACGGGGCTGCGCCGCGCCCCACGCGGCGAACTGCTCGTCGGTGGCGCTCTGGGCGATGCGCAGGCTGCCGTTGGCCGATGCTGTCACACCAGAGACGGCCAGCGTCTGCACGCCATTGCTCCACCCCGCCGCCGTCAGCGTGGCGGCTTTTGACACAGACTTGTCGGCCTTGTCATTCACCAGCTTGTAGACATTGTTCAGCGCCTTGGGGGTGACGGCCTTGTCGGTGTCGATGCGCTCGTAGCTGTCCACCAGATAAGTGATGCCCTTGCTGCCGGTGCTGGCGCTGGGCAGGCTCACCGCGCCCAGCGTGTCCGTGTCCGTAAAGCCCAGGTATTTGCCCTTGGCCCCGGTGATCTTGTCCTGCTTGTTGCCCACCTCGGCCAGATCGGTGTTGAACTGCGTCTCCGTGCCAGTGTAGCCGCCGTCCTGGGCGGATTCGTAGGCGCTCTTGCCGTCCTCACCCTGAGCCTGCACCCCGGTGTCCGTGGTCCCGATCCACCAGTGGCCATTGGCCCCGATGTTGGGCGTGATGCCGTCCTCGCCTTTGATGAGCAGTCCCGCCCCGCTGGCGGGCCACGCCGTGCCGCTCCAGAAATAGAGCCGCCCGTCCGCGTCCACCAGATAGGTCTTGCCCATGTCGGCGGCGGTCAGCGTGGGCAGGTCGGCATAGGTGGGCACCGAGCCGTCGATCTTCAACCCGTCGCCCTTGTCGCCCTTGGCGTTTACGCCGGTATCCATGTCGCCCACGTACCAGTGTCCGTTGTCCCCGATGTGGGGTGCGGTTCCCTGGGGACCGGTGGGGCCGGTGTTGCCATTCCAGATGGTTTTCTCTATGGTGTTCACCTGGGAAGCCGCGCCGGTCGCGTCGTACACCGTCTCCGTGATAGTCAGCTTCACGCCGCCGTTGGGGTGTTCGTCTGTCCCCGGCACAGCGGCGGACGTGACCGTCACATCGCTGCCGTGGGTGCCCGTGTCACCTCTGGCCACAACGCCCGTATCGGTGTCGCCTACCCACCAGTGGCCGTTGCTGCCGATGGTGGGAGAATCGCCCTGAGGGCCTACCAGGCTTGCCATAAAGTCAAACCGCACATTGTAACCGTTGTCCGTAGGGGTGATATTGCTGATGACCCACATATCGCCGTAGCTGTTGAGGATGAGGTCGCCGACCGCCCAATCCTCCGGCATGGGGTTAGCGCTGGGGAAAGACATGATCAGGTAATCGCCGGGTGAGCCACGCCCTCCCAGATCATACGCGTGGATCATGTGCCCGTTCTTGCCCCGCAGGTCTCCCGTGGTCAGCGTCGTGCCGTCCGTGGTCACGATGGTCACCTTGCCGGTGTTTTCGTCGTAGGCGAAGCTCTTCACGCCGCCGTGGCCGTCCAGCCACGTCATCAGGGACGCTTTCAGCAGCTGCCCCGTCAGCTTCTTGGCCGCCCCGGCCTGCTCCAACACGAACAGGTCGGTAACGCCCATGGCCGTCACCTCCGGCAGCTGGCCGATAGATCTGTCAGCCATCTTCCGTCACCTCCGTTTCCTCCGTCGCCGTCGCTAGCAGGCCGTCCAGCACCTGCATGCACCCTAGCAGCAAGTCAAGATTGCCGCTGCCGTGTACCTCGATCCGATCCAGCGCCAGCCGGACGGATTGGATGGTGTTTCTTTCGGTTGTTTTCATGGAGTCCTCCTTTATTCGTGGCCCAATACATACAGAAGGTGGTAAGAGCCGTCTTTTCCGAGGTAATTGATCGTCTTTCCGGAAAAATAGGAGCCGCCAACCTTTAGCGAAAGTGTCGCCACGCTGGAAGAATCTACCGTGCCGCTGTAGACGCTGCCGGTAAACAGTTTTTCGATGTTCGCCACGCGGCTCTTGATGCCGTTAATGGTCGCACCGTTGATCTCGCAGTAGTTGGCCTCCAGGTAGCTGGTGGTGATCTGGTTGCTCTCCAACGAGGATATCCGCGCCACAGCGGCGTTCAGGTCGGAGATACTGGCCTTATCCGCCACCAGACTGTTGATGTGGGCCACCTGCGTGTTTAGCGTATTGATGTCTGCGGTGTTTCCGGCAATATCCGCCGTGTTCTGCGCCGTCTGCTTCTTCTGCCGCACGGTGTCCCGCTCCTGGGCGGAGAGATACGGATACTCGTTGTCGATCTCCTCCTCCGCCGGAGCGCTCACCGTCGCCCGGAACAGCCGGGAAAACGTGGTCGTCTTGGCGTGTATCCCGCCGTAGATGCCGCCCACGGTCACGCCGTCGCCCAGCTCCGCCGCCGGGTCTAACAACGCGTCAGCGGCCTCGTAGGGCTGATAGCGGTAGTCCTTAACCGCCGCCAGAATGTTCGCCGCCAGTGTGTCGCCCTTGATGCTGGGCAGCAGCGGCACATTGACCGTCAGCTCCCGCCCCGTATTGTCGCCGGACGTGTAGCTGTTGGTGCCGTCCGTCACCGTCACCTTGCTGTAGGGCTGCAGCTTGTCCGCCTCCGTCAGGCCGGACGCGCCGTTGCCCACGAAAATCTTACCCGACAAGTATCCTGTCACCTCCAAACGTGATGGCATTGCCGCCGTTGTCCACCAGGTAGTTGGTCTCCTTCGGCAGACTGTTCAGCAGCACCAGCCGCAGCTTGCCCACCGGCGTCATGCACCAGTTGCCGCCGTACCACCCGGCGATGGCCTGTAGCAGCTCCCGGCAGGTGTAGTTTCTGGGCTCCGTCACCTTGTAGTTCTTGCCGCTGGCGGAAAAGAAGCTGTCCGTCTCGCTGTCCAGCGTGATCCCGACTTGGGTACAGACCCGGTTGACGATGGTGATATCCGTCACGCCGCCGGTGCCCACGCTGCCGGTATACCACTGCTCCGTGGCCAGCATCTTGTCATAGCCGTGCAGCGTCAGCACGCCGGTCTGCTTGTTGTAGCTTCGCTTGTCTACGTTGTACACGCCCTGGGCCACCCATTCGCTGGGCTCGCCGGAATCGCCCACAAGCCGCACCTGCGGCCTTAATTCGGCCATTCTGGCCACGCTGGAGGACGCTACCCCCAGCAGCTGCACGGATATCTCCCCGGCCACCGCCCCGCCCACCGTGGGGGTGGTTCCGGAAAACAACGCCTCCACCGTCTGCAGGCTGTTCTTTACCAGCTGGGGCGTGGTGTAGGCCACGCCGTCGATCAGCAGGCGGTTTTCTGTCTCGTGGGGCAGTGCCAGCAGCTCCCGATACCGTTCGCTCGTTGTCTGCATCTTACAGCTCCTCCAGCGTGATGTTCTTCGCCTGCACCCAGCGCTGGCCGCCGGCGAGACAGCGGCTCAAAAACTGCGCCGTCTGCGCCGGGGCCTGCATGCTGGCCACTACCACGGCCTGCCGCTGCAAGCAGAAATACTCCACCGTCACAGGGTGCTGCAGCAGCGCCGCGCAGATGCGGGCGGCGGCCGTGTCGCTCTGTGGGTTCAGCTTCACCGTCACGCTGCCCCGCAGCCGCAATAGGCTGCAATGGTCTACGCCGTCCATGGTGGTCACCTTATCGGTGAAAACCGGCGTCACGGCCGTGGTGTAGCCGTCTCGCTCCACGTAGGGAGCCAGATCCACTCCCGACGCCTTGAATCGATAGGCTATCATCCCCTCGCCCTCGCTCTCTGCATGGTGTAGTCGTAGGCCGTCTCGCCGATCACCCGGCCGTCCAGCACGCTCTGCACCACGATGGTGATGGGCTGTCCGGCGCCCAGCTTGTCGGAGATGCCGCCCAGCAGCCCCTCCACGCCCTTCAGGCTCGGCCCGTTGCCGGAGAGCGGCTGCACCACAGCCCTGCCGCCGGTCAGCGTCAGCAGCTCCGGCCCGGCCTCGCCCACCACAGCGCTGCCGCTGGACAAAATGCCGCCGCTGGCCAGCATCGGAAGCTTGACGTTGGGGATCAGCCCCAACCCCTTCCAATCTGCGCCGACAACGCCAGCCGCCCATGTGACGACCTTGTTGAAGCCGCCGATCAGTCCGTTGATTCTGTCGATTATGCCGTTTATCATTCGCTCTACAATGCCGATCACGCCGTTAAGGATAGACTTCGCAAAGTCAGCGATGGCAGAAAACGCGGTCTTGAACGCGTTCTTGATGCTCTCCCATGCCGTGGTAAAGAAGCTGACGATCGGCTGGATCACCTTCTCCTTGAACCACCCCGCGACAGAGCCCCAAATTGCCACGATATCCGTCCAGAGACTTGCAAAGAAGCCGGATACGGCCTCCCACACGCCCTGGAAGAATCCAACAACGGGCTGGATTACGTTCCCGTCAAACCACGCCGCTACGGCGCTCCAGATGGCAACGATATCATTCCATAGCGCTACGAAGAATCCGGACACGGCTTCCCACAACCCCTGAAAGAACCCGACGATCGGCTGGATCACGTTTTCGTTAAACCAAGTGGCCGCGGTCTGCCACACGGCCTGAATGATAAGCCAGCAGCCCTCAAAGAACGTGCTAATCCATTCCACGATAGGCGCGAAGAAGTTCACAATGGGTTGGATCACGTTCGCGTTGAACCATTCCCCGACCGAAGACCAGATCGCCACGATATCGCTCCACAGGTCTGCAAAAAAGCCGGACACGCTTTTCCACAACCCCTTAAAGAAGTTGACGACGGGAGTTATCACGTTGTCCTTGATCCAGCTGCCTACCTTCGAGAGCGTCGCCTTGATCTTGTCCCAGTTTTTTACAATCAGCGCGACAAGGTCTGTGATCGCGCCGACTATCAAACCGATCAAAGCGCCGATTCCGGCGCCTATCGGGCCGCCGGCTGCGCCGATGATAGCGCCCGCCCCCGCGCCTGCCATCGTGGAGCCCAGCGGCACCAACAGCCCGTTGAGCCAGTTCAGACCGTTCTTGAATGCGTCGTAGGCCTGCGTCACAAACAGCGGGATACCGGCCACAATCCCGCCGACCGCCGCAGCGATCATGCCGCCGCTAATTGCCCCACCTGCTGCCGCTCCGGCCGAAGCGGCAGCAGGCGCAAGCTTTGAAAATTTGCTGACCACTTCTGCGATGTTCGCCAGCGTGCTCGCTACCGGCGAGATGGCGGCCACCACCGCCGTGCCGCCCAGCGCGAACTTCGCCCCGCCGGGCAGGTGATCCCAGATATTCTCCAGAATGGGGATAACGTTGTCCGCCACGTTCTGAAATGCGTCGATCATGTCTTCCGTCAGCTGCTCCACGTCCGCGTTGGCGTCGCCCATGCCCGCCGCCAGATTGCTGATGGCCGCCTTCAGGGTGGCGATAGAGCCGGAGATCGTCCCCTCCGCTTCCTTGGCGGTGGTGCCGGTAATGTCCATCTCCGTCTGGATCACGTGGATCGCGTTGACAATATCGGCGTAGTTGCCGATGTCATAGTGGATGCCGGACAGCTTTTCCGCCTCATCCAGCAGCCGCTGCATTTCCTCTTTCGTGCCGCCAAACCCCAGCTTCAGGTTGTCCAACATGGTGTAGTTCTGCTTAGCAAAGCCCTGATAGGCGTTCTGGATGCTCTTAATGTCGCTGCCCATCTTGTTGGCGTTGTCCGCCATGTCCGTGATGGCCACGTCTACCAGCTCCACGGCTTTCTCGGTGTCGCCGCCCAGACTGCTCACCAGCGAAGCGGCGAAGTCTGTCGCCGTCTCCATGTAGTTGTTGGCGCTCAGGCCCGCCGTCTTGTAGGCGGATTTTGCGTACTTTACCAGCTTTTTGGAGCTGCCCTTGAACAGCGTTTCCACGCCGCCGATCAGCTGCTCATAGTCGGCATAGCTGTCCACGATCTTTACCGCAGCGCCTGCAGCGACAGCCAGACCGGCCTGCGCCGCATGGGAAATGCCCGCCGTGGCGTCAGCCACCTTCTGGGCGCCCTTCGCCACCTTGTCCGCCGCGGCGCCGATCTGTCCCATAGCCACGCTAGACTGCTCTGCAGCCTGCGTCAGGTCGTCCAGATTGCGCTCCGTCTCAATAATCTCCCGCCGGAGGCTCTGGAACTGGGCACCGTTCTCGTCCACGCCCGCGTCCTTCAGCTGCTTCTCGGCGTCCTTCAGCTGCTCCAGCTTGTCCTTGGTGTCGCCCACGGCCTTGGCCAGCAGTTCCTGCTTCTGCTTCAGCAGCTCCGTGTTGCCGGGGTCGAACTTCAGCAGCCGCTTGACGTCCCTCAGCTGAGCCTGCGTGTCGTTGATCTTACTGTTGACGCCTTGCAGCGCCTTGTCCAGACCAGACACGTCGCCGCCGATTTTGACGGTAATGCCCTTCACCCGGCTGTTGTTTGCCATGCGCCCACCTCCTTACTTGGGGAAAAATGCGTCGATATCGGCCTGTGTGGCCTTGTAGGGGTACTCGTGCCGGTCGTTGGCCTTCTCCGTGTAAAGGTCGTAGATCATGCCCATTGTCATCCCCGTCAGAGCCTCGTCAGACAACCCCAACTGGGCGCACCTCAGCATGAACTGCGCCCCGTTGGGCTCCCGGGTTGTCTGTCTCACTTTTTTGCCGGTGTACTGGTGGTCTTCTGGTTGGCGCCCCACAGCTCAAGGATCACCGGCAGCACCTCGTAGACCGAGAACGTGCCGTCCAGCTGATCCAGCCACTCGTCCGGGCTTTTGCCCACCACCATGTCGCCGTTCATCAGCACCCGTCCGTTCTCCGTGTCCCGGAACTCGGCGGCGTGCTTCAGCATGACCCACGCCACGTCCTCGAAGATCTCCAGATTCATCACCGACATGGACGCCACGTTCTGCTCCTCCTCGTCCGCTCCGGCCTTCTTGGCCTTTTCCGCGGCGGCGTAGGCCTTCCGCAGCGTCGCCATGTCCTGGATCATGTCCCGGCCGATCAGGTGGCGATAGAGCCGCGGCACCAGCGCCGTGGCCCGCAGCGTAATGGTCTTGCCGTCGACCGTGATCGTCCTCTCCATTACGCGGCCCCCTCCACGAACACCTGACTGAACCAGCTGTTCTTGGTAGCCTCCGGCGTCTCGGAGGTCGTCCGGGCCATCACGTTGCCGTTGCCCAGCGGCGCGGCGGAGATGGTGCTGCTCTGGGTCTGAGGCTCCTTGGTGTCCTCCTTGGTCTTGGCGGCGATAGCCGGGCGGGTGCCCGTGCAGTTGTAGAGGACATAGCAGTCCTCGTCCGCGTCGCCGTCGATCTGGAACAGCAGCGCGAAGGCCTTGGCCTCCGTGCTGGCGTTCTCCGTCAGCACCTTGCTAGTGGTGCCCAGCGTCATGCCCCACACGTCCTGCAGCATCTTGTCCACGATGCGGGCCATCTCCAGATCGCCCTCATAGCCGTTGTTTACGGGACTCTGGTAGTAGACGATGCCGTCGGCGTAGAACTTTGTGATCTCGCCCTGCTGCTCCAGATTCAGGTTCACCGCGCCCGGCACCGCCACCGGCGTGCCCCAGCTGTAAGTGGTGGCGCCGCCCGTCTTGGCTTCCGTCAGCACGGCGTAGTGCACGTTCTTCAGGTTAAACTGGACTTTGTTTTCATTAGCCATAATTACACCTCAAATTCATAGATGATTGCGTATACTCTCTCGTCCTCCACCCAGCCCTCGGTCTTGGTGTAGGCGATCTCCGCGCTTTGCAGCACGGTGTCCACGGCGGCCTCCAGCGCCGTGTCCTTCTCGGCGGTATACAGCGCCGCCTCAATGGCCGGACAGGTGTAGTAGACCACGCCGTCGGCGTAGAACGGATTGTCGTTTTTCACCTGATAGGTGATCCGGGGCAGGGGAGGCCGCGGCCCTCTGGCGTTGTCCTGCCGCCACTGGTGATACACCACCGGCAGCCCCGTGCCCTTCAGTACAGCGTCTACTTGTGCCAGCGTCACGCTTACCCGCCCCCCTTCAGTCCACTCTTGATATACTTCTCCAACTTGTCCGCCGCATCATCCGCCGCCGGACGGATGTGGACAAACGCCTTGACGCGACCCAACGGCTTTCCTCTGACAATCAGATCGTGGCCCTTCTCCAACAGGTGCGTCAGCCGGTAGTGGGGATCCTTGGCATAGACCACCTTGGCGTAGGCGTACCGTTTCTTTGACTCGGCGTCCTGCTTGGATGCCCAGCTTTTCTGGTAGTCTCCCTTGCCGCCGATACCCGCCGCCGGGATATCACTGCGAATTTCCGCCACGGTCTCTTTGGTCGTCTTGTCCACGGCGTCCTTCATGACGTCGACGGTCACGTCCCGGTATTCCTCCAGCACGCCCATCACGGCGTCCGCCAGCTGGTCGATCTCAATGCTTCTGCTCATCCCCGTACACCGTCCTTCATCTCGAGATAGAGCTCAATATCCCACCCGTCATTGACGGGATAGGTGCGGTAGATGCTGTACCGTTGCCCGCGGTAGTCGGCCTCCGTCTCCCCCTGATAGTCCACATAGGGGATAGTGGCCACCAGCTCAGGCCGATGCCCGGCCGCGCCGGCAGCCGCCCACTCGCTGCGCCGGATGCCTCCGGCCTCGCACAGTACCCGCCGCCGCTTTTCCGGCCCGGCCTTGCGGAACACGCCGATCTCGTCCTGCGTGCCCAATTCGGGCACGATCAGATACAGCTCGTCAAACATCGCCGCCCTCCGTTGCCTTCCGCACCGCCCGGTCGTTGATGGCCATCTGCAGCGCCGGAGGCTTCTGCAAACCCGGCTCCTTCTGGCTGCGCCACAGCCACCCGGCGTAGAGGATCACCAGCGTCTGGTCGCTCTTGTCCTCCGTGTCGGCCCCGAACTTGTCGATAGCTGTCCGCAAAAAGCCCCCCAGCAGCTCGTCATAGGCGTCCGACGTCAGCGGCAGGCTCAGCTTCAGCCGCGTCAGCAAAATTCCCATGTCCATGGCGTTTTGTTCCTTTCTGCCGCAAGGCGGCGGACTGATTGCTGCTCCCGCTCAGTCCACCGCCTCTTGGCCGTTATCAGCCGGCGGCCTTCTTGGCCGTCACGACGGTGAAGCCGCTCTTCACCGTCACGTCCACGTCGGCGGTCACCTCGCCGCGGATGGCCAGCAGGCCCTCAGCGAACTTGTAGCTGCTGTCCACGCGGACGTCAAAACCGCCCCACAGCGCCAGTTCCGCGTTGGAGGGCACGCCGTAGAACATGGTCTTGGTGGCACTGGTGGTCAGCGTCAGGGTGGACAGGGACTTGATGTCCTTGCTCAGACAGTAGCGGCAGCTCAGGCCGTTGTTGTCCTTGATGATGCCGGTGCTGGGGTTGGCCGCGTCGGGGGTGATGGAGTACACCGGCAGATACTCGTTCTTGCCACGCACTGCGGCAAAGGCCTTCAGATCTTCCTTGGTCAGGAACAGCACGCCCACGCCGCCGGTGTCCTCGTCGCCGCCGTAGCTGAGGATGATGTTACTCAGCAGCGCGCCGTCAAAGAAGGCGGCGCCCGTAGCAGCCGCTGCGGCGGCGCTCAAGCCCAGAGAATTGTTCAGACTGGAAGCCAGGATAGCCGTGGCCGCCACGGTGTTCAGCTTCCGGCGCAGGCTGCGGCGGGCGCTCTCCCGCACCTTCTCCTCGTAGTTCAGCGGCGTCTGCTTGGCGATCTCGTGGGAGACATAGCCGATGGTGCCGTAGTTGCTGGGGGTCAGTTCCACGCTGCCAAAGGTGGGCTCGCCCTCAGTGGGGGCGCTGCCCTCGGTGATGGCCGCGGCGTCCGCCGCGTCGCCGGCCAGATACACCACCTTGTAGCTGGCCATGCCGGTGCAGTCCGTGACCTTCAGCAGGTCCACCAGGCTGCTTACGCCCACAAAGCCGTCGTTGATGCCGCCCACGCCGGTGGGACCTACCACGCCGGTGGCGCTGGTCAGCAGGGGAGTAGCCCGCAGCAGGCTGCGCACGTCGCGGTAGACGTGGCGGCCGGTGCGCTGGAACTCCTGCGCTTCCCGCGGCTCCATGCCGCCGCCCTGGCGGCTGGGATTCGTGCCGCGGCCCTCGCCGCCGGCCTGGACGGCCGCCTGCTGCTCTCGCTCCGCGGCCTCGATCTTGCCCCGCAGCTCGCTGATCAGCGCGTCGCTGGCAGTCACAGCCTGCTGGGCCGCGTCCCGCTCACTCTCAAAGGCTTCCACAGCCGCCTGCACGGCGCTGCGTTCCTCCTCGGTGCTGGCCGCCTCAATAGACTGCGCCAGCTCCTGCTCCCGCTGGGCAAAGGGCGCCAGCTTGGCCCGCAGGGCCGCATTGTTCTTTTCCTCGTCGGTCAGCCGCTTGCGCAGCATCAGAATTTTCAATGCCATTTTTTCATTCGCTCCTTCATCTCGTTTTTCCACGCATCCAGCCTTCTGCGCCGGATGGTGTCCACTTCCGCTTTCCGCGCACTGACCGCCGTTTCCACATAGGCCGGGAAGGTCACCACGCTCACCTCGTACAGCTTTACCTTCCGGATCGTCCACAGCACGCTCCCGTCGGATCGCTCCGTGAATTCCTCGTCCAGAATATCAAAACCGAACGAGCACTGGCTCACGTCACCCCGCTGGACGCGGGCGTAGAGGTTCATGGCGTCGCTGTCCTGCTCGTTCATCTTGATCGTGCCAAATAGGCCCTTGTCGTCCTCCCGCAGCGTCAGGGTGCCGGTGGTCGTCCGGCCCAGCACCAGCCGCGTGTCGTGGTTGGCCAGGGCACGGATATCGCCCCCCAGCGTCTCCCGAAAAGCCCCAGGAGCCACCTGCTCCACCGCGCCGGGCCAAAGCTCATAATCCCGGTTGAAAACCGAGAAGTACCCCTCGATCACGGGGCCGCCCTCGTCGCGGGCCCGAAATTCCGCCCCGCAGGAGCGCACCTGCCGCACCAGGCGGTTCTTGTCATTCGTCGGCATTCTTGCCGCCCCCTTTCAGCTTTTTTTGGTCGCCGATCCGGTCGATCGGCAGATAGTTCTCCAAGATCACTAGCTCGTCCAGCCCCTTCATGGGCGGCAGGCCGATCCAGTCCCTGGCCTCGTTGCCGGTCATCAGCCCCCGGGTGTACTGCTCGTCGGCGATCTCGCTCAGTTCCTTCAGGTCGTAGGAGTAGAGAGACCGGCTGTTCAGCCGGAAGTACCGCTCCGGGCTCAGCAGCAGCTTCTTGGTCAGCTCCTGCTCCACGATCTGGGCCACGTGCAGCACCTTCCGCCGGATAAACGTGTTGTACTCGTCCCGGTGGAACTCGCCCACACCTACCAGAAAACCGGGAACGCCAACCACAGAAGCGATGGACTTCTTGTCCAGCTCCACGCCGTCCCGGATAGCCAGGTCGGTCAGGCTCAGCGGCTTGGCCTGCTCCACATGCATCAGATCTGCCGGGAAGATCCAGGGTTCGTCTCGATTTTTTCGGGTCAGCCGCTTCTGGATGAACTTTTCCCGCGCCTCCTCGTCCGCCAGGTCGCTGTCGGAGTTGACCGAGATGATCAGCGGCGGCCGGTACTCGCTGCTCAGATAGGCCGTCTTGGTGGCCGTGGCCTGCACCAAGCTGTCCACCACGTCCTGCAGCTGCACCTGCAATCCTGTGCCCCGCCAAGGCTGCCGCAGATCTGGGTGCAGCACGAAGTGCAGCACGTCATCCGGCCCAAAGGGCACGCCCTGCCACTGCACGGTGTAGGTCAGCCCGTCCGGCTGCGCCATGGCGTAGGCGTCCGGCATGGGCACCAGATCCTCCAGAAACCCGCCGGAGGTCACCGGCAGCACGAAGGCGTCGCCCTCCAGCAGCAGCGTGGTCACGATCCAGCTTACCAGTGTCTGCCGGGTACCCATGCGCCACGGCGCGATATCCACCTTCTTGGCCAGCTCGTCCCGCACCCGGATATCGCCGTTGCTGGTGTTCTGCATCAAGTGGATGGTCATGCTGGCGATCAGATCGGAGATGCACCACACGGCCCCGGCCACCTCCGGCGTGTCCGCCAACCGGTGATACCCGGCAGGCAGCACCACGCCCGGCGTGGTCAGCAGCATCGCCCCCACAGCGGAGCGTTTCTGCCTTCGCTTACCAAATAGCCCCATATTGGTCACACCTCCTCTTTCTCGCCGCCAAACCATCTGGCGGCCTGATTCAACTTTTCGCTGTCGATCAGCATCCGGATCGTGGCAAACACCGAAGCATCGAACACGTCGATGCGGCTTGTGGGCCCGATCTTGTCATACTGCACAGCGTCGTCTACCTTTTCCTGCGCCCGGACATTGGCCACGCAGTACTCATAGGGCTCCGCGTGGCAGTAGTACAGGCACCCCACTTTTGCCTTGTGCTCGATGTACCGGAAGCCCTCGGACTTCTGCAAGTACATCTGGGGCTGATCCACCACGGAAAACCCGGCCTTCTTCATGGCCTCATAGTATTTCCGGGCGAATTTCCGGTCGTGGCCCACCTTCCGGATATGGAACCCGGATTTCTTCCACGTTAGAAACTGCTTCACCGGCTCCGTGGGATCCATGCTGGCTTCGTTGGGCATGTCCAGCCACCCGTCGTCCTTCCAGCCAAACAGCGGGATCCGGTCTTGATCCGCCTTTTCCGCCGCCGCCGTGACGGGGAACCAGCAGTGGGGCACGATTACCAGCACGTCCTCCGGGGGCGTCCAGTCCTCCGTGGCTGCCAACTTGGCGGGCACCTCGCCCACCAGCGCCGCCGCCGTCAGGTCGTGCAGCTTCGAGAGGTCGGCGCCGCCGTACCAGTTCTTTACCAGCTTAGCCAGCTGCGTCATGCTCCAGCTGTAGCGGCCGTCGCTGCGCTGGAACTCCGCCACGTCAAACCACGCCTTGAAGCTGCTGACAAACACGTTCAGCGAGCGGGTCAGAAACTCCTTCCGCAGCGTGGGATTTCGCTCCGCCTGCAAAGACGCCGCCAGCATGTCGTCCGGCCGGATGGTGATGCCGTAACTGGGGTTGGCCGCCCGGTGCACCGCCGGATTGGTGTAGTCCACCTCGCCGTCCTCCATTCGCGGGGCCTCCGCCATAAACACGAAGGTGCGATCGGCGTCCGGGCCTTTGATGGTGCCCCGCAGCACCGCCTCCAGATAGTTCCGGTGGGTGGCGGCAAAGCCCGTCCCGTCGTCGCCGGCCGTGAAGGTGATCAGCACCAGCTTGTTGGTGTAGGCCTTCATGGCGTCGCGCAGTCGGGTGTAAGGCCGGGCGTCCTTATAGAGCTCCAGCTCGTCCAGATGGACGAACATGGCATTGAACGCGTCGAACAGGTCGGGCTTGTAGGCCAGCGTCTCCATGTCCAGAAAGCCGCCGCCCAGCTCACCGGAAAACTTGTGTCCTAGGGAGCTGTCCAGCATCCGCAGCGGCACGCCTGCCGGATTGTCCGGCGCGGCCAGCCCCAGCCGCACCAGGTTGTACTTGAGGAACTCGAAGCCCTCCATGCCCTGCTTCATGGAGCCCGCCACCGTTTTTTCCTTGGCGCCGCTGCGCTTGTACCACAGGCACATGGCAAACAGCAGCGCTTCCGAAAAGCAGGTCTTTACGGTCTTTCGCGGGGCAAAAATGTCCGCTTCCGTAAACCGCCGCAGCCGCGTGTCGGCCCATTGAAAGCCGCACACCGCGTAGGTGCAGTATACATGCCACGGCATCAGTTCAAAGAGCTTGCCCCGCAGCGGCGTTCCGTCCAGCCGCTCTCCCTGCATGAACGCGAACAGCTTCGTCATGATCCCGATGCAAAACTCCGGCAGTGCCGGATCCAGCACGAACCGGGGATCCTCCAGATCACGCAGAAACCTTTGGCAGCCCAGCCGCGTCAGCTCGCAGATGCCCTCATCCGCAGCCGTAGTCCTGGCGTAAGCCAGCACTTGGTCCAGATGGGGCGCCCTCATCCGCCGCCCACCACGTCATAGCCGCCCACGGCCGCCATCAGGTCGTCCAACTTCTGGCCGATGCCGTCTCCGGCGCTGCCCTGCTCCGACGAGGATTTCCGCAGCCGCTGCAGGCCCTTGGGCGTCAGCCCCAGACTCTCCCGGTGGCTCAGGATGTCGCTGCGCTGCTGGGTGATGACCTTGTAGTGAGGATCCAGCACGCTGGGGTTTTTGCCGTCTGCGGCCGTGGCCTTCCACGCCTTCATGGTGCGGCTCAGCTCCCGCTCCAATATGCACAGCTGGTGCAGCTCCCCCTCAAAAGCGTCTTGCCACACCCCCAACCGGATCAGCTCCTGCCGGTAAGTATCTTCCTTCGACATGTCATCACCTCATTTCTGCCCGTGCCCAACTTGAGCACAGATTTTCCGTAGGGGCGGACAACTCTGTCCGTCCGCGCTGCGCCTTCGCAGCGCCTTGACCTGTTCCGCTGCGTTTCCGTAACGCTTCCCTCGGCGGGAGTCTGCCGGACAGCCGTCACCGGCCGCCGGCACTGAAAGGAGGATATTCCAGGCCGAACCGACCGAGCCCCCGAAACCCGATCAGCCGCCCGGCACACTCCCGCCGGCCACAATGCTCTGCCTCCGCGACCCTGTCCGCGCCTTGCCTCTGCGCCGCGCTCTGGCGCCGCCTGGGCGCGTCCCGCTGCTGCGCCGCAGGCGCGATAATTTCTTTGCCCATTGGGCTATGGCTCAAGTTTTCTGCTCCCCAAAATTTCCCCCGTGTGTGTAAAAGCTCCTGCGGCCGGTCATTTGGTCACTTCAGCGCGGTGAAGTGACCGGGGGGGGTATCGTCCGACGCCGCCAGCGCTCGCCGAGAGGCGTCAGCGCCCGCGTGACGCGATCGTGCATCGCGTCGTGCTGCGCCTGACACAGCGACAGCAGGTTCCACAGTTCGTAGGCGTACTCCGGATAGTCCTCCGCGGGCCAGACGTGATGCACCACGTTGGCCTCGACGATCTTTCCGTATCGCGCCGACTCTCGGCACAGGTACCCGTCACGCTTTAGCGCCAGCTTCCGGACGGCCTGCCACCGCTTGTTGCGGCCGGAATAGTCAAAGCCCATGGGCTACCTCCAGGCAAAACAAAAACGCCAGAATCCGAACACAAGTCATCATGGCTCAGTTCTGGACTCTGGCGTCAAGCGCTCTGGTCTCACCCTCGATATTCAGGAGAAACTCCGTTTTGCATCGCTTACAGTGCGCGGGAAGGTTTGCCGCGCTGGTGTCTTGCCTCACCCTTGTAAGGCGCGGGTTGCCGCATACCGGGCAGGCAACGAACCCGCTGCGATTATCTACATCAAGTTTACCATACTGCGACGTAACTCGCAAGGCTTTTCACCTCTTTTTCTCGCTATGGTCACAAATAAGTCATAGCGTTACAAGTAGTTGCTAACAGTAGAAGTATAATTTATAAATCTTTAATTTAATAATAAGCGCTTACGCTTTTTCGTCAGCTTCCAGGAACTGGTACGTTCCGAGCTTAGGTGCGGCGATCCAGTCGCGATACTCCATCAGCGGACTGGTTTGCCTCCCGTTTACCTCGCGCACCGGCGCGGCATCGACACTTCTCCAGAACGCGTCCTTGGGAATGCCCGGCAGCCGAGTCTGCACCTTCGTTGTCGGCGGCGGGATCAGCCTCTTCATCCCTGCGGCAACGCCCCATGGGTGCTTGCCCAGCGGCCTCATCCTGTCCGGCTTGCACAGGTATTTGGCCAATCTAAAATATCCTTCGTCATGGCACAACACCGGATACTCATGATAGCCCGGATTGACAAAGCCGCACCGCCAGAGTTCCGTCACCGCCTCCAGCGGCAGTTCCTGTTCGTCCGCCACGAAATGAATATGCCAGCGGCCGCGTTCATGGCCTGCCTCCACAGCATACACATACCGCCTTACCTCCGGATATCGTCGGTGTACGCGCCTGACGAAGTTCCTCAGGCATCGTTTGACGCCGTCAAAGTCCTGCGGAAGATCCTCATCCCGGAACGTCAGCACGTAGTGGGCGCCGGAGAAACCGAACAGGGCGAGGTACAATTCCAGCTTTTGCGCCGGTTTATTCCAGTTTGCAGGGCCGGAGTCGGGCGAACCGCGGCATTGATGTCGGGCCGCCCTCCTCACGTAACGGAATCTGTCGGTGCTGTAGGTCTTGGTCAGCGGGCCCGCCCGCTGCGTCACCACGCACAGACGAGGGCCCTCACTCATGGGCCACCTCGCCATACAGGGCACGGTGGAGGAGGTCAGCCTTGATGAGCCTGAAAGCGCGTAACCATTCGGTTGCCGCAACCCGTGCCATATCCCTGAACACACGTTCCCAGGCCTCCGCGTCAACGCGGTACGATCGGTTCATGACTTCGCGCGCGTGGCGCGCCCAGCATTCGGAACCATTCCGGTCTTGCCCACACGCCATCAGCAGCTTAACGTATCGTTTTCGGGTCATTCCTCACCCTCCTTCGCCGAGGGTTCCGGACGGAATATCTGCGGAAATCGGTGCGTCTGCACATCCAGCACAGGCAGCGGCGCCCCGCAGAAAACGTCGATCTTAACACGGATATCAATATCGCAGACGGCAAAAATATCCTGCGGAACGATATCCTCCGCCCGGTCGATCATCAGCTGCCCAGCGGCTCTGACTGCGTCCAGAAACTCCGGCCGCCGGTCAGGCTTCTCAATTTTAGGAAATTCAACAAATTTCATTTTGTCCTCTCTTTCTCCAAGATCTCCGACCGGATCACCTGCTCGATGACCCGGCAACCGCCACGATACATGCAGACCACGGCACAGTCGTCAGCATGCGTCTCCGCCTTGCCAAACAAGGGGGCACACCGCAGCGTCGAGCGCCGCTCGGCCGTAGGCACAAAGCGGTCGCACTTATGACAATAGCTTTCAACTTCCAAAGTGATCATTTTCCACCAAACACTTTCTCCGGATACCGCACCTCCCAGGGCTGGAAGGCGCTGCCCATGATGCGTGCCAGCTCCCGGTCGATACAGCCCTTGGTATAGTCCATATTCGCGTCGCCCTTGGCGTTCTCCAGACACAGAGAGGCGTAGGCCTCGAAGGTCTCCCGGAACTTCTCCAGAAACTCCGTGGCCCGCTTCTCACCAAAGCCGAAGTCCTGCCCCAGCGTGATCAGCGCCATGTCCTCGCACTGCTGAATGGTGAACAGCCGCTGCAGGTGCATATTCTGCCGCTGATTCTCCTGCAGCTTCCGCAGGAAGCCGCTCTGCTTACCCATCGCACGTCACCTCCGGCGCGTCCGGCAGCGGCATCCAGTGTGTGACGGACACGCCAATAGACGCGTCCCACGGCGTACCATATGACCGCATCCACGTATCGCGCATATCGCGGTATGCCTCGCCTACCCACACACCTTCCACGGCCGCCAGCACGCGCTCGCCTTCTGCGGGCAGGCGCTCCGTCACAGAAATCCACCACGGCCACGGCCGCAGCGCCACGACCTCATCGGCGTAGCGCTTGCTGAGGTCAACGTACTCCTGGAGCACGTCGGCGGCCTTCCGCAGAACGGCGCAGCCGTGGACGCCGCAGTTATGCTCACGCCCGCAGCCTATACAGGCCAGTGAGCCGGTCTCCACTTTCAGCCGCTTCAAGTCTGCCAGCAGGCTATTCACTCTGTCTGCCATCTTCACATACTCCTTCCAGCTTATCCAGTGCGGCGGCCACCTGCCGCCACATTTCGATTGGGAATCGCTCCCGGTCACACATCCGGGTCAGCTTGTCGGCGTTCACGTCGCCGCCGCACAGGGCCGCCAGACGGCCCATGCAGCCCGGGCCCCACTTGGAGCGGTAGGCCACCAGCCGGTCGGCGGTGTCCCGCTTGAACCGCGCCGCCTCCGAAGCGCCGGAGGGCCGGGCGGGTGCAATTTCATGCGCAGCGCTCACGTCCCCCCCCCCTTCCGGCGTGCTTGACTTGGGCACGACACACACCAGCGCGGGGCCGATGGGCCTGCTGGCGTTCCGCAGGGCCCGCTGGGCCAGCACCAGCAGCTCGATCTCGTCGTAGCCGCTGTCCATGCCGCGATCCACCGTCCGCCGCAGGAAATTGGCCAGCGCGGCGCACTGGTCGCGGGTCAGATCAATCTCCGTCATGCTGCCGCCCCCCCTCAAGCACACGCTTGATCACTTCATCCGCATCGGGAACTATGTCGACGCTGACACATTTGGACACGCGCGAGGTGTCCCAAACGGGAGAGCTGCCGCCAATAAGCGCAGTCACGGAGCCGCGGAACACCGCCGCGCCCAAGGCGTCCCGGCGTTCCAGGCTGCGGTAGATGGCAGCGATCGCGCGGACGGCATCAATAGCAACATCGATCGCGGTTCCATGGACTTCCTGATGGACATGCTCATCGTTAACTGTAAGCTTAATCATCGCTCTCCTCCTTTTCCACCTCCGGCAGCCGTAGCCACCGGATCACCGATACCTCAATGTCGACACCGCTCTTCTTGAAGCGGAACACCGTGCCGTCCCAGTAGAGCAGCCTGCGCATCTTCACACCTTTTCCGGCATCTACGTCCGCGACGACCTCACATTCCTCAGGCGGCGTCAGACCGCCGGGCATCCACGCCGCCAGCACCCTCTGGCCCGGCTCCGCCGCCGCGGGCCGCAGCTGATCCGTCAGCCCCAGCAGGTAGTCGGTGGAGCAGTGCAGCGTCTGGGCCATGCTGGTCAAATCCTCTGTCCTGTACGGGATGATCTCGCCCAGCTCATAGTTTCCCACGCCTTCCGAGATGTCGCCCTGCGAGATTTTCCTCAACACCCCAACTTTTGTCAGAGACGAGTAGGCGGATTCCAACTTCGTGTCGTCGTCCAGCCCTGCCGCGTCGGCGGCCCGGACGATCCGCGCCGCGTCCGCCATAGCCTTATGCACGGCTTTGCTGCGGGCCTTGGCGGCCTCCCGCTTTTCACTGTCCTTCTTGTCGGCCTTGGCCTTCTCGTAGACGGCGCGGGCCTTGGCGCACATCTCCGCGCAGGCGGCGCCGTTGTACATGCCGCCGTCCGGACTGTGTGCGCCGCCCTCGCGGCACGTCACACAGCACTTAAGGCCACTGCAGATCTCCCAGCTGCCGCAGGTCAGATCATGCCGGAAGAACTTGTCTTGGTGGGTGCAGGCTCCGCCGTCTGGGCACCGGAAGCCCACCGTGCAGTAATCGCGCTGCCGGGACTCCAGCCGGTCGCCCATGGCGCGGATGGCGTTAGCCGTGGGCGTTTTCTTGGGGCAGACCCGCTTGATCCGCTCCTGCACGTCCTGGGACAGACCGGCCAGCGCGTCGGCGGTGTCCTCCGGCAGATCACCGGCATCCCACAGGGGCTTGTAGCAGGGAGCCAAATGAGCCTCGATCTTTTTCAGCCGCCCCAGCTTGGCCCGCTTGATGTTGCAGGCCTCCGCCACATGGTCGATCATGCGGCCGGGGAACTCATAGCCCTGCTCCTTCAGCTGGTAGAATATCTCCTCCAGCCGCGCGGCCTGCTTGCCGATCTCCGCATTGGTCAGCACGCGGGTGTGGGCGTTGGCGAAGATCAGCTGCATCTCGTAGACCAGGGCGTTCCCGCCCGTTTTACGGATGCACGGCACCTGCCGGAACTGCTCCTTGCCCTCGTCCACCAGCAGCTGCAGCGCCGCCCGGCGCCGGTGGCCGGAGATCAGCACCACATGGCCGTCCTCGCCGGGCCGCACCAGCAGCGGCTGCTGCAGGCCCACCGTCTCGATGTCGCCGGCCAGATCGGGGATGTCCCGCAGCTCGTAGAAATTGCCGGGGTCACTGTCGATCAGGCCGATGTCGATGTACTCGATCTGATCGCGGCCCTCCGTTCCCGATTCGGGAACATCGCCCGCCAGCGCCCGGGTCAGCTCGCCCAGGTCGAACTTTTTCGAGGCTTTACCGGCCATCGCTGCCACCTACTTTCAAGCTGACCCCGCAGTAGGGGCAGTAATTTCCGTCAAAAGGCAAGAGCCGATCACATTCAGAGCAGCGGAAATAAAATCCGCCGACATCAACCATTTTCCCACTCGTCACCGGCGCCACATCTGCAGAAGGAATGAGGTTCTTGTCGTTAAGCACACGCCGGACAAAGGCCTTGTACTTCTCCGGCAGGTTGCCGCCGCACAGCTCAAATTCCACTTTGCTGCGGCTCACGAAATCAGCCATCAGCCCGTCACCTCCTCACCCAGATACTCCTTGACCCACGCCCGATAGTCCTGCGCCGCATTGCTGCGGGGACTGTACTCGTCCAGCGGCTGCTGGGCCATGGTGGAGCCGTCCACGGGGCTCGACCACCGGATCACCGTGTCGAACACCTTCAACCCCCGTGCGTTCCGCAGCACCTTCTCGCCCGCCAGCACGGCGCCATCTTTGCGCCACTGGGTGATCAGCACGCCGTCGATCCCGCCGTTGCCCGCGCTGACCATGGAGCGCAGCTGCGCCCGCAGCTTGGCCACGCCCCGCAGGGAGAAGCCGTCCACCTTGGTGGTCACCACCACGCCTTCCGCGGCGTTCAGGGCGGCCACGCTGCCGGCGCTGAAGCCGGGCGGGCAGTCAAAAATCATGTAATCCACGCCGTCCTCCGCCGCCGCGTCCCGGAAGTCCTCAAAGGCCTTGATAGACACGCTCTGCCCCGCCTTGATGGCGGCGATGTCCAGAGCGTACAGGGACGAGTCAGCCGGCAGCAGCGACACCAGACCGTCGCTGCCCAGCGGGATCACGTTGTCGCTCCACAGCGGCTCGGCGCTGCCCATCAGCAGGTCGGTCACCGTAATGCCGCCATCTTCCAGCGCGTCCAGCGCCGCCTCCTGCAGGTAGAACTCCGTCAGATTGGCCTGACCGTCGCAGTCCACCAGCACCACCGACTTACCGGCCCGCCGCAGCACGTCGGCCAAATTGAGGGCCGTGACCGTCTTACCCACGCCGCCCTTCAGGTTCATGATCGCAATTGTTCTCATTCAGCATCATCCTTCTTTCTGCCCGGGTGAGCCATATGCTCTCCCGGTATGTATAATTTTTCGTGCGCCGCTCCACCACCGCGAAGCGCAGTTCCGGATGGATCCACACCACCCGGCCCGGCACGGGCTTGCTCTTGATCTCGCCCGTCACGCCGGCGCGGTTGCAGTACGGCACAAACATGATCTTGTCGCCGATTTTCATCGGACACCTCCTCAAAACGGCATGGTGCCGTCGCCCTCGACTTCCTCAAGCTTCACCTGCCCCGGAACGGGATCACCGCGCTTGGCGGCCCGCTGGGCCTGTCTGGCCTTGGCCAGATCGGAAAATTTGCGCATCAGGGCCCGACCATCCGGCCCGGCCATGACGGACATGCGCTGCTTAGCGCCGTCAAAATGCATCGGGATAGGCAGCAGCAGCCGCCCCTCCTTCTGCTTGACCAGCTTCAGCAGGCGCATACCATCCGCCTGCCCCTGATCAACCACCTCGAAGCCGTAGCACTTTCCACCCACCTCCGGCTTGTAGAGCATCATGATGACGTCAGCGTCCTGCTCCAGCTGGCCGGTCTCCTTCAGATCGTGCATGGTGGGCTCGCGCCATTTGCCCTGCTTCTCCGGGCGGGAAAGCTGTGCCAGCTCCACCACCAGCGTGCCGCTGTTCTGGGCAAACATGTGCATGGAGCGGGACACCGCCGCCATGGCCTGTGTCTGTCCCAGCCGGGGATCCGTCTCCGGCGCGATCAGCTGCACGTAGTCGACGAAGATGATGTCGAAGTCATACGACCGGCTCACCGCCTGAATGCGGGAGGCCGTCATGCCGGAGCCCCGGATCAGCGTCAGGCGACGTCCTGTGAAGTCCCGGCCGCCCTCGGCCACCCGCTGCCAGTCGCCCTCCTTCAGCTGCTGCCGCTTGATGGCCGTGAAATCCACGTCGATAGCGGCGGACACCAGACGGTCGGTCAACTTGGCCGGATTGGTCTCCAAGCTGAAGAAGCCCACGTTGTAGGTCTTGGACATGTGATAGGCCATTTGCAGCGCCAGCAGCGTCTTGCCGCTGGAGGGCTCGCCGCCCACGATCACCACGTCGCCCTGCTCGGTGAATGTGACGGCGTCCAGCTCCCGGATGCCGTAGCTGACATAGACCCGCTTCTCGGCGGCGTCCTGCGCCTCCATGAAGTGCCGATAGGCGTCCGTCATCGTCCACGCCTCGACGCCCCGGCTGGCGGACAGCATCTCGCCCAGAGCGGCCACCTTGCTGCGGCAGCCCTCCAGCGTCGGCTCGGCCATCAGGTCGTGAGCCGTGTCCCGGATGCGGGCCATGACGGCCTGCTCATGCATGATGGTGGCATATTCCCGCCAGTTGGCGGTGGTAGGCACGACCTCCATCAGCTGGAGGAGTCTCTGCTCACATTCCGGGCCGATCTTGCTGCGGATCGTCACGGGATCCACCGGCTTGTCCTCCAGCAGCAGTGCCCGGGCCGCCTGATAGATCCTGCGGTTGGCGGCGTCGCAGATGTCTGCGGCGTCCACCTCTGCCAGAATAGGCGAGGCCAGCCGCTCGTCCAGCAGCAGCGCACCGATGACGGCGTTCTCCGCCTCCAGCCAGCGCTGGGCGGGCATTACGTCGGCCACTCGTCATCCCCCCAGTCGTAGTCCATGGTGGGGGCGTTGCTGCCCGCCGCCCCTGGCTCACCCCTGGGACAGCCGCGTTCCAGGTAGTCGGCATCATGCCAGCGTCCGTTGTTGAGAAACGTGGCGGCGTAAGGGATCGCCACGCCCCGTTGCCAATCGTCGGTGGTCTTCAGTTTCACCAGCGCCTGGCCGATCTCCCGGATCAGGTCGTCGCTGGGCTTGAGTCTGTCCCAGGCGCGGATCGCGCCCTGCTTGTTCTTCTTGCCCTTGCTGGGGTAGAATTCCCAGAACCCGGCGAAGCGGTCAGGCTTCCAGTCCGGGGCATCCTTTGCAGCACTTTGGCCACGCTTCCCCCTCTGGGGGGTAAGGGGGGTATTATTCACTGTATTATTCAACATATTATAGACTCCGCAATTTTGCGGAGACCCCCTCCGCAATTTTGCGGAGACCCTCTCCGCAATTTTGCGGACACCCCCCACAGCCACACCGGCGTAAATCCGCCGCTCAGTCCCGCCGCCGCAGGGCGCCATCTCTACTTCGATGTGACCGGCGTCCCGCAGGGCGGAGACCAGCCGGGTCACCGACTTGGTGGCCCAGCCGAACAGCTGGGCAAAGTACTCGTTGGAGGCCCAGCAGTAGCCCTCGTTGTTGCACAGGGCCGTGATCTCGCCGTAGAGCAGCTTGGCGTTGGCGGGGAGGTCGTCGTCATAGCGCACGTCGGCCGGGATCACCGCCCAGTACGCCGGACGCTCTAAATTTTCTGCCATTTTCCCAAATTCCCCCTTGCCAGTTCAGGTAATTTCTGCTACAATGATAGTGTTCTCATTCGGCAGATTTGATCTGCCCTGACCGCTTTTCGGTGCCAGCCGAAAGGCGGTCTTTCTTTTTGCCCAGCGATTCCGCCAGCGTGACCGTCGCCGAAGCCATCGTCCACGCGCCCACGACAACCGCCGCGTAAAGGATGAAGTCGCCCACACGTCTCACCTCCTTCTTCAGTTCACTCCGGTACCGCCCACTCGTCCATGAGCTGGGCGTAGCAGCTGGGGCAAAGGTGCCCGATGGTTTTCACTATGCCGCTGCCTTCCCGGCGCAGCATGCACACGCTGAGCTTCTTGAGCCGCTCCTGCCCGCATTTCATACACTGGCAGATGAAGCGCTCATCGGCGCGAATCAGATCGCACTCGTGGTCATAGAAGCCCATGGTGCACCCCCTTCCTGCCGCCCTCTGGCGGCTGTTTTCATGCCCGCACGAACCGGGCCAACTCCTCCGCGCTGAAGCGCAGCTGCCGATCCAGCGCCCGCAGGTCGTCCGCCGTCCATGCGCCGCTGTTGATCTTGGTGCTCATGGTGGACTCGTTCAGCCCGATCTTCCGGGCCAGCACCGCCTGGGACGGGATGTCCCGCTCCGCGCACTTCATGCGGATCAGGGTGCGCCTCGCCTTGGCCCGTTCCCGGCCCTCATCCCGCAGCAGATTGACCTTCGGCATGGTTACACCTCCTCCGTGTACATCAGGGCCAGCGCGGCCTTGATGATGTCCGTCAGCTCCGCCGTGATGGCCAGAAACTCCGGCCGCTCCTCGTCGTCGTTCACGCCGTCCTCGGCGATCTCCAGCAGCCGGTCTTCCCGGTGGCTCTCGGCAAAGCGCATGATCCGCCGCACCAGCTTGATGGTGGCCGTCTCCAGCCGCTCCGGCCGGGCCTCCTGCACGCACTCCGGCAGCAATGCGCCGAACGCCTGTAAGTGCTGAACGCCCAGAAACTGCGTGTCGTAGACGATGCACATCCGGGCCACCACGTCGCCCGCGGGGACGCGCTCGCCGCCCTCGTAGGCTCGCAGGCTGGTCAGGCTCACCGCCAGCCGTTCCGCGGCCGCCTCCTGCGTCAGACCTGCTGATTTTCGGGCGGTCTGGTAGATATTTCTGCTGTTATCCTGCATGGACAAACAACCCTCCTTCCGCTATGCTTGATCTAGGCACTGGGCTTACCAGTCGCGCTCCATGGTCACGCCGATGAAGTAGTCCCAGTTGCACGGCTCCCCGGCCTCTTGACACTCGTCCACGTACTGGAAGTAGATATCCATCAACTCCTCCACGTCATATCCGCTCATGCGGGCCAGAAGCTCGATCTCGCAGATCAGCATATCTTTCATTCTTGCCATAATAATTTCCTCCTTGTCGTTTTTGTTGTTATTTCAGGCGCTGGCGGAACCCACCAGCTCATCCAGCGAGCAGCCCAGCGCCTTGGCCAGCGCCACCGCCGTCACCAGCGACGGCACCTTGAGGCCGCTCTCGAACCGGTTGATGGCCGCCGCCGTCACATCGCACTGGCGGCCCAGCTCTGACTGGCTCAGGCCCTTGGCCTCACGCCGCCACCGAATGTTGTTGCTTAGTTGCACAATATCACCTACCTTTAACCATGGTTAACTTGACAGGGCGCGAAACGGGTGGTACGATGGGAAAGGGAAAAAGAATCAAAAAAGAAAACCATACGTACCACCCGCGTCTGCGCGCCGGCGTCACCCGGCAGCACAGGGGCGTTTGCCTCCATGCCTTTGCTTCTGGCTATGTGTGCGATAAGGGAGAGGGTCAGACTTCCAAGACATACTATGGGAGGACATTCCCGCGGGCCTGTCCGCCCGGGGGATGATATAAGCATAAATCCGTAATCATGGATTGTCAATAGAAAAATGCGTAATTATAGATTATTTGTAATGATGCACAATTTGTATATAGTGTGAGGGCACCATGGATAAGGAAATCTTTGTGCAAAACATAAAAATTTATTGTGCGCTGAAAGGCGTCAAACCCACGGTGGCTTGTCGTGAAAGCGGCGTGGGCACCAGCTTCATCAGCGACATAAACCTCGGGCAGATTCCGTCTGTCGCCAAGGTACAACAACTGGCGCAGTATCTCGGCTGTACCGTCAGCGATCTGCTGGGCGAAACAAAAGCCGCCGACCAACCGGCCGGCAGCCAAGACATGTTTATGGAGCTATACAAGAACCTTCCTCCGGATCGCCAGTTGAAGGCATATCTGGAATTGCTAAATCTGCGAGGAAAAGAATAGCTTTACGTTGATTCTCGGGGGATAGTGCGGAGAAAATCTCCAGGGCCTCTGCCATCAGGTATGTACTGTTGTGCTGCTCCATGTCTACTCCTCCGTAAAAAATTATTGGAAAGGTCGTGTCAACTATGGGCATAAGATTCCGTAAAAGCATTAAACTGGGCGGCGGTACAAAGCTGAATCTCAGCAAGTCCGGCGTCGGCATTTCCACCGGCGTCAAGGGCTTCCGCGTCAGCAAGAACACCTCCGGCCGCAGCCGCGTTACCGCGTCCCTGCCCGGAACCGGCCTCTCCTACACCAAAGAGTACGGCAGCTCCGGGAGCTTTGGCAACAAGCGGTCTGCGCTTGCACCTCGCCGCAGCCACAAGGCTACTGATGCCCCAGCACCGGAACCTGCAAACGAAATAACTCCGAAGCCAACCGAAACGGTCGAGCGGGTCAAGTATACCTTTAAGGTCGCGGGGATAAGCTTCCGCACAGACGCTATTGAGGACATGCTTAAGGAAGATGGTGACTATTACGAGAGCAAGTCTTACCTGAGAGAAAACTACGACGACGGGGATCGGATATGGCAATATCTCTCAGAGTACAGGGATGACGTGGCTCTTGTCGATGAACCAGAAAACAAGTACGATCCGAACGCGATCCGCGTAGAGGTTGGAGGCGTCCATATCGGGTACGTCAAGAAAAGCAGCACCAGCCGCGTCCGCAATCTTCTGAAAAAGGACGATGTCCGAGTTAAGATAGACATTGGCGGCGGCCCATACAAGGAACTCTACGAGGACGAGGACGGGAAAATTCAAATTAAACGTGGCGAGATAGAATTTTACGCAAAGCTTGAAATCACAGCTCCGGGCGAGCCAAAGCCTGTCGTAGAGACGCAGCTTCCTGTGGAGGTGCAGCCCGCCGTAGAGACGAAACCCTCTGCGGAGACACCCGTCGCGCCAACGCCCGCCACCAGGTTTTGCCGGTATTGCGGAGGCAAAATTGCAGCAAGTGCAAAATTCTGCACAAATTGCGGGAGGCCCGCAACAGCTCCGCAAACCTATCAGCAGCCCGTCCAGCAGCCCAATGTAATCATCAACAACGTCAACGCCGTGGCCGTGCCACATGGCCGCGAGAAAAATAAGTGGGTGGCATTTTTCTTGTGCCTGTTTCTGGGCTTCTTTGGTGTCCACCGCTTTTACGAGGGCAAGGTCGGCACTGGGATTCTCTACTTGTTCACGCTAGGACTTGTCGGCTTCGGCTGGCTGATCGACTGCATCATCCTGCTGACCAAGCCCAATCCGTACTATGTATAGCCCGTGCCCAACTTGAGCACGAAATGATTTGATAAGGCCCCGCCGTCTCCGCAACGCCGGCGGGGCCTCGCATCCGGCCCGCGCCACCATCGCTTGCCGGGTGCACATCCAGCGTAGCAATTTTCGGTCGGGTAGGTCAAGCCCGAATCTTGGCTTTCGACAGGGCTCGACGGCCAAGATTTGGGCCGGGCCGACCCAGAAATGGGTCGAAGGAGAGAAAATGGTACAAAAGCTGCAAGAAAAGTGCCGAGAGGCGCGAGACCGTCTCGGCTACACCAACCAGGACATCGCCGATGCAACAGGCATCCCCCTGTCCAGCGTCAAGAACTTTTTCGCGGCCACCAGCAAGGTACCCGGCCTCGTTTACGCCGGGCTGATCTGCAAATTTCTGGGTGTCTCTATCGACGAGTGCCTCTGTATTACACCCGCCGAGGACGTCGAAGCGCGGCTGCGGCGGCAGCTGAAAGAAGATCGTATGAATAGCGAAAATCAGCGCCTGACCGAGGTCAACAGCCTGCGGAAAGAATTGGACAAAAGCCGCCTGTCGACGATCCTTGTCCTGTCCTTTCTGTGTGCCGTCCTCTCGGTGACGCTGATTTTCTATATCGTGATGGATTTCCGCATCAAGGACGCGGGCCTCATCAAGGGCGGCCAGGTGGGCGCCGGCGCGTGGGGCATCATCGCCCTGGTGGCCATCGCCTTCGGCGTCATGTCCTCCGCGCTGTTCTCCGCCCTGCGCTACGCCCGCCGCATCGCCTCGGAGGAGTAGGGGAGGGGAGAGACGTGAAGATACCAAAGGCCACGAAGCTGCCCTCCGGCAACTGGAATATCAACATGATGGTCGACCGCCAGCGGATCTCCATCACCGCCGCCACCAGGAAAGAGGTGGAGCGCCAGGCCGCCGCCATCAAAGGCGGCGCGAAGGTGGAGAAGGCGCAGAAAAAAGAAACTCTGACGCTCACCAGTGCCATCGATGAATATATCAAAAGCAAAAGCGCCGTGCTGTCTCCTGCCACCGTCCGGGGCTACAGGACAGTGCAGAAGAACCGCTTCGCCGGTCTGATGGATCGGGACGTGCGCGGCATCACCAAGATGGATGTGCAGATTGCGGTCAACGCTGAGGCAAGAAAGGTGTCCGCCAAGACCGTGGCAAACGCTTACGGGCTAGTTCGCCCTGTGCTGAAAGAGTGCGGCGTAGACGTGTTTGGCATCCGCCTGCCACAGGTGCAAAAACCCGTCAAGAGATATCTGCAACCCAAGGACATCGGCAAGCTGGCGCAGGCCGTGCAGGGCGACAGCTGCGAGGTGCCCATCCTGCTGGCCGTCTGGCTGGGCCTGCGTCGGTCGGAGATCGCAGGGCTGTGCTGGGACTGCGTGGATATGGACAACAGCCTGCTGCACATTCGCCGGGCGGTGGTGCCCGACGAGCACAACAAGTGGGTGCAGAAAAACACCGCCAAAAACCTCAGCAGTCAGCGCACCGTGGACTGTCCGGACTACATCATGGACAGGATTCGAGAGTTGCCGCACCGCAGCGATGGCCGACTTTTCCCCATGCACCCGGACACCATTCGCAAACATGTGCACCGGGCCTGTGCCGCCGCCGGCATCACCGACACCACCGTACACGGTCTGCGCCACACCAACGCCGCCGTCATGAAGGCCGCCGGCATTGATGACCGCTACGCCATGGAGCGCGGCGGCTGGAGCTGCGAGAGCACCTACCGCAAGACCTATTCCTACGTTTTTGACAGCGACAAGGTTGACGCCAACAAGGCCATCAACGAATATTTTACCGCAAAAATTACAGATAAGATTACAGACGAAAAAGAAGATACCACAGAATAACAGGTGGTATAGGCGATTTTCTGGAGGGTTCAAATCCCTCCTTCCGCGCCAAACGAGAAAACCGAGGAACTATGCGGGTTCCTCGGTTTTTCTTGTATTCATGCGGCTTAACGGGATTTGCTGCATAGGCCGACCGTGCCGATTTTAGGCCGACCGTTCGCAACTTTGGCGGAAAAATTACATATGGATTACAGACGCTAGGGGAGACTACGCACCCCGGTACATCCCCTGCAAGGTCTTGACCTCTGCCGCCTTGTCGATCTGCTTCTGGTGCAGATAGTCATAGACGGCTTTCATTCCCTCGGGCGGCTCGCCCTTCTCCTGCCGGTACTTCTCGATCAGTTTCGCCACCTCGGTGTGCAAGATGGTCATGTGCTGCGTCTCTGCGGCGGAGAGATCAAAGAACACCTTCGACAGGTTGGGGTGGGTGTCCTTGTACTCCAGCGCACACTTGGCGTACTTGCGAGCATCGGCGATCTCGTCGTCAACCATCTCACATAGCATCTGGATCAGCTTCATGGGCGTCCTCCTTCCCCACGCTTTCCTCCGGGAGCGCGGCCCTGGCGACCTTCTTCAGGCCGCCGATCGCCGCGTTGCCCACTTGGTTGCCGATGCTGCGGCCGGTCTCCGTGGAGACCATCGCGCCCAGCAGCATCCCGACTAGCAACTGCAGCATCATGACCACCTCACGCGGTCTTGACCCGCAGCGCCACATTGTTGACGGTAGCGCCGCCGCCAGACAGCACCAGCGTCAGAGACGCACCGGCTGCGCAGCATGCCTGCCGCACGGAGGCCGGGAAGCCCAGAACGACTTCGTCACCGGCCGCGGTGGCCGTGGCGGTAGCGGTGGCGCCGGGATAGGCCACGCCGTCCTTGTACAGCGTCGCCGTGACAGCGCCCGCCGCCGTGGGTGCCAGCGTAATGGACACATCCACGTCATAGATGCCGTCGCAGCCGCGGCCGCCGAAGATGTTGACGGCGTTGCCGTTCAGGCGGACGTCACAGCCATGCTGCCGGATCGTGCTGCCCAGAGGGATCACACCACCCTCGGCAACAGTGACAGGCGTCTGCATGGCGGCGTACAGGATAGATTTACAAGCCATACTTTACTCCTTCCTAATGGTCGGGCGGGGCTATAGCCCCGCCCGTTAGCCCCAAGCAGGGCCTTGCGTTTGCGCTTACAGGGTGCTGCCGTTGCAGCTGCCGCAGGTCGCGGGGATCACCTGACCGGCGCCGGTGGCCGCCACGCCGTACAGCGCAGGCTTGGTCAGCATACGACCCTCAATGGCATCCAGGCGGCGGTCAACGCCGCAGCAGAATGCAGACAGCTTCTCGCTCAGAGCATCGGTCTGCTTCTTGGTGAAGATGCCGTTCTTGAGGCTCTGGTTCTCCATCTTTAGGTCGAAGATGGTTTCCTGCAGACGCTGCTCATAGATGCGGCTGGCCTGGCTGGTGATGGCCTCGGTGCTGGCGTTGATCGCCATGCGGGTGTCGTTGCTCTGCTGCTCGATCAGGTACTGGGTGTGGGCGGCGTCGATGATCTCCTGCTTCTCCACCTGGCAGTTGCTGACACGGCTGCAGCCGTTGTCGGGCATCATGACAGGCATGTTGTTGCCGCGGCCCCAACCGCCAAAGCCATTGCCGAAGATGGCGAAGATCACGATGATCACGAACAGTACCGCGATCCAGCTCATACCGGAACTACGATCGTCCATACTACGCCCTCCTTTCTCAAAAAATATTTATTCCAGCGGCTACTTGAGCCGGGGGAATTTCGTGGAACCCTCCGCTTTCGCGTTCTGAGGGCGCTGTGAGCCGTCCTGCGTGCCCCCAACGATTCTATCGGCGTCTGCCTTCAACGCCTCAGGCGTCGTTCCCAGCAGACCGCAGATGGCCCTTGCCTGCATGGTCTTGCCGTAGCGCTGAAAAATGCTGTTCACGATACCGGAATCGATGCCCAGGCGGCGGGCCGTGCTCTGGCAGTCCTCCAGCGTGTCAGCCGTTCCGTTGATTTCTTTTTTCGCCCGCTGTACTGCGCTCTGCAGGTTGACTCCGGGAAACATCTTCCCGATAGACGCCAGGATCTGCTCCATTCCCATTTTCCTTCATCTCCTTGATCTGGGCCGTCAGGCCCTTGATGATATCGGACATGTCCGCCATGGCGGTCTGCATCTCGCTCATGAGCTGCTCCTGCGTCTTGGGCGGGGTGATGATCCCCAGCTCCACCAGCTTGTCATAGTACTGCTGCGTGGTGCCCTCCAGCTCCGCGTAGGCCGCGCAGGTCTTGCCGATCAGCTGCTGCTTGTTGCCAAAGTAGTCCGCCTGCCAGATGTCTCCTCCGTCGACAAGGCACATCAGACAGGGGCTGCCGGAATATCCGGCGATTGCGAATTCATTCACGGGCCGCACCTCCTTGTTGATAAAATCATCAAACAAAAAAGACCCAACAAAGGGCCTGAAAAGGGTCCCCGTTGGGTCTTTCTTTCACTTGTTATTAACGGCGTCCGCGATCTTGCGGTAGCCTCTGCGCCTGCACTTCTTCACGTATTCCTGCGACGCGAAAAGCCGGTCGGCCACCTGCTGGCGGGACTTCCCCCGCACGTCGCACTCGATGATACAGAACGCCTCGTCTTCCGGCAGCTCCAGACCGGCGATGAAACTCACCGCCCGCTGGGGCGCCATAGACTGCAACTTTGCTCGGATATCTCGATGTGTCGGATTCATGCTGATTCCCACGCCGTGAGCTTGCGGAGCTTGCGCGGAGGCGGAGGGCGGCGGATCGTAGCCTCACGCCTCGCTCAGATTTGTGCCCGACTTGGGCACTACTTCCCCAGCAGCTTACCCCACGTGCCGTTACCGGCGATACCGTCAGCGCCCAGAGAATATTTGGTCTGGAACTTCTTCAGCGCCGCCTCCGTGCCTGCGCCAAAGTCGCCATCGGTACCGGCGCTGCCGCAGCTGAAGCCGTTGGCGATCAGCGCCGCTTGCAGGGTTTTCACGTCGTTGCCTTCCATGCCTCGGGACAGCTGCCGAACCTTGACGGTGACGGTCTTTTCGACCACCGGCGCGGCGGGCTGTGTGGTGGGCACAACCGTGACGCCGCTCATGGCTCTCTTCACATCCTGCCGGAAGCCCGCCATCGTGTAGCCGATGCCAAGCCCCGTCCACAGGTGTTCCGGATCGACGTGCCCGGAGCCGATGCCCCGCTTGCCGCACTCATAATGAGACAGGATCACGCCGTCCTCCAGCGGGTCAAGGTTATACTTCTTGCACAGCATGGCGAATAGCTCCACAGCGGCCTTATAAGCCGTCTCGCACTGCTTGAACGCCTTGTCCTTGTCTGTAATGGTGAACTTGGCCCCGGTGGTGTACTTGATGGCGGACGGCTCGCACATCTCTACGCCTACGTGGGTGTTGTTGGCGGAGCCGCCTACATGCCATGCCCGGAAGTTCCACGGCAGGCACTGGTACACCGCGCCGGAGTTGGCATCAATGAACGCGTGGACGCAGGCCCGGCCATAGCTGGGGCTGTTCCACTTCTTGGTGAACACCTGTGCCGACGGCTGGGCACAGCCTACCGAGTGCAGCACCAGCCCTTGGGGGCCGCGCCGCTGGAACGTGGTGTACCGGTCGTCGGCGTTGGCCATGTTGGCATGATAGCAGGGGTTCAGCGTCAGGAAGCTTTCAATTAGTTGCATCTTCCTTGCCCTCGCCGTTGACCACCTTCGCCGCCGCGCAGATGGCGTCGATCATGTCGCTGACCTTCTGTGCCGCTACATCGTCATAGGGGAAATTGGCGCTCTTGGCGGCGCTCTGCACGCCTGCCATGACCCACGCCTTGCGGGCCGCGCCTTCGGCAAACAGCCCCTCTGCCTGCTGCATCAGATCCAGCACAATGGCCACGATCTGAGACCAGTTCTTCTCCTGCACAGCCGCCTTGACGGTCTGCACCAGCTTGACCACCAGCGGAATGCACACGGCCAGACCGCTCAAAATGCTTACTACGATTTCAACCCAACTCAGATTATTCATGACATTACCTCATCTTTCGTTTTGATTTTGATCCCTGCCAGCAGGGCCAGTTCCACTGTCCATGCGCTGAACCACGCCACCGTCAGCGCGTCCGGCACCATCTTATCGAAGAACGCCGCCACGATTACGGCGATGCAGTACCACGTCAGGTTGACCACCGCCAGAATCGTGAACTTCGTTCTCCGCTTCATTTTGGGCTTTTTCGCCACCCGCTTGCCGCTCATGGCTCCACCCAGTTCAGGCTTGAGACGGCGGAAAGTTTGTTGTAGTCAACCAAGCTCACCGTCTCGCTCCAGTTATCTAGCACCAGCAGGAACTTTGCCCGCTGGTACTCCTCCACGCCCACCAGCACCACGCTGTGGTCGTGGTAGTAGCCCCGACCGTCGTCCCACAGGTTCAGAACGGCGGG
>OHKS01000104.1_pt1 | contig 43129 bp, 34 predicted proteins | sample 1568881 | NCBI WGS metagenome assembly OHKS01 (sample SAMEA3879569, study PRJEB24766) | human gut metagenome | biome: human-associated habitat; feature: feces | place: USA | collected 1985/1987 | reverse complement strand
AGACAAGAAGTTAGATGCTTGTCCCTTTGACCTATAAAACCATATTCCAAATAAAAACATAATCACTGCCATTGCAAAGTTAAAAACAATATAGAACATATAATGCTTCCTTTCAGTCGATTCCACAAACTTGAAGTTATTGATCTTCTGAATCCAATCCAAGTTCTTTCAGCTCTTTTTCGTTTTGGATATCTTCATCAGTTTTCTTTCCGGTGATAGCACTGTATGCTTCTTTCATACCATTTTTCACTGCCCACTTGATAACAAAATACAGCGCAATTAAAATAACGATTGCGGTTCCACCGCTGATTCCTAGTTCATTCCACATAATAATATCTGCCTCCGATTTCATAAATTCCGAGTTGTCGTTCTCAGTATACCATGATCTCTCTCTGCGGAAAAGATGTCGGGAAACAAAAATGCCCCCGGAGGGCTTGTTGCGGCTCTCCGGGGGCATCTTATGTGCGTTGTGCTTTGGCGCACACGACCGGCGTTTTACTCGATCTCGATCAGGTTCGGGTTCTCAGGCAAAGCCTTCGTCTGCTGAGGAGCAGGCAGCTCGACGTGCAGGACACCATCCTCGAACTTTGCGTGGATGTCTTCCTTCTTCACATCGCCCACGTAGAAACTGCGTGCGCAGGTGCCGGAGAAGGATTCGCGCCGCAGATAGCGGCCCTTCTTATCCTTTTCATCGTTGCTGTGGCTGCGCACTGCCTGAATGGTCAGGTAGCCGTCGTTCAGATCCATCTGAACGTCTTCCTTCTTGCAGCCCGGCAGGTCAACCGCTACTTCGTAGCCGTTGTCCGTCTGTTTGACATCGGTCTTCATCATGTTTGCACCGCGCTTACCAAAGGTATCACGAGCCTCACGGTTCATCATACGTTCCAGTGCAGCGTCATTCCAGAACGGATCGAAGAAATCATCGAACAGGTTTTCATGGAAAACAGTCGGCATAAGCATAAATCATTCCTCCAATCCCGGCGTTCGGGTCGGGCAACAATTTTGAAGCGTCCATTCAGAAAAGTGTCCCGAGAAGCTTTGCAGCTCCTCGTTTGCTCTTCCTCCTGAGCACATCTTCGTTATAGCACCAGTTGTTAGCAATGTCAAGCGTAGAGTGCTAATGTTCACAAAAGAATAATAGTTTCGCAACATCTCATGCAATTTTTCAGCCGACGGCAGCGTCCGTTGCCAATACGCCGCCCAAGCCGGTATACCCTTATAAGAGGCCGCATAGAAAAACCGCGTACAAATACAAAAAGGGATTGAAAAATGCGTTCCATGGTGCTATAACAATAACAAGCGACAGGCATCAACGCACAATTCCCACGCTGCGAGCCTTCAGGCCCCTCCTACAGTATGAATCCTACGGTGTTGCTTATGCCCTATTGATTTTGAGGAAGTGTGGTATTTTATGTATTCCGTATTCCGCGATTTGGCAATCATTATACTAAGTGCTAAATTCTTTGGTCTTGTAGCCCGCAAGTGCAGGGCACCTCAGGTAGTCGGCGAGATCATCGCCGGCTTGTTGATTGGCCCCTGCCTTTTGAATCTGGTGCAGACCAACGATACCATTTCCACCTTTGCTGAGATCGGCGTGGTACTGCTTATGTTCACGACCGGCCTTGGCACCAACCTGAAGGAGCTGCTGCGTGCAGGCCCCATCGCAACGCTTATCGCCTGTGTCGGCGTTCTGGTGCCTTTGGTGGGCGGCACGCTGCTCTACAGTGCGTTCTACGGCTTTTCGGCCGTGGGCAGCCCGGAATTTTATCGCGCACTGTTCATCGGCACGATCATGACGGCCACCAGCGTCTCCATTACGGTAGCCACGCTGCAGGAATTAGGACACCTGAAAAGCTTCCTTGGCACGACCATCGTCAGTGCCGCAGTTATTGATGATGTCATCGGCATCATCGTGCTGACCTGTGTGCTGGGTGCCAGCTCCGGCGAGGGCACCGGCATCGGCGGTGTGCTGATCCAGACGGCGCTCTTCTTCCTCGTTGCTGTCGGCGTCGGCTTTATATTCCACTCTATTATGAAGTGGCTCGATGCCCGCAATCCGCACACCCAGCGCGTCACGATTGTCAGCCTTGCATTCTGCTTTGCAATGGCCTATATCGCTGAAAAGTACTTCGGCATCGCCGATATTACCGGCGCGTATATTGCCGGTATTGTTCTTTGCACCCTGCATGACGCCTCCTATGTGGAGCGCCGCGTTGACATCAGCAATTATCTGATCTTTGCCCCTATCTTCTTTGCCAGCATCGGCTTAAAGACCGACATCAGCGGCTTGACACCTGAAATTTTGCTGTTCAGCATCTGCTTTGTGGTCGTTGCGCTGCTGTGCAAGATCATCGGCTGCGGTCTGGCCGCCAAGCTCTGCCGCTTTAACTGGGGTGATTCCCTCAAGGTCGGTGTCGGCATGATGACCCGCGGCGAGGTTGCCCTGATCGTAGCGCAGAAGGGTCTTGAGGTAGGTGTTGTCGATCCTGTTTATTTCACAGCCGTTATTTTGCTGATCGTGGTATCCAGTGTTGCCACACCGCTGGCCCTGAAAGCCATGTTTACTAAAATGCCGCCCGTCCCCCACCCGAGCCAGACCAAAGCCTGACAAGCGGTCGGCCGTTTCTGTAACTGCATAAAGGAGGTCACATAGCGCCTATGGCACCGCGCATTTTCTGGATCGGTGACTCCACCGTACAATACAACAATATTTCGACTTGGCCGCAATGCGGCATGGGGCAGGCTCTTGATCTCTACCTTGCCCCCGGCATTACGGTTTGTAATCACGCCCGCAACGGCCGCAGTACCAAAAGTTTCCGTGAGGAGGGCCTTTGGGCGCCGGTCGAGGCTGCATTACACCCGGGTGACCTGCTGCTGATTCAGTTCGGCCACAACGATGAAAAGTCGGAGGATCCTGCCCGCTACGCTGCGCCTGAGCAGTTTGCTGCCAATCTGCTGACCTATGCCCGCGAGGCTCAGGCCAAGGGTGCGCTGCCTGTGCTTATCACGCCGCTGGTGCGCCGTCATTTTGAGGGTGACCGCCTGACGCCGACCCACGGTGCCTACCCCGATGCAGTCCGTCAGCTTGCTGCGCGGGAGGCGCTGCCTCTCATTGACCTGACTGCCGCCAGCGCCCAACTGGTGCAGCAGCTCGGCGAGCCTGCCAGCCGCGAATTGTACATGGTATTTGCGCCCGGGCTCTACCCGAACTACCCTGAGGGCAAGACCGACAACACACACCTGCGCAATCCCGGTGCCGTTGCCTTTGCAGGACTGGTGGCCAAGGGGCTGCAGACCCTCGGCGGGCCGTATGCCGATGTACTGCTGGGCACCCCCGAGCCTGACAAGTAAATCAAGTCAAAATATTTCAGCATATTTCAACAGCAAAGCGGCACCGCCACATGGCGGTGCCGCTTTGCTGTTGAAGGAGAAAAAACGAGTTTACGATCAGCCCTTATCTGCGCCGGCGGTAATGCCCGCGACATAGAATTTCTGCATGATAATAAACAAAATCGAGATGGGGACGGAGACCAGCACACCGCCTGCACAGAACAGCGCAAAGTAGTTGTTGATGAGCGTTCTCTGCAGCATATTGAACAGGCCGATGGCGACCGTCCAGTCGGTGGAGACGCCGGAGTTCAGAATCATCTTCGCCATGACGAAGTCCGTCCAAGGTATCATAAAGGAGCTGATGATGGTGTACACCAAAATCGGCTTGGACATCGGCAGCACGACCTGAAAGAATATCCGCGCATCGGAGGCACCGTCCAGCTTGGCGGCCTCACGCAGGGAAAGAGGCGTGGTATCAAAAAAGCCCTTACAGATCAGGTAGCCAAGTCCAGACGAACCGGCATAGACCATGATAAGACCGGCGTAGGAGTTGGTCAGGTTGAGGTATTTCAAGACGAAGTAAACTGCAATCATCGCCAGAACACCGGGGAACAGGTTGACAATGACCGACAGATTCTGGAGCAGCCTGCGCCCCTTAAAGCGGCAGCAGCTCAATGCATAGGCAACCATCAGCACAAAGCAGGTGGAGATAACGCAGGTAAAGCACGCAACCACAAAGGTGTTTACAAACCAGCGCGGGAACTGCGCAACGGAATCGGGGTGGAACATGATGTTGGCGTAGTTGTCCAGTGTATAACCAGCGGGGAAAAACCGCCGCACATTGATGCCCCGGTCGGTGGAGAAGGAGGTTGCCACCAGCCAGACAATGGGCACCAGCCAGATACCTGCCAGCAGGGCAAGAACCAGATGGCGAATGACGCTGCGCACACCGCGGACGATGCGCCCCTGGCGCAGCTGCGCCTGCGAACTACTGGGCAGCGAAACTGTTTGCTGTGTCAAGAGAACGTCGCCTCCTTTTTATTGATGAAGCGGAAGCAAACCAGTGTGAAAATGGCACAGATGATAAATACCATAATGCCGATGACCGCCGCCATCTTATAGTTATACTGCTCCTGCGTCAGACGGAACAGCCATGTGACCAGCAGGTCCACTTCCTTGGCGCTGGACGCTGCCATGGCCTGATCCTTAGTTTTGTAGACATCCTGCGTCAGCAGGTAGATGACATTGAAGTTGTTGACATTCTTGACGAAATCCGTCACCAGCGCGGGCCCCTGCACACTGAGCAGGTAGGGCAGCTTGATATGAATAAAGCACTGCAGCGGGCTGGCGCCGTCGATGGTAGAGGCTTCCAGAATATCGCTGGGGATGTTCATCAGCACACCGGTGGCAATCAGCATCTGGTATGGTATACCGACCCAGATGTTGATCATAATGATCATGAACTTGGCCCAATGCTGATCCGTCAGAAACGGAATATGGTCCATGCCCTGCCCCAAAAGTCCGATGGTTTTGAGGAGATCCGTGACGCCCGCATTATTCATCATGGTATTGAAGATACCGGCATCCGAGAAGAAATTGCGCACCAGCAGCAGCGTGACGAACTGCGGCACGGCGATGGTAATCATAAACAGGGTGCGCCAGAGCCGGGGGCACTTCGTGTTTTTGTTGTTGATGAACATTGCCAGAAACACGCCGCCGAAGAAGTTCGTGAAGGTCGCAAAGAACGCCCAGACCAGTGTCCAGCTCAGCACCTTGCCGAATGCATAGCTGAAGGTCATCGACAGCGACTGGCCGCCAAACAGCGAAGCAAAGTTTGCCAGCCCTACCCATGTAAACAGTGCGGCAGGCGGCATGTGCTGCTGGTCGTAGTTCGTAAAGGCAACGGCAATCAAAATGAAAAGCGGTACAATGGTAAACACCACCACGCCCAGCACCGGCAGTGTCAGCAGCGTGACATAGAATTTCTCATTAAGGTAGCAGTTGATGTCCTGACGGAAGCTGTTGGGCTTTTTACCGGCAGCCTTTTGCTGCTGCAGCAGGTAATTCGACTGCACGACCATCATGGTCGCCACGACCAGTGAGACAATGATCACCAGCGCAATGACGCTGAGCAGCAAAATAGCAAACGAGTTATCGTAATTGTTGACCTCGTTTTTAAGAGTCACCGGGTTAAACTGCATCTCCATCTGGACCGTGCCGAGCGTGCCAAACTTTTTTAAAGCCGGAATGCCGGAGGTGCCCAGAAAATACAGCCCCAACCCCTGCACCAGCGTTACCAGCAGGGCCTTGATGAGCTGCCCATGCCCGATGTAGCCCAGACCCCAGACAAGCAGAGACAGCTTGGTGAAGGCATCGCCGCGGACAAATGCACGGCCGAACTTCTGAATGAAATTTTCTTCTTTTCCGTCGCCACGCGATGGTGCAAGAACCATTTCTGCCACAGAAGTCAACTCCTTTCTTGGTATGCAGAGGGGGTTATAGCAAACAGGATGTTAGGTTGACGCCGATTTCTTGTATTGCGATAAAAAGCGGGCACACCGCATTCTGCTGCGTGCCCGCCGGGAAAAACCGGAACTTACTGTGCCACAGGTGCGGTGATGCCGGCCACAGCGTCATCCATCAGCTGCTGGGTGGTCTTGCCCTGCGTGTCGCCGGAAGCCAGAATCTCGCCCAAGCTCTCGGCGGAGCTCCAGTAGTTGGCACCTACGCGCTGCAGGGTGGCGTAGTCGCTCTGCTCAGCCAGTGCGGCAATGGCGGGTGCGGACTGCACAGCCTCGGTGGAGTTTGCGTTGATGTTAGAGGGGCCCAGCTTGCGGTCGTTGAAGCGCTTGATCTGGTTGTCCTCGTTGGTGATGAAGTCGGCCAGCATCATGGCAACGCCCACGTTGGCGCTGTGGGGGTTGACGCCCACCAGCTTGTAGCCGGAGAAGGAGCCCATCTGGACCTGCTCGCCGTTCAGGGTGTAGGTTGGCAGCTTGGTGGCGGCGTAGTTGTCGCCCCAAGTATCCTGCGCAGTATTGGCGTTCCATGTGCCGGAGATGGCGGCGCAGCAGCTGCCGTCCTTGATGCCGGAAACGATGTCTGCATCCGCGCCGGACTTGAAGGCGGACTGGGCGCTCATATCCAGAATTGCCTGCGTGACATCGGCACCGGGGGCCTCGTTCCAGTTGCAGACAGTGTTGACGCCGTCATCGGCGAGGGTAGCCTTCAGGCCGGCACCGGCGTAGAAGCTGTAAACGTACCAGGCATCGTTCAGGCTCATCATGAACTTTTTGCCGGAGGCATCGGCCTTGGCCAGCAGGGTGTCCATGCTCTTGACATCGTCCTCGCTCAGAACGCTCTTGTCATAGTAGAGGAAGTAGCCGTTGTCAGCGGTCATGGGGTAGGCGTAGAGCTTGCCGTCCATGGTCGCGGCCTCAACGGAACCAGACAGGTTGCGGCTCTTGACATCCTCGGGGTTCAGCAGGATCTCCTGCAGGGCACCGGCTGCCACCAGCTCATTAAGCTGGTCATCGGCAAAGGCGAAAACATCGGCAGCTGCCTCAGGGTCAGACAGAACGGTATCCTTGGCACTGGACTCGGACTGGACACCGATCTCGATCGTAATGTTGCCCTTGTCGGCATTCTCCGCGATGAAAGCATCGGCCATCTCACGCAGCATGGTCTGGTCTTCCTCAGCACCCCACATGGTCAGCTTAACATCGCCCCAGCTTTCTGCGGCGGAAGAAGCCTCACCGGAGGACGCAGCGGAATCAGCCTGAGATGCGGCAGAGGACGCAGCAGAGGAGGATGCAGCACCACCACAGGCGGTCAGCATAGCGGCCGCAGTCACGGTGCTCACCGCAACGAGAGCATTATGACGGGAATTCCATTTTTTCATGATCGAGTTCTCCTTCATTTCCGATTTTGGAAGCTATATGTCGCCAAATATTGCGCATTTATGTTGCGGACATTTGAACAACTTGTTCCTTACAAGCATAAGAATACACTCTTTTTCAGCCTGCGTCAATGGGTGATATTCACGGTATTGCGTCCCGAAAACTGGAAATTCTGACGGAAAAGCCTGGGGCAACACCCACTTTGCGCGCAACTTTTGCGCAACAAGCATACATTTACCAAAAAAGCCCCCGGTTTTGGCGTAAAACCGGGGGGGCTGGGTGCGCTATATATTTTCAGGAAGCTTGCAGGGCAGCATACCTCCCCTGCTGCACAATCTGTGGGTATGCCATAGAGGGGCGCAGGCTATCGTCCATCGTGGGTACGGCTATTCCATTTGGTGGACTCACGCAAAATAACCTGATACCCCTCAATTTGGCGCTGCACCACTTCCTTGCCAAGCAGGCGGTCAAGCAGCATGCGGCAGGCCGTGCGCCCCAGCTGCTCGGCATCGTACTGCACTGCGGACACCGAGGGCGTGATACTGGCCAGCATCGAGCTGTCGTACAGGCTGGCAACGCGCAGATCGTGCGGCACCAGAATATGCCGGTTGCGCAACTCTTGCATGACCTCATAGGCGATCTCATCGTCCCCGCAGAGCAGGCAGTCTGCCTTTTGTTCAAGCGCCGCCTCCAGCGCATCAATGGTCTGCCCTGCTGATTCAATGCCGGAATGAACAAGGCGCTGATCCACCGGCACGCAGGATTCCGCAAAGCCGCGCAGGTACCCGCGCGTGCGGTCGGTGTTGACGGCGTAAATCGTGCTGCCGACCAGCAGTGCGATCCGCTTGGCGCCCATCTGCAGCAGGATGCGGGTCATCTCGCAGGCGGCGGTAACCTGATCATTGTCCGCCTGCGGTATTGTCTTGTCCTCGCTGCGGCCAATCAGCACAAACGGCACATCATACTGCCGCAGCAGGTCAACACAGGGGTCGTCTGCCATGGCGTAGGTCAGAATAACACCGTCCACCTTATGGCTCGCCAGCTGACGCTGCAGCTGGGTATATTCTGTGCTGGAGGCGTAGCACAGCAGCATGTCATAGCCGCGCTGATCAGCCATGGTACAGATGCCGCCCATACATTTGCGCAAAAACGGCAGATCCAGTGTAATAAAGCGCTGCGGCACAACCATAGCGATGTTGTTGGTGCGCACCTTTGGGTCTTTTTGCGCAGGCGCAGGCTCTGTGCGGGCATGCCCCATATAGGCGAACACCTTGGCGCGGGTTTTTTCGCTGATGCGCCCTTTCCCGGAAAGTGCGCGGGACACCGTTGTTTTGGAAACACCCAGTGCCTCCGCCACCTGCTCGATAGTCATTTTTTCGTTTTCTTTTGCGGCCATTGGGGAAACCTTCTCCTTTGCATTGCATTGCATTGCGCAACAAATCTCATATCAGCATAACGGGATATTCTTTCGTTGTCAATGTCCGAAAGCAACAAAAAAGCGTTCTGCTTTTTAGCAGAACGCTAAAACAGGCCGATTTTGTCAAAAAATACGGTCCTTGCCCTTCCAAACTGCAGTCCGGTAACGCTCAAGCACAGTGTTTCCTACCGTGGCAGGCTGTTCCGTGCAGTTCTGTACAAACACAAAGCTGCCGCGCCGCACCGCCAAGATTCCTTCCGGCAGAGCCACCGGCCAAGCCGGGCTCAAGCCGATTTCCTTTGCAGCATCGTGATAAAACGCCCGATAAAAAGCCTCATCAAAGCGGCTGGCCAGATAGTAAGCACGGCCCTTACCGTATCGGTGGACCGCCACAGCCGGGTGCCCGGCAAAATAGTCCTCGTCATACAGGCTGAGCGGCTCTGCCGGATTTTCCTCATCAAAGGCTGCCACCTCACACAGGGTGGATGCCTGTGCCGCAGGCAGTGTGCAGCCAGCTGCCGGCATGCAGCGGCGGGTTTCCCCGTCATACATGCCGTCAATCTCGGTGCGGCGCAGCCCCAACAGTTCAGTCAGGCCATAGGGCGTGTCCCCCAGACGGCAGAGATCACTTTCATCGACCACGCCCGACCAGTAGGTGACGATGACTGTGCCGCCGTTTTGCGCAAATGCGCAAAGTTTTTTCGCAAAAGCATCGGTCAGCAGGTAGAGCATCGGCACCACGACCAAACCATAACCTGTCAGGTCGGCGTTCTGGTCAACAAACTCCACAGCAATGCCCTCCCGTGCAAGGGCATTATAGTGCCGCTTCAGCTCATTCCAATAGCCCATACCGGCATTGCGCGGGCCGCAGGAGCCTTCCAGCGCCCACTTATTCTGCCAATCATGGACTATGGCAGCCTGCTTTTCGCGTTTTACCGCTGTAATTTCGGCCAAAGCCTCCAGCCTTAACCCAACCTGCGCAGTCTCCGTAAAAGAACGGGCATCCTCCCGCCCATCGTGGCCGATGACTGCTCCATGGAGCTTTTCCTCCGCGCCTCGGCTGGCGCGCCACTGGAAATATAGCACACTGTCTGCGCCGTGCGCCACCGTCTGCAGCGCGGCAAGCTCTGCAATGCCAGGCTTTTTCTGCTTGGAAACAGGCTGCCAGTTGGTAAAGCTGGGGCTGGACTCCATCAGCAGAAAAGGCTCGTCCTTCATTGAATAGAAAAGATCGTGCATCATGGCAGTGTCCAGCGCCGTTTCTTCGACCGTTTCACTGGGTTTGTGCCAGGTCGGGTAGTTGTCCCAGCTGGCGACATCGATTTCTTTTGCCATTTTAAAATAGTCGATGCCATCAAACCGATACATCATATTGGCGGTAAATTTGGCATTGGGGGCAATTTCTTTGACGGTATCCCGCTCAAATTTCAAAAAATCGATATGTCGGTCGCTGACAAAGCGCTTCCAGTCGAGCGCAAGCGCCTGCACGGCGTTTTCGCCCTGTGGGGCAGGGCTTTCGATTTGTTCCCAATCGGTGTAGTCATGGCTCCAGAAGCGGGCGTTCCATGCCTTGTTCAGTGCCTCCAGCGTCCCGTACCGCGCCTGCAGCCAGCGGCGGAACTCCGCCTGACACAATGCGCAGTGGCAGTCCCCACCCATTTCGTTGGAGATGTGCCAAAGGATGACTGCCGGATCATCCCCAAATCGCCGTGCCAGCTTTTGGTCGATGACGCGCACCTTCTCACGATAAATCGACGATGTATAGCAGTAATTCTGACGCCGGTTGTACAGTTCCCGCACGCGGTCAGCCCGCACACGGCGCACCTCCGGGTACTTGTGTGCCAGCCATGCGGGGCGTGCAGCACTGGGGGTCGCCAAAATCGTGCGGATCCCGTTGGCGTAAAGGTTATGGATGATGTCCGCCAGCCAGTCCAGATTGAACACGCCCTCCTCAGGCTCCAGCACCGACCATGAAAACACCCCCAGCGTCACGGTATTGACGCGGGCTTTTTTCATCAATTCAATATCCTGTGCCAGAATGTCCGGCCTGTCGAGCCACTGCTCCGGGTTATAGTCCCCACCGTGAAGTAATTTGCGCCCCTGCATGGCAGATCCCCCTTCGGTTGCGCAACATGCGCAACTTGTTAGCAAGTAATTGTTGCGTTTAATACTGAGTATAGCAAGAACCCCCGTAAGATGCAAGACGCTTTTATGGAGTATCGTACCATTCAGCTGGATATTTCATGTATCCAGCCTTTCTCGTCCGTGTCTCTATCGGGAGGTTTCACAACTTTGCAGCGGTTCATTTAGACATAGTGCCAAATGCCCGAGTTTCCCACTGTATGCAGTATTTCTCCGCCGTTCGCCTTCCTCCGTGATGAACAAGCCTCTGCATACAAACAGGCACCAACCCGAAGCGTTCTTGCCTCGGTCTGGTGCCTGTTATTTATGTAAAGCCCATTACTGATTGGAAAATTGCTTTCTGTCTGCCTTTTTACCGTGTCACCGGCACTGTCACGGCAGTGCTGTACATGCCGTCATCCGCCGTCAGGGTCAGGCTGTTCCCCTCCCCTGCGCGCACGATGGCCAGCGCCTCGCCGTAATAGGTGTCGGCCACACAGTCCAGATAACTGCGCTCATGGTACGGGCAGGCGTTGCCAAGCCCGACCAGTGTACCGCCATCTACCTCCACCTTGATATTGCCGCGTGCCAGCGGCTTCGTGATACCCTTTTCATCGGTGTAGCGCAGCCGGATATAGCAAAGATGCCCGGCCTGCACGGTGCTTTGCTCCGGTCCCGCAGTGATTTGGGTTTGCTGCCCTGCCGTCGTCAGGGTGCAGCGGCCGAGCTCACAGTCCTGCGCGTCATAGCTGACGGCCTCCAGCCTGCCCGGTTCATAGGGGACGGAAAACTTCGCAAGACAGTCGTTTTTCAATGCTTTTCTGCCGACGATACGGCCATTCAGCCACAGCTCCACCCGCGCCGCGCGGGCGTACACCTCGATGCAGGCCTTTTTGCCCTCGCAGCCTGTCCAACTCCAGCTTGGCATGGCGTTGGTCATCTTCCATGCGCTGGGGCTGTGCCGGTCGCCCGTGTGGTTGACCGGGCAGACGGCAATGTACGGTCCGTTGTCCTTTTCGAGCGCCACGCGGGTATATAAGGCTTCTCCCAGCGGCTTTCCGGTCAGATCAATGCGGCCCGATCCTGCCGAAACCCAGCCAAGGCCGCCGTCAAAGTTTTTGGCATAGTCCTCATACTCCCACGAGCCGACCATGACCTCGCCCAGATAATCCATGCCAGCCCAGACAAAATCACCAACCAGACGCGGCTCAGCCTTCGCCAGCTCGCGGAACCTATAGGCATCATTGCAGAAGGTCTCGCTGCCCAAAATCAGCCGCTGCGGGTACTTTTTCAGGTCGTGCTTGTAGCGATAAATGCCGTAGTTATAGCCCGCAATATCCATATTCGCAAAGGCATCGCGGGTTTTGACATCACAGCCATGCAGCGTCGCGCCGCGCTTCATGAATTCATCACCCAAAAGCCCTGCCAGATCGTTGAAGAACTTGCTGCCCACCGACTTTTTCTTGACGGCTTTTCCCTTAGCCTTGGCTTTTTCTGCCTTTTCGGCCTCCTTTTTGGCCTTTTCATCGCTGTACACGCCGAAGCCGATGGAGCTCAAAAAGTTGAAGAAGATATTCACACCGCAGGTCACCGGGCGGGAATCGTCCAGTCCATGCAAAAAGTCTGTCATTTCCTTGGTCAGCGCGATGCCTCTGGGCTGTGCAGTCTCGCTGACCTCGTTTCCGGTGGAGTAGAGCACCACACAAGGGTGGTTGTAGTCCTTCTCGACCATATCGGTCAGGTCCTGCCGCCACCACTCCATAAAATACGGTACATAATCGTATTCGGTCTTGTGGATATACCAGTGGTCGATGTATTCATCCATGACGAGCATGCCCTGACGGTCACACTCTGCCAGCAAAGCCTTTGAGCAGGGATTATGCGCCGAGCGGATGGCGTTGTAGCCCGTTTCTTTCAGCAGGCGCACCTTGCGGGCCACGGCATCGGGGTCGCAGACAGCGCCCAGCAGGCCGTTATCGTGGTGGATGCAGGCGCCCTGAATGATGACTCGCTCGCCGTTTAAGGTGAAGCCGTTTTTGCCACAGCCCACCGTGCGCACGCCGAAGGTCTCGGTCACCTCATCATCTTCAAATTGTACGCTGCATCGGTACAAATTCGGCGTTTCCGGTGTCCAGAGGCGGGCATCGTCGATGGTCAGCGTAAAGACCGTTTCCCCATCAGATTCCTTCCGAACAGTGGGGAGTCCCTCAACCATCAGCCGAACCGTGCCGGGCGCACTGGTCCTGACACGGATTTCCACCACAGCCGGCTCCAGCGACACCGTGCGGATGCGCACACCGTTGAGCAGAATGTGCTTATCCCCTGCCGTCCACAGCTGAACGGGACGATACAGTCCCGCGCCGGAATACCACCGGCTGTTGGGCTGGTCGGCGTTGCGGGCAATCACCCGCAGTTCGTTATCCCCTGCGCGCAAAAATGGCGCACAGTCTACATAAAAATTGGTATACCCATAGGGGCGAAACGCCGCCTTTTGGCCGTTCAGCCAGACCTCAGCGTTGTGATAAACACCCTCAAATTCCAGAATGTGGGTGTCCGACAGCTCGTTTTCGGGCACAGTCAAGGTGCGTTGATACTCATAGTCATAGCCCTCATACCAGCCGGTGTTGACGCCGCCCGCGCTCAGGGCCGTGCGCGGCTCCGCCAGCATGGCGTCATGGGGCAGGGTCACGGGCCGGCCGGGTGCGGTATCGCCCAAGTGACGGCAAGTCCAGCCGGTGAGAAGGGGTGTTGCTTTCATAGATCAGTACTCACTTTCCGCTGCTTTGTATAGAAATCTGAAATGCAGGCTTTTTGCAGGGTTGCCGCATTTTTGTTCTTCTGCCTGTACTATACCACATCTGAAACAAAATAGGTGCGCCTTTTCACAAACCGTTTAAATTCACGCACAAACCGCTTTACCCGTTGACACAATGCACAACTTTACTGTCTCATTCTGCGCAAATCCACCAAATTCCATAACAGTAGCTTTCAGGCCTGTAATCATTCAGCACACTGCTATTAGAAATATCGCACAAAAATCGGATTCGATTTTTGTTATAGGTTATGCGTTTAACCATTGAGAATCTTTCTCTTGTGTTGTACCATGGAATAAGATGAATAAAAAAGAAGGTATTGCATGGAACAGAACCGGGTTCGGATTGCAGACATTGCAGAGGCTTTGGGTATTAGCACGGCAACGGTCTCCAATGTGATCCACGGAAAAACCGCTAAAATTTCCGATGCAACGGTAAAGCGGGTTGAACAGGAGTTGGAAAAGACCGGCTACATCCCCAATATGGCCGGTATCCTGTTGGCGCGGAATAACTCCCGCATCATAGGTGTTGTCATGAACGACCATGTCAAGTACGAGGGAAGGGTTTTGGAGGACGGCTTCGTGATGTCGTCCCTGAATGCACTCTCGCGCGAGGCCAACGAAAAAGGCTACTTTTTGATGATAAAAACCACCGCCGACATCCGCGAGATCCCGGTTTTTGCCTCGATGTGGAATATGGACGGGCTGATTTTGATGGGCTTTTGCGAGGCCGATTATGAAGCGCTGCGCAGCCAAACGAGAATCTCCTTCGTAGTATACGACGGCTATTTTGCGGCCTGCAGCAAGGTCGTGAACCTCACCATCGACCATTATGACGGCGGGTATCAGGCGGGACAGTACGCCAAGGCACTGGGGCACACAAAGGCGCTGTGCCTTGCCGACAATGACCTGTGCATGGACAAAGAGCGCATGGATGGCTTTCGCGCAGCCTTTGCGCCGGGCGAAGCCCTGTTTTGGCAGATCCCTGCACTGCAAAAAGAACGCAGTGCTTATTATGAGGAGCATTTTCGCAGCTTCTTAAATCTGCACAGCACCGTTGTTTTTGCAGCATCCGATTTCTATGCATTGGATTTTATGCGTTTTTTGCAAACCAAGGGCGTCCGCATTCCCGATGATGTACAAATCATCGGCTTTGATGACACCGCCGCCAGCCGGGAGAGCGTTCCCGCCCTGACCACCGTACATCAGGACGCCGCGCAGCGCGCCAAAACCGCGCTGGCCTGCCTTGAAGCGATGCGCAGCGGCAAAGAGTGCGAGGCGCAAATCGTTCTGCCGGTCACACTGATACCCAGAGAAAGCACGAGGAAGATGCCATGTCGGACTTTATGAAATCATTGAGCAAAATTGCCATTCCCGTTACCCTGCAAAGTATGCTGCAGGCATCCTTTTCCATAATAGACCAGATCATGATCGGGCAGTTGGGCGAGGTCAATATTGCGGCTGTGGGCTTGTACGGAAATTTTTCGTTGATTTTTTCCGTGGTGATCGGCTCGGTCGGCACCGTTGCCGGGATCCTGATTGCCCAGTTCACAGGCGCAGACAACGAGCGGGAGGCATGGTGCAGCCTGAATGTCAGCCTGCTTTGCGGGGCTTTGCTGTCGGTGCTGTTTTTGCTGGCCGCCGGGGGCTTTCCGGCACAGATTTTGCAGCTTTACACCGCCGATGGGCGTATTCAGCAAGCCGGTGCCGTGTATTTTAAAACGGTAGCATTCGCGTATCTGCCGATGGCGCTCAGCACAATCTTGTCCGCGTGGCTGCGCTGCAAGGAACACGCTGCCGTTCCCTTTTGGGCCAGCCTTGGCGCGGTGGCTGCCAACACCGGGCTGAACTACCTGCTGATATTCGGCAAGCTCGGGTTTGCCCCCATGGGGGTACAGGGTGCTGCGATTGCCACGCTTGTTTCGCAGCTGCTGAATTCCTTGCTGATTTTGCTGGGCTTTGTGGTCTGCCTCAGACGAGATGGCAGTCACCCCCAGTGGGCGCTGCATTTTGAAAGAATCACCCTGTGGGCATACGGCGGCATGATCCTGCCGATTTTGCTCAGTGAGTTTTTGTGGAGTTTGGGGCAAAATGTCGAGTCTGCGGTGTATGGGCATCTCGGCACAGCCAACCTTGCCGCTTATACCCTAACCTGCCCGATTCAGTCGCTGATTGTAGGCGCGTTGAGCGGGTTATCGGCGGCAGCCGGTGTGATGGTTGGCAAGCAGCTGGGGAAGAAGGCCTTCGACGATGCCTATAGGGATGCCAGACGCATCATGCTGACCGGGTTGGTCGGTGCCATAGGCGTAGCCTCGCTGCTGGTACTGTTTGCAGGCGCATACACTGGCTTGTACCGTGTGGACGCTGATGTACAGGCGCTGGGCAAAGTATTGCTGGTCGTGTTTGCCCTGTATGCCCCCGTCAAGGTGGAAAACATGATTTTAAGTGGCGGCATCCTGAGGAGTGGCGGCAATACCAGAGTAATCATGATCATTGACACCATCGGCACATGGGGCATCGGCATCCCGCTGTGCCTGCTGGCCGCCTATGGTTTGCACTGGGGCATTGTCGGCGTATATGCACTGCTTACAACGGAGGAGATTTTCCGCCTGGCCGTCTCGCTTGTCATCTTCAAAAGACGCAGCTGGATGATCAGCCTGTGACCGGCACAGCAGCACGCGCAGTGCCTTCCTCACACAAGCAGTATTGCACAGTTTCAGCCGATTGCTTTTGGCGGTCTTGCAAAAAACAACAACACGCCCGGACAGCTGCACAAGTGCAAGCTGTCCGGGCGTATTTTACGCTTTCTGAGCGGGCAAACGCATTATCGCTGCGCTCAGGCATTGCTCAGGTGATTTCTGCAGAAGATAAGAGGCTTCGTCTTAATCGATGGTTGGGAAAATGACCTTGTTGACGAAAAAGAAGATTACCATGGAAACGCCGCCGTTCAATACCGTTGTACCAATATTGTAAATAAAATCCGGCACATATCGCGCAGCTGTTGCGACCCAAATGCAGTTTATAGAATTTACAATGCAGGTTATTACGCAAAATGCAACCGCATACCAAACGATCTGCCGGGTAAGATTCCCCTTGCTGCGGAAAACGACATTTCTCTGTATTGGGAAATTGATTACCTCACCCAGTATCATGGCTATCATATAGGCACAAAAATAAGGCAAACCACCATGTTCTGCGTCATAGCCCAAAATGTTCCATTTAAAGGTTACTCCCAGCATGGTCACTTCGATTCCCGGCCAGCCAAAATCCACCTTGGGCATATTTGCAAAAGCAGCAGGCAGAAACTGCAGCAATATGTACTTAAACACCGTAATGAGGTTGCATACAATTACGAACAAGCCACCCTCACGGATCCACTGCATTATATCCTGATTGGCTGTTTTTGCCGTATCCCTTTTATCTTTCATAAGACATCTTATTGCTCAGTACCTTCGTCCTCTTTTTTTGCCTTGCGGTATTTGCAGATCGCGCAGACCTCCCAAGCGACAAGGATGATTGCAACAACTGCATCCACTGCGTAGGTCGTCTTTACCCACTTCGGCACAGCTACCGCACGCGTCACGGCGAAGGAGTTTGCCAATGCATACAGCGTGCCGTGCGCTGCCTTGCGCATAGCTGTTACCGTACCGACAGAGTTCAAATCACGGTAGAACTCATTCGTAATGTTAAACGCCAGCATCTTCGTGCCGCCGGTACGAATTGCCAGATTGCCGTCCATATACCATGGGCTGACGACTGCGTCCGTAATGACAGAGCCATGGAAGCCCCACTCATCGCGCAGAATGTTCGTCAAAAGAGCCTTACAGCCGCCGGCCCAGACAGGACCGACCGCATTCATAGAGGTCATAACGCCCATGCCGCCTGCCTTGATCGGCTGCTCAAACGCCTTGAGGTAAATTTCGCGGGCAGCCTGCTCATTCAGCCATGTGCAGATGTTGTTCTGACGATAGTTGTCCTGATCGTTGAAGGCAAAATGCTTCACATAGCAAATCAGACCATTTTCGGTTGCGCCGGACACCTCTGCGGCTGCAGTCAGCCCGGAGAGAACGCCGCACTCGGAATAGTATTCAAAGTTACGCCCGCCGAATGCGCTGCGGTGGATATTCATTGCAGGTGCATACCAGCCTGCGCAGTTGATTTCAGCACACTCTTTTGCAATCTGCTCACCGCGTGCCTTGGCCAGCGGCTGGTTCCAGGTGCAAGCCAGCATCACAGAACCGGGATAGCTCGGACCTGCGGCAGGATTGTAGTTGCTGTGTACACCAGTCGGACCGTCACACTCCTCCGTTGCGGACAGGCCGATGGATTCAACACCAACGATATGGTAACCACCGTCTGCCGTAAGGCTGAACAAGTCATTGACCGTGAGCTCATCGAGAAGCTGCTCCCACTTGGGGTCATCGTAAGCAACGCCGGTCAGATCAGCAAGTTTCAACCCGTTATGCGCCCCGGTGGTCGGCATCACAGCATTGGGGTCATCGTATTTTGCCGCATCAAAGGTTGCTGCACTTGCATAGTCTGCCAGCGCCTGCGCACTCAGGCTGTGGTTTACAGGCGCAGCGGTAGCCTCCGCATAGTTGGCAAAGCCGTCGGCACGGCTGAGATAGGTCACATCGCCCTGTGCAAAGGTGAGCTGGTTTGTAGCAGTCACCTGATCTGTGGAGCGAGCGCCATCATGTGCATCGTCATAGATGACATCCTTGTCCACCTTGGCAACATAGGTATCCAGGATCGTATGAGAATCCGAGCAGAGATTGATCTTATAGTCGCCTGCCTCGAGTACATACGCACCATTCGCACTCTTGATGCAGTTCGAATCATAGGAGGCCATATCCTCATAACGGAAGGTGATCTTCAGGGTCTGCGCTTCGCCGGGCTGCAGGATCTCCGTTTTGGCGTACTGCACAAGATTTGCTGCTGCCTTTTCAATGCCACCGTTATAATACGGCGGCTCATAGATAATTTCTGCAACATATTTACCTGCTGTATCGCCGGTATTCGTAACTGCTACATCCAGCGTGATTTTCTCGCCATCATCCTCGACAGCTGCAATCGACGAATCAAAGGTAGTGTAGCTCAAGCCATAGCCGAACGGATACTGAACCACCTTATCGTAATCAATAAGGCCCTCTGCAGCAGCCGTTTCATAGAATTTGTAGCCAACATAGATGCCCTCGCAGTAGTTGACAAACATGGCACGGTTGTCCTCGCTCCCCGTAACCTCTGCATAGTTATCATACGCAAAGCCGCCGAAGTTGTTGACCGTGGGTGTTGCGAGCAGATCGTAGACATAAGTATCCGCCAGATGTCCGGACGGATTCACTTCACCGTTCAGAATCTTCCCGAGGGAATCAAAGCCAAGCTCGCCGGGCGCACCGCACAAAACGGCGGCTTTAATGCTATCATACTGATCCAGCCAGCCAAGCTCCATAGCATTGGAGGAGTTGACCACAACGATAACATTCTTGAACTCTTTACAAACGCGATCTACCATTGCAATCTCGCGGTTGCTTAATTCCAAATAACTCTTGCCGGCATCGAGGTCTTCTGCCTGCGTTGTAAAATCATAGAACTGTGCGAGTCCGCCGTACTGTGCATTGTATTCATCCGGGCCGGTGATGCTCTGCGGAATATCAAAGCCCTCGCCGCCGGTACGGCTGACGACAACCACCGCCGTATCCGAGTAAGCGGCCGCATTCTCAAAAATGTTGGCGCTCTCGTACTCTGCAATGGTAGGCTCCGGAACGGTAAAATCGCCGCGCTTGCTGCCGATCTCACGCAGACGGATCGTACCGACAGGACGCTCTGTACGGAAATTCTCATAGAATTTCACAAGCTCCTCATTGACTTCAAAGCCTGCATGCTTGAGGCCGTCAATCAGAGAAACCGCATTGCTTGTATCACTATCGCCGGAACCGGTGCCGCCATACAGCGGACGAATGCTCGACCAGCCAAACAAGTTGAGCTTTGTGCCGGCGCTCAACGGCAGCGCCTTGTCATCATTCTTCAGCAGAACGATGCCCTCGGATGCGATCTGGTCTGCAATCGCACGGCCGGATGCCATTGTTTCGTCCGAGACATTGACGTTCTCGGCAAAAACACTGTTCACCACAGAGTATTCCACGCCGAGAATAACCCAGTTGATAGAAAGCGTGACAGCCAGCAAAATTGCAATCGGGGCCTGTGCGCGCACCAGCGCACGCTTCGGCTGCTTAAGCTTTCCGGCCGCGGCCACTACGATGAGCGCCGCAATCAGTACAACAACAATAAAGATGATAGCCGGGCTGCAAGCAATGATGCCGTTCTTCAAATCCTCGGTCGTAACTGCCAGGGAACCGCCAAACATCAAATCGTATAGCTTTTTCCCTATTACCGCCAATGCTGCAATGATAACTGCAGCAATCAGCCACGGCACAAGCCTCTTTTTATTTTTCATTTCGTTTCTCCTTCAAAAGTAAATGGGTATACGGTTCAACGCGTATTTATTGTAATTCAAACCAGTGGAAATTCATTTTCCCACTACCCGTAAAACGGAAATACAGTGGATAGGTTCCGTCCGGGATCGTAAGGGTCACCTTCTCCCCCACCTGACTGCCGTTCTTTATGAAAATATCGGCACACAGCGTGGAAAAATCCGGTGCGGTTGACACCTGAAGGCGTCCGTTTGCAGAGCCGGTACAATGTACCTTTATTTCAGCAGCATCTTTAAAGGCAAAGTACTTGAAGCCTGCCACTGCACCATCGCGCATGTTGGCAATATACTGATTGCCGCTTTCCTCTCTGTCCGGCCCGTCCTGCGTGAAATAGGGGTGATTGCGCAGCCGCCATTTCGGGAAAGGTCCGTCATAGCGTCCGGTACCATTCTTTCCCCAGAGGTTGCAGGCAATACGCGCCTCATAACGGCCTTTTCCCTTTAAGGGGCCATCGTTTAGGCCGCAGCTTGTGACCTCTGCCTGCAGAAACGCTCCGTTTTCGTCACGCCGAAGCTTCTCGGCACAGGCCTGCCGGGAATACGAATGACGGTTGGTTTGCCTATGATAGAAAACATACCATTTGTCCTCTAGCTTGAGCAGCCCGCCATGTGTATTGCCCAAATAGTTAGCTGCGTGCTTTTCGGACAGGCTGCTGTCCAGAAAGATATCACCCTGACTAACCAGAGTGCCGCCGTAAGAGAAATCTCTGTCAGGGCTTTGACTGGTCGCGTAGCACAATTCATGGTTATGACGAGAGGAGTATACGAAGATATAGGTTTTTCCTTCCTTGCGTATCGAGCTTGCCTCAAAAAACTCATGTCCTTGAAAGGCTCCCGGCCCTTTTTTAGGGAAAATCACGCGCGGCTCCGTTTTTATCGTCACCATATCTTTTTCCAGCTCCAGAACTGTACCGCCATCACATCTAAGCTTGTGTCCGCCTGTCAGAATAGCAGGTATAGTATTGTAAAAGCCGGAATACAGCCATACACGCCCGTCATCATCCGCCAAAACGCCGGGATCAAACGGGAGTTGATCTCCCCTTCGCCGTCCCCAGAGTGTGCCGTCCGCATAGTGAATATGACCCAAAAATTCATATTCTCCCGCAGGCGTATCGCAGACTGCCACGCCCATAATGCCTAAAAAGTCAAACGCATAGTAGAGGTAGTACCGGCCGTCCGGGCCTTGGCAGACATCCGGTGCAAAAAGCAAATGGTATCCCAATGGATTTTTGGGGTCCTGCTTTTTGCGGTAGATAACTCCCTCGTACCGCCAGTCGGAAAGATCTTCCACCGGCGCCGACCAGCAAACATAGTCATTCACACAGAAGATCGGTGCGTTGAAGCGGTCATGTGAGCCGTAAACATACACTCTGCCATTGAACACATGGGGTTCCCCGTCCGGGATATATTCCCACGACGGCAAATATGGATTCACTGCTTGTCTGTTCACAGTTTTCACCTCCTTCCTTTCTGCTGTTGTATTCAAAGTGTAGCACAGTTCCCTCTTTTTTCGGGTAATTTTGGCATAATCCGTCACCACAGTGGCACAACTTGCATTCTTGAACACTTTTTTTGGACACATCTGCTTCATTTTGTGCATTCCGCAAAAAAGCGGTGCAGATCACCTCTGCACCGCTCAGGCTGTCGATAAACCTAACGGGACGATTGCGAACTTTCGGCGGGTTTGTAGGGAACGGTCTTGACCGTTCCGTGCAGTCTAGCCAATAGTACGATATATCGTGAAATAGCGCGCCGTTCAGCGCGGTTTTATGCGCTGCGCGCGGCCAGCGGTGCGGATGGGTCAAGGCTCATCCCTACATTTCTACCCAAAAAAGGGCTTTTTCTACAAACTGAGCGGTGCAGATCACCTCTGCACCGCTTCCATATGCTTAAAACTGTTTTTTATCTGTTCGCTTGCCGACTGTACTTCTAAGACAAGCATCTATCACGCTTCGTCTCTGCCGCGCTGCAGAGATTTTTATACCATCTAACCGCACAGCCGTCCTGTATAGGGTCAGGCTTTTTCCGGCAATGGAAGGAGAACGCTCAGATGGAACCAGTTATCTGAACAATCTGCAGAAACCGATCCGCCATACTTTTCTGCTGTATAGCGGATGCTTTTTATCCCGTAGCCATGCATATCCTTATCACGCTTCGTTGTGCGATACTCGCCGTCCACAACAGAAAGCTGCGCTGTACAGTAGTTTTCCACCCGGATGATCAAAAACACATTCTGCGTATAGACGGCCACCCGGATAAGGCGCTGCTGGGGGTCGGCCAGCTTTTCCACACTCTCTATTGCATTGTCAAGCGCATTGCCGAATATGCTGCAGATGTCCATCGTTTCAACAAAATCCAATCTTGCGCCGTCCGCAACGATCGTCAGCGTGATCTGATGCTGACTGCAATACAACTGCTTATCCGACAAAATCGTATCCAGCACATCATTTCCGGTATGCTGATTCACACCCAGGCTCTGCATTCCCTTTTCCAGTTGCGAAAGGTATTCCTCTCTTCTGGCCGCGTCCGACTCCATCCGAATGACCTGTATCTGATGCTTCAAGTCGTGGTATTTGCGGTTGATTGCTTCGCTGTTATCACGACTGATGCGGTATTGCTCATACTGCCGTTTTAAAAGTGTCTGGATCGCTGTCAACTCATGTTGTGTCTGCATGTCCTGCCACCTATCCTGCATGGAAAGCAGCACAGCTATACCCGCGAAATCCACCAGTGTCCGTATCCAGAATATTTCCGTAGTCATATGCCCGCTGAACGGCGTGTCGGTCGTCACATAACTGATATTGCTGATTAAAAATGTACAGATCGCTATAACGGCCGCCGATATGCTTTCACGCCTTGTCATGTGCAGCGGCGCTTTATCGCTCAGCCTTTTCTGCTCAAGTTGCAGAAAAAAGCCAAAGCCACCGCCATAAAAGACCAGCAAGAACAGTCCCTGTATCCACCAACGGCCCGGCATCTCTGATGCTCCGAACGAATAGAGCTGCCACTCCAGCGATGCAACAAACTCTGCCAGCGTGAACGCCAGCGCCCACCAAAAACCCGTATCACAAAAGTTCAATCGGCAGCACAACCAGATCGTAGCGTACATCAAAACCAAAGCCACGATCATGCCGGGAATCCAAAGGCTGAGCGGAACAATGCCGATCAACCACTGCACCAAGCCGAATAAGGGCAGCGCTGCTGCCAGAATCCCGCCCGTTTTTGCTGCATTATAGCGCTGGGGCAGCAGCCTTACAAACAGCACACATGCCAGCCACTCCGCCAGCGCGGTATACAATTTCGGAATATCCTGTATCACGCCTGTTATTCGCCTCCCATATACGCCGCAAGGGCTTCCATAAAGCTTTTCCTCCGCGCACGGCTGATTTGCAGATCCTGCCCTTTTACGGTTACGACCAACTGATTCACACGCTCCACATGCGCCAGATTCACCAAATAACAGTTGTTGCACTTATAGTAATGCCTCTGTGCAAGCTTTTCTTCAGCACCTTTCAGTGATCCCCTCTCTGCATACTCGCCGACCTCAGTATGGTAGATAATCGTATGTCCGCGGCTTTCAATATACAGTATCTGGTCTGCATCCAGCCGGATCATCTTGCTCTCCTGCAACAGATGTATATAGAACTTTGATTTTCCATGCACTTTTTTAACCGCATTATGCAGCACTTGGGAGAAGGCAAAGTATTGGATCGGCTTCAATACATAGTCTAATGCCTCGACCTTATATCCCTGCACAGCAAATTGCGCTGAATTTGTAATAAATATAATGATGACATTTTTATCCATATCCCGTATGCGCATGGCAGCCTGCATACCGTCCATATGCTTCATTTGGATATCCATCAGGATTATGTCATACTCGGATTTATATTTTTCGACAATTTCCAATCCGTCTGAAAATTCCGATACACTGACCGTTTCCGAAAAATCGCTTTGATACTGCTCAATGTACTTTCCGAGTTGACTTCGATACCCTGTATCATCCTCTACGATTGCTATGCGTATCATGGTAAATCCCCGCTTCCTGATCTGGCAGCCTACCCGTCAAATATGGCAACCGCCCTGCATCAACCGCTACTGTGCGTCTCTGTCTGCCTTACCGTATATTTCCTGTGCCGATTGTTCAGATTATACCCTTTCTGCTTCCTTTTGTAAAGCTACAGAACGGTGCAGACATATTGCTCTTTTTTCCTGTGGGCGGATTTATTTGCCTTATTGCAGCCCACCCCGCCAATACCTTTTCTGAATTACCGCTCAGGTTGTTTGGGGTCGCTCCACCACAAATCGGGGGCCTTCCTCCCCTGTTTTTCCGGTTGGCACAAAGCCGCATTTTTCCAATATGCGCTGGGATGCGCGGTTGTCCGGGTCGGTTTCCGCTTCCACAAAATCCACATCTTGCTGCGCAAATGCCCACCGGATCATGGCTTGAACCGCCTCGGTCATATAGCCGTTTCCTTCGCAAGCAGGCAAAATGCCGTAGCCTATCTCAACAGCGCGGTTTTTAGCAGGCCCCTTAAAGCCCACATCCCCCATATATTCCCTACTATTTTTGAGCGTCATTTTCCACGGTGCATACCAGATCCGGTTTTCAGGCTCGCGGCGGCAGCCCGCAAGCATCTCTCCGTAAGCGGCGCGCAGATCATCAGCAGGCATCTCTGCCATCATTTCCTCGATTTCACTGTCCGACATAGGCTGCAGCAGCATTCGTTTTGTCTCCAACTTCAATTTGTCCATACCTCCGCTTCTTTGCTGGTGTCCGTAATTTATAGGATACTGGTTATTCTAATGCCGGTGCCACACCTTGTCAATAGAATACTGCCTGCCATGCTCCCTTGCCATGCTCCCTCGGAAAAAGATTCAATCAAATCATGTTTATCTTTCTTCTTTCCGCATACGAAAGAAACCAGCTCCGGCAACTTTTCGTAAAATCACACGCATTGTCCACAAAAAAATCCTAATGGGCAACGGGCGGCCTGTGCTACAATGAAGCCAGTAGTAAAACAAAAGGAGAATCGTCATGGCACAATTTGTAAAACTGAACCCTGAAGCCCTGCAGCCGCTGCGCGAGGTCGATGCACGCCTGGTCTCTTACGATGTTGAGATGGCCGAGGTCACCGGCGGAACCTTCTGGAAAGCCTACACCCCCGCACAGATTGCCGGTGAGGAGGAGTTTGTGCTGAAAAAGGGTACTGCCGGTCTTATGCTGGACAAAAACGCCCTGATGCAATACTATGATCCCATTGACCTGCGCGATAAAAAGCTGCGCAAGCTGGCCAAGGAGATAGGCCCCGCATGGGTGCGCGTTTCCGGCACTTGGGCCACCAAGACCTATTACGACTTTGACGGCCACACCGGCGGTCAGGCCCCCGAGGGCTACGATGCCATCCTGACCCGTGAGCAGTGGCTGGGTGTGCTGGACTTCTGCAAGGAGATCGGTGCCAAGCTGCTGATCAGCGTGGCTGACTGTGACGGCCTGCATCACGCCGATGAGCCTTGGAATCCCAGTCAGGCCGAGCAGATTTTTGCCCTGAGTGAGGAATACGGCAAGCCCATTGATGCTGCAGAGTTCGTCAACGAGCCGCACATGCTGGAGCTTTCCGGCTGCCCCAAGGGCTACACCTCCGAGCTGTTCGCCAAGAATCACGACATATTCGCCCGCTGGCTGCGTGAGAATCATCCCGATTGCCTGCTGGTCGGCACCAGCGCCTCTGACGGTATGCCGGTCGGCGACCCGACCTACAAATCTGACAAGCCAGCGTTCAACTTCCTGCCGACCGTCCCGCTGGACAGCCTGATGCAGCCCATGCAGGAAAAGCTGGATGTATTCAGCTATCATTATTATAATGGCGTTTCCGAGCGCCTGAAGGCCGTCATGCCGTCCAACTACTGGCAGCCTGACCGCGCTCTCAGTGAGGATTATCTGGCTGTGGCCGGCAATTTGGCGCGCCTGCACGCAGAAAAGCGCGATACCTACTGCCCGGGTGCCCAGATGTGGGTCACCGAGTCCGGTGACGCGGGCGGTGGCGGCACTACCTGGGCCTCGACCTATCAGGACGTTTTCCGCACGCTGAACGAACTGGGCAGCTTTGCAGCCGTCACCGATGGCATCATCTTCCACAACACGCTGGCGTCCAGCGATTACGGCTACCTGAGCCACACGGTCTTTGATCCGCGCCCCAACTACTTTGCCGTTTTGCTGTGGAACCGCATCATGGGCCGCACTGTCTATGACACCGCCGAGCCCATCCGCGAGGGCGCGCATGTCTTTGCACATTCCCGTGCCGACGGCAAGCCCGGCGCTGCCTACCTTGTCATCAACAACAGCAAGGCCGACACCACCACTGTCAGCCTGCCCAAGGATGCCGAGGTCTACCAGCTCTCCGCCGAGGCCCTGCGCGCCGGCACGATGCTCTGCAACGGCAAACCGCTGGTTTTGGGTGAGGACAACTCCCTGCCCGAAATCACCCCTGTCACCGCCCCCGCCGGGGAGCTGACCCTGCCTGCTGCCACCTGCACCTTTATTGTACTGTAAATAAAACAGCAACATCCCGTCTGCCGCAAGGACACTTATGTAAATAAGTACACTTGCCCCGTAGACGGGATGTTTTTACTATGGCCTGCGCTTGCCGGCCAACAGATGCTCTATGAAAGAATCTCTGCGTGATAATCAGGTTTTTCTGTCTGGTCATCTCTCCAATAGCAAGGCTTACAAATCATTCTGTCTTTATAGAATATACTCCATCTGCCGTTCCTTTGTTTTCATTCCCATCTTCTCATAGAAGCTTTCAGCCGATGTGTTACCCGCCCAGACATTCAAGGTCACCTCATAGCAGCCAAGCTTTTTTGCCTGCTGCTTCACATATTCAAACAGGCTTTCCCCGATATGCTGTCCGCGTGCCTGCTTGTCAACGCACAGATCATCAATAAACAGTGCCTTAAACGGAACCATATTGGTAGAAAACGGTTGCTCCTTCAACTGGCAGAAAGCATAGCCCATGCACACATCATCCTCACCAGCTGCAACATAGATGGGTTTATCTTCCTGCTCCAGCAGTTCTTTCAGTTCGCTGTCAGTATATTTTGTGGTGCCGGGGATAAACACATCCGGGCGTATCTCTGCATGGATCTGCAGCACCTGACCCAGCAGCTCCATAATTCTTGGGATGTCTTTTTCTTCTGCCTTACGAATTTTCATCACAACACGACTCCATTTCACCGTTTGTCTGCGGGGTACGCTATGCCAACCTGCCTGCCGGCGCACCTCTTATCCTCCGCATCACATATTTTCTTTATAGTATCACAAACTCACGCCAAGTAAATCTGTTGTTGCGAAATTTCACGAAATATTTACGGTTCGTGCGGTCTGCAGATTCCGCCGCTTCTCTGTCAGGTATGGCTTTCCTCCAAGCTGCGATAGGTCTTGACAATCAGATAAGCCGCAATCAGGAAGGTCAGAATATCCGACAGCGGCATCGAGTACAAAACGCCATCCAGCCCAAAGAAATGCGGCAGCAGCAGCGCAAACCCAACGCCAAACACCACCTCGCGCACCATCGAAAGGGCTGTAGATTCTCCCGTCTTTCCCATTGCCTGCAGGAAGATGAAACAGGCCTTATTTACACAGGCCAGAATGATCATGCAGAGGTAAATACGGAACGAGCGCACCGCGAAGTCGGTATAATACACGCTCTCATTGGCAGCACCGAACAGAGCAATAAGCTGACGCGGGAAAATCTCCACCAGCACCAATGCCACAGCACCAACACCGGCCTCGGCAGCCAGCAGCCTCGTGAACAGCTCTTTTACGCGGGCAGACTTCCTTGCGCCCATGTTGAAGCCAACAATGGGAATGCAGCCCGCCGCCATGCCGACCACGATGGAGATGACGATCTGAAAGAATTTCATCACAATACCCACTACGGCCATAGGGATCTGCGCATACTGCTCCTGCCCGAACACTGCGTCCAGTGCACCGTATTTACGAATCATATTGTTGATGGCCGCCATGGCCGCTACCAGGCTGATCTGCGAGAGAAAGCTTGTGATGCCCAATGTCAGCATCCGGCTGCAGACCTTTCCGCGCAATGCAAAGTCCCCCGCTGCCGGCTTAATGATCTTCATGTGCAGCAAGTACCACACGGCGAGAATTGCCGTGACCACCTGACCAGTGACAGTGGCAACGGCTGCTCCCATCATGCCCCACCGAAACCCAAAAATAAAGATCGGATCCAAAATGACATTGAGCACTGCCCCGGCAAGGGTGGAGATCATGGCAAACCGGGGGCTGCCATCCGCACGGATGATGGGGTTCATGGCCTGACCGAACATGTAAAACGGCACGCCCAATGTGATGTAAAAGAAGTATTCCTGTGAGTGACGATAGGTTTCGGCATTGACTGTACCGCCGAACATAGCGAGGATGATGTCTGCAAAGATCAAATAGATCGCAGTCAGCACAATGCTGCTGACCAGACACACCACAACAGCGTTGCCAACGCTCTGCTTTGCCTTGCGGACCTCATCCTGCCCAAGGCTGATGCTGACAAAGGCACAGCAGCCATCACCGATCATAACTGCGATGGCCAGTGCAACCACCGTCAGCGGAAAAACAACCGTGTTGGCGGCATTGCCGTAGGAGCCAAGATAGGACGCATTTGCAATAAAAATCTGATCCACGATATTATACAATGCGCCGACCAAGAGTGAAATAATGCACGGGATCGCATATTTTTGCATCAGCTTTCCAATGCGCTCCGTGCCGAGAAATTGATTAGAGCCTTCCATGAGATTCACCTTACCTTTTATTTTTGGAACAAATAAAACAACGAGCAGCCCCATGCAACCGGTTTTACGCATGAGTGCTACTCGTTGTACCAGACTATTATAGCAGTACGCCAGAAAATTTTCAAAGGCAGTTTTGCATAAGAATTATGCAGCATTATACAGGGCATGCTGCGCAGTTTGTACATGTGCCGCCTTGCACAGGATGTTCTTTGTGCTTGCAGCAATGCCCACTGCCATCACACTTTGTAACGCAGTTTTTCAACGCTCTATTGACAATGCGAGCTGTTTGGCATATAGTAATTCGTATAAACACTATTTTACCAGACGCTCAAGGCGCAGTGTGACCCAGAGGCTGGGCCATGCTGCGCCTTTTCTGTAAGGAGGCCGCCTATGGACTACATCCAAATCACCAAAGAGAACATCGACAAGGAGCATATCTGCTGCGCGATGTCCGGCAAGCAGAGCCTTGCAAAAAAAGAATGGCTCAAGCAACGCTTTGCTGAGGGGCTTGTTTTCTACCGTAGTGTTGAGCGCGGAAAGTGCTTTATCGAGTACATCCCGGCAGAAAACGCATGAGTGCCCATTACAGCGGACGGCTGGCTGTACATCAACTGCCTGTGGGTCTCCGGTTCCATGAAAGGGAACGGCTGCTCAAATGACCTGCTGGAAAAATGCCTCAGCGATGCAAGAGCGCAGGGCAAAAAAGGCATCTGCATTTTGTGCGCCGAGGGACGCAAGCGGGAATTTCTCGCCGACCCCAAGTTTTTGTCCCACAAGGGCTTTGAAATCGCAGATGTCTCGGACTGTGGAATCACCCTCATGTGTCTCCCGCTCAATGCCGATACAGCACTGCCGAAATTCAAGGACTGCGCCAGGCACCCCAAAGCCGAGGGAGAAGGCTTCGTTCTCTACTACACCGATCAGTGTCCCTTTACCTACTATTGGGTGCCAAGGGTACAGCAGGCCGCGCAGGAGCATAGCATCCCGTTCCGGGCCATCCACATCACCGACAAAGAAGCCGCACAGAATGTACCCGCACCCGTCACGACCTACGCACTGTTCCGGGACGGCGTATTTCTGACACAGGGTATCCAGTCCGACAAAAAGTTTCTGGCACTGGCGGGTGTACAGATATGAAAGAACGAATCGTTGATGAGCAAATCAGACTGGTTCCCTACTATCGAAATGATGCCGTATCGCTTCGCTGGTATCAGGACGCAAATGTACGCAAGCAGGTCGATAACAGGGACACGCCCTATGATTTAGCGCTTCTGCACCGCATGTACGATTACCTGTGCAGCCATGGAGATTGCTATTATATCGAGTATTTGGGTATCTTGGTCGGGGATGTCTCCTTGCTGGACAGCGGTGAGGTTGCTATCGTTGTCTGTAAGGAATATCAAAATCAGCACATCGGTCGCCGCTGTCTTTTGAATATTCTGAAGCTTGCCAAAGAAAAATGCTTGCATTCGGTAAAGGCGAATATCTACACCTTTAATAAGCAAAGTCAGCGTATGTTTTTGTCTGTCGGTTTTGTACAGACAGAGGCAGAATGGTACATCTATACTCTATAAAAATTGCTGCTTGTAAAAGGCACCGTATGATAATATCATTTTTGCTATCCATAGCCAAAAAGAGGCAAATTTTATTTCAATAAGTTAACATTCGCTTTCCTTCCGCATGCCACTAAATCCGTTTCGAGGTGAGAAAAATGAAAATCAAACTAGACCAGGTCATTGAAGCCATTGAATGTGCAGATGACATTTTTACAAGTTTTTGGGACACCCAGACCAGCGAGACGATTTATCTTGCGGATCCGGTTCTTAATGGTGAAATGGACGAAGATTTAGCCGCTGAAATCGAAAATGATCCCGAACGGTTCCTTCGCTTTCCGACTAAGTACGAGATACATGAATATCGTATCATGGAGGATTTTATCGAGCAACTTTCCTCCGGAAAGGTACAGAATAAACTAGCACATGCCATTCGGGGCAAAGGCGCATTTCGCCGATTCAAAGACTCTATATGCTATCACGGTTTAGAGCAGCGGTGGTACACCTTTCAGGTAAATGCATACAGAGAACTTGCCATCCATTGGTGTGAAGATGAAAGTTTGGCGTATACAGAATAAAAGGGATCCTACTATAGAGCGGTTCTGTTTTGTAACGAATAAAATATATCCTGCATGCGACACGATTCCTGCTGCAGATGAATCCACAAAAGGGCAATTCCTGCCAGCCCGACAATGCCCCTTTGGCTGTCGATGTAGTTATTCATTCGTTCTATAATAGTAGTTCTTTACCAAATACAAATCAATTATTTCATACACAAATATCCCGTTTTCATGATATACTGTAGCAGTTTTCAAAAATGAATCGAATTGCCACAGGAACGAAACCATCTGAGCAGTCAGAATGAGAAACGGTGTGAAAAACACATTGGATTGCTTTCGGAAGATCATCCGGCGTACTCGCCTTGAATTTACGCAGCAAAGTCTTCACCTTCGGGCAGAGTTTTTCAATAAGTTTCAGCTTCGGTCAGCGCGCGAGGTCACATACAGCATGGTGCGACTTCTCATTATCCATCACTAGGACAGAATTTCCGTACAGATGAGGCAGCAAAACATCCTTCAAATAATGGTTGTGCTTTTGCTACTATCAATAGTCTGTAAGGCTGTATTCAAGGTAACACTCTGCCCTGCAAATAGTTCAATTTCTGCATCTATGTTTGCATAATGTAGACGCATCCGCCATGGTGCCGTAGCATGCAGCGTTGTTTTCAACAAAATTCCCTTTTCCCATAAAATGTCTGCGCTTGCACCACCCGGTAGGCGTAGCCCCATTACACTACCGCTTTGCCAGCTTGGCGGCAAAGCAGGAAGCAGAGATACAGCCTGTGGTTTCATTCCCTCATAGATAATTTGGACGAGGCATTCTGCCATAGCAGCGAGCATTCCACTGTTTCCATCCATTTGAAATACCGGGCCATGCTTACTCGGATGGTTATCCATTAGATTCGGAAAAGTCGAATTGGCGTAGAGTTCACGCAAACATTCTTCCCATTTGGATCCTTCACCCAGTCGTACCCAAAACAAAGCGATCCATGCGCGACTCCAACCCGTGTAGCCACCACCGTTGGCTAGGCGGTATTCCAGCGTCTTACGTGCCGCATCAGCCCATTTGGGCGTAGCAAGTGTACTGATCTCATTGCCCGGAGCTAACGCATATAAGTGGCTAATGTGGCGGTGGCCGGGTTCAACTTCGCCATATTCGCCTCCCCATTCAAGCAAACGGCCGTCCTTCCCGATACGCATCGGGCGCAATTTGAGGAGGATAGTCGCCGCCGCATGTGTCGTTTCGTTTGAGACATCGAGTTCAGCTGCGGCAACAAGGTAGCCTGCAAACAATTCGTGCAGAATCTGCATATCCATAGTAGAACCGATGCAGAGATTTCCATGCACACCACTGGGCAGAATATATGTGTTTTCCGGCGAAACCGAGGGATTTGTCACATAGAATCCATCCTCATCCTGCTCCAAAAAATCGATAAAAAATAGAACTGCCTGCTCAAGTATCGTAAACCTGGAACGCAAAAACTGCACATCACAGCTATAAAGGTAATACCGCCAGATGTGGGTACAGAGCCACGCTGCGCCCATCGGCCAAAAGGAGGCGGGTAAATAGCGATCCTGCGGATCGGTATCTCCCCACAGATCTGTGTTGTGGTGGGCAACAAAACCGCGACATCCGTACATTTCTTGTGCCGTATGCTGACCATTCGGAACCATACGAGCAAGCAAGTCAAACAGTGGTTCCTCACAAGAGGCCAAGCCACAAACTACAGCGGGCCAATAATTCATCTCCGTGTTGATGTTGATTGTGAACTTAGAATCCCATGGCGGAAAAAAAGAGTCATTCCAAATTCCCTGCAAGTTGGCCGGCAAGCTGCCTGGGCGGCTTGCCGCAAACAACAACCATCTCCCGTATTGGAAATACAATGCATCTAAACCAGGGTCGGCTTGCGTAGCGGCGTACTTCAAGCGGACATCAGTAGGAAGACGCTCCAATGTCCAATCGCTCGCAAGGTTCAAATGACATGTAGAAAAATTTTTGCAAATATAATCTAAATGTCTCTTTTTCAACTCATCATAGCTTTGCTTGGCCGCATTGTTTAAACAAGAAGTAACAGCTTGCAGGGGAAATGTTTCACGGTATGTCGTGGCGGCAGCCAACAGGAACACAGCTGATTTTACACCGCACAGAAGCACTGTGTCCCCAACAACCCGGGATGTGCCGCCATCGTATTCGGCCAAGCGAACTGCAGCAGCATATCTAATACCGTTGGAATTTCCCGTGAAATAGGTAGTTGAATTGTCTAGATGTCCCGCTTTTTCGCAACGCTTGCGATTCAATCGGCAACGCAGGGAAAGCCCTTGTGGTGAATCAACGCTCACCCGCAGTACCAGCACACCGTCAGGATAAGAGATAAATGTTTCCCGCTCGTAGTGTGCGTTTCCTACGATGAAGCGAACATTTAACGAACCCGTTTCCAAGTCAAGGCTGCGTTTGTAGCAGTCCGCATCGGTGGACAGGTCATCAAAATCCAAAATCAAGTCTCCCAATGGCTGATAAGCTCGCATTCCGCACGGAGTCGAGGATAGTCCATTCAGAGCAAGTCGTTCAGCTTCGGGCACCTTACCTTGGCGCAGCAGTGCCTGCACTTTTGGTAATGTATCGGCTGCATCTGGGTTCAGACGGTGCATAGGACCGCCGCTCCACAAGCTGTCTTCATTTAGTTGGAACTGCTCGTGTGCGACACCGCCAAACTGCATACACCCCAGCCGACCATTCCCTGCAGGGAGCGCCATATTCCAGTCGGTAGCGGGTTTGTTGTACCAAAGTTCCATAGAATTCTCCTACAAAAGATTTCTAAAACACATATTCATATCACATGCATTTTTCTTAGTCACTGATGCCCTTACTCACCCTATTTGCATTTTGAATTTCACAGTAACGCTCTTTAGGTAAAAATCAATTTTCTCGAATTTGTTCACTATCAGATAAACCATCTATTCAGTCAATGTTCCCTGTCTCGCGGTAGCTGCGCCAGACGTTTTCAAAAAAGTCGTCATCCTCGGGGATGGGGCGCGGGACGCGCCAGCCGGTGCGGCAGGTGCCGTCCTCGAACCACAGCTCCTGAATCAGCGGGGCTTCCGTCTCATCCAAGGCGAAGGTGAAGGTGTCCGGCAGCTGGGTGAACGGCTTAACGCCGCCCGTCAGGTCGGTGTACAGGGCGCTGCCGCGGCTTTTGCCGCCGTGGGCGGTATAGTCCGCCATGGCGGTCAGGTAAGCGCGCTGGCTCAGCAGCATATCGCGCAGGCGGTAGACCATGGCAAGCTCGGTGCGGCTGCCCGCCTTGACCGTTTGGGCAAAGCCGGCAAGCTGCGCTTCCACCTGCTTGCCGTAGGCGCGTATCTGCGCGGGGTCGCGTATGGCGGCACCGCAGCGGCTCATTTCCTCGGCGGCGTGCTGCCACAGGGCGCGCACATTGCCGGTGTCGGCGCGGCAGGCATCAGCCAAGGTGCCCATCTCGGCCAGAGCTGCGGATGCTGCCGCGTCAAAACCGGCAGACACATCGCCCCGGCAGCGGGCGGCAATGTACTGTGCCGCGCGGGTGCTGCCCACCTGCCCGGCGTTCAGCGCCGTGCCGCCCGGGCGGTAGACGCCGTGGCTGGCAGCGGCTTCACCCACGGCAAACAGGCCTTTCACGTCGGTCTGCCACCAGCAGTCGATGCCAATGCCGCCGTTGTTATGCTGGGCGCAGAGGGCGATCTCCAACGGCTGGGTGTACAAATCCACACCCTTATCACGGTAAAAGTCGATGGCAGGCTGGTTCATATGCGCCAGCCGCTCAATCGGCGTGCCGAAGCAGGCGCCCGCCCGCTCCAGATACTCCCGCGCTTCGGGCAGCAGGGCGCTGTAATCGAACGCGCCGTCCACCGGGTTTTTGCGGTAATCAAGATAGACTTTGCGTCCCTTGCAGGTTTCCAGATACACCAGAATGTCAATGATGGAGCTGCCGTTGGCAACCTTGCGCACATCGAACGGCCACTGGTAGCCCTTCAAAAACAGCTTGCTCAGCATGTCGTGCGCGTCGGTGAAAAAGTCCATCAAAAACTCGCGCTCGTTGCTTCCGTCCGCCGCTGCGGAGTAGACCCGCGGCAGCACCTGCATATAGGTGCCGGAAACATTCCAGCGCGGCGCAACGGAGGCAAGCCCGTACTGCCATTCGGTCAGGTTTTTGCCCTTTGCGCCTGCTTCCAGCGCAAGGCCGGTGGCCCCATACTGGCTGAACGGGTAAACGCTGTCGGCGTACATACCAGCTGGGCCGCCGGTGGCCCAGATAACATTTTTGCATCGAATCAGCGTAAAGCGGTCGGCGGCGTCCTGCGCAGCCGTGTTCAGGCAAAGCAGGCCGCAGACCGTACCGCCGTCCGTCAGAATTTTGATGACTTGTGTCTTGTCCAGCATCGGCACACCCTTGGCCTGCACGGCTGCCTCCAGACATTCGGTCATCTGCTTGCTGGTGTAGGGGCCCACGCTGGTGGCGCGGCGGCGCGGGTCGTGGTCGGTCTTGTAGCCGATGTACTCGCCGTAGCGGTTGCGGGGGAACGGCACGCCCAGCTCGACCAGCTTCAAGAAGCACTGGGTCGAGAGCGCCGCCTCGCACAGGGCAATATCACCATCCACGCAGCGGCCGGCAAACAGTGTGTCGGCCATCTCGCGCACGCTGTCGGGGTCGCCCCCGGACAGGGTCAGCTTATAGTAGGTCTGCTTGTCGCTGCCGGTGTTGCGGCTGGTGCCGCCGACACGGTTCTCGGTGACGAGGACGATGTCATGCTGGCCCAGCTGCCACAGGCGGTCGGCGGCGTTGAAGCCCGCTGCGCCACTGCCCACGATGGCCGTGTTGCAGCGGACGACCTTGGCGGTGTAATTTCCGGCGCGGAAAATTTTGTTTTCCATCTCGTTGCTCCCTTACAGGCGCTGGATATGGAAGCCGCCGTCCACATCAATGTAGTTGCCGGTGGTGTAGCGCAGACGGTCGCTGCACAGCAGGCTGACGGCCCCGGCCACATCCTCCGGCGTGCCCCAGCGGGCGATGGGGAAGGTGCCCTTTTCAATCAAAGCATCATACTTGCCCTGCACCTTGCTGGTCATATCGGTGGCGATAACGCCGGGGCGCACCTCGTTGACAAGGATGCCCTCCGACGCAAGGCGGTCGGCGTAGAGCGTCGTCAGCATCGAGATACCCGCCTTGGAGACACAGTATTCACCGCGGTTGGTGGAGGACACCACCGAGCTGCAGCTCGACACATTGACGATGACGCCCTTGCGGCCATCGACAGGTTCCTGCGAAATCATCTGCTTAGCCACCAGCTGCGTCAGGAACATATTGCCCTTGGTGTTGATGCCGACAACATAGTCAAAGCTTTCCTCGCTCATATCCAGCAAATCGGCGCGGACTTTGGGAGCAACACCTGCATTATTGACCAGCACGTCCACCCGCCCAAAGGCAGCCAGCGCGGCGTCCAGAATTTTTTTGCGGTCCTCGGTGCAGCCGATGTTTGCCTGCACATAGGCGCAATCAATGCCAAGGGCTTGCAGCGTATCCAGTGCGGGCTGGTTTTTTTCCTGCGCGCCGGTGGCGACCATCACAATGTTGTATCCGTCCAACCCCAGCTGCCGGGCGATGGCAAAGCCGATGCCACGGCTGGAACCGGTGACGATGGCAGTTTTTTTCATACCCATTTCCTCCTTATCAGCCGCGGAAGTTGGCGGGCTGTGTTTTTTTGATCTCCAAAAATTCCTTGTAGAACGGCATAAAGGTCTTGGCATCGCGGATCACGCAGCCCGTGGGCTTGTGAGCGCGGATCAAATCGCCGCACTTGCCGCAGGTCAGGCAGACTCGCTTAGGGTCGATACGGCCATTTTTGACGATCTCGTTGGCGAAATCCGGGTCAGCAAAGGCCATGCGGCCGAACAGCATACCATCGCACAGGCCCTGCTCGACCGCGCCTGCGCTGAACAGATCTGCATAGGCTCGCAGGTAAGTAGGTGCAGATGCCCAAACCGTCATTTCGGGCACGGCCTTTTTCACTGCGCCGATGCCGTGGATCATGCGGGACAGGCCGACAAACGGGTGTTCGTCCGGTTCATACTTGCCAAAGTCGAAGGGGCGGGTCACATGGGTCGTGGCGTAGGGGTTGCCCATCGTCAGGTTCACCATATCCAGCCCCAGCTCGTTGTGCAGCTCATGCACAAGGCGGGTCGGCTCGGTCAAATCGGGCGTTGTGCCGCTCTCCGGGCTGACGCCAAAGCCCCACGGGTAGGCGTAGCCGTCGTAGATGCCAACGCGCGCCGTGACCATAAAGCTGTCGTCCTCGTACACCTTGGCGGCGCGGATGCCGTTTTTCAAAAGGCGGAAGCGGTTTTCAAAGCTGCCGCCGTACTCGCCGGGGCGGTTGTAGGCGGATGCCAGCTCTGCCAGCAGGTAGCCGTGGCAGCTCTTGATGTCCACCGCGTCAAAGCCTGCTTCCTTGGCAAGGGCGGCTGCCTCGCCGAACTTTTCTTCCAGCCCTTTCAGGTAATCGTCCGTCACGATGCAGGAATCATCCGCGGCGCGGTACTGCTCCAGCATCGGGTGTCGGTAGGCGATCATCGGGGCAGGCTTGTTGCCGGGGTTAGAGTAGCGGCCGCTGTGGTTGGCCTGCATGATCAAATACGGCGCATAGCCGTTGGCCTTGAGGCCCGCCTCCTTGACGGCGGTGGTCATCTTCTTGAACTCGTCCAGCGTGTCGCGGTTCAGCAGCAGCTGCGTCTGGGAGGAACGCCCCTCCTCCACGATGGAAATTGCCTCGAACCAGATGACCGAGCTGCCGCCGATAGCCTCGTTGACATAGCGGCGGGTCGTATACTCGGTGGGTGCGCCTTCGGGCGTCGAGTCCGCGCCCTCCATGGGCGCGATGCCCAGACGGTTCGGGAAGGTAATATTACGCACAGTCAGCGGCTGCGTCAGCGCGTGGGTGTCGGCTGCAAAGGGCAGGTCAACACCCAGCTCGGCGGCACGCCGCTTGACTTCTTCTAACGATTTATAGTGAAATTTTTCTTGTGGCATGGTATTACCTCTTTTCTTCGGGATGGGGCCACACTGCGACCCAATCGGCAAAGCGGACTGCAGATGTGCCGTGGACATACAGGCCCACCATAGCCCCTGTGAACCGCTTTCCGCACTGTAATCCCTCACTGGTCAGGTAGCGTGGTTCTGGGATGCTCCAAAGCGTGCGCCAGTCTGTTCCATCCTGCATAGCAAAATGTCGTTGCCCACCCGTTGCCGTAACACGCAGACGAACATTGGATGTGCCCGCAGGCAACGGTGCTCTTTGCCTTGAAACCATCTCATATCCTGCGTATTCCTCCAACAAAAGGTCCTCCGGCCCAACGCCGAATTTCAAATAGCTGTGCTCATCGTAGTAACAGGTCAGACCAGCCGTACCCGCAGCGGGGATTTCCAGTGCCGTTTCCGCAGTGAACGCGCGTTCCTGCTGGCGGACGAGAAGCAGCCCCTGCATCTTCCTGTCGCACAGGTCAAGACCATTTCCGCGCAGTGTCAGCGCATCATTTTCCACGGTAAGGTTGGCGGCATCCAACGCACGCTGGGTAACCCACTCGCACCCCTTCCAATCGGTTACGCCTACCGGAACCGCAGGCAGAGTTGCTTTGGGGAGCGGCATATTCAGCACAGAGCGCGGGCGGCGTCCATAGGCAGCCACAGGCCAGCCATCAGGCGTCCATGTCACTTCTGCAATCGAAGTTTCCCGCCCCATAGGAGCTGTGCCATCCGGATCACGGCGCAGGCAGAGGAAGCAGAGGAACCACTGTCCGTCAGCAGTTTGCAGCAGCTTGCCATGGCCGCAGTTTTGCAGATAACCGCCCGCGTCATCCTGACGCAGAATCGGGTTGTAGGGACAGTTTTCATAAGGGCCCCACACATTTTTGCTGCGTGCCGCCGAAATGCGGTGCCCCGCCCCCGTTCCCCCTTCGGCGGCCAGCAGATAGTAATACCCGCCATGCTTCATCAACTGGGGACCCTCGGTCTTGTTCTTGAGGTCACCGCCCCAGATCAGCCGTGCGGGGCCGCGCATAGCGCGGCAATCGGGCGTCAGCTCCGCCATGCGGACGCTGCGGTTGAACAGCATATAATGCCGTCCATCGTCATCGTGGAAGATGGACGGGTCTATACCGTCCTCATGAATCCATGCAGGCTCACCGTAGGGGCCTTCGGGGTGCGCGGCACTGACCACCATCTGACAGCGCCGCTCTGAATCACCCTCATTGCCACGGTAGGTAGCCGTAATAAAATAACGTTTGGACACTGCATCGTAGGATATATCGGGTGCCCAGTAGCCGCGCCCGCCTTCTGACCGCGCCACTCTGGCCCAGTCCGGGTTTGTAATGGCGTAGCCAACAGTCGTCCAGTGTACTAAATCGCGGGACTTAGAAATCGGAATACACGGAAAAAAGCTGAACGACGAGTTGACCATGTAATAGTCCTCGCCCACGCGGATCCACGATGGATCCGGATAAAAGCCGCGGCGCACAGGGTTGTGGAAGTTTCGCGCGGGATCAACGCCTGCCTTATTCGCAAGGTACGCAGCGATTTCATCAAAGCCGCCTTGCAAAGCCAAGTCCAAGGGGGTGATACCCGAGAGGTTCGCCTCCAGCGGATCCAGTGCGAGAAAGTCTGTCAGGTAAGCCACTTTTGCAAGGCTGCCCGAACGCACGGCGCAGTGCAGCAGTGTATTACCGTCCGCATCGCGCTCGCGGAAGTTCTGAACTTCATATTCAATCGCGTGCTGCAGGGTCTGCAGGTCGGCCTCAAGTGCAGTATCAAAGAGTGTCATTCTACATCTCCTACAAAAAATCGGCGCAGCCGTGCAGCCGTAGCGTGCACATGCTGCGCCGGGGTTAGTTATTTTTAGGATAGGTTGCAGTCGCCGTGAAGCTACGCGGGCGGATATGGAATCCGCCCCTACGGCATGACATTGTAGGGGGCGGCATCCCTGACGCCCCGCGGGTTATTATTTATTCCCTCTCTCAATCCCCGCTTCTTCAAAGGCGGCGCGCAGGATGCCTTTTTTATCTACATACAGAGCCTGTGTTGGGCAGACCTGGAAGCAGTAGCCGCAGCCGATGCATTTATCTGTTTTATAAGCCTTGCGGTCTTTGATTTCGATGCCCTGATGCCAGCAGACATCCTCGCAGCGGCCGCAGCCGATGCACTTGGCTCGGTCGGCGTCGGCGGTCTGATAGGCATCGGCGAGCTTATTTTGCCGTTTTTTCGTGAAGTCAGCATCCATCTGGAACAGCTTCAGGCTGTCACCGACAAGTGAATCCATGTCGGCATAACCGTTCTCGTCCATCCAGCGGTTCAGGTCGTTGATAAGCTTCTTACATGCCATCGTGCCGCCGGCACAGGCCAAAGCACCCAGCTGCACCATCTCGGAGCCTGCCATCAGGATACGGGCTGCGTTTTCGTAGTTGAAAACGCCGCCACCGCCGTAGAGAGGAATTTTCACACCTGCGGTGCGCGCCTCGGCGATGGAGTAGCACACCAACGGGGTGGCCTGCGTGCCGCCGTAGCCAGCACCGGGGCGTGCCTCGGTGCCACGCCAGTCAAGATCCATGTAATAACCCTTCCAACGGGCGGTTGGACCTGCAGCTGCAGCGCCGGCTGCCTCGGCAATTCGCATGGAGGTCAGCGCGTCGGTGGACTCGATGGCAAGTTTGGCCATGATTGGCATATTGGGTACTGTCTTTTTCATCAATTCGATGGAATGGCGGAGCAGCTGATGGTAAGCAAATGTACGGTCCTTTGCCACGGCAACGCCCGGGGTATTGAAATGCAATTCAATGGCATCCGCACCCGCGAGAGCGAGCTCCTCCGCCTGATGCGCCCAGTTTTTCTCCCAATCACCGCCCTTGACGATGTCGCTATAATGGCCGACAGACACCCACAGCTTGATGTCAGAGTCCATCTCCTTCTTGATTTTGTGAACTTCCTCACAATATTTTTCCAGCGTGTCGACACTGTCTGGGATTTGACGGCCGACAGCATGGCTGTGGATGGCCATTTCTCCGCCGAACATTGCCTTGGAGTCCGGACCGATAAAGCTGCCGCCGCCCGAACCGTGGCCATAGTTGCGCAACACTATGGCACCGGGCCGCATTTTGGCGCTCTTCAAGACATTCAGCGCCCCCTGCGTTGCGGGGCTCGATGCCACAACGAAGGGATTGATCATATCAAATTTCTTTACATATAAATCTGCCATTTCGCTTTTCTCCTATTCAGTTCATCGCCGTTTCCTGCAAAAGCCGCTTCCATTGAGCGGCATCTTCCAGAAACTGCTCCTCGGTGTTGTCCAACACAAATTCCAGCAGACCGTAGCGTTTTTCGTTGCGGTTGACATGCTGTAAGTACCGCCGCCATTCGTCAAGACCTTCCGCAAACGGGCGACGCTTGCCTTCCAGCCAGTAGTAGACATGCAGGTTGAGCAGACGGCCGCGGGCTTCGAGCATATCCAGCCCCGCACACCGCTCGTCCATATTCAGTGCCACGGTAGGCTGCCACAGACAGTAGAGATTATCTGCGGCGGCTTCATCCAAAAAGGACAGGCCTGATTCATTCGTATCGGTGACGGTGTTTTTGTGCCATTCCAAAGCAACCTTGATCCCTTCCGATGCCGCCATATCACTGACGGTCTTTGCCTCGGCCGCCAGCTCCTTGCGTGTGTCTGCCTCCAGCTCTGCCGATGCTGTACCGCCGCCCCAGATGCGAATGAGCGGGGCGCCCAGTGCCGCAGCGCTCTGCAGCGTGGGCAAAAAATCTTTGGCAGGATCGCTGTTTTGCCCTAAGCGATAGTAGGAGCCGTAGGCCGCAATCTCGGCGCCCTGCGCAAGAGTCCGTTCCCGCAGGTCACGGGCCAGCGCGGTATCCCCCGCCGGGATGTGCCAGTTTTCCGACCATTCCACCGCATGAAGATCGGCTTTTTGCAGCGCCGCCAGCACAAAATCGGGGCTTTCTGCTTTAAATGTTGCCGATACCAGTCCCGGTATGATCATACCGCGCACCTCCCTTTACAGTGCCAGCACCTGCTGCCAGATCGCATCCTCGACAGGGACACCATTCTCCATATTGTCGCTGCGGACCTCGGCCATGTGCGCACCGGGGAAATGAACCGGGCGGCCCTCTTCCACAGGGGTAGAGGTCTCCATATCGCGCAATGTTGCCTCAACATTGGCAGCGATATTCTCCTTGTCGGGCAGGCTATCCAAGTCGATGCAGATAAACACCTGACTCAGTTCGGTTTCCAGCGGCAGCTCACCGACCTGACGGGTCGTGCGGCCACCCGCCAGCGCAGCCGCGATAAGATCAAGCGCCAGACTCAGGCCGGAGCCTTTCCAATAGCCAATGGGGTAACTCTCATGTGTTTCAAGGATCTCGGCAGCGTTCTTCGTGGGCTGCTGGTCCTTGTTCAGTCCTCCGTCCACAGGCAGCGGTCTGCCGCTGCGCTTATAGACTTCCAGCTTACCGTAGGAGAACATCGACATGGCCACATCCACCAATACAGGCGTATCCCCGTGGGGTATAGCCAGCGTAATGGGGTTGTTGCCAAGGCGTGCGTCACGCCCGCCCCACGGCGGCATATTGGGTACGGTGTTCGTCCAAAAAATACCGATGCAATTCTGCTCAACCGCCATCAGGCCGTAGTTGCCTGGGCGCATCCAGTGGTTGGTATTGGCCAGCGCCACACAGCCGATGGTGTTCTGCTTGGCCAACTCAATAGCCCGCTTTGTGCAGGCGTAGGCGTTCAGGTTTCCAGGGCCGTGACAGCCGTCGTAGCGTTCAAATGCGCCAAAGCTCTCCTTCAGCACAGGCTCGGCGTGGATGTCCACAATGCCGTCATGGATGCTCTTGATGAATTTCGGGAAGCGGTTCAGCCCGTGGGTGTATACACCGTCACGGCTGGCGTCTGCGTAAAGCTTGGCGGAGATCTCCGCTTTATCCTTATCAAAGCCGTATTTCAGCAGAACCCGCACAAATTCGTTATACATTTCCTCATAAGGTACGCGCATGGTAGTTTCTCCTCGTATAATAAGTTTCAAAGTTAATAATTTCAGGTATCAGCAGGCTTT
>OHKS01000008.1_pt1 | contig 185190 bp, 159 predicted proteins | sample 1568881 | NCBI WGS metagenome assembly OHKS01 (sample SAMEA3879569, study PRJEB24766) | human gut metagenome | biome: human-associated habitat; feature: feces | place: USA | collected 1985/1987 | reverse complement strand
TTTTTTAATATTTCTATATTATTAAGCACTGCATTATACACCTTCCTTTCACCAATACGGAATAGTCTTCTTACTCCACTCTTATATCTATGTTCTCTATATCTATTTTTTTCTCCAGCTCTTTCTTGAGCTGATCTGCCTTTGTCTTGCTCAACCCAGAAAGAACTACGGTCTCACCACCTCCATTTTTCTTTTTTGCATGATCATATAAATCCTTTGCTTTTGAAACCGGCATCTCCATCACTTTCATCAATGCTTTGATCACTGCAACTTTATATGGTGTATTTATTGTAATAGAATACCTTTTTCTCTTTTTTTCTGTACTGCTCATCTTCTCCTTATTATTGCGCTCCATTTCCTTACGCTTTTCTTCACGTTCTTCGGCTTCGAGCTCTGCAATCTTTCTGTCAATATCTTTTATCATAGCATCCAGGCTTGATTCATCTGTGACATCAAATGGGTATGGAAATGGCAGGGTTTTTCTGACTTCTAAATCATCCTCCTTTAACATACCTGCCGCTTTCAGTCTCTCATTTTTTCTTGCTTTTACGTACTCCTTCACATCAAAAGTTTTCGTTTTTTTTCGTTTTCTATATGTAATGCCTCTATCTATTTCTTTCTTCTCATCCGTTAAATTAAACAAATCTGTATAGTCCGGAAATCTTGTTATATACTTTGTTCTTCCTGAAATAATGACCAAGGCCTGACCAACATCCATAGCGCCAAGCTGGACAGGAGAAATAAGAGGTTCTTTCTTAACAAGCCCATTATCTAATAGGGTTTCCTTCTCACCGCACATCCTTGAAAATTCGGAGAGGGTTTCGTAATTTGAAACTCTATATAACACCTTAACGGATGTATTAGATATGATCGTTGTAGCGTTACTTTTACCATAAATATCATCAAGCTGTGACAAACTCTGCAATACCAATTCTACCCTGACATTTCTCGACCGGCCAGCACTAAGCAAATGTGGAAGGTTAGAAATAGATTCTCCGATGTTCCCGAGCTCATCTAAGCAGAAGTTGATACGTATGGGGAGCTTTCCCGACCAAAGATTTTCTGCAATATAAATATAATGATTCATAAGCTGACTGATAAGCATTCCAGCAAGTTCCTCATATATAGGCGTTTCATCTGGAAGTATAATGTATATAATAACCGGCTTATCGCCCTTAAGGGTATTAATATGAATATCATCATTACTCAGGAAACTTCTCACTCCACCACTTCTCGTTGCAATAGAAAGCCTATTAAGAAAGCTTGATCGAATTCCTCCACGAGTTTCTGACGCCGTTGATACATAGCTCTGAAGCCCCATTGCCACATTCTCATTTCCATCGTCCAATGCAAAACTCACTAACTCTTTCACATATGTACTCGCACCATACTTTTCATCTCCAAGCTGAAAAAAATAAAAGAGGCTTGTCAAATTCACCTCTTCAGGTTTAGCATAACTAAAGAGTGAATATACTGCTCCTTCAAACATATTTCTTGCTTCTGTCGTCCAAAATGGGTTTTCATTTGGTGGAACAGGATATAATGCATGCGCTAAGTCATCAACCATCTGTTCAGCCCTAAAAATATTCTCATCTGTTCCCGTCTTCCAAAGTTCATAGGGAGCTGCCAAAGGATTCCAACAAGTTACATCATCCTCTCTATACAAATTTCTGAAGTCAAACTTGTAAATCTCATACTCCTTGGGTACCGACCTTATAGTACTACTGTATATCTCACCCTTCGGATCTGCGATAACAAAGCTTTCCTTATTAGTGCTATTTGTTAAGGAATTCAGAATCATAGGTATTATAAGTCTTCTGCTCTTACCTGTACCCGACTCCCCAAGTATCGCTATATGAGATTCATCGGAATAGGCAAATTTCTCATCATTTTCAAAGTACAATATAGGACCTGCCCCATTCTTACTCAATGTCTTTTTCTTCTCGCGATCAGTTGCCCAACGCTCGCTTCTTCCCATACTAATAAACCTCCTTATTATTTCCAAATTTCTGTGTAGCTTTTATTGTCAACAATGGCGGTTTTACGGAATAATCAGCACCAAAAGCCAGCTTCTCACTACAGGCTATTGCCTCTCTTACCGAATTGATATCTCTCGCCACGGTGTTTTCCAGAATTTTCACAGTGCTTTCTTTATCCTGAATGTCTATTCCTCTATCAATGATATTCTGAGCAATAATGCATGCATAATCATGTGAAGATTTCTTTTCGACAGAAATAACATCAACTTTTGCCAATGTCTTTCGCAAAATAGAAATCAGTCGCTCCCCTTTTTTCCCAAGAGTTGTATCACAGAATAAAATCAATGTTGCATGCTTAGCCACTCTTTTCAAATGAGTCAGGAAATACTCCACCTGATATTCATTCTGATAGTTCACGAGTCTCGACACATCAATAGAAACCACGCCCTTATATTCATTACCATAAATGGCATTGTCCTCAATATCAGAAAACATCCACTTAATATATGACAATGCTCCTTCTGGTTTATATTCAACGTACTCATCGAGCCCATTGAAATCTCTTAATTTATTACTAACTAACATGTCTGTAATCACCTCTGTTATGTAGGTCTGGCCATCTCCCCCATCAAGAAGAATAATAAAGTTAGGAATACTGGCGACCCTGTTTGTATAAACCAGCTTATCTCTTAAGATGTTTTTCATCTCGTCCATTACACCGTCTACTCCATAAAAATCTAAAGATCCGCTCATCAATCTACACCTCCAACAACTCTTCCGGATAACCTATGATATCCACAATCCCATAGCGCTGTGCCTCGTCTGCATCCATCCAGTGATCTCTTTCGATATCGTCTGAAACAGTGTTAATGTCCTTACCACACTCCTCTGAAATAATACGAGTTAAGTTATCTTTGACTTTCATAATATGATTAACCGCAATGATCATCTCGGTTGCCTGTCCCTGCGTACCTCCAAGAGGCTGATGTATCATTATTTCCGAATTAGGTGTCACATATCTCTTTCCTCTTGTACCTGCCGCAAGGAGAAATGCTGCCATAGATGCCGTTATTCCATTTGAAATTGTCGCAACATCACATCTACATGCATGCTTCATATAATCAAAGATCCTGAATCCTGCACTTACAGATCCTCCTGGAGAATCCATCATCACGTATATATCATCATCCGACTTTCCATTCAAATACATCATCTGAGATATAACCGAGGTTGCAAGATCACTATCTATTTCACTATCTATAGTAATCAACCTCTTTTTGAAGAACATCTCACTCCTTAAATCTGCCATATGATCTGTTCCGTTTGTGTTTGTTATGATATTCGGTATAAATATTGCCATTTTTTTCCTCCTTCGTTAATAAAACTTCTTGGTTTCCCACTATCCAGTGACCAACCGGAGTCTATGTCGCAGCCAGCCACCGGATTTCGACCGATCACCAATCGGTCTCTTCAGGTGGGATTGCTATCTATTATTTGCCTTCTCAGCCATAAATGCCTTATCCTCCGCAGATGCCTGATCTCCATGCCATCCCTGAGTGCCTGTATTTGGGTTATACCAATAATGCTCATATCCGCTCTCTGTATTTGGATACGAATTTACCTGACCATTACTTGCAACTTTTATGTTTCCATTCACAGGATCCTTTACCGCTGTATACTTCTCCATTTTTACATTCCTCCTAAATTGTTATAGCTTGTCTTCATCCTATTAGACTATTTTGTATCGTTTTGAAGCTGAAAATCAGCCTCTTTATCCCATGTATGATCAATACACTTTAGAAATTATTTCTTTATTTCTAATATCCACCACCATACTGCGTATATCCACGATTATCTTTGTCTGTATGTACATTGTAATATTTTCCATCTTTTGTATCATAAGATAAATGTCTGTTCTCATCTCTGGAGTATGCCGTAACATGTGTACTTCCATCAGTATTAATACGCTCCGAAATTCCTCCACCATTTCCTATAATTGAGTTAACTGCTGCTTCAATATTAACATTGCCTGGGTTATTATAATCTGCCATCCGTTATTCCTCCTTATGACGTGTATAGTTGTGTTCGTAGCCAACTGCTACGTTTCTCCTCCTTTCGTTGTGATATATCTTTTATACACCTTTTAAACGCCAAAGTCGTTAACCCTGAGTTGACTCTAAGTTTCCTTTTAATTTTCTACTCTATTACTTCTCTCATAAGACATAAAGTATTGCGCCGGTTTTTAATAATTTGTATAATATCTCGTTACACACTACTGAATAAAAAACAAACACGAAAAACACATCTGAACCTAATACATATATTTCCCCAATGGAATGTGCTATAATTTGTATATAATTTCAAATTCAAATAAAAATTTGGAGATTAGGAGGAATATGATTATGTATTTGTGTCTTGGAGTATTTATGACTTTACTCTCAAAAGAAGTGTTTGGTAAGCCGAACTATGCAACTCAAGGAAATATTTTCGAAACCATTCATAACAGATTTGGTAACTTTGAATACGCTCCACCCAGTGTGGCATCAATTAGCAAATATTTCAGTTGCACACGAGAAATAAACGATATCGTTATAAATGAAATCACAAGATTAAAAACAACCGATATCTCTCTACTGTTTGATAATTTGAAGGCAATAGCAATTGATCTACAAAATAACATTATTTCAGCTTTTAAACAAAAGGATTTAGTATCCGTCATCATTTATATCATTGAACATGATGACGAAATAAGTGCATCCACAGTTATAGGCAAATCTGGCTATTACACACGGAATGAATTATTACACGCCAAAGAAATAGATTTAACTGAATTTCTAGAAAACATTCTTTATTTTATTTTTGACGAACGTAAAAATAATGACTTACGTGGGAACCAAACAATCAAGTGGATTCGTGAGAAAAAAAATTTTACTGACATAGTCTCTCATTCAACTATAAATTTAATAACATATAATCCAGGCAACAAGCAGGCTACCACTTTATATTTAGATAACTCATCCAATAACGTCATGTCAAATATATTTCCACACAAACTAACAGACTATACCGTGGTAGGTGCATCTGAAAATACTGTACTTTATAGAGAAACAGAATATACCGAGATTACGGACTCCTTTCGTTCAGGTTGTAATAGCATATTACTGTCTGGTATGGGCGGACGAGGAAAAACAAGCATTGCACGTTTAGTATACACATCCACAAAAAGCAATTACGATTATTATGGTTGGATAAATTATTCAGATAATTTAGACAGATCTCTAGTCAATTCAATAAAATTTAACAATTGTAGCGAAGAAGGCACAACTAAGAACGAATTTGAAATAAAACTAAGTAAGATTGAGGAATTTTTATGTGACAAAAATATCTCAAAATTGATCATACTAGACAATGTTGATTACATTGATAAAAAACAAAATCCATCTACCGATCTTTCACTTTTAAAAATGTCCAACTGGCGTAATACAAAAATACTATTAACATCAAGACTACCGATCATTCCCGGATGTGAGAATACAATCCTCATATCCAATTTAGGCAATAGTGCTAATAATGAAAAATGTGTCGAACTTTTTTACCATTATAATGTAAATGCTAAATCTCATGGTAACGAAGCTGTTGTCAAACAATTATGTGAATTAGCAAGTTACAACACCATGGTAATTGAGCTTCTTGCCAAATCTAGTTTATATAACTATAGTGATTTAAATGATTTCTATAATAACCTTTGCAAAATCGGATTTCATTATACCGACGAAATACCTGTTACTACAGATCATGATTACACTGCAAATGATATAGAACCAAATGAAAATATGCAACAATTTGAAACAGCAGCTAGCCAGCTTATTAAACTTTTCAATCTAAAACGTAGGTCTGAGGTTGAACAGCAAATAATTTGGGAGTTTCACTGTCTCCCCGAAAACTCCCAAATCACGCCAAAAGAGCTTAGCAATATTTTAGGGTTCTCTATGGTTGACATTATCCAACTAGAAAAGGAAGGGTGGATAACTTTTAAAGACGGATATTTCTCCATTCATCCCCTCATACAAAAGGCGGTTGATACTTCTACATTTTTTAACAGCTCAAATGATAATTCGTGGGTTAAATATTGGGAAAAAGGGAAAAAAATTAGAAAAGCAAAGGGAAATCATCTTGACCTCTTTAGCAACCTATACCAAAGCAAATTAGAGCTATCATCTTTACAAAGCATAGAAAATGACGATATATTTTTTATGATTAATAAATTAACGTTGTCTGGATTAATTCTCGATAATATAACACTATTTAACCTTGGATATGGCATGCTCTATTCCGGCCATAAAACATTTGCCGATTCATACCTTTCTAAGTTATACGAACGAATAGTAAAGAGTAAAATTGATGTAAACTATTCCACTGATTGTGAATTTTTTAGTAAGGTTTTGACTCTCCGCTATATAATAGAAACTAACTATTTCGTAATGATTGACAGCAGATTCTTTCATAAGCAAAATGATACACGCCTACTATCTCTAGATAATATAATTACAAATGCTATTGTTTTGCTTTTTTCACAACAAAATACAATAACAAAACTCGAAGATTCAATAAATATTATGATTCTCCATTTTGTTATAAGTGACTATATCCTGTCATTTTGTTATAATGATAATCGCAATGATAAGCCAATAAAAAACGCTTTCGAATATATATTTAAAGTAAACCCAACCAAAGAAAAAATATATTACAATGGTAAATTAGCTTTTTCGTTGCCTGACACCATAACTATAAAAAGTAAAGTAGCCATATGTTTGAGTTTCTTAAAATATATAGAAAGAACAATACAACTAAACATCGACAAATATAATTACAATACTAAGTATCTTGAATTTTACGCTCTTACTATGTACAATTTAGGGAGATTTTATTCAGGACTCAACTTAAGCAAACTCATAAAGTCCGACATTTATTATACTGATCCGATTCTTGAATTTGGATATGATAATTTTCACATATCATTATCTTGGAATGATATATTTTATGCTTATAAACATAGTGATATGTATTATGAAACGGCGATATATTACCAATTAAAAGCTATCTCTCTAGATTTTCCACACGTTAATGATAATAGCTTTCAAATGCTAATTAAAATGTGTGATTATTTTAGCACATTATTAAATAACATTCCTTCTTTATGTAAAAAAGCATATATATTTAAACCTAATAATATACTATTAAGCTTATGTCGTTCTACAAAAAATGCAATTTTGTGGATCGCCGATTTTACAAATAAATATGGTTTTTACCTTTCTGAAGAAAACATTTTACATGAGTATAGTATATTTTATCTCAACTTATCACTGAGGTGTTACAGGTTCATTTTGGAAAACAATTATGTATCACAAGATAAAATAAGAAAGGAAATAGAAGATATAGAGAATGAAATTAGAAATATCAAAGAACGACAATAAATAGAAAAAGTTTTCGCCCTTGAAGAATCTTCAAGGGCGAACTCTCTAATTTTTTTTAGTAAAGATGAAAGTTTTTTCGTAATGAATTGCACTCTCACCATCGTAGATAGGAAACGAATCTCATGCCTTAATTATTTATCTATTTTTCTACCCAAGATGTCATAGTACGATAACATTTCCCATACAAAGTCCATGTTTTTCTTTTGACATTCGGACTTAATATTTGTTAATGTTTCAAACGCTCGCGAAAAAATTTCATATCCATCGACATCCGTCTCATCATTTAAATTATCAACTATATATTCCATTTTTTCATCCTGATACAAAGGGCTAACTTCTAGAAGTTCCTTTAAATTCCTGGGCAACTCAATAATCTTATTATCGGTTCCCCACTTCACTCCACTTTTCCCAACAATAATATCATATTTAGCTAGATCAACATCTGCTTTTATAGTAAACTTATCAAAATCAAACTCTTCAGTCTCCAATAATTCTAGAGGAATCTGCCTTACAACGCTCTGATTTTCTAAAATAATATCTAATGTTTCAAAATTAATCCCTTTTATCATTTCATTTTCAACTACCGATTTGTGCTTAGTACAATACTTTTGTAACCTCTGTATTATCAGCTCACTCTCCATATCTTCAGTCCTCCTCATCCATTCACTCAGCGCTTATATATATCAAATGGATATCTGTGAATAATTCGTGCATCTATTTTTGATTTTCCCTTGGACAATATTACTCACCTTTCCACACTTTAAGCCTTGGGGGCAGCTCACCTAACCGATCTTGATCAATGTTACTGATCTTTTCAAACAACTCACGTTCCTTGTCCATTCTAGGCGAAGGGAGCGAAAAAGGAAAACAATCCAAGATATAATCGGTTGTCACATTATATGTCCTAGATATTGCTACTAAATCCGGAACCATTAATTCTTTTTCTCCTGCCAGGAAACTCTCCATCCTCTCTACCGGTATTCCACATCGTTCTGAGAACTCAGCGACATCCAAACCACGCATTTTCATCAACGTGTTTAAACTCTTTGTTACTTGTCCATGATACTCTTTATCCAACATAGTTGTTCTACTCATGCTATACCAAAATTCTAATAATCTACCATTTATGCGTACCACCATCCAACTTTCGTATGAAAGCAATCTTATGCTCATCCACAGCGGCGGTACATTCAAAAAACATATTACATATAACCTGCGCCGGCCCTGTTGGTAAACTTTTTCATTGACATTTACACGTGCTCGTATTATCTATGAGATATTGCTGTCTGATGTCTCCATCACAATCCACATATGACATCTTTATTACATCATATAGCTCTTCAAACATAATTAATCTCCATGATTCATCATACATAGGTATGTAATCAGACGTCAAATCATGTGCCATCATTGTAAGTAATTTTATTTTCATAATCACCATTTACAACACATTTGTGTTTTCTTCCGGTAATAAGCTCGTCTATGCTTATATCAAATACTTTAGACAATAATTTAAGTTTAGCTATAGATGGCTCACTTTCTCCACTTTCCCACTTTGTAACTGCCTGCCGAGAGACACTGCACTTCTCTGCCAATTGCTCTTGTGTCAGCTTCAATTTTTTCTTTCGATTACTATATTGTGGTTTAATGCCATATAACATATCCTCCATTCATCAGTGATTTTGTTATTTATAGAATATCAAAAATGGCATTACCTATGCTACCAACTATACCGATCTTTTTCTACATATTTAGCAACTATCAGTTGCATTTAAAATCACTTCATTTCAATCGACTACCTCGGAGAAACTCTACCACCTTGATACGGATGTGTTGCCGCCCATCTGACACTCTTGGGAATAACTTTTGGTTTTGTCCCTTTATTTTTCTTTTTCTTTATTTTTTTGTGTGTCTTCATAGATATATGTTTTGGAATTATCTTTTTCTTATTCTTTTTGTAATAGTCCCACAGCATCTCCGTATACTGATTTTTCAGCATACACCTTTGCCATTTTATCTTACCCGGAATATATACCCAGACAGCTAAATCTTCATTTCTTGGTGTATTAAATCTGCAACATGCCAAATTGATACCATCGTCCAATTCTAGTACAACTGTTCCAATAGGGAACTCTCGCCCGTGAACAAGGTAACTTCCTCCCAATGTATGATATATCTTCATATCCTGTCACCCTTTTTAGTAAACTTCTCGCTCCAATACAGCTTGGCTATCATCTCTTCATCGTTACTTTTACCAGCACCATCGTGACATATGTTTAATATATCTTCTTTTTTATTAAACGTATATTCTCGTATCACTAAATCAATTCTACCAACCTCTTCTTCAGACACATCTCCAACGAGTAATTGACTATCTGACCAGCCTTAGGTCCAGCATTAAACTGAATGCTGATATACTTTCCATCACACTTGGTTACAACTCCAATACCTCCAACTTTATGCTTAACATTCTTGCCGATGTATCCTTTATATACATCAATACCCGAAACAACAGCTTCCTCTTCTGGATCATGCCACATTTCTCATTGCATACCAGGACTTATCTGCAATACGCAATAGAGCCGCCAAATCAAAATCTCCCAGCCTTGTAAATCCCCTGTTCATCGCAGTTTCTCTTTGGTTGTAGCTAAGCTTTTCCATTACGCACTCTTCCCACCATTCATCAGAAGTATTTGGAAGCAACCTTCCCAGCCATCCTTCTAAAAGTTTTGCTGATGTGTGAAGATATGTGTACATCCTGCTTACAATCTGGTCATTTTCCATATTGAAGCCTCCCCTTAAGACTAGGTTATATAGAATTTTAGGTTCTTTATTATTTCGCTTATATTAAAATTTCAAATCAAATTCAGGCAATTCTTCTTCTTCCACAATGCCAACATCAACACTAAATTCATGCAAGAACTGATATAACGTATCCACCACCGATTCTACATTATTTTTATCTCTAAACATCTCATATAAATATTCAACGCCTCCACAGGCATAAGAATTAAATATCTGCATATTTTCCTTATATACTTCCGGATTTTCAACAGGATCGTCTCTAAAAGCTCTATTCTTGTAATCATCAAGAGTAAATCCTTCCTCTTCCTTTAAAAGCATTATTGTTCTATATATATGTCTTAGATCAATCTTCCTTTTACTCAATTCATTTGGAAAAACTGAGGCAGATTGTACCTTATCTCCTTCATCCTTAGATTCTGTTCTATTGTTTAAATAACCGACGATTGCCCCGATTACATATACTTCTCTGAATGTCTGAAATACACCTACTTCATCTTTTAGGAAACGAGCATATGTAGCATATTTTCCATTAAATTCAACTTCATTTCCAAATAAACCATTATTACCTTTTTCAGAAATACCAGCCATACTACACCTCCACTATTTTCACTTCTGTTTCACTTATTTTTTGTAGCTCATATATTCTTGCAACATGTCCATCAAGCCCTTCCTTTGCATAATTCCAGTCTTTCTCCATAACCGCAAAAATAAGCTGACTAGTAGCAGATGCAAGCTGACGTGCAATATTTTTAGTATGTGTTGAATCCGCATGGGAAAAAGCCGCATCCAAAACAAGAGGATACTGTTCTCCTAACATTTCTCCATTATCACCATCTTCTCTCTCTTTCATTACTTCGTATGCAGTTTTAACCAATGCTCCAACGTACGAAAAATATTTAATTACTCTTAATCCGCCAGTGATATCAACATCCTTGCCATTGAATGTAAGGTTTATATTATATTTTTCATCAATCGAAATATCTCTATGTCCAGTGTACATGTTATCAAATAGTTCTTTTATATGTTTATTCAATTTATCTCTAACTTGCTGTTCTTTCTGTTCGTAATTGTCCTGAACCCAATTATAAATTGCTTCTGCATATTTATAATAAACTTGATATTCCCTCACTTCCTTATTTTTATTCTTGTACATATTGAAATTATTTGTTGCCGTTTCAATTGCCGATCCCAAACTTCCCTTTTCAGAATTCTTTCTTTGTAATTCTTCTCTAAGAGACCTCAATCTTCCTTTATATATAGTTAGATTTTTCTCCGCCTCATTTGTATCAAACTCGCCAATTTCTCTTATCTTGATTAATATTTCTTTGTCTTCTCTTTCAAGTTCATCTATTCTAGTTCTGCAATTTAAAATCTCCGAGTACAAATCTTCCATCTTAGAAACATACTGTTTATTTTTTTCGGAATATTCAGCAATTTTATCCTGCATATCGCTCACTAATACGCCTATAGACCTAGGGGGAACATATTCAATGTATTTTTCTACACTCTTATATGCCGCAGAACCTTCTTTTAAATCTGTTCCGCAAAGGCATTCTCCTCTATGCAATAACTCCCGGATTGCCTTTGCTTCAATACCTTTTATCCCCTTATCATTAACATCTAACTCCACTAGCTTATCTGCTGTTTTACCCAAAAGAGGTGTCAAAAACAATGCCAATGATTCTTCACTAAAACATCTTAAAAATGATTTGTTCTTTTTCCGTTCATTTTCCTCTGCAGATTTTATCTCTCTTGCAATCTGGTCACGTCGTCTCTGTAACTCTTTTGACGGCGCGGCTTCTCTAAGCACTTGATTAATCTCCTCAATTTTATCTTCATATTCTACAATTTCATTATTAATTTCTGTAATACGCTTTAGTACATTGCCAAGTTTTTTCTCTGCTGCAACTTTTTCAGCAAAAGCTTTTTTTGCAGCATCCCCACTTGCATCCTTCTGTTTTTCCCAATAATATCCCATAACGCTTGCGGCAGTTGGTGAATCCTGAGTTTGAGGGCCATGAAGGTGTTTTCTCATATTATCAAAAGCCTCCAGTCCAATTAATATTTTTACCGCACCGCTAAGATCCTTTTTTGATATTTCATTATCTTTTTCACCCTCAAAAAAGAAAAATGAAGATAAATCATATGGTAAAATAGATTTAATAGCAACATTTATATCACTTTGCATTTTACCAACTGTTTTCTGTTCATTATTTTCTATATATGTCAAATTTGCGATACTATCTTCTGCTTTCAACACGCCATTATTTTGCATGAAAAATCGCTGAGTACGTTTCATCGTATATATTTTACCATCATCTTCAAATTCAATCTGAACATATGCCTTTCCTTGTTCCCCCGGTCGCATATCATTTTCAACATTCTCATTTAATATTTTAGGCTTATTAAATTTACTCACTCCGTAAAAACACCAAATGAACGATAATACGAAAGTGGATTTTCCGTGTGTGTTATCCCCCAAGATAACTGTTACATTTTCCTTTTCATTTGAAGCAGAAAACTCTATTCTCTGTTTTCCAAGAAAAGGGCGGAAATTAAAATATTCAATCGATTTTAATAACATTTTTTTACCTCCCCCTCTATAATAGACTTTATAAGATCTTTCATTTCACGCTCACCATATTTAGCTGTTTTCGTGTTTGATCGCTCTGCAGTATATATCCGGATTATCATACGTTTCAAGCGCTCCTCGTCCACTTCTATTTTTTCATATTCGATCAGTTCTTTATCCTCTGTAATAAAATCATTCATTCGCTCTCCTCCTTAAATGCACGCTTATTAATGCGATATGTTTCTTGTATTTTTGCTATTAGAAAATCTGATTTTGTTGGATTACTTGATGTATTAGCAAAATCCATCATTCTCTCAAATTCACGATACACAAGATTTAAATCTCTCTTTCTCTCTTCTTCATCAAGATATTTTACATCCTCTAGTTTTCTTGGAAGAGTGACAAAATCATAAATTTCTGCATATTCCTTCCCTTCAGCCTTCCTTAATACCCTTCCTCTTCTTTGTATATATTCTTTTGGATTACTGCTACTAGCCAAAATAAATGCTCTATTTATCGCCGGAATATTTACACCTTCATCCAAACATTTTATTGCAGTTATAACCTGCAACGATTCATCAACAAACATTTTTTTTATTTCTATCCTTCTTTCAGGATCTTCAGACGAAGTGAATTTACACACTTTCATTCCCAATTGAGTATACAGTCTTCTGTTTACTTCATCAATTTGCCTAACCTGATCATCATCATCCATATCTGTTCTATCGTAGCTTGTTGCGCCACAATAAACTAGCATGTGATAGTCTTCCTTATAAGGTTCAATAACTTCTATCAGTTTATCAATCTTTGATTTACAACCAGCGATTATTCTAGCTCTCCTTATCAGCAATTTTTCAACATAGTCACTCGTTTCGCCTGTTTCTGCAATTCCACCACATCTAATTATTTTTCGCGTCAATTCATTGTAATCTTCTAACTCTTCAGAATCCAAATACACCAGGAACGGATAATAATAATACGGTGTTAAAAAGCCACCATCAATTGCATCTTTCAAAGAAAAGTTAATACAGTCATTTCCAAAATACTGCCTTAAAGCGAGAGTTCCATTCTCATCTCTGTGTCTCTCCAAGGTTGCCGATAATGCAAGGCGATATCTTGCCGTTTTAGGTAGACATTTTCTTGTGTTTTCTGCCCCTAAATTATGAGCCTCATCTGCCACAAAGCAATAATTTTTTCTAAACCCCTTTATTAAATTTTGGAAATCATCAGAAATAAATGTTGAATTCGTCGTAATAATACAAAAATTTTTTCTAATTCCTCTATTATAAGCTAAAATTGCGTTTTTAAACTCAGACCTCCATCTATTTCCTTGATAACCATATGCTATTATTGGTTTTACATTAAAGAACTCAATGTCCTCTACCCATTGTTCAACAAGATGAATATACGGAGCAACTATTACAACAGCAATCTGCTCTTTCATTAGCTGCGATAACTTGGTCAAGCTTCCTAACGCCGTAAATGTTTTTCCAGTTCCCGTTGCCATATCATAAATTCCACAACATCCATTCTTTATCCATGCATCCATTGCATCTTTCTGATAATCATAATATTCAACACCTGAAGGTGTCTTAAAAAAAGTAAGTTCATCTTCATATATATTTTCCTGATCCTCTGGTTCTTTATATTCAGAATATACTACAGTATCTTTCTTATACCTACTTATAAATTCATCTGTTACCTGTTCAAACTGATAAACCTTTATTCCTGGCTCTGTATCTGCCCACATAGAATCAAATGCCAAATCTTTTTTTATTACACGATCTAAATCCCCAGTCCAACTTTTAAATACATCTATGGTTTCATAGTTAGCAACAAATGCATTGATTGATTCATTCATTGAACCAGAAAAAGCAATTCTATTTCCTTCCGAATCAGAAATAATCCCCATCTTCTCATGATACATTCCTAGCATAGCATTACTCAATGTAACTGCAATCTTTATATCGAGAATTCCATCAGCAATAAGATTAGCCAAATAATTTAATTGCTTTTCTTGATATTGATTTTGTGGTTCAGTCATCTCTCTGTAAAGAGCACATTCAATTACTTTTTCTCTTGCCCTATATCCTTCCCTTATTGACTCAATATCCTCTGATGATAACTTGGGTGATGCAATTAATTGAATACACGGTTTTCCATGAGAACTGCTATTTTTCACTAGCTCACTTATTCCTTTAGATATCTCAACAAGAGAAGAGGATGAAAAGAAGCCAACAGCTCTTTTATAATGACAAGCTTCTTGCAGAATGGGTATGTAAAATTCTTTAGCTACATTATCTATAAGCGATCTATATTCAATTTTTACTTCAACATCTTGCAAACTCATTTATACCATCTCCTCAAGCGCCTCACACAACGCATCAATATCATCAAATGAATTGTATTTTCCTAAGCCAATTCTCACAGTTCCGCTATATTCTAAATCCCCAATAATATCATGAATATATGGTGCACAATGGAAACCTGTTCTGACTGCAATTCCAAATTCATCATCCAATATTTTTCCAATCTCATCAGCTGATAACCCACTATTTTTTAAATTAAACGAAACAATTCCTATATGACTACTCGTATTAGGCAAGTATAACCTCACACCTGAAGTATCCTTTAACTTTTTTACCAAGTATTCTGTAAGTTCTTTTTCTTTTTTATTATTTTCATTAACATCCAGTCCATCTAGAGCTGCATTAAGTCCAGCGATAGCAACTATATTACTGCTTGCAGATTCATAACGATTTGGACTTTTCTTTGGCATAAGCAAATTTAACGAATCACTCCCTGTACCACCAACTATAATTTGCTTCAATTCAATGTAACTGTTATCAATGAACCCCCCTATTCCAAATGGTCCATATAATGTCTTATGTCCTGCAAATGCAATAAAATCAATATTATCACAATCCTGTTCCACTAATCCAAGCGATTGCGCTGAATCTAATACTGTTATAGCTTGAATTGTTTTTGCAGCACGAAATATATCTTTAGTTGGTAAAATATAACCAGTCACATTGCTTATGCCCGTACAGCAAACACATTTAGGTTTATCTTGAATAAACATATCTTCCAACAACGGAACATTTATTTCATAATTATCATGTAACGGCATTAACTTTACTTCAATCTGATAATCGTTCCTTATTTTTTCAAGAGTCCTAGCTACAGCATTATGTTCATATGGCGATATGTACGCCACATCTCCCTTTTGCCAATCAATTCCCTGAAGAATCATGTTTAAGGCAATAGTAATTGATGGAGTGAACACAACATTTGCAGATGAAGGTGCATTAACTAAATCTAGCAATTGTCTTTTTGTTGTATCTATAATTTTGTTTGCCTCACTAGCGAGCTTATATGCTCCTCTTCCGGCATTAACAGCACATGTCCTATTTACATTATCCATAGCATCATAAACTTGCTTTGGCTTCGGAAATGTTGTCGCTGCGTTATCTAAATAAATACTATCTTCCACTACCATCACCTCTTCTCATTTTTCATCCTTCAATATACGTTCTACCTCGTCAAGTAAAACAGCAATCAGATCATTTTTTCCTAATCCTTCAAAATCTTCTATTGTTCCTGCTAAAACCTCTCTAAACATTTCAGTTTCGTCACTTTCAATAATTTCATAATAAAACTGTTGCCCACTTCTACTTGTGTATACCGCTTTACTATCAGATTTATCTATTGTTTCATCCTTTATTTTCTCAATTTTGTCTTTTAATCCTTCTAGTTTCATAACATATTGAGAAAGAGACGAATCATTCCAATAATCAATATGTACACCAGAGACTGATTTTACAATATCATCTATCACACCCAAATCACTTGTTATCGCCGTGTCTTTTATATTTATTAACTTTGATATAGCTTTCATAAATGTAGCAATAGAATGATCATCTATTGTTCCCTTTGCCATGTCGCTTTGATTTTCATACCATTCCGAAAAAATATGAATTAGACTATCCTGCGATTGTTTAAATACCTTCTTTGTTTCTTCAACGGTGCATTCCACAATCCACTTATAGTAACCTTGTAATTTATCTTTATAATTTTCTAATCGCTCTAGGCACTGCGTTAAATTTTCTTCAGTTCTAAGCGCCTTTGGTATTTGTTCAAATAATGCTTCATACGGGTTCACCTCATATCTTTGAAGAATATTTCCCATTTTCACTAATGATCTTTTATAATATGAATCTTCAAAATAATCAGGATTACTTTTTACATTTGTTGTTATTTGCGGCAATGCCCTATACCATTTCTGCATTGAATTAAATATCTGAGCAATACGAGATTCATTACTGTTAATATCAATAGCCACATTAAACATGTCAATCAAACTATCAAGATATGCTTCTCTTTCTGCATCACTTTCAGATACATACAATTCGTACTGTTCCGGAGAATCACACATATTTATTACAGTGTCCGTTGTTAACGGTATCTCCTTATCTCCATAGTAGACTACAACATCTGAAGTTTTTTTACCAAGAACATATGCAAAATAGATCGGCAACAACCCCAAGCGTAAACCGTATGGTTCCTTTGTAAGTACGCTAATAACCTCTGATACTTTATTCCTACGCCCCGTACATTCAGAAATATATGTATCAAATATGTCAATAACATTACTTATCCTTTCCTCTGGAGTTTCCTTGTACAAACCGTTTCTTACAAATAAAGCTCTGAAAATTGTCGAATCTTGACTTGTTCCAGTCATGTAATCATTAACAGATTCATTTTTCAATAATCGCTCCATTATGTTTTTTCTGGCTGTTTTAGTTGCCCCTGTAGTAATATTTTGTTTATTAACAAATTCATTATTAATTACTGGAGTAGCATTGAATATCTTATAACACAGTTCATCTATGCATTCAGTTATATTTCCCGAAGAACTTACTACAACTTCTCCATCATAATAATATGCAACATCATACTCTCCAAATCTGCCATAGCTTGATACCAAATAATCGCTTATCTTATTTTCAAGACTCTCACGGAGTCCATTTATCTCTGGTATAAGCCGACTATTCTTTTCAATAAATCGATAGTCCTCTACTATGTCTATCAGCACTTGGAGTTTCAGTACATCATCTTCTATCTCAAATATTTTGTGAGCATACATTACAACTATCTTGTAGCTTCTAAACTCAAGTAATTTTTTTTGAATTTCCTTACTATAATTTTTTTCATCATTTTGAAATAAGCATATTATTCGTCCATCACAAAATGTTGTATTTTCAAAAAATACGTCTGGGTTTTTTAGTGCCAAAAAAGATCTTACATCACAAAAAGAATATCTGTAAAACCTTGTCATTCCAAATTCATAGTTATATTTCTTAGGAAATACATATTTATTAGGATATATATCCTGTAATACATCTTTTATTCCATTCTCATTAGTAACAAGACGCCACCTCTCCTGTATTACACTTTCTAATTCTTTGCCCTCTATTGTCTTAAACTTATAAAAATTATTTCCATCTATTTCTACAACTCCAATTGATTCTAATCTATCAATAGCATCTGAGAATTTTTCCTTTGCATCTTTGGAATAGTTCAAATTTACTGCAAGTCGTAGCATATCCTCATTCCAAGGAAGTTCTTGACTATTATCTGCTATCATCATTACAGCTAAAGTCTTAATAATTCTATTTAAAATTACATTATCTGAATAAATTTTTGTAATCTCCAGTGCTGCAACTGCTTTCTGGTAAATAGATTTTATATCATCCGCCTCATCCTTGAATAAATTAATAAAGTAATCGAAAATAGTATCTGGCATTATTGACCATATTGAACTCGCTAAACCGTTTTTTGAACAACTTGACCTAACATACTCAGGCATGCTCCCTGGCTCGTCTTTTGAAATAAATGTAAACAATGTTCTCTCGTTCTGGGCAACTTTCTCACTAATGCTTAACAATAAGTACGCTGCAGTTGGCGTAAGCGGATAACATCCTTTTACTACGATTTTTTCAAAATCTTCTCTTGTAAACTCTGCCTCATAACCAGGAACAGCATAGTTATCACTTATTGTGTTTTCAGAGAAATACATCTTGCTTACATTGGAAGGCAATTTCTCTACTTCAAATCCGTCTTTTATTATGGCATTTTCAATTAACTCATAATTATTTTTAGCAGATGTCTTAAACATAACTTCCGCGTCAATTCTTCCCTCAATTCCGATAAATGAATTGATCGTTTCCTGACTTAATCTAGTGCCATATTCTTTAATTGGCTTATGAGCAACTAAAGTAATATATATCTGTGGATCTTTCGAGTCACTAGCCATCTCACATACATCCTGAACTAATTTCATATTAAGTCCAGAAGAAATTTTATCCTGACCTTCTATAAATTTGCTAAACTCATCAAATACAATGTATATTCCGCGATATCCGTATTCTTCTCTAAGCTTGTCCGCCACACTCATATATACCCTTGTTACATCAGCTTCTGCTAGCGGATTGAAAACACTCCCTGATGTAAGTTGAGGATACATCTCCTTAAAAATGAGTAAATAATCACGATTATACTGCATTAATTCCGCTTTCATGGCATTAAGGCTAATTTTTTTTGTTTTTAACAATTTGTGATACTCATCATATGTATCAGGGAATTTTGCTTTCCAATTATTTATCGCTTCTACGGCATACTGATAATCTGTTTTCGGCGTTAATTCACTTAACCCTTCTCGTTTTAATGCCTTATTCAATCCAAGCAAAAATGCCTGATTCACATCATCTTGGCAATTGATAATAACTGGCATAAAACGACCAATATTATCATTTGTAATTTTCACAATGTATTCTGCAGCGTCCTCATCTATTCTGCGGATTTTCACCAAAAGCTCATCCAAAATTTCTTTTTCTTCTTCAACTGATACGTTTAAAGAGAGTATTGCCAAAAGGACTAATAATAAATGAGATTTGCCCTTTCCATATGGTCCTATAAGCATAGATGAATGCATTTGATTATTAACTACTGCCTTTAAATATCTCTTCAAAATATCTACTGAGGATTTAGTTGGAATGTAACTTTGTAATTTTTCTTTATGATTTAGATTCAAATCCAAATTAATAGCATTCCTAAATCCCGGATTAAAACCTACAAATTCGCTCAATCCTAAATACTTCTTCATCTCATAATCCTACCTTTGCGCATAATATTCTTTAATTACATCTAATGGCTTTGGTATCCCTATATCATAAATAACATCCAACCCAGCTGTCCTATCAACTGTTATAAATCCTAAATTCTGCAATCTATTAAGAAACTGATTAACCGCAATCTTTGAAAGATTATATATATTCCCCAGACTATACATTCCTGTTGCTACTCTATCAATACTAATGCTCCGTTTTTCTCCAATTACTCTTTTGCCATTATATTCATATTCAAACAAGTTGCTAAGTTCAAATAAAACAACCTCATCCGGTAAAGTCCGTAAATCCGGTTGAACTTTTGAATAAACCTCTCCATTAAAACTAATTAGTCCTAACTCAGTCAATGGGCTAACTATCTTATCTTCTGGATCATCATTTACTTTCGTTCTACAGTATGTATTTAGTAATACTGCAACATCGCTCTCAATTGACTTCTCTGGTATTTCAAATTCTTTCCACTTTCGAACAAAAATGGTTGTTAATTGTTCTTTTCCAACAGTTTGGATTTTATCATCATTAAAAAAATCGTGAAATAATGATGCTCTGTCATAATTTTTCACAAGATTCGAATGCATAATCCAAATTGTAAATAAATCTTCCAAATATCTATCGTATTTATACACCAATTCACCAAATTCTGATAAAAAACAACCTTTTGATAGTTTTGCTTCATCTACAAAACCAAACGATTGCACCCAATATCTTAATGCTGTAACCATATTGCTTCCAATCCCAAATATATCAGTAGCATCGGATGCAGTGAATACTCTTTCATTTCCTGATTTTGCCATTTCTGACAATGCTTTATTTATCCATCCATCTCGTAACACAAAGGTTCCATGGCCTTTTACACGAGGTTTTTTCACCATTTCTTTACTCATATTAGTTGCCTCTCTTTATTGTTAGTACCTTTCTCATATAACAACCACCGTTAAAATGATTTATACATTCTCCACAATGAACACATTTAGTTTCATCAATATGATATGATACTTCTCCATTTGAATCTTCGGTTATCCTAATCGCATTCATTCGACAAACGCTCTCACATGCTCTACACGCACAGCACATTTGGAATTTAGTTATCTGACAATTAATTTTTCCCTCAGTAATATTTTTCTTGTCTTTAATTGTTACCTTAAAATTTGTTGTTCCTATCCGTCCCTTTAATATCAAAACAGGATTACCAATTCTATCTACGACATATACTTCTCCAGCAAGTCTATTCCCCAGTGTAAAATTCAAATTTCCAAACGGTTTAAAGAGCTCATACAACTGTTCATTTATCGGCTGCTGTAATTCATAATTATACGTATCATTTTCTACTGCACATGGCTCATATGATAAAATTGATGTTTTAGATGCCTCTAATCCATTTCCGCCTTGTCTTGCTTTCCAATTTCCACTATCTACATACTCTTCTGGATCTGGTTTCCCCACCTGTCTTGCATAATCAATTAGGACTTCCCTCCAATGAACATATTTGTCATACATATATATCTTTGACAAGAACTCTGACCATGAACCATTGTTTGGACAACACCAACATCCTACACGTGAATATCCTAATCTATACGCCTGATTGAAATCTATTTTTTTGGTCAAAATATATAACCAAACATCAAAGTCTGTCCACTCAAAAATAGGTAATACGGTCTTTTGTTTTGCTATTTTTGAGCTATCACTATCACGATCATATTTGCTTCTACTTACAGACTCATATTTTCTTATTCCCTGAAATGATAGTACACTTGTCTGATTCTTAAACGTTTTATTCATCGAATCGGTAATAGCTCCTGTCTTGAAAACAGTACAACACCATCTCATAACTCTAGATGGTGGACCATATACCGAACATAATGCTTCAAAGTTCTTTGTTCTATTCTTTGCCGTTCTAAAATAAGCTGGTCTGATAGTTTTTTTTAATCTTTCCTTATATTTTTCTGTAGTGAGAAATTCCAATGTAGTATCACCGAAAATATGTAACACTTCATTGCTCCCAATTGCATCTACAACTAGTGAAGATACTACCGTAGAATCTTTACCTCCACTAAATGATACAAATCTGCTCTTCTTATCATACTTATCAGCCCACATCTGTATATGTTCAATGGCTTCTTTCTCAATCTGACTAAACCTAACTTTATTTGCATAAACAAAATCTGATATGACCTGATTAAAAGTAGAATAATCTACTTTTGAATTAAATGCTTCCTCATCATTTTCATCATTCAAATAAATATACTGTTCAATCAAATTCTTTATTTCCTTTATTTCTTCTAACGAAAGGGAATTAAGTTCATCGATTGAGAGTCTTACCTTTTCACCATCAACAATATATGAATGTCCATTATACCAAACAGATTTATCAATTAGCGCTATAGGATTTGTTTTATCAAGAGTTATTCCAACCAACAGTTGTTCTTCTGGAAAAACAGGTCTAATATCAGTGCCTATATATTCGAATGTGTCTGAATCAAACCTTATGCCATTCAATTCATAATCTCTTTCACAGCAAGCACATCTTTTATCAAATATAGGAATCCTGTGCTTCTTACACCAATAAATCGTGGATGAATCTTTTGGTACTGCCAGACATTCTTCCATCTTTCCAGTCTCTTCATTGAATTCCTTTCTCATACATCTTCCTTCTGGAGTAGGAATACCATGGAATGGGCATACTTTCTCTATCATAACAATCTCCTAGTCTATTCATTCTTCGAATTATCATCTACAACTTCCATAATGTCATCAAAGCTACAATTCAAAGCCTTGCAAATCTTAACCAATACATCAGTTGTAACGTTATCTCCACGGTTCAACTTATTAATTGTGTATGTACTTATCCCTGCTGTTTCGACCAAATTCTTCTTTTTCATATCTTTATCAATCAACAACTTCCACAGTCTTTTGTAGCTTACTGACATATTTTCACCTCTCGAATCACATAACCACCACAATGATACGCCACCATGATATATCAATAAAATTCTACAAAATTATAACATTTTTGTTGTACTCTTTCAACAAAAATAGAGCGAACGCACTATTAAGCGCTATTAAGTAACACCATTCTCAAATCGTTCTCAAATCGTTTTCAGATTGCTTTCAGAATCAGCGGTTTCAAGAATTATTCAACCACAATGCTTTTACACACATTTCTTACCAGTCATCCCCCATCTCGTCCATGGCATCATCTACACCATCAGCATAATCTGGATCACTGTTGTATCTATCCCAATCATAATCATCATCGTCATAGATTGCATCGTAGCCATCATCATAAGACTTATATGGACTGCTAGTACTTGATGAGCTGTGTTTATAAGATGACTCCGTTGTCGCACTCACTGTACTTCCAGATAATGTATTATTATATTTACTTTTTGTGGTCTCAGTAGTAGCTGAGTGACTATATGAGTTATCTGAATTGTTTGAATAATCATTGTTGCTCTTGTATGGCTTGTGCAGATAACAATAACTGCTGCCTGATGCTTGTTTATTATCACATCCAGACTTTATGCACTTAGGTTCATTTGCTGAACCTACTGCACCAATTATGTACAAAACAATGACAACTAACGCAATTATACAAAAACCTGCTGCGAATGAATCTTTCTTCATAAATACCACCTGTCCTTTAATAAATTATCTACAATATACTCTGTCAAACTCAGGATTGTTTCCTAGTGTTCTTATCATATAATCATCAATGGATACGCAAAATTGCTCGCATTCTTTTTCAATATTATACGATAATATGATTCTTGATACATTTTCTTCTGAATCTGGTCTGTGCAGTTCTGCATATAAAATCATAATTTGACATCTCCTATTTTGAACTAAAGGCAATTATTGCAATCGCCCCTATTATTATAACAACTATCAACAATGCAGGCTGCGTAAATAGCCACAGCATAACAAACAGAATTATCAAAAATCCTATTCCTTTTCCAATTGCCTCAAGTCCTGAAAAATCTCCTTTGCAAGCTGCGGATATAGAAAACACTATAAACATCAGTAAAAATGCTAGTATATGCATAATCATCGCCTCCACTCATATGATTTACGACACCTATATGTTCTGTCCTTGTATTTTCTTTCTTCTATATGCTAAATTTTAGCATTATGTATGTCCAATAATCTGTACATGTAGCTTATTTTACACGTCTTTCCCCATCCACCGGTCGCATCACCGGCGACAAAAAAGGACGCAGGCAATAATCACTTACCCACGTCCCATAATATATCTATCAGCAGCGTAAGAGTTTCACTATCTTCCCTTGCGCTTATCCATCTGCCCCCGATTTATCATCGTATCCATTACATTCTTTTTCCCATTCTGCTTTGCCATATAGGTCTCAAAAGCATCAGCTCCATATACCGGCTGTTCCTCAGCAACTACAGCTAATCGCCCAGGAGAGAGCTGTGATGTTTCTCTTTCTGATGTTCTATATTTTTCCTTATTTTCTGACTTTGACTCTTTCCTGCGATCTTTTAGTTCCTGCATGCGTCTATCCATGACATCGAGACGAAGATTATATACCTTGTCTATGGCGGCATCGAGGTGAAGTTCTAGCCCAATATAAACTTTCTTTTGCCACTCCCATGGTTTACGGAGATATGTCTGGTTATCACGGGCTATATCATCCTGCACATAATCTTTTTTCTCCCTGCCAGCAAGCGCGCGGAAGCTGTCTGCGATCTGACGACTCGCGGTTCTCATACCTTCTGAGAATCCATCAATTCTTGCAAGTGTTTGGTCTGTCTCACGGATTCCCTCACGTACTTTCTCACGGATTTCTGACAGCTTCTCCTTTACCCCGAGGAAGTCAGCCACCTTGTTCAGAGCCTCTTTCCCCTTCTGCCTAAAGTCACCTACAATCTCTGCAGCCTTTATCTCCATATCATTTTTCGCCTCAAGAAGTTTCTGTTTCATCTCATTACATCGCGACTGTGCCTTACCGACCACATCTGATAAGACTTCTTTCAGACTCTTTGATACCTGTTCATCACGCATCGCCTGCATTTCCTTGCGCATCTGATTTATTTCCTGCGTCATCTGATCTAAGCGATTGCCGATAATATTAATATAAGCTGCCATCTCAAATACATCTCCAGCCTGACGTCCTCTGTCATTTGATTTTAGCAGCTCGATCAGCTCCATTATCATTTCATCCTTAGTCATTGACGCTTTAGTTGTCTATTCCATAGTCTACTCCTTTCCACCAGGCAGCACCCAATTTATCAGATGCCGCCTGACCTTTGATTTCTTTTTCTTCTAACGAAATGGCAAAGTTTCTGCACTGGAGGTTTTATTCTTATCTGTATTCTTCACAGTTTCTGTTTTCTGCTGTATACCACCAACCTCCTGTCTCTGCTTTTCCTTTGCCTCCTCATATGCCTTCTCGATCTCACCATAGAGCTTTGCACGAAAGTCCTTTGTCACCGGGTAGCAGATATCCTGATAGATATCCCTGCCATTCTCATCCTTCTGCTTAGTCCTGTAAGATGGCATTGATACAAATACCTTCTCCTTGCCCTGAAGAATGTTTACATTGTTGACTATGAAACAGTCCTCAAAATAAATTCTTGCAAGGCCGCGGATATTGCTACCTTCCCTATCATACGGAGTCACTGTCACGGAAAACTGTGGCGGCTCTATCTCCTTTGCGTAGCCACGATCAGGCTGCCCCTGATCCTTAACACACTCAAACTCAGCCAGAATACTGCCATAGAGTTCTTCACGAAAATCTGACGTGATCGGATTGCATACATCCTTAAATACTGTCGCCCCATTCTCATCTCTCTCATTTGACTTATATCTCGGCATTGATACAAAGAGCTTCCCGTTCTCCTTGTTCTGGACAATTGCGATATTTGTTATCTTGAAGGAATCCCCGAATACCACAGTTGCAAATCCCTTCACATTACTATCCTGCTTTTTAACTTCATTAACCTTAATTGTGTATTTCATACATTTATCCTTGCAGGCATCATCTATTCACCTGCATTTTCCTTTCCTTTATTTGTTCATGTTTTCTGTAATAATCTCACATGGAAGATTTGCAATTTCTCCTGCTGTCATTCTTCCACCCAAATAATCATAGAGTGCCCCTTCCATGTTCTCTGCTTCATAGCATATATATCTGTTTCTGTCAGAATCTTCCCTGTAAATAACAGTCACCGCTTCATCTGGCATGAACATCTGCTCCTCTTCGTCAAAATAACAGATAATGCCTTTATGGAGTTTTATTCCACTACTTTCCAGATACACGTAATACCCACTTATAACAATCTGAATATTATCCTCTGTAATTGCTATATCATCTGCAATCTCAGACATATCCATCTGCTCTATGATTTCTTCCGCATCTTCAAATCTGCAATTTCTAGTCGTCGCTATCACCTGCCTTTACTGGCGTGCACCTACAGACAAATCTCTGAGTGCCGTAATTTGCACAGGTAAAGAGTGTAAGCAGCTCTTTATCTGTCTGTTCCGTTACTGTGTCATCATGCGGTTCTACAATGCTTGTTTCTGCCACCCTGTACACATGCTTATTTTCCTTTTTATCAAGAACTTCTATCTCATCCCCGATTTTTAGCCGTGATATATTGGTAAAGAAAGTTCCATTTCTGCTTCCATTGTGACCGCACAAAACGCAGTTACCTCTTTCGCCTATATCTACTGTCTCACTCATATGTCCTATCGCATAAGCGATCGCTCCTGCATCAGATCCTTCCACAACCGGATATCTGATATCTATGGCTTTGATGGAAATGATGCCAATGACATCTTCTTCGGATAAAATGGCCTTATCCGCTTTACTAAGGCTCTCTTTTTTCTCAACCTGCTTTTTCTCTTTAGTTTCTTCTCCATCTTTTTCCTCCACGGTCTGTTCATACTGCTTTATCAGTTTGTCTGTCTCTGCCAGGCCATGAAAATGGTAATAAAAAGGGACTGCACATATGGCAATCCCTGTTATGATGCAGATAACTGCTATTATATTTTTTTTCACCCTACAACCTCCCAGGTATCATCTGTCCATAGTCTGACAGTTATCGTTTTGTTATCTTATTGTGTCCTTATCCTCTATGCCATATGTCATTTTACTTTCTGCCACGCTGCACTCTTTTCTTGTACTATCATTTCTTGCAATGTCCGAATCACAGATCCTGCTGTTTTCAAGATCCAGCATAGCATTTAACTCTCCCTGCCTGGCAAGTTTTGTTCTAAGCTCTTCCTCATAGGCAAATGGTTTTTCATATTCAGTCTTCGACGCTTCAAGGTCACCTTTATACTGCTCTATCTTCTTTTCTAGGAACTCAATATTATCCTGTATTCCATTAAATAGATTCTCAAGCTTCACCATATTCCCGACCAGACTTGTAGACAGCTCAGTCTTGTAATCTGTCTTTCCTCTAAGTACAAGGTAGTTGATATCAAGGAAGTTTTTCTCCACCAAAAGTTCAAAACGCTTAAACATTCCTATACTGCTCATTTCTCCTGTTTTACACTTTGATATAGCTTCAAGCATGCCAGTCCCGCCGTCTGTCCGCTCAGTATATGTGATATTTCCTATTTTTATCGCAAAGTCTGCGCTGGCTAGTACAGCCTGATCCCGCATTTCCACATCCTGCTTCACACAGACAAGCTTCTCCTCTGCAGCTTTAATGAGCTTCGGAAACCGAATCATGAAATTATCCTGAAGGCCATATTTCTGACTGTCATATGATGCCTTTAAGAGTTTTAATCTCTGTACATCATTATCTATCTCCATCTTCTCCTTGATCAGGGGATTTCCAGTTGCTACTGCCTTTATCTCTGCATATGACAGCGTCGCCTCATCAATATCTTCACATGTCCTTGAAACAGCCCTGCTTGTCATAACCTGACTTATAAAACGCTGCTTATTCTCAACTAAGCTCCAGCTATATGCATCAAATGTTCCCTTTGTCACATAGCGGTAAACTGCAACCGACTCATTCTCATTTCCCTGCCTGAGTCCACGTCCTTCTCTCTGCTCGATGCAGGATGGTTTCCATGGGCAATCCACATGATGCATTGCTACAAGATGTGTCTGCACATTTACACCAGTGCCGCATTTATCGGTTGAACCAATCAGGACCTTCTTCTTACCTGTACGCATATCCTTAAAGAGTGCCTCCCTTTGTGCATCCGATTTTGCATCGTGTATAAATGCGATCTCAGCTGCTGGAATTCCTTTTCTTACAAGTTCTGTTTTCAAATAATTGTAAACATCGAATTCACCTGAAGTTCTAACCTCGTCTCCAGAACGCTTCCAATAATCCTCTGTCAGCATGGATTCATTCCAGTTGCCCTTTGGTGTACCGATATCAGAGAATATCAGCTGACATCCTATCTTACCTTTCTCTTCTGCCTTCTCATATTCCATAAAGACATTATCAGCAACCTTATTGAGCTTGCCACCCGTATTATTGGGAGCCGCTGCCTCTAACAGTCTTGCATCGGTTCCAAGCAGCCTCGCCTCATGAGTAATTTTTAAAAAATTATCAACACTAGGATCAACTCCACCCCCACGAATACGTTCTGCCCTTGCTACAAATTCCTCCATAACCTGCTTTACGTACCAGTCAGGCTCACTTTCCACAATAACATACTTGCCATCTCTAAGCTCTGGCACAGGCAGATCTAACATATCCTTTGTCTGTACATCTGCCACTTCACGAAACACATTCATCAGTTCTGGAAGATTTATGAATTTATTGAATCTGCTCTTAAAGCGGAATCCACTGCCCTCAACTGTCAGCTCCAGTGCCGTCGTCACCTCGCCAAAGTTCGCAGCCCATGCATCAAAGTGATATATTCCCATCTGCTCAAGCTTCTCTCTCTGAAGATAAAGCTGCATGACATACAGCTCACACATGGTATTGCTGATTGGTGTGCCAGTTGCAAATACAATTCCCCTGCCACCATTCAGTTCAGATATATACTGACATTTCATCTGCATATCTGTTGCTTTTTTTGATCCTGTAGAACTTATGCCAGCCACATTATTCATCTTTGAAAATATGGCAAGATTCTTAAACCCATGTGCCTCATCTACCATGATGGAATCAATCCCCAGTTCTTCAAAAGTGATGAGGTCATCTTTTCTGCTTTCATCTGTAAGCTCCCTTATCTGCTCCTCCAGCTTTTTCTTCTGTGCTTCCATCTGTTTGATTGTCCATCGCTCGCCATTTCTCGCTTTCATCTCTGTTATAGAATACGATATTTCCTCTATCTGCCTATCTATCATGGCTTTCTTCCTCTCAGCCGATATAGGTATCTTCTCAAACTGAGAATGACTCATAATAATACAGTCATAATCGCCTGTTGCAATCCGCGATATAAACTGCTTTCTTCTGCTCTTTTCAAAATCTCTTTCTGTAGCAACCAGTATGTTAGCTGAAGGGTAAAGCCTAAGAAACTCACTTGCAGTCTGACCGATCAATGATTTTGGAACAACCATCACAGTCTTATTTGCAAGTCCAAGCCTCTTCTGTTCCATACATGCTGCCATCATCTCAAATGACTTTCCAGCTCCCACGCAGTGGGCAAGCAGCGTATTTCCTCCCATCAGTATTCTCGCCACAGCATTTTTCTGATGAGGTTTCAGTTCAATCTCCGGATTCATTCCTGGAAACTGCAGGTGACTTCCATCATACTCACGAAGTCTCACATTGTTAAAAGTCTCATTGTAATATGACACATATTTTGCTCTTCGATCCGGATCAGAAAACAGCCACTCCTTAAATGCATCCTTCATCAGATTCTGTTTTTCTCTGGCAAGCATCGTCTCATTTTTATTGACTTCATAGTGATATTTACCATCTCCATCATCAATCCGGTCCTTAACAGTAACCGTCCGAAGATTTAATGTGTTCTCAAAAATAGAATAAGCGTCCATGCGGCTTGTACCATAAGTTCTGGTTGCAGCCACTGAACGCTTATCCATGGATTTATTCTCGATAAACCACTCCATATTCAGTTTGTTTAAGTGTATCTGTATTCCGCTGCTATACCACTGGCTTCTTGCAGCCCTTGCTCTTTTAGGTGTGTTAAGCAATTCGTAGATAAACTGTTCGTAATCCTCCGGTTCTATCCATGTGGTTCCTATCTTCACATCTATCTCAGAAGCATCTAGATCTTTCGGCTGCACCTGCATAAGCGCAGATACATTTTTCTGAAATAACTCCCTTTCCTCCGGCAAAATATCTGGAGCATCCACAGCAGCTCTGGCAATTCTAAGCTTATCCCTCACATTACCTGAAAGATATTCATCTGCTGTCTCCCATCCAGAATTCGGATTATTTGGATTATACGCTGACGGATTTAAGAATATCAGTCCAGAAAGTTCATCGATCATGACTGCACGTTTCAGTTCTTTTTCAGCCTCTTCCGAGAACGTAATCTCATCAATGCCCTGCCCTGCTTTCTTTGCAAATGAAACTTTTGCTTTTGTCAGATCTGGCTCATATATACTGAGCATATATGGAATATTGACTATTCCGTATTCATTGATTGAGACATTCAGTGCCTCCACGGCAGTTGCAACATGATCTATCACCATTTTTGCTTTGATCGTCTGTCTATAGAACATATCAGCCTTTTTCACATGCCCATCCTCATCAACCTCCTCCAGCGAACAAAGAAGCGGATAATCACTGTCATCTCGAAATGCCCGGCTGTTTGCCTGTGATGTGATGGGACCATATTTTTCTGAAAATCTGTCATACTTCTCATTTAATTTTATTTGTCCCTCTTCAAGCTGCTTGTCACTGCATCCTTCTGTCTGTATATCAATCAAATATCTTGTAGCAGTTCTTATTTCATCCATCGCCTTGATTCTTTCCTCCACTGTATTTGACACCTCCCTTCGGTACATCTGGGAGTTTTCTCTGTAATACAGTTTTCCGTCTACAAAACAGAATGAAAAATTCCGAACATTGGGATCTGCCGGAATAATATCCTCGCCTTTCTCCTCTGTCTCTTCCAGGCACTCAAATTCTGTAAGTTCTGCATGCATATTCTGAACCGCTTCATTCAATGCCTCATACAGATTAAAGTTCGGGTCGAGATTGACGCAGGTTGTATATCTGCTGTCTTTTCCATAGATACGGTTATCATATTCCATGTGACCAAGCACCATCTCCGGGTGCTCTACATAATAAGAATTTATTGGTATTCCATCATCTGTATATCCGAGATGCACCCAGTCCGGCTCCACATCCATCTTGCGCTCTCTTTTCTGAAGAAACATAATATCACACGTTACTTCTGTACCGGCATTATCCTTAAATGCTGTATTTGGAAGTCTCACTGCGCCTATCAGTTCTGCCCGTTGTGCAAGATACTGTCTTATTGCAGAATTGCTCTTGTCAAGCGTTCCCTTTGTTGTAACAAATGCCACGATACCACCAGGTCTCACCTGATCAAGCGCTTTTGCAAGGAAATAGTCATGAATACGAAAGTTGTATTTGTTATATTTTTTATCGAAGACCTTATAATCTCCAAATGGTACATTTCCAACCGCTACATCAAAAAAATTATCAGGATACTCTGTATGCTCAAAACCACCGATAGTGATATTTGCCGTCTGATAAAGCTGCTTTGCAATTCTTCCTGATATCGAATCAAGCTCTACACCATATAAATTTGCACTGCGCATGCCGGCCGGAAGGCTCCCAAAGAAATTACCCGTTCCCATACTGGGCTCTAGCAGATTACCGCCATGAAATCCAAAACTAATAAGTGCTCGATTTATACAGGTGCATATAACAGGCGAAGTATAAAATGCATTGTTTACTGTTGCCCTTGCAGCTGTATATTCTTCATCATTAAGCAACGCTTTCAGCTCTTCATACTCCATTTTCCAGTCAGAATTTTTGTCATCAAATGCCTGTGGGATTCCACCCCAACCCGCATACTTTGATAGCACCTTCTGCTCCTCATATCCGGCAAGTCTTCCTTCTGTTTCCAGTGTCTTCAGGAGCTTTATCGCTTCAACATTCCATTTGTATCTTGTCTTTGCACCACCAATCGGAAGATCCCAGAGATTATAATGATAATTTCTTTTCTCTGGATCTGACTCTCCTGATTTATCAGCCGAAATGACATAGGGCACATTTTCTTCATCTTTTTGCTTTTCACCCTCAATCTCTTCACTATATTCTGCCATTGTCACCAATCGGTCTTCTATGGCAAGATCTTCATCTGTAAGCTCATTTACAGGCGTATCTGCATTTTCTGACCGGTCATACGCTTCCCGTTCATTTCTCCTGGCTGAGTCGTAGCTTTCCGGTTCATCTGGTATTGCAAAATCATCCAGTGTCTGCTCTGACACTTCTGGATGATATTCCCCTGTCATTATGAGGGCTCCTATTTCCTCCTCCACTGTTCTCCAGGAAACATAACCTTCCTTTTCTCCCTCTTCATCCCGCCATTGCAAATGAATGCCACTTCCTTTGAATGTGTCATAACCATGCAGTCCATATCCATCTATCGGCCATCCTGCACCACCCATTCCGTATTCCTTACGAATTTCTTTCGCCCTTGTACCAGCATCGAACTCGTTTTCATATATTTTACAGATTCTACTCTTACCGCCTGCAAAACCTGAACCACGAAGAAGAACCTGTCTTATATAACCTGCAGGAATCATCGTCTCCTTCTTTGGATTCAGATAATTGTATTTGCCCGATAGTGCTTCTTTTTTATCTGCTTCAAACTGCTTTATATATGAGTCATCTGTACTCTGAGCTGGTATATCAGAGCCATATTCTGCATCAAAAAAGGAAGCCTGTCTGTATGTGACTGCTTCCTTTCCTGTGCCAAATGAATCAAGTTCATTCAGTTCTTTATTAAATTCTTCATCATCCTCTAATGATACCTGTACACTATCTCCGTGAGGACGATCTCTTCCGCCATCATCTTTGCCTGTTCTCTGAGTTTCCACATCTCCATGGTACTGCTCGGATTCACTGGTCTGTGCAACTTCAGATACTGTGTCATCAACTGATCCAGCATATGATTTGCTTCCTCGTCCACTTCCTTCATCTTCTCTGTCATCCTTCCGAACCGCAGCAGACTCTTGTACCTCGTCTCCTCGTTCTCCTTCAGATAATTCATCGCCAGAAGTCCGTACTTTCCGATCTGCGTCAGGTTCTCTGTCTCGTCCGGTGCCTGAAGATCCGGGTACAAAATCCCGTCTACCTCCCTGTAGTTCATCTCTACTTCCATATGCAATTCTCCTTTCCTTGGTGGCTGCCTCGCAGTCCCTTCCATATGCTCTAAGAACATTACAGGAGACATCGCATATGAGAGAACCAAGACGGTAAATCATATCTTCATCCGTTATGTTTACAATCTGACTGAAGTCCTGTTCTTCTGCAGACAAGTCATATCCACATCTCGTACCGACAACATACAAAATACTCTTCTTCACAATATTATAAATATTCTCTGTATGCTGTAAGCTCTCACGTTTTTCGTTTTCTTCAATAATCACACTGCCTGTAATCTGTGAAAACTCGGAAATACGTTCTCCGAATTCCTCTTCCATTATCTCCTGAACCATCTGTTTTGTAAAGTCCTTTAATGCTGTTACTGAGTCTTCCCTTGAAAGTCTCTCGTATGCGGGATACCTGCCATTTTCTGTCTGGTAATTCATGAACTTTTCAAGACTGTCTCCCTCCAGATCCCATGTGAGTTTTGTCTGTCTTCCTCCGGTGTCACTGATATCAAACACGTACCGCATATATGGTTTTAATGCTTTTGATGGGTAGATGGCAGCTCCCTTGCTGCCACACTTTACAAATCTACCCACCTTTTTCCATGTGTCAAAGTCAGCAACCAGAGTAGCGTGCGGCTTCTGAGCATATACCATAAGAATGTTATCAAACTCATATCGGTATATCTGTCCTGCAAGCCGAAGTACAGATTTCCAGGCATCCTGTGACTGTGTCACTTCATGAATCACCTGTTCATATATCTGCCTTACCTTATTATCTACTCCCATCTATGCTACCTCCGCCTACTCCTTTATAAGATCACGAATCTCCCTATATGCCTTGTACTCCTCACGATCAAGCGGAAGTCTCATAACATCCTCACCAGAACTTTTCAATTTCTCATGTTCTGCAATGATCTTTCTTCCAAGTCTGAGTGTTACATAATTCTGCTTGCAAAACTGCATGCTCTCCTTGAACGAAAGTACATCATCATGCTCAAGCATTTCACCGATATATGTGATATGTTCCTGAAGCTTTGTCCTAACCACCTTTGCCTGATCAACGCTAAGCATAATTGTATGCTTCGTCTCCTTTGACTCATCCCACTCTTTCTGAAGCTCCCTTATCAGATACTCCATATTCTTAAGTACCTTGTCCATCTTGTTTTTCTTAGACATAAATCTGTTCCTCCTTCTTATTCAACACTAGCCATGCAAAATCGCCTTCGGCGCGTGCATCATTGGCTACATGTCAAGTTTTCATAGAAGACTTGACACATCTTTTTCTTCACAACAATGGGCAGGGAATAGATCTCCTGCCCTAGCTTCACCTATGGTCTTCCAACAAATACAATACAATCCGGTGCCACAACCTGCCTGAACACCACACCGTACGCAGTATCTCTTGCATCAACCATCATTCCATTTCCAACGTATATCGCCACATGACCGATATGCAGATATCCTCCTTCATTTGGATCAAAGCAGTAAAAGATTAAATCGCCCGGCTGTATGTCTTCATATCTGACACCTTTTCCTGCCAGACTTAGCCCCTGTGCTTCATATCCCGCTGTGGTTGCACCACCATAGCTGATATCTACTCCAGCTTCAAGCCAGGCATAGTAAACCAGCGAACTACAATCATAAGCCCGCCCGCTGTGTCTGAGTTCCTGACTGTATGGATATCCAACCCTTGTCAGTGCAAATGTTACCGCTTTTTTCTGCTTTGCATCCTTTATATCCTTTACCCAGTCGTCTATCTCTTTCTGAGTTAATGATGACTGCGGTGTGACACCTGTTGACGAACCAAACATTGACATCATCTGCGCCACAAGTTCTTTGCGGTTATCATCAAAGGCATATTCAGTGATCATATCAGTATAATGCTTCAGCTTTACATTTACATAAAATACAGTCCGCTTAACTTTCTTCCCGTCATCCTGTTTTATCTGCTCTGAGCCTGTGCTAGTTGTGTAAGAACACATATCGTCAAACACTTCTTTAAGTCTCCTCTTTGAAGTATCATTCATAATAGTTGCAGTGTCTTCCACACCATACTTCACCATATATACAGCAATAATATCGTTGTAGTTTCCTGCCTGCTGTCCTTCTGCGCCTACATACACTATCTGTCCTGTGTCACAGCCGGAATGTTTATTTATCAGGTCATTGATCTCCCTGTTGAAATCCTGCATATAAGCACTCGTCACCGTCGTAACTGTATCTCCCTCCTCAAGCGGAGGCAGAAAAAATGCAAACGGTGAATTATACAAAACAGCAATCACGCCTACAATCGGAGTCACTGTGACCGCAATGAGCAGAACAAGCATAAGAAAGAATCCCGCTACAGCCGTTGCCATCTTCTTTGCAGGTATTGACAATCTGTTAAGCAAAAGATCTCTTACCATCTTCCCTACACTATCCTGCTGCTTATCCTGCTCCTTCATCTTATCAAGGAAAAATCTGATCTTTCGACTCCTGCTGTTGGCTTTCACATTGGCTTTGTCTATCTCTTCACCAACCTTTTTCCCAACTGCCTCACCTACAGCAACTCCAATCACCGGCGCAAGCGGTCCTGCCTCAGCACCCGCAGCTGTTCCTGCAGCTGTAGCAGCTGTCTTTGCTGTCACCTTTGCGGTTTCTTTTGCCGCCAGCTTTGCAGTCTCCTTTGCTGTTTCTTTTGCCGCCTTTTTCGCAGTATTCTTCGCTGTCTTTTGAGCTATCTTATTTCCTGCCTTTGCTTTCTTGATACGCTTCTTCGCCGCTTCAATTGCCTGTTTTTTTGCGATATCAGTTGTGCCACCTGTTATTCTCATAGCAGGCATTCCAGCCACATTGGCAATATAAGCGGCGTCCCTTATTTCATCTCCACCTTCCATCTGACTAAGCGCAGTCTGAACACCGGCTGAACCAGCAATCCTGATACTCCCTGTCTTTGTCTTGACAGACTTCTTTGATTCCATAATCGCTGAACGCAGATGTGCTGACATGCCCTTTCTGCCTCGTTCTGACATCTTGGTCTTCGCCAGCCTGTTCTTTGATATGCCACTTATAGTTCTCCCCTTATCCCCCCTGCTTGATGTCAATACATTTGCTCCCTTAACCTCCACATGCCTTGCCATATGCGTATGAAGCTCAGCCTTTTTCTTTGTGTGTATCACCATCGGCTTGTCATCCACCTTCTTGATTTTCATATATCTCACCTACCTTCTACATCCATTGCCACCCACCTTTTTATGATAAAAGGGCAAAAAAATAGCCATCTGGGCGATGAAACCCAAATGGCTTATGTAATATTATTATTTTTAACTATACCTATCTACTACGGAATATATGGAACATTATCCTCATCAAACTCTCCGCCATATATTACATCATAATATTGTTTTCCGTACAAGTCCCCATTATACTGTGTGCCTTGATATTCATATGCTGTATATGGATATTCACTATTATTTTTCCATGTATACTTTGTAACCTCTTCAAACAAATCCATGACTTCGCTCTTGCTAAATTCATTAACTGGAAATACGAAGTAATCATATGTCCCATCCTCTAAGTCACTTTCATAACCAAAATTCTTTGCAGAAACAACATGATATTTTCCCATAAATATTCTCCCTTCGTTTAAAGTTCATTTTTTATTATTTTACAACACATGAATTATTCTTTATTCAATATCTTCCAATATCCAAATTTTCTTGAACCTTCATGCTCTATATAACCATTATCCCTCAGAAATGCTATGCCTTTATCAACAGTTGTCTTCCCTTTACCTATTTTCTCTGCAATTTGACTTTTTGATATATTGGGATTATCTCTAATAATATCTAGTATACTGCTTTGTGTTTTATTCAATGGTTTTATTTTTTTATCATTTTTATTACCCATCTGATCAGACATTACATTAATCCAATTAAATGGTATTGTAACAACAATTGAATTATCTCTAAATTCAAATGCCTCTTTGCCATACTTGCTTGTGATTTTAGGCACGCCTCTTCCTGTTTTTTCACTAATATGAAGCTGTAAAAATATCTCTGATAGTTTTTTATTAACAGGAATTGATTCTCCAGAGAAAAATCCTTCTATCGTTTGATTTTTAGGCAAAGTTCCCCTTGATAATATCTCAATTCTATCTGAGTAGACCGTAATCATTGGCTCATTTCCATCCACCCACTTATTATGAAGAAAGGCATTTACTATTGCCTCTCTAAACGCATCATTGTCAAACAGAGGTACTTCCTTTCTTTCAACAATCCGATCAACCTCATCCGCTTGTATGATATTAAGGACATCACCATATCTCAATACTTCATCAAGAGAATACAAAAGGCATTGATTCCCAAACTCCCGAACTGAATACATGTTATCAGCTTTTGTGGTACCTGAAAAAATAGCCACTCTGATAGGAATATGTGAATTATCTGATAACAACTGAGCCATAATATTATATTTCCCTGATTGTGTATACAACCCCAAGTTCTTTTTAAACTGCTCTGTATTTAACTTAACACCCTTTGCGCCATAATAAATTTGAAGTTTTTCAAACGACAGATCCTGATATTCGCTTTCGGTATTTTCTATTGTAGGGAATCCTTCTCGAAGCATCGTAAATAAAAAAGATTCCTTTTCTGGGTATTTTCTAAGCTTTTCTTTGCTTGACCCAATTCTTATATATCGTTCCTCAGCAAATGATATTGGAATCATTTTGGCTGCCGGAATCACAAGAACAACTACTCTTTTCTCTTCTAGTGTAATTTCTTCGAATCGAAAATCCACATATGGTGATAACTGTCTCGCCAAAAAGTGTTTTAATGGTTCTCCATTTACATCCTGATCTGGATTAAATTTAGTTCCTGTAACTTTGTGGGTAGCATCATGTATCCCCCATACTAAATATGCATAATCCTGCTCATCGTATGCTGCACTATTTGACAACGCCGAAATATATTCACCTATGCCTTTCGCATTAAACCAATTTTCTTTAAATTCAAACCATTCTCGTTCCGTATCATACGCCCTGAGATTGTTGACAATATGCTCTAAATTATACATTTACCAGAACCCCCAGTTTATTACCCACTTTTATTACCCACCTGTAAAGGTGGGTAATAAAATCAGATACCATTTATTACAATTTATTATTGTTCTCATGAACACCAAAATTTATTCTCTACATTATTGTAGTAATCTTATCACAACAAAAGATTCTTCGCCACATATATCTTACAAAGCATCTACCCTCTCCCGCGCCTTCTGCTCGGCGATACGCTCATGAATATTTGTATTATAAAGCTTATAAAGACTTGTATCCTTACCGATCTGATTATCAAATGGTATTACAACATTACCACATTTTAAAAGTCCCATACCAGACTGACTGTTTGTGACAAAACGAAGCTGCGCATCTGACACTCCGATTACTTCTGCCATCTTTGCACTGTCAGTATTTGCCTGTTTCAATAGTGCAACAAACTCAGAGTTGGCAAGCATTGTGGTAGCTGTATAGTTCTGTAAAAGATCAACAACATTCTGTGTGATACCAGTACAGAGTCCACCTTGCTTCCTGACCTTCTTCCAGAGCTGCTGTAAATACTTTGCGGAATACTCTGAATTTAAAAGAACATGAAACTCATCTATATAGAGCCATGTCGCCTTTCCTCTCTTTCCATTTTCCACAATACGCTGCTGTATCGACTCCATCATAACAAGCATAGTAATCGGGCTAAGCTCTGTTCCAAGGTCTCGTATACCATAAACCACAAAGCGGTTATCTACGTCTACATTTGTCTGGTGATTAAAGATGTTAAGCGAACCATTGACAAAAAGTTCCAATGATAGGGCTATCTCCTTTGCTTCCTCCTCCGGCTGAGCCATAAGAATCTCATAAAAGTCACTCATGACAGGGATATACTTCTCTCTGCTTCTGGCTATATCTATATACATCTTTCTGACGCATCGGTCGATGATAGACTTCTGACGAGAATTTAACGAATCTCCAATACACTGCTCACATAGACCAAGCATGAACTCGCCTTTTTCTCTCACCCATCCCTTTGTATCGTTCTGATCAAGATTCCATACATCCATAGAAAGAGGATTCACATAATTATCCGTATAAGTAGACATGTTTACTACTGTTCCGCCATAGGTATGAGCCACATCAAAATACTCATTCATAGGATCAATAACGATGATCTCATCATCACTGGATAAGAACACCGAACCCATCTCCATCTTACAGAAGAATGATTTACCTGATCCCGGTACTCCGAAGGTAAATCCATTTCCATTTATCAGATTCTTCCTGTTACCAATATTGATGTTCTTGCTTACCTGGTTTATGCCATAATAATTGCCGCCTGCATCATTAATCTCCTGCACATTAAATGGCATAAGCACCGCAAGCGACTGGGTGAGCATAGTTCTCATTGTCTCAACCTGTCTAACTCCAATCGGAAGGGCTGTATTTAATGCCTCCCGCTGCTTTAAGTAATGGACATCTATCGTGCAGCTGTTACGCTTGCCTATTGTCTCCACAGTCTCACTGATACTTTCAAGCTCTTTTTTCGAATCTGCCATGAGAATAATTGTGACTCCTACATAAAAAAGGCACTGATCATTTTCTCTGACATCATCCATGATCTCTTCTATTTCCTTTTTCTCTGTTCTCTTTGCATATGAGATCTCCGACGAAAAATCATTATTCTTATTACGAACTCTCTGCTGCTTGATAATGTCAGACTCAATTCCCAGATACTTTTTCTGCAATGTTTTGGTTGTCAGATCTTTGGGAACCGGAATCACATCAATACTTGTGATTGAATGAACCGGAAGTGAGGTGATCTCGTTTAAGAAACGATCAGATAATGAACTTGGATATTTCTTTATGAAGAGTGCCTTGCAATATTTGCCTTCATCCTCAAAGCTATCTGGAAAAAACTTCAACATTCCATTACAGAGGTCATTCCTAAAGTCAGCGCCTACCTTCTTTGCCTGCTTTATATCGAAATCAAACTGTCCTTCATTCCCTAGATGATAAAAGTCATGCAGAATCTTAAGTCTCTGATTTCCTGTAAGAGGAACAATATCTGCACCGAGCTCATTAAATGCCTTATGGATAGTTGCCTCAAGTGTTGCAAACTGCGCCTTAGCCTCCTCAAAGTTCTTGCGATCTATCGTAAGCGTCAGATAACGTTCCTGCTCAATTCCCTGTCTGCCTTCTAGTATCTTGTCCTCAATGATCTCATTGTATGCCTTTCTGTATTCATTGAATCCATCATCCTTTTCCTGTAACAAAATGGAGCTGCGCATGGCATCCATATTTTTATTCTTGTTGTTCACTGTGATCTTAAAATTGCAATCCAGTGAATTTAACAGCTTGCAGTATCGCTCAAATATATCGATCTGCTCAGCCTCATTTGTGGTGGTATAGTTAATATCTTGAAACAGATAACATTTGCTGTAACGGTTTCTCGCCACCTCGAAAATACCATTTTCTGCCACTGCCAGAATCTCAATTGTCTCCTGAATAGATTTCGGTGTTTTAAAAAGCGGCTCACTTGCTTTTTTGAGCTCCTTAAATCCATCTGTAAATAACCCCATCTGTTTATCCTCCTTATTTTTCCCAAATAAGGCACAACCGGAGTAATTCCGGCTATGCCAAAACTACTCCGACCTGATAAGCAGGTCTCTATTTCTTATTTCCAAGCATCTGCATGAACTTATCAATATAACCATACTTATATGCAAATGCTATTCCCATAAATATCACAACTGATAAAACGCTGACCTCCAGCAGCTTTTTCATCTTTTTCTTTGTGTCATCAAATGTTTTCTGATTATCCGTTGAACTATTATCTGCTGCGTTATCTGCATCATCGCTTGTTGCAGATTGCTTCTTACAAAAACCAAATAATCCAGAACCCTTCTTATCTGAAATATTTTTTTCAAATTTATATGATCTGATTGCCTGTTCTCCTTCTGTTGACACATAAGTAAGTGTCCTGTTGCCAAACATAAAATGAATTTTCTTTCCCATAACCTCATAAAAACTCATTCCGTTATACGAATAGAAACCACCAAGAGCAATCGGTGCCACTACTGGTATCGCAACATAAGCAGCTCCTGTAAGCCCTATATATGGATAGAGCAGAAATACCAGTCCTCCTCCGCATACAACACTTGCAACAGAAAATATAAGCTGTTTTGCCGAAAGACCCATTGCAACTGACTCCTGATATCGGTCGATATCCTTGTTAATTTCAATTACCATGTTATCTTGCCTCCTTAGAATCCAAATGCCTTGCTTGTAAGTGTCTGTGCACCCTTTACGCTTCCAACTGTCAGTGCAATCGTAAATGTCATCTCACATAGGTAAATCAGCGTCTGTGCCCAGTCAGAATAGCTGCCTGTAAATGACGGGAGCCCCGCATTTATAAATGCGTTGCACACAATGATCGCCAGTGCCATTGTCACGGCCTCAAAAGTTACCGATAAAAAATATTTACAGTACGCTGTAACCGTATGATTAACTGTACGATTACCACCCATTGTCGAAAATGCTATTGAACCCATTGGAACAATGATTAGCAGTCTTAGGAATCTGAAATACACTGTATATATCATGAAAAAACCACAGATTATAATGATGATTGCAAGAAGTGCTGCAAGAATCAGCATAATCAGACTTTCTCCAAATCCCAAGTCTTTGATAACATCTGCCTGCGTGCTGTCAATTACAAGCTCTGTATACGATCCTGCCGAAAGCAGATTGACAAGGTTGCCTATTGATGTGAAAAATGCCTTCATGATAGTGACATTGTTTGCCACAAACCACTCAGCAAGCCCCACACGTATCAGCAGTCTCAAAATAACCTCGAATCGCATTTCTTCTCTTATGTCTATGCTTTCACTGCAAAAACCTATAACAAAAAACAAGACAACAAGCGATGATCCAACCGCTACAAATATCGGTTCAATACTTTCAATCACACCCCATGGGCCTCCTCCTTTGAAGCTGACTGGTGACTGTCCGAGCATAGCAAATACAAGCGATACCTGGTTGTTCCAAAATCCAAAAACCATCTCAAGCAATGCGAGGATTTTGTCTCCAAGCTTAAATACATCCATAGTTGATTCACCTCCTGTTACAGATTCCGGAGCATATATATGGATAGTTATCTGCTCCGGCAATTCTGCTCCTATTCATTACTAAAATCCAAGGAAGGTCAAAACCGTAGATATGCCCGCCATCATTACACCTGCCACAATTCCCTTTAACGCAGAGTTCATTGTTGAAGAATCCTGCTGCTGGTATGCCTGTGCGAACTCCATGACGTTCTTTGCAAGAATGATGACACCAACTGCGCCAATTACCGCAATTATCAATGTCTTCAGGTTGTCAAGCGGCTGTGTTACCGCTGTTGTTCCTGTACCAGACGCGTAACATGTCGTGTTCATAAACATTACCGCTGTTGCCGCGCCCATGCATGCTATAACAGCCTTATTTCTGATTCGTCTTAACTTATCCTTCGTACTCTTCATCTTTGCAGAATTGCTCATGCCCACATTTTTCTTTATTCTCTGTCCCATACTATTAATCTCCTTCTGATCTGAATTACCAGACGTACTACCCCGTCTGGCATAATTTCAATTCTTATATCCAAACGGGGGATAATCCCGGTAAACAAATTTAAATCAGGCTTTCCCTGAATCGTTTATGCTGCAACCACCTCCTTTTTAGCTGATGCAGGATGATTTCTGGCACAAAAAAACACCAGCTTTTTATGCTGATGGTTTCTCATACCCTTCTTGGACTCTTTTCATCTCCTCGACATCTATATCCGGGTAAAAATATTCTAATATCTTTTTTTCTGACACTCCTGCAAGCATAGCTTTCTTCGCCTCTTCCTGCTGTGCATCCGAAAACTCCCACTGCGACATTCGGCGGAGAATAGTATCTCTGCCATTTATCTTTGGTCGTTTCTTCTGTACCTCTACGCTCTCATCTGAATATTCGAGTTCTTTAGCTTCCTGCTCATCAAACCGATCTTTTCTTTCCTGTTCATCAAGTATCTGGAATCGATTTCCAATCTCATTTTCACTGATAAGCATAAATTCTTCATAAGACAGCTTATCAATATACACATTCTCACCTTTTTCTCTGAGCGTCTTATAATGTTTAAGCGCCTTTTCTGACAAAAGCTCATATGACGGACCTACAATATCCGATGCCTCTAATATGTTATGAATATACGGTTTGCCACCTCCATCTGCTGTCTGGGCAAACTTTGGATGTCCAAACGGAATATACTTATTATCAATAATTGGATCAAACCCACGGATAAAAAGAATACACTTTCTGTTATCCAGCTTTCTCACCTCATCCGGTGTAAACAATTCTCTCCCTAACACGTCATAGTTTCTTGATGAGCTGCCCTGTCTTCCCTTTGTTTCGCCACTTGACTTCTTATCAATTGTACCTTTTCCAAGCAGCTCCGATACATATTTATGGGTACTCTGCTCATTTCCTCCAAGGTAAATGAAGGTATCACAGTTACCTGGTATAGTCTCCCACGTATCTTTAAAGAGTGCCTTAATCTGTGCAAAATTCTGAATAATGATGATGCTTGAAATTTCTCTGCTTCGCATTGTTGATAGCAGGGAACAGAAGTCATCCGGCAGCGCAACATTTGAAAATTCATCTAACATAAATGTCACATGAATAGGAAGCCGCCCTCCGCAGTTGAAATCTGCCTGGTAATAAAGTTCCTGAAATATCTGTGTATAAAGCATGCCTATGATAAAGTTGTAGGATTTATCGCTGTCTGGAATCACACAGAATAATACAGTTTTTGTCTCACCATCGCCATTGACACCAATTCCAAGCTCGGCAAGATTCAGGTCGTCTTTGGACAGGAGCCGCAGCACCTGTTTGTTTTCGAGAAACGCAAGTCTTGAATTTGCACTGATGATAATAGACCTTACGGTATCTCCTGCTCCACGCATACATTTGTTATACTGTTTCACCGCTGGATGATTTGCTCCCATCGGATTATTTTCCTCCAGAAATTTCATACGTGTATCAAGCTTAGATGGTTTTCCCTGCTGTGCAACCTCTGCTTCTCCAAGCAGTTTAAGCACAGTTTCAAAATTTCTCTGATTTGGCTTCACCTCGAGCCATACATAGTAAAATATTGCCTGTAAAAATAATCCCTCTGCCTTTTCCCAGAACGGATCTGATGGCGCAGCTCCCTTGGGTGTGGTATTTGAAATCAGATTTGTTATAAGCTTTACAACATCTGTCTCCTCTCGAATATAGGAAAATGGATTATAACCATCCGACTTATCCATCTCGAGCAAATTAATTACTTTCACGTTATAGCCATTATCCTTTAACATCTGCCCACAGCTCCTAAGTATCTCTCCCTTCGGATCTGTACATATAAAGGAACAGTTCCTTGGCATCTGCATAAGATTAGGCTTTACTTCATAGAATGTCTTTCCTGCCCCAGAACCACCGCATATCAAGATATTTCCATTTAACTTCAACTTACGAAAATCCAGTGACATCTTCACGTTCTGACTAAGGATTCGATTAAAATTTTCATCCTTATCCATCAGTACCTGATTGGCCTTCCGCGGAGATTCAAATCTTGCTGTACCGTATTCCTTGCCAGGCATGTAATTTCTCTGGCTCGTGTAGTACATTAAAATAGCCATTGCATAAATTCCTAATGCAATGGCCGAACTCTTCACTGTATTATCATTGAAATAATTTGCAAATGGTTTCTGACATACCTGGTTGAAACTTTCCATAAATATCATAAGGTTCTGTCCATCACTCCATGCCCCACCGATCAGATATCCGAGATACGCTGCAAGAAGTGCACCAGTTACTATAAATACTGCAGATGGCTTTTTCTTACTTGTCTGCATATCTTCACCTCTTTTTCGGTTTTGACTGTTTCACAGTCTTTGGCATATCCTGAGCCTGTGACTTTTCATAGCGCTTACGAACAGATGCTTCAACCTTATCATAATGATCCGAATATAGTTTATCCCCCTTCATGGTTGATACCACACGGTTATCAACATCATAGATTTTGTACTCCTTATCCCTGTCGATGAAAGTAAGCATGGTCTTTCCATTATAGATATCCATGATATTTTCCTTCTTAATCCACACATATCTGGCTTTCTCTCCCCAGGTGCCGGGTATTCTTGTCTTTACCGCCCTTTCATTTTCTATCTGAATCAACGTCTTTGAAAGAGTTACATCCGATAGATTCATATGCTTAGACGCTGCCACTCTCCGCATTCGTTCTGCCAGATCCTGATATCCTCTGATTCTGTTCTGAAATGCCTCCTTATCCATGACAACCTTATGATTTCCATTTGCATCTGCTTTATCAAGCATTCCTATTGTCTGCAGTTGTCTTATTACATTCTCCGCCTGTTCATGATTGAGGCTGAAGTTTTCTGATACCGAATTTGCATTTATGCTTTTTTTCTCCATTGCATACATGCCTACTTTCTCAATCAGCCCGTCCATCAGCTGATCTGCACGTGCACTTTCTGGTGACGGGCTAATCTCGTTTCCCTTCTTCTGCCCCTTCAAAAATTCCATCAGTTTGTTTAGCTGCTTTTCATCACCATTTTTCAGATAATCATCGAAGGTTGCTATTCTTCCACTGCTTATCTTCTGCAAAAGCATGTTGGCCCTTGGAACTGCCTCTGTATGAAATATGATCTCTTTCTTCCCATCTGTTCTTGCTGCATCCGGAAGCACAGAATATAAAATTCCATACTTCTTTGCATACTTCTCCACCTTCTTCGTATCATCACCGGCAAATTCCAAAACCTGAAGATCTCCGCCCTTCATCAGCAGCTTACGCATGGATGTTTTTCCAAGAGATTTCTCATAATCAAGCATTCCCGTTAAGAAGTCTAAAGCCTTCTGCATTGCCGATACACCGCCACTTCCTACTTTCATCGCAATCTCAATTCCATCATATGCCACCTCGATGATCTGTACCGCTTCTCTGATTTCTTCTGACATCACTCAACCCTCCTTCACATAGTTCTTGCCTGTTCTTTTACAGCCAGAACCATCTCTTTCAGCTCTTCTGTTCCAGTTTTTCTTACACTGTCAGCATCAAGGCTTACTCCGTTTGCCTGTAGAAATTCTGCAATCTTTGTTATCGCTTTCTCCTCTTCTATCCGGTAAAGTTCAAGCGCAACTATGAGATTTTCTATCTGCTCTACCCAGTCGGGCACTTTATAATTTGCCAGCTCATACTTTGCCTTAACCTTATCCAGATCTGCATCACCTTCTGAGAGCTCATCTAGCAGCTTCTCTGTAAGTTCTGCACTTCCTGACTGAAATGCGTATTCAAATACATACTGCTTCTTCTCATCATCTAAATGAACATGCTTTTTCTCCATGAGTTCCATTGTTTCTGTAATCATATTAAGACTCACCGGCCATCACTCCTCCCGCCTTTAAACTGTTCTGCAATGCTGCAAACCCAACAATGCTCCGGATTCTTTCGGCTGACAGATCCTTATTGATAATGAGTTCAAGCTGCTCCTCATCAAGCCCCTTTTCTAATCCCACTTTTATCTCATTTACCTGATCAGCTGTAAGCTCCTTATTTATTACAAGCTCCATCAGATTACGTCTGGACTTCTTTTTACTTGCAAAACGGCTCATAATTGTCGAAAATACAGACTGTCTTCGCTTCGTATACTCAAACTCCTGCCTGTCCACAATTCTGCCATCAGAAACATAGGTCATTGCATAATACACCGGGATACCACTTTTCTGGTGAATCTGTTTCCTCTGGTAGTTCTCCTGCTCCCGATATACTATTTTCTCTGTCCCTGATTGTGCATCCGGCTTATCTGTGTCTATCGTATCCTTAATTGTCTGTTCTTTTTCAGATTTTTCCTGTATATTGTCTCCTGCCTTTGCAAGCAGTGCATTTTTTGATAAAATTGCCTGTCCCTGTTCCCTGACAGTTTCTTCAAGTGTCACTTTTTCCTCTTTCAAGCGATTGATTTCCTCCTGCATTCTCCTCTGTTCCTCCTTCCCATTTTCCACATCATTACGAAGTAAAGACATGGACTGTAACCCTTTTGTGATCTCATCCTGTTTTCCTGAAAGCTGTTCCGAAAGCTCAGCTATCTCTATTTTCTGCTTCTCTATAGTCTCGTTAAGTTCATTATTTTCCGCTTCAAGTTTTAACTGCTTTGCCTGATCAAGCCTTACTGTTTCGATCTCCTGAAGCTTCTGATTAATTTCATCACAGCGGTTTTCCTGTATATTTATCTTTTCAACAACTCCCCGGAGAGTTTCGATCAAATTTTCCACATAATCAGGTACATCTCTGTTTTCACGAATATCCTTCTCCATCTGCTCAGCAGGAACAGCAAGCACTGCCTGTACATTCATAAGCGTCTTTGCAAACATCAGCCTCATATCATGGGCAGTCTTACAGCCATCAAGTCCCTGCTCAATCTCATCAATTGATATTCCATTATCATAAAGTTCCAAAGCCAGCCTCATTCTTTCTGCATCAATTCCTGTTGCACCAATTTTAACAATCACATAATTAGGCAACTTCTTTCTATGCATTTCAGATACAATCTGCATCTGCTCATACTCAAGTCCTCTAGTTGTGTAATCATCAATCTCTCTATCGCTAAGCCCATATTCCAAGTCATCCTCAATCAGTTCTATTATTTTCTGATCCGAAAAGTCATGTTTCTTTGATTCTAAATATTTTGTCTTATCCATCTGCTGTTTTTCCATCAAATACCTCCCGAAAAAAATAAAACAGCCTAACGCATCGGCTGTTTATCCTGCATTTCTTCTATAATTTTTTCTTCCTCTATATCCCGTTCCGGCGCATTTGGTCTTAAATAATCCCTGCGTATGGAATCTGCAACCCTAAGTTCCTTTGCCGCCGCACATTCCAGCTCCTTAAGTATCACCAGCTCACCATGATAATGCTCCTTTATGTCAGCTACTTCCTCATAGCTATAACCCATACTATTTAGCTGCTTCGCTAACTCCATATACTTCTCATGCTCATCTGCAAAATAACTATCTCCTGCTATATAAGCATGCTCACACTCAAGTAGTTCTTTCATATCATTATGAATTTTATAGAGTTCATTGTTCTTGCTATCAGCTCTGTAAAGTCTGCCCTTTTCTGCTGACGTCTCCCTTTTCTTATCTGTGAGACAATCTTCCACAAATGCAAGTTCTGCAAATGAATGAATATCATGCCTGATAAGAAAATTATATTGTTCTTGCAATCTATGCATTTTCTTGATTTCATCCCTATACTTCCATGCAGCAGAATACGCTTTCTTCTTCAGCTTTCCCACTCGGTACAATCTTGCATAATATTTTTTCTGAATTCCGGATAGCTTTGCCTTGTTATATTTTTTTACACGGCAGTAAACAATTCTTGGCTTTTCCACTGGTTGATATTCAGATATTGCTTCTTCCCTAATTCTCGCTCTGATTTGCTTCTCTTCATATTCCGTTCCCAGAGTCTTTAACCTGATGAAACGTTTCATTCCCTGTGGTCTAACTGCCAGATATTTTCCTTCATCATTGGCATTTTTTACTTCATATCCTTTATCCGAAAGCATCTCTATAAAGTCATCATAATTCCTTGATTGAAGAATACAGGCATCTACATCTCTTGCTACCATCTTATTCCAAACAAATTTTCCATCACGATACACGTTCCATTCCTGATATGCATCTCTGCTCTTTTGTGTTTTATCCTTAAACTCTATCGTAGATAATCCATACTCCATGCAAAGCCTGTTTGTAATCGGTTGGATTTCTCTTTCCCAGTCACCTTTTTTGTAATGAAACTTCTTTCCAGTTCGAAATGATACACTATTGAAAACTATGTGTGCATGTGGGTGGCTTGTATTGTCATGAACTGCATAAATCACTTCATAATTACTTGCCAGATATTCATCTACAAATCTTCCAGCGAGCTCAAACACAGTATCCGGATCAGTCTCATTCTCCTGAAAGGACAGAATAATATGATACCCCTGTCTCTTATCTATCTTTCCAAATTTCTGTTTTGTTGACTTCATCTGCTCATATGCATATTCTATCTGACAGTTAACCGCTGATACCAGTCTTCCATTCTGTGTTTTCTCTGGAACAGTAATATAAGTAATTGCCGTTTTCAAATGCTTGCCATGAAATGCCTTTCCACAATCCTTCATATGAAGAATCTTACTTATTGCCAAGCTTCACCACCGCCTCTTTAACCAGATTATTCAGTTTTCTCATATAAGCAATGAGCTGTTCCCGGTCTTTGACGGAATACAGCTCATAATTGTGATGGTGAACGATCTGATTGATATTCACCCCGATATGATTAACTTCATTTATCAACTGTTTCATGAGTTTACGAATTTCTGGATAATCATCTGGTTTCTGACTGATAGTAAATCGGATATATTCTGCCTCATTCATGCCTGCCTCTTCCGCTTTTGTCGCCAACTGCCGGCTTTCTTCTGGTGTAAGCCTAACCGTCTTTTTTATACAATGATATTTATCTGCCATCACCTGATTCCCCCTACTGGATTAGCACGAATATTCTGCTTAAGGTCTGAAATTGCCTGCTCTGCCCCGACAATCCCCATTCTGTCCAAAATCGTATGCGCTAACTTATATGCCAGCTTATCAATCTCAGAAGAATAACAGGTCTGCTCAAAAAGCCTGTCCAGTGTCTCTTCCTGTCTCTTTAAGTCTGTCAGCTTTTCATTTAGCAGCTTATGTTCTGATTCATTCGTCTTTTCCTTGATAAGTCGTTCATACTCCTCTATCATTTCATAATTCCATTCACATACCAGATCAATGAGCTCATCCAAACTGTATTCAACTGTCATCCCTTCTGATATATCTACCTTAAGTAGATCTCCACTGTTATCTGTACTCAATCTGTAATAATGCTCTTTCAGATAGTATATAAGCAGTGCTGCATCATCGCAGTTCATATTCTTAAACTCTTCATGCTCTTTCATCCAGTTAAGAAGTTCCTCTGGTTTTGATATAATGTGCATTTTCTCATCCATCGTCCACTTACACCTCCTTATCCGTGTTTTCTAAATTCCTTCTAACAGCTCTTCCATGAACACTCCCTGTCCATGGCAAGATACGCATCAGAGACGGCTCTGCCATCCCTGATGCATCTTGTCAGGGGCATAATCCCCTGAAACCCCTGCAAAATATGTTACTCTGACAATATTAACGACAAAATCAGAATATAATGACATATTTCATTACAAACTCTATTTTTAAATACAATAATAATGACATTTCAGGTCCTCTATTAAAGCAATTAACATATGTCAGATAAAAATAACGACAAATTTGAAATTCCACTGACATAATTCATGACAAATTGCATTTTCAATTACAAAAATCACGACAGCCTATTACTATAAATAATCTGTACAATTACAAAACCAATGACAAATAACCAACCTGCCGACAAATTCAATGACATATAGCAGTTTTACCGACAAATGCATTGGCTATAACTATGCTGCTGTTTTTTCGCCTTAACAAGCCATTCATTATAATCCTTAAATCCCTCTGGAGGTGGTGCATCTGTAACTTCAAAACCAAGTTTCTGATACTTGCATATCAAGCGTCTCGCTGCCTCTCTCCCTGGTTCATCTCCATCAAGGCAGAACCTGATGCTTTTTATCTGAGTATGCTCTTTTATAAAAGTTTCAAGTGGTGCATCACCAAGCATTCCAAGTGCAAGCATATTGGATTCATAGTCATTAAATATGTCCATATAACTCATCATGTCGATTGCTGCTTCAAATACGATCAGCTCACTACTGTTGTCATTTGCAATATTGACTCCATATCTCTTATCATTTCCTGCCACATCACACTTAAAAGGTTTCCCCTGCCTATCAAACACCCCCCGCATACTTGCAAATCTTGTTATGCCACCCTTATCATTTCCTTTAAATACAATGTTGTGATAATGCCTGCTTTCATAAATCAATTCCTTGCATACCATGAAATCAACAACTTCTTTTGAAAGACCACGTTCTTTTGTCAGATAAGAATAAAGATATGAATTGTCATATGCAGGTTCTGGAAGTTCAAATTTTCTATCTGCATAAGTATTTCTATCAAACCGTACCTGATGACTCAGTTCTTTTCTGCTACTCATCACCTGACTTCTCCGATAGCCAGCAAAATCCAACAGCCATGCCACAGCTTCTTTGATGTCCATTCCTGCAAACACCATAAGAAAATCTATCTGTGAACCACCACATTCCCCTTTCTCATATCGCCTTGAAAAGCGGCACCAATGCTTTCTATTGTATATCCTCATCGAATCCATCTCTTTCAAAGTATGATATCTACCGATCCTCTTTGGTGTATATCCAAGTGCTGCAGCAACATCAACAAGGTCCACAGACTTTGCTATTGCAAGTTCCTCTTCGGTAAATCTGTCCATGCTCTCACCTTACCTTTCCATCTTCAGCAATCAGCACTGGTTCCATATCAATTGCACGATAGTCTGTTTCTAAAACAATCTGTGGATTCTTAATCATATCCTTTTCTCTGAAACTGAAATATCTGGAATTATCACCACCCACAATAATGTGATCGATCAGATTTATTCCCATTATTTCACAATTCTTCACCATACGATCCGTAATAATCGTATCCTGTTTACTTGGAAACAGATTGCCGCTTGGATGATTATGAATCAATATCATTGATGCAGCGTTAGACAGTATACTTGCCTTAAAGATTTCTCTCGGATGGGCCATAGCTTCACTTAAGCAGCCTGTACTTACAAAACTACAGTTGATTGGAGTTCCATCGTTTTTCAAATTAACTACACACACAATCTCTCTGTCAAACTCACTCATATATTTGCCTAAAGTACTTACCGCTGTCTCAGGACTTGTGATCGGATGCTCTGACATAATCGGAGCATCCTTCACCAGCCTTACAGAGACAACTTCAAGATGGAACGGATTTTTTCTCATTTATATCACGCTCCTTTGCAGGCTCAACATGGATGATGTACTCACCATCCAATTCATTTATAAGAGAAATCAGTTCCTCTATGGTTATCTCTTTTTCCATGACAGCCTCCTACCTCGACTTACTAGAATCAAACACAAGAGGAGCTTCAGATACAATTCCATCTAATCGCTTATTAGGAGTATCTGTAGCAAGAGTTACTTTTCTCAAATCCTTATCGTAGTGATATACCTGATTGGAAAGTCGATCCCCAATAGCTACCGCTGACATATTTACCTCAGAAACCATATCTGCAAGTTCAGTTGGGTTACCCATATCTGCACTGACTGCGATTACTTCATGAATAGAGCTTGGAAGAATATAAAGATCACTGCCAATGTGCTCTGCAAGATCATGAAGTCCATCTTCATAAAGCATGCTTACCGCACCATTGATTCCAACATCATTTGTTATCACATACATCATCTGATCCTCTGAAATTTCTCCCACCATTGCTTCTGCAATCTCAGTCGGCATCCCATCCTTTGAGAATATCTCGCGGATCACATCTGCCATACTTTTTATTACCGGGGGAAACAGCTCCTTGGTATTCTTTGCTGCACACTTAAAAAGGTCTGGTTCTGTAATGCCTTCATGTTCTGCATACTTGTTAGTAACAGCAGTACTATACAAACCCTCATCCGTCATCTTAAGTACTACCTTATATATAATTGAGAGATCCTTAAACTCTCTGTGTGGCATATTTGCTAGCATCTCCTTGTTCTGCTCCGTATTTACCAGCTGGAAAATAACATGCTCCTTTATATCTGTAGTATTGACAAGATCATCCAGTCCTGTTTTCTCGTTGTACCTATCACTATATTCTTTTCCGAACTTACTAAGCACCTTATCAATATCATTTGTCTTCTGATACATATCATACATATCATTGATATAAATAGTCGGAACAACACTGCTACCTTTGGAATTTCCTATAATGTTAATTGCATCAAGCGTTCTGTTCACCTTGCGCACTTCACTTGTTTCAATCTTCATATCAGAAAATTCATCTGGCAGATAATCCTTAAACTTATCTATTACAACTTCCTTAAAAATCTCATAATCCATCATACTTTTCCTCCATTTCACAAAAACAGGGAACATAAACCATCGGCTTACATTCCCTTTATTATCATTTATCTATATTTATTTATGCTTCTGCTTTGTCATCTTTTCTTTTACGGATAAAGAGAAACAGTCCAAGAGCTATAGACGAAAGCCCTATGCCTGCAAATATCCAAGGGTTGAAATCATCACCAGTCTGTGGAAGATCAGGCTTATCCGGCTTATTGGTAAGATCGAGTGTATATACAATGCTATCTTTGTTCTTGCCATCTGACTTAAATACTACATCATGCTTTGTATCATCAAGGATATAACCAGCTGCAGCCTTTGTTTCAACTACAAAATAATGAATATCCTCTTTATACGATCCATCAGAGCCATATATACATACTGGAAGTTCTTTTGACTCTGTATGTCCATCCTTGTCTGTTGTCAGTGTCTCAATTACTTTGCCATCCTTGTCGCGAATTTCAAATTCTACACCCGCAATTGTCTTCTTGGTATTTGAATCCTTCTTATCAATCACTATACGTCCAGTCAAAAAGTCATCCTTCATTGTTACCTTCTGTATATCAGACGTTTCAGTTATCTCAAACTTCACATCTCTGGCTATTTTATATCCAAGCGGTGCTGATTTCTCGTGAAGAATATATTTTCCAACCGGGAGTTTTTCAACATAATGAGCTTTTCCAGCCTCGGAAGTCCAGTATTCTATCACCTTGCCCTTCGAATCAATTATAGAAAGATGTGCACCGGAAAGCTCTTTTTCACCTGTAATATCTGTCTTTGAAAACTCTGCCTTCGTGGTATCATTTTCAAACTCAGCTTTGACCTCTATCACCTTTACATCAGAGCCCTTGTAAGTCGCATCAACTTCAACAGTCTCATCACTCTTCACATACCCGGCAGGAGCTTTAATCTCCTTCACATAGTACATTCCGAGAGGAAGATCAGATGCAAACGCAGCTGTTCCATCTTCACCGGTGACAATCTTCTCTATCTGAGTTCCGGCAGCAATGACAAGCTTCCCATCTGAATTTTTAATATCTTCCTTTGCATAAAGACCAAACTCTGCTCCAGAAAGGTGCTTCTTTGTTGCATGGTCCATCTTGATAACAGTGACCTTAACCTTCTGTCTTTCATTTGTAACATTCATGCCTGCATAAACAATCCTAGTACTCTGGTTCACATAAGAAAGATCTGCATAGATAGGATTGCTGTCAAGCACAAAACCATCAATAGTTGCTGATTCAACAAGATAATATCTGCCAAGTGGAAGATTCTCTATCTTGGCAATACCTCTGTCATCTGTAACAATTGTAGCAACACGGTCACCAGCCTTGTAATAAATTGTACTTAATCCATCCGGACTTACAATATTATCCTGTGCATACACCTCATAAGTGACACCAGCAAGTGATTTCTTGAAATACTTGAAAATAAAATCATACCAATGTCCCTTTACGATTGATGCATCTGTTATAAACTCTCCATCTTTGTTGACTACAATAGAACCTGTTGGAACAGCGTCCTTCATAGCGACCTTCTGTATACTCTTAGAATCTTCTACCGTGAATTTTACATCCGCAGCCTTAAGATAACCATATGGCGCAAATTCTTCTCGCAAAGTATATGTTTCGCCAACTACAAGTTTCTTTATAACATGTTTCTTTCCTGCCTCTGATGTCCAGGTATCTACTATATTTCCATCCTTGTCAATCACAGAAAGTGTTGCTCCACCAAGCTCTACGCCACTTGTAATGTCTGTTTTTGTAAACTCAAATGAAGTAGGAGTATTTACAAAATCATTCTGTATTGCAAAAGTTGGAACATTCATCCCCTGATACTCCGGCACGTAATGGACAATCTCATCCGATGATACATATCCTGCCGGAGCTTTAAGTTCCTTCGCATAATATTTTGCAAATGGATAATCCTTTGTAAATGTTACTACTCCGTAAGCATCTGACACCGCAGTCTCAAGGAGTGTTTCTTTTTCAACTATAACTTTTCCAGCTGCATTTGTAATATCCTGTTCAGCATAAAGACCAAACTCTGCTCCTGGAATCACATCTCCGTTTTCTTCATCAAGCTTTTTAACGATCAACGAGAACTTCTGTCTGTCATCAGAAAATGTTACCTTTTCGCAAACAACAGGTGTGTTTTCATCAACATATCTGAATGTGACTACCTGCTCTGCCGCATTTAACACATATCCAAATGGAGCCTTTGTTTCAACGATCTTATAGCTTCCAAGCGGAAGATCTCCAAGAACCGCTTTTCCATCGTCCCCAGTAATCATAGTTGCAACAAAGTCACCGGCAGAATAATATTTTGTGCGGTTGCCATTTTCGTCAAGCTGCATGTCTGCCGTATAAATATCCTCTGCAGCATATACTTCAAACTCTGCGCCGGCAAGATTTCCTTCTTTGTATACAAATGACTTTTCTTCTGAATCTGCAAATAGTCCGCCTTTATAACCATCCAGAATTTCTCCCTGCTTTACTACTGTGAGCTCTCCTTTTGCCGGTGTATCTTCGTACTCGATCGTAATTATCGCCTCGTAGGTATCTGAATCAACCTCGTAAAAAGTATCAGAATCAACAGCAATCTCCACATAGTTCTTGTTTAAGATATACCCATTTGGTGCAGATACTTCCTCTATCCTGTAATTTCCAACAGAAAGTACATCCGGCAGGATCAGGTCTCCATCTTCATCTGTAAAGAAAGACTTGTGTGTTACCTTGGATGGATACGTTGTCACCATCGTCACATATTCCTTTTTGTCCATATTATAAATTTTGAACTCAGTATTAGGAATAAGCACTGTTTTGCCTGTATCAGAATCCTTCTTGATAATACGGAGTTTTGCTGAAAACTCTCTATCAAGGAATACTCTCCACACCTGCGGCTCATTTGGTTTGTTCTCGCGAATTGTTACCTCAAATGGTCTGATTGTTTCCATGTTATGAGGTGTCACAGATTCAACTACGACATAAGATCCATATGGAAGAGGAATTGAACATGCATACCCCTTTGCATCCGTATAGATCGTAGTTGCTCCGTTCTTTCCAATCACTACTGGCTTTGAGTTGTCAAAATCATAACTGCCATCCGTTTTCTTGCAAAGAGATGACTTTAAATATGCTGTAAATCCTGCCCCTGATAAGAGCTCTGCTTCTGTATCCTTTCCATTATCAGACACCTTTATCAGCTGGAATGGCTGTTTGATTACGCTCTCCTTAGATTTTGCATCACGAAGTACCTGTGGAATCATATCCCCCTCGTAATCACAAACAACATCGTGCTCAGTTTCATCCAGAAGGTATCCCTCTGATGGTGAGATTTCCTTGACATAATATTTACCAAGATAAAGATCTGCGATATCTGCCATACCTTTATCATCTGTCATCAGTGTAGCAACCAGATCATTCTTTTTAAAGAGAACTCCTGTAACTCCATCAGGATGAACTATATTTTCTCTTGCATAAAGTCCATATACCGCCCCTTTTAATGAAGCGTCCCCCTGCGGGACCTGCTTTCCTGTTTCAGCATCAACCTTAATAACCCTGATCTTTGCAGTAGTTCTTTTGTTCTTAAAGGTGTGTGAAAAAGTTGCCTTTGCCTTGTCCTGTGTCATGGACTTGAATGTAAAGCTGTACGTTGCTTTACTATTTCTATAATAATTTGCCGGAGCCTGCGTCTCTTTGATTACAAAATTGTTATTAACCGGAAGATCAAGCGAATAAACTCCCTTTCCTCCAGCTCCAGTTGTAATCTCCTGAAGTGCCGTTCCCTTTGTCACTATTACTTTACCATCATAATTTCTGATATTATTATCAGCATACAGTGTATACTTACCACCTGACAGACCATTCTCTGTATCCTCATCCTTCTTGATCACAGATACTTCTGCTTTCTGTCTGGCATTAAGAATCGTTGTAGATACATACTCTACTGTCTTATCCTGATCTTCATAGACAATGGTGACAGTCTTAGGCTTTCCATTTACTGTATAACCATCAATGCTGCTTGTCTCGGTAACAATATAAGTGCCAAGATGAAGATCACTCAGAACAGCATTGCCATCTTTTCCAGTTACCAGGCTCTCGCTTACTATATCGCCTTTATTATATGCCTTTTTACCGTCAGCACGGTAAATATCCGCTCCTGCTGTCACCTTAAACTCTGCACCTGCAAGTTTTCTCTTTTCATAAGTGAAGTTGCTGCCATTCCATCCAGTAAGTACCTCACCTTCCTTATAGATGGTAAGGGAACCTTTCTGTTCAACATCAGTAAGTTCTATTCCCTTAGTCTGCCCTGCTTTTATTACCAGAGTATGAACCTTACTACTTCTGACATAACCCTTTGGTGCATCAATTTCCTTCACATAATAAGTGCCTGCACCAAGCGCCTTAGACTTTGCATATCCATTTTTATCTGTCTTCATCGTATCAACAAGAGTCTTACAGCTGCTGTCAGAATAAATACCATAGACAGCCCCAGCCAAATGCTTTCCTGTTGACTTATCTGTCTTTGTGATTTCTCCATAACCGATATTCTCAGTCTTCACCTTTATATAAGCTGTAATGGGATCTGCCTGTGGCTGTTCAGATACAAACTCCTGATATCCTTCCTTACCGGTAAGCCAGTAGACACATCCCGTTGTTGTATCAACCTGTCCGATATTTGAGGTGAATATTCCTGTAGCTCCTGTTGTATTGACTTTATCTGTATAAACTGTCATAGTATTTCCATTCTTTGTAATGCTAAATCCAGAAACATCAAAGTCAAAATTTGACAGGACCTTATTTCCATCTGTGAAAGTATATTCAAATCTGGATTTACTCTCATTCCATTTCAGCACATAAGCATTTGCACCGCTCTTTGTCTGTGATGCAAAACTTGGCCTTGCTGCCTCAAAAGACAAAAGCATGTCACTTTTTAATTTCTTATAATATTTATATGCCGCATCAGCATCAGGAGCGCTGTCACACAGTTTCTTTGCCGCTGAATCACCTTCATTAGTATTAAATAGATCTGCTTCTATAATCCATACCATAGACTGTGTAGCGATAAACTGGTCATTCTGTGAACTTGATGGTGTATTCGTGTCTGGTGCTGAATACCCAAAGTACATACAGTATGCGAGCAGCTTTTCCTGCTTCGCAGTCATACTTGTACTGGCATTCTCATAACTGTTCATCAACTGTCCTCCATATGCCTGAAGACCAAAGTTCATGCAATATGCTGAATGCCCATCTATCAAACCATAGAGAATTTTCCCATGGTAGAAGTCTGGCTTGATCTCACTTACCTCGCCAACATCTTTAGCTGATGCATCCCAGTATGAAAGCGCAGCTTCTGCACTTGCAGCCATAGCCGGTGTCACATTGCTGAACACGGCTGTAAATGCTGCAACTATAGCAAGCATACCTGCTAATATACGTTTTATTCTCTGTTTCATAACGTTTCCTCCATTTTTTACACAAAAAAAGACAGACATAAGTCAAATTGGCTTATATCTGTCCATCACTCTTATTCTATCTGTAACAACGGAATTCATAGAAAGTTTCTCCGCCAGTATCATAGGTTCCTTTATAACGTATGTTGAATACTGATCCCGATTCTAATGAAATAAGTTCTGCTATATATCCAGCAATATCGTTTTCACTTGAAAGAGGGCTTCCTGATGTTGTTGCAGCTTTGTTCAGATCTATATTTACATATACACTGAAGTAACTGTCATCAAGTCCATCTAACGGATAATACTCATTATACTCATCCTGCGTGATCTGACCGGAAGACAACAGGTTATCAAGATTTTGTTCTGTTGTTATCTTACCGTTAGCGGTGCACTTAGCGATTGCAAGATTTACTACATCTTCCGGACTATACCCGACAAATGATGTTTCTGTCGTATTCGGTTTCTCCGTAATCTCTGTTGTTTCAGATGACTCTTTCTCAGATGTCGTATTCTCTAGCTGATCTGCAGCTATTTCTGGCTGATCATCAGTTATCTGGCTATCTCTATTGGTATCCTGATCCTGCCTAGGCATTTCAGTTTCCACGTTCTTATTTTCTAATGTTCCTCCCGTCTCTATCTTATTATCTTTCTTCACTGGCTTTAACTCTGCCTTGTTCACCAATTCAGTTGTACTGCTTATTTCTTCGGTTATCGTACTTTCTGGCATTTCTTCGGTTATTATCTTCGTGGTTACCTGCTTTTCTTCTAACTTTTCTCCACAACCACTTACACCAACAATCATTACAGATAATAGAATTACAATTACTTTCTTCATAATTATCACCCATCCCTTCCGCAAGAGGGATAGGCATTTTATGTCCCGTGACTACCCATCCACTCTTACAATGTGAACTTCATTTTTCTATCACGGGACAAGATTACAGATGGTCTGTCCCGTATCTTATTCATTGCTCCTCCTTACGCATTATTATTTATTTTCATATAGTTGAAATACCTGAAAAAGCGTCTGTATTTCAAATAGTTATAATATGGCATTCTCATACACCTCACCTCCTCCCCATTGAACTCCTGCCATGCATAATTTGCCTTCGGCAAATGGCTGGAGCTGCATATCAAGTTTTATATAAAACTTGACACATACCGCTTGAACTCCAGCCCTGTAAATTAGGCTTTTGCTAATAACTAGTTCTTAATTACATCATGGAGTTGTCCCTCCAATGATTGAAAGAAATATCCGAAGTATCATATTCAACAGAAGAAGGAACAATTTTACTATTTCTACTCCTACCCGAAGCATTCCAAGTATCAGCTTCAACAGTAATTTTACACATGCCAACATCATTACTCCTATACTTTTCAATACTCTCATAAGCTTACTCCTCTCCAAAACCTCCCTGTGAAAACAGAACTGACATTTCTTCTAAGGCTGCATCCGGCTTTTCCTCTTCTCTTTGTGATTCCTGCTCTGGCTTTTCAGCTGAATTATTCATCATCTGCTGTAATACAGACATGTTGATGACTCTTTGATTATTGATATTCATATCATTTATCATTCTTGCAACTTCCTTGAGTACATCAATCCGAATCTCATTCTTTATTTTATCAATATACTCTTTGGTAATTATTACTTCCTGTCTATCCTTTTCAGCCATCCCGGTATTTGTAAGTTCCGAATCATCAGCACTCTTTATATATGCAAGCAATGCTTTCACTACAAAACTTGATATTGACTTGTGAATATTCAAATTCAAATCCTCCAACGTTCTATACACACGAAGATGTTCCGGATTGTCCAGGCTTATACGAAAACAGTATTGCCTACTGTGTGATTTCCTTGCCATACATCCTACCTCCCACTCCTGAGTGCAATTCTCGCCATCATCTCAAAGCCTTTGGCATTTGCTTTGACATCAAGAACATAATGGATATTGTTACCCTGATGCTCTCCGAAATTTCTCATTACTACAGCACCGCCGCCAACAAAATACACTGGGATCATATCGAGATTGTATCCGCATTCCATCTGATAACGATATACCTTATCTACAAATGCCCTTATCTGCTGATCCATAATATTCTTGTAATCCGTTGGAAGATTTGTTCTTCCAGTCATCATATACTCCTGTATGTCCGACTCATCAATCTTATGATTCATGATCTGTACTGACTCTCGATTGATAGATCGCATGCATTTGATTAACCCTTCATTTTGAGTATCACATTTACTGTTATCCGGTCTTTTATTCACCACCAGCATACTGTCCACGGTCCATGAACCAACATCCACAACCAACACCTTCTTGCCAAATGTCTGCAGCATTCCTGCTACAGCGGCATAGCACTGCGGATATACCGATACGTTTACTATGTGTACCTTATAAAGTTTCTGTTCGAAACTAAATGCCACATTTTCTTTCTGCGACAAATACTCTATGAATGTCTTTCTCTCCGCAGAGAATCTGGTAAGTGGAAGCCCCGCTGCAATCAAAACATCTGCTTCCAGTTTTCCCCGGCTCTTAAGTTCTTTGGCTATCGCGACCAATGTCAGCAGATAAAAGTTTTCATTGTCCACCTTACTCTCAAGCACTTCCAGTCTGTCCTCTCCAACTGCATAATATCTGCCATTATACTCAAGCACGTTATCATAAAATGCAGGCTCATTTGGAAGCCTCTTAATGGATGTATTGAAACAGTAGCTGCTTGTCTTCATCTGTGACCATCCATGATCGATACCTATAAACTCAATATTTGTATTCATATCAACACCCTTTCTTTGTTTTACTTGTTCCATTCACAAATGAGATGTTTTCATAGCTCTGCTATGTATGTGTGCATTGGTAATAAACCCTGCCTACCCCCGCACACTAGGGAGCTATGGATAAGCCGCTTTTGCGTTTACGACGCCTTGACACCTGCCAGCACGATCTTCTCTACCGCCATTTTCGAGAACCGGGAAGTCACTCCTGACACCCTCATAGTTTATTATCCTTCCGCAACAGACGCTTACCTGCTCGCTCCATCTTCATCTTTCGATCCGTCAACACTCTTCGCAAACTACAGTTGATTTATACCAAGTAACTGAACCGGAATTTTCACTATATCCATAACTGTTATTCAGTTGTAAGCCCTTTATCGGCTCGCACGATTATGATATATCTTTTCCAACTTACTTGAACGACTCCTAAATATGTAATTTGAGCACTTATTCATCTTAATAAGATGAATTTATGTCGGGTTCTCATTTGTGAACCTTTGTTTGTATTATACAGTCCACATTTGTGGTCGTCAATGGCATGAGCGAAAAAAATACCACTTTTGTGAACTTTATGATATAGTAATGGAAGAGTCATATTTTCATGACATGACGATTGGAGGATATAACATGACAAATACAGATCCTATAGCAGATAAAATCCGCACATTTAGAAAAGAGCAGAACATGTCCCAAGATGATCTTGCGACCAAATCTGGGATTAATGTTTCTACAATAAAGAAATACGAAATTGGAGATCGTAACCCCAAGCTTGATCAGCTATTAAAGATTGCATCCGCACTGGGTGTCAGCATAAATGAATTTCTTACTTTTGAAATCTCTACAATAGGGGATGTCCTGTCTATCCTTATGCGACTGGATGAACAAACTGACATGGACATAACAGGTAAAAAAGACGAAAACGGAGATTACATACCGGACAGCATTTCATTCTCATTTTCAAATGATTCCATCAATAATGCCCTTGCTGCATATCTTGCCTATAAAGATAAGAAGAATGCAGCTATCAAACCAGAAGCTGCCGATGTAGTATATTCTGTTGATGAGCAAAAGATATTGATGGAACATACGCGAAACACACTACTTATTTCTACAGAACATATTTAACATTTCATTATAAAAAATAAAGACGTCCTGCATTTTTTCTTTGCTGACGTCTTTATCTTATAATCCTATCTTGGGGCAATCTTATTATATCCACATTACTCAGTTAATTTTTGGTGTACCAGTTAGTGTACCATTTTTTTATGAATTATATAAATTTATACTAGATTTTATGTATCTAGCAATCACCGAAGAACCCTTGATTTATAAGGCTTTATCGATATTTATGAGGATATATAGAATTATGAAAATAAGGCTGATAAATAACGATACCTAATTTCATTTTTTCTATTTTCCTTTCTTAAAGCCTTGATTTTGCTTGATATTCTGACTTTGCCGATTATATGGTGTACCATTTAGTGTATCATCTGTTTTCAGGGCGCAAAAAGCCCCAATAGCACGGTAATTGTACTACACCCGTGGCTTAATTTCAATGTTTATAATTATTATCGGAATCCCATAACTATTTTTTACCCAGTGCCTCCTTCAAAACTACAACAGCCAGCCGGGGTTCACCCCCGGCTGGCTGCTACATTTTATCAGTTCAGATATTTCTCCATCACTGTGTTCAATTTTTCAAAATCAAGCGGTTTCGCTATGTGTTCATCCATCCCCGTGTTCTTTGCAAGCTGCACATCCTCAGCAAATGCATTTGCGGTCATGGCTATGATAGGAATCTGGCCTCTTCTTCCAGGCAGTGCTCTTATAGCGGCGGTGGCCTCATACCCATTCATGACCGGCATCTGAACATCCATAAACACTATGTCATACCAGTTCTCGGAGGCATTCTCTATCCTCTCCACAGCCTCCCTGCCATTCTCAACGATCTCCACACTGGCTCCCGTCATTCCTATGATCTCCGATGCGATCTCACTGTTCAGATCATTGTCCTCCACAAGAAGGACTCTCCTGTCCGAATAATCAGATCTTCTGATATTCTTCCAGTCCCTTTTAATAAATATAATTATACTCCTCATTGTACATACTAGTTCCAACAGGGAAATTATACTGCAACCGGCTGTCATAGTCCGAAACAGTTCTCTGTTTTCAGACCTTAGACCCATATGGCTTTGTGTCACCGCTTTTCAACGGGTTTACTAAATATTTATTTTTCAAATTCTTTTCATATAGATTACAATTTTCTGATTAAAGTACTATAATCATTTGTTTTATTTGTCAAGCATTTATTTAATTATTTTCAGGTCTTTTCCGTTTTCCACTTCTTTGACATAACGATGTAGAATATGACGTTGAGCACGATGCCGACACATGTGGCTATAGGTGCTGCAAGTCCAATATTCGTAAGGCTTGCATCCGGCTGGATACTCATGTAATACGCCAGTGGAAGTCTCACAAGCAGAGTCTGTATAAGTCCCTGGATCATGACCCACAGCGACTTCTCATGCCCATTGAAATATCCTATCATACTGAACAGCACCGCCGTGACTATAGTCTCAGGCGCAAATCCCCTCAGATACTCGAAGCCCCTCTGGATAACAGACGCATCGGTGGTGAAAATTGATGTCATTTTGTCACCAAAGAACCACACACCAATGAATACCACCACGCCTACAGATAGTCCTATGCCCATACCGGTAAGCATCGCTTTTCTCGCTCTGTCCTCTTTTCCAGCTCCGACATTCTGCGATACAAATGAAGCCATAGACTGCATAAGCGAACTTGGTACCAGCATGGCAAAGCTGACTATCTTGCAGGCAACTCCATATCCGGATGATGCCTCCAGGCCAAGTCTGTTGATAAATGCACACAGCGCTAGAAATGACATCTGCGTGAGAAATTCCTGCATCGCCAGCGGAAGCCCAACTGAGAGCAATCTTCTGCACTGTCTGTTTAATCTGAAATCTTTTCTTGATATCTTAAATGGAAGCTCTCTCTTCTTCAGCAGCAAAAGCGCAAGGACAACACTGACCGCCTGGGCAACCACTGTTGCTATGGCTGCACCCGCAGCATCCAGATGACATCCCGCAACCAGTATAAGGTCACCGACAACATTTACTATACATGCCACAAACACAAATATAAGAGGTGATTTGCTGTCTCCAAAACCTCTGAATATCGCGGTGAGCACATTGTAGGCCATAATGAAAAATATTCCGCCTCCGCATATCCTCACATACGACGATGTAAGAGTGACCGCCTCAGCCGGTGCCTGCATCAACACTGACAAAGGTCTTGCAAACGTCACCATGACAACTGCCAGCACCACCGCAAGTATTGCAAATATGGTCGTGGCACCTCCGAGAAGCTCTCCTATCTGATCCGTGTTCTTCTCGCCTATATATCTGGCAATAAGCACTGTGACACCCATAGCAAGTGCTGTTATCACAAATGTAACCAGATTGAGCACCTGGCTGCCTGTAGATACGGCTGAAAGTCCCGCCGTCGAACCGAATCTTCCAACCACCAGCAGATCAACCGCACCATATGCAGCCTGAAGTATCAGTGCTCCAAGAATCGGTCCCATGAATGGGAGCATTTTTCTAATTATACTTCCTTGTGTAAAATCTGTTTTATCCTGTACACTCATCTTATGTCTTGACTCCTTTTGCTCATAACATCATAAATTTTTTCAATGGTCGCTATCATAATATCTGCATCTTCATCTGTGATATCGGTAAGAGACTCCCCCAGTCCTGTGAAATACTCATCAACATATTTGCCAACCAGATCTCTGCCAGCCTGAGTGCTCCTGATATACACAAAACGTCCATCCGCCTCTGAAGCCTTCTTTTCCACAAATCCCAAGCGTTCCATATCCTTTATCGTCTTTGTCACGCCCGGTCTTGGGAGCCCCAGCTCATCACTTATATCACTGACCTTTACATCAGTCTCAGACCTCTCAAATCTCGTTATCACATCAAGATAATGTATATGAGTCGGTGTGACTCCATTTGGCAGCTTTGGCATCATATCTCTGACTCTCTTAGCTTGATAGCAGGCATCCATCACCTGTTTTATCTTTTCCTTTGTCATAGCATTCCTTCCTGTAAATTTATCAAATATTATTTTATTGTTATTTCGTATAATTACTTTAGGTAATTATCATTGGTAAGTATATTCATATTTTTCTTTTTGTCAAGGGGTATACAAACTCTTCATATGCCCGTTTAATACATTAACCACCATGCAAAAAAAATGCTCCACCTGATTCTCTCACAGATGAAGCATTTAATTATTCAATCCTTTTTACTAACTACCTTTACTATCCCTATAACCGATTCGATCAATACCACCGCCACAAATGGTATTCCCGCAAGCGTAATAGCAAACATCATATATTCGATTCCATTCAGCAGATGCTCCCATCCTCCTGTAGCCTGCGGCACTATCCACATTTCATTGATAACCAGAGCACCGATCAGGAATCCCAGTATCAATCCACTGATCATCCACGCCGCACAGATTATGGCGACATCTTTCAGCCGCACAATCTGATTATCGTATATCCATTTTCTGAATATAATATACAGAATTACGCATATCAGGGGTACAGCAAATACAACGACCAGATTATAACTATCATTATATGTTTCTTCCATGTAATCAGACAGCGTCATCATGCCCCAGCATATGAACTGTACTACCAGACATATCAATATTTTCTTCTTCATATGCAAACTCCCCACCACATCTACTTTTTACATACTATAATAAAGTTCTTCACATTACAATTTAATTAAAATTATAGTATGCTTTTACTCAGATCAGATATCTACCAGCAAGCCCCACGATCACCTGCATCCCGCCGGAAAGCAGCATCACCCACACAGGATTCAGTTTGAATTTTCTAAGCAGAACAACACTTACCGCAAATATCACCACGAGATTCCACTTAGTTCCAGCGATACTTATCATGTCAATCCCAGACCAGACCGCCGTCACGAATATCGAAACTCCCGCTGACGCGATCATCGCCACAACCGCAGGTCTTATTCCTCCGAGCAGTTCCTGAAGGATGTCCTGTTTGCGGTATTTCAGATAAAGTCTTACTATGACTGTGACTATGATACATGAAGGAAGTATACATCCGAGTGTGGCAACCACCGCGCCGACATATCCAGCCACCCGGAGTCCCACAAATGTCGCCGAATTGACCGCTATAGGGCCTGGAGTCATCTGGGATATAGTGATCAAATCCGTGAACTCTGACATGGTCATCCACCCATGTATCTTCACTATCTGTCCCTGTATAAGCGGCATGGCGGCATAACCTCCTCCGAAACTGAAGAGTCCTATCTGGAAGAAACTTAGGAATAACTGCAAATAGATCATTATTCCATCCCCCCTTTGTCGGGATGTTTTTCAGGATTTCCGTCAGAGGTATCCTCTGTCTTTTTATGCCCATGCCCTCTTCTTTTCTCCAGCTGTCCTCTGCAAACGCCGACAAGTCCACAGACAATTACTATGAACACGACATTTATCTCCAATATGTAGGATGCAACAAATGCAGCTATCATGAACAATATCCCCAGATCATCCTTCTGCTTTACTATGTCTGCTCCCATATCATATGTCACTGATGCAATGACCGCAGCTACACCGGCCTGCATTCCCTCCAGTATCTCACTGATTACCCAGTTAGTCCTGAACGCGCTGTAACAGTAAGATATGATGGATATGATGACAAATGGCGGTATGATCGTTCCGATTATGGCCACCAGTGTCCCTGCCATGCCGCACAGTTTATAGCCCACCGCTATCGCTCCATTTATCGCGATCGGTCCCGGTGACGACTGGGCTATGGCCACAAGATCAAGCATTTCGTCCTGCTCTATCCAGTGGTTTTCATCCACAAACTTTTTCTTCATAAGAGATACGATGACGTATCCTCCCCCGAAGGTAAAGGCGCTCAGATATAATGTTGTTATGAATATCTTCAGAAGAGTCTTACTCTTTTTTCCTCTTTCCATAATATACCTTTCTCGTGAAAACGTTTTCACGCTCCAGGTACAAGTATATGCCTATTCGAGAAATTTAGGAAACATTTTTTATACAAACATTTTATTTTATCAGTCTGAACTTCTTCGCAAACCTCACAATAAGACCTCCCTTAGGCATATTGAGAAGTTCCTCCTCCGTATATCCTCCGGCTTTGAGTATAGCCACCGCATAGAATATGATCGCCACAAATACTGCAACAAACATCGCGATCACCCAGTTGCCGAGAAGCTTCCTGCAGCACTCATATACAATGATCGTAACAACACCCATGAAGATAGATGCTATAGTAGGTGCAACGTATATTCGCCTGTTGTCCATCTTGCCGGTCTTGTACTTTGTGAGCGAACGCTGGTTGAATATACATATGAGCAGTGAGTTCACTATCGAACCAAATACCAGTGCATAAAGTGCCCAGTCTGTGCAGTACAGCATAACAACAAGAACCACCACATGTATCACCAGTGCAAGGGTGGCATTGATAACCGGTGCCATCACCTTACCCATGGCCTGAAGCACACTGTTGGTTACAGTTGACTGTGCAAAGAACACTATGGATATGAATCCAAGATACATACATTTGGCTGCCATCGGATCCGCACCTGAGAACAGGAGCTGTATTATAGGCTTAGCCAGGACTCCCATTCCAACCGCACATGGTATGGTGACCAGCATGGACATGCTGAGCGCCTGATTCAGGAGTTTATTGGTTTTCTGCATGTCATTTCTTGCATACGCACCGGATATTCCCGGAATATATGCGATTCCAACTGAAGCTGCTATGGCAAGCGGAAGGTTCGTGAGAACTGTATACTGTCCTGAGTAAATTCCATACAGCTTTGCCATCTCCAGGGAATCCATGCCCTTCATCTTCATGACCACATAGAATACCTTCATGTCTATAGGTGTGAGCACGTTATACACCACTGCTGCCACCACGATAGGTGTGACTGTGGCAATGATTATTCTGAATAACTTTCCATAGGATTCGGTGTCTGGACTTGTATCGTTCTTCACAGACTCCATGATACCCTTTCTTCTTCTCGCATAAGCGAACAGTATGAATATCAATCCTCCAAGGACTCCGGCACCTGTACCCATGGCACTTCCGGCAGAACCATACTTTGCATGCTCGGTTGTTCCAGCGGCAAATGGCTTTGCAAGCATATACGCAGCGACGATACTGACTACTGCATTTGCAAGCTGCTCTATGATCTGTGATATAGATGTAGGCACCATCGTGTTGTACGCCTGCAGATATCCTCGGAATATTGCAAGAAAGCCCGATATAAATATAGTAGGGGCAAGTATCTTAAGACTTAAGACTGCATTTGGCTGGTCACTTACAAACCATTCGGCTCCAAAGTACGTGATCAGTGCCGCCACAGCACCCGCTATGACTACATATATAAATGTACAGTAGTATATACGTCTGGCACTCTTGTACTGTCCCATAGCTATCTTACCGGCAACAAGCTTCGACACCGCTGTAGGAATACTGTATGTGGCGATCATTATGACCATGGCGTATATTGCATACGCTGAACCATAATATCCATTTCCCTCATCTCCAAGTATCTGATACAGAGGCGATCTGTACAGAAGGCCGATGATCCTCGACACGATTCCGGCTCCCGCCAGGATTCCTGCCTGAAGCGCCAGATTACTTCCCTTTCCTGATAGCTTACCCTTCTTTGCCGTACCAGTATTTGTACTCATATCTAACTCCTTATTGCCATTTCTAAATCACTGTTGTAAAATTCAATTTGTATCTTTGATATATGTCACAAACTATATATATACCAATTTTATGCAGTTAATTCAACCATAATATTTATAAACACGATGCATATTATGACCAAATATACCACAAGGAGGAACTTTAACCATGGAATACTCTTCACTTCCAAAGGATCCTATGGTGCTTCTCAGCTTCATCAACACGAAGCTCAGAGATGACTATCCAAGTCTTGACGAGCTCTGCAGCTCACTATGTGTAAATGCAGATGATATCAAGAGTAAGCTCGCATCCATCGACTATTCATACGATGCAGAAAAGAACAGATTTGTGTAAAAGCAAATCTGTTCTTTTCTCTTTTGTCAGACAGGGACAGCATCTGCTTTCCCCGTGCTGATATTATGTTTTATTTATCCTGATTCCCGGAAATTTTTTTATCACTCTCCGGTTTTGCCTGACCATTTCCAACTTCTTCAGCGTCATCTTTGCTGTCAGCTTCCTTATCAGGCTCTGCATCACTTCCTACTATATTATTTGCAAGCTTTTCAGCGTCCGCCCTGCTGGCCACGCTCTTCATAACATGCATGAATTTATCAAATATACTGATAGGATCATCATCTGAATCATCGTCATCCTGAGACTGATCATCTGCATGCGCAGTGCCAGACTTCACATATTCATCATCTGGAAGATCTGATGGGTACTGAAGCATATGCTGCTTCTGCTTGAGCTTCCTTTTGTTCTCACGCTCCGCAAGCTTCTGCTCCGGCGTCTTCTTCTTGAACCTTATATCCTCTTCTTCCTCAGTTATATATATCGGCTCTCCCGTCTCCTCATCTATCCTGCGAATCTTCTCATACTCGGATGTCTTGAACGCAAGATTCTTCTCCTGCAGCTTTGCAGTGCATGTCCTGTTGATGTACATGTAACAGCAGGCAAATACAGGAACTCCGAGAAGCATTCCAAAGAATCCGAACAAACCGCCGCCAACTATGACCGCTGTGAGCACCCAGAAGCTTGAAAGTCCTGTGGTATCTCCGATGATCTTCGGTCCGAGGATATTTCCATCAAACTGCTGCAGTACAAGTATAACAATGAGCAGCACAAGACTCTTTATAGGATCTGCAATGAGCACGATGAAGAAACATGGCACAGCTCCTATGATAGGTCCGAAGAACGGTATGACATTTGTCACTCCAACGATAACACTTATCAGAACCGCATATGGCAGATTGAGTATCGTTGATACTATGAACATGATCATTCCTATAATAAGTGAATCAAGTATCTTTCCGTTTATAAACTGACCAAATATCCTGTTCATCTCTGAAAGTCCGTCAAGGATAGTATTTGCATTCTTCACCTTGAATACCGCATATATGATCTTCTTTCCCCTAGATGCAAGATATTCCTTGTTTGCCATCACATATATCGAAGCAACAATGCCTATAAGGAAATTGTACAGGAACTTAAGTCCTGAGAACACTCCACTTCCTATGTTCACCACGATCTTGTCCACATTTGGCATGATCTTGGTATTCAGCATATCCTGAACCTTGAGATATGCATTGTTCATATACTTGTTGATCTGATCCTCAGGTATATTGAGCTTCTGGAACTTCTCATTTATATTCTCCACCATCGTCTGAAGGTTGGAATAATAGGTATCCATGTTGCCCACAAGCTGCTTGATACTGTCGTAGAGCTGAGGAACCACCAGCCACACTATTCCGGTTATGATTCCAAGGAACACTATGGTAGTTAAAATAACCGACAAAGTTCTCGAAACCTTGAACAATTTTTTCTTATCCGATATGATTCTCTCCTGGAATATCGTATGAAATAATCTGTCGAAAAAAACAAGTATCGGGTTCATGAGAAACGCAATGACTGCGCCCACTATGATCGGTGCAAATGCACTCGATATCTTGTCAAGTATCGCACGAAATCCCGACCATTGCTCCAGTATCTTATTAAAAAGGAGTCCGACAACGATTATTCCTATGACCGCCAGACTTATGTTGAGAATTCTTTTCTTCTTATTATTAACAGCCAACTTCTTCTCTCCCATTCTTTAGCATGTGTTTATTATATTAGTTTTTCCAAACCTGTTCAATACAGCTTACGCAAAATTAACCATACATTTATCACTTAATCTCATAAATTTTATAATTCGTGCATATAATGCACTTTAGGGGATAGTATGTTCAGAAAATTTATGTTGTTTACCCTACTGTTTTTTAGTAAAATGAGAACTAGCCAAGGGCAAATGCGAAAAGTATCGCATACCAGGATTTCCTAAACGAGGGAGGTGTTCTATATGAATTGGGAGATTGCAACCTGGCTTATCATATTTGCCGTATGTCTCATTGCTGAGATCATATCGCTTGGACTTACAACCATCTGGGCATGTGGAGGAGCCCTGGTGGCAATGATCATCGCTTTTTTCAGCGGATCGCTGCCACTACAGATCGTTGCATTTCTTGTTGTCACCACTATTCTTTTCTTCACGACAAGACCGATTGCCAAGAAGCATCTTGACAACCAACTGGTGAAGACAAACGTAGAAAGTCTTATCGGCAAACACGTTATCGTATCTGCTGACATAGACAATCTCAAGTCCACCGGTCAGGTCTTGATCAACGGAGTTGAGTGGACAGCAAGATCCAAACATGGCGATACCATTGAAACCGGAACCGAGGTCGTGATCGACGAGATATCCGGAGTCAAAGCAATCGTAGAAAAGGCAGGAAAGCCGGCAATATAAAGCTAAGGGCTTATCAGCTTAAGACACACACATTTTTAATTAAGGAGATTATTATGGACGGAGCAGGAATTTCACTTATTATCATTTTATGTCTGATCGTAATCGTTATTATTTGCAGTACGATCAAGATCGTGCCACAGGCACACGCTTATGTAATTGAGAGACTTGGAACATATCAGGCAACATGGTCTGTTGGACTTCACATGAAGATGCCTGTTATCGATAAGGTAGCCAAGAAGGTTACACTCAAGGAGCAGGTTGTTGACTTCGCTCCACAGCCGGTTATCACAAAGGATAACGTAACAATGAGGATCGACACAGTCGTATTCTTCCAGCTCACAGATCCTAAGCTTTTCAGCTACGGAGTTGAGAATCCTATCATGGCCATCGAGAACCTGACAGCTACCACACTTCGTAACATCATCGGTGATCTCGAGCTTGACCAGACACTTACATCAAGAGAGACCATCAACACCAAGATGAGAGCAACACTTGACGAGGCTACTGATCCTTGGGGAATCAAGGTCAACAGAGTAGAGCTCAAGAACATCATCCCTCCTGCAGCTATTCAGGATGCCATGGAGAAGCAGATGAAGGCAGAGCGTGAGAGACGTGAGCAGATCCTCCGTGCTGAAGGTGAGAAGAAGTCAGCCATCCTCATCGCAGAAGGTAACAAGCAGTCAGTCATCCTTGAGGCCGAGGCTGAGAAGGCTTCTCAGATCCTCCGTGCTGAGGCTAAGAAGGAAGCAACTATCAAGGAAGCCGAAGGTCAGGCACAGGCTATACTCGCTGTACAACAGGCAAATGCAGATGGTATCAGAGCACTGAATGAGTCAATGCCTACAAATCAGGTCATCACTCTCAAGAGCCTGGAAGCATTTACAAAGGCTGCAGACGGCAAGGCTACCAAGATCATTATTCCATCAGAGATACAGGGAATCGCAGGTCTCACCTCTTCTATCGTAGAGGTTGCCAAGAGCACTGAAGCTGCTGCCATATCAAAGCAGTAACATATCAGACTATTACAAATAAATAAGACAGATATTAAAAGACGTGCATGAAAGTTCTTTTTGAAGAATCTTTCGTGCACGTCTTTGTAATTACTATTTGTATTTTTCTGTCATCATGATCACTGCGGAAGTTCTATCCACACAGATTTGATATTCTCTCCTGACTCAACATCATTCAACTGATATACGATCTGCACCTTTCCAGTCCTGCCCTTTTCTACCGATACGATCATATAGCTATTCACCATAGACATTGGAGCCAGCGAGCCCTCGCAGTTTCCACCTTCTGTATGTACCCTCCATCCTCAACTGAATATACCTCATCAGTCATTCTTGCTCACATTGTTATACTGGAAGAAATCAATCCTGTGATCCTTGAAATAATATTTTGCATCACGCTCATTCACTTCCCTGAGTACCTTACACGGATTACCCACAGCTACAACATTCGATGGGATATCTGTGGCAACCATACTTCCAGCTCCTATGACGGTGTTATCACCTATAGTTACCCCCGGAAGTATCGTAACTCCTGCACCTATCCAGCAGTTCTTGCCTATTGTTATAGGTGCATTGTACTGATAGCCCTGTTTTCTGAGCTCAGGATTTATTGGATGTCCCGCTGTTGCCAGAGTTACATTTGGTCCAAACATGGTGTAGTCACCAACGTAAATATGTGTGTCATCCACCATTGTAAGGTTGAAATTCGCATATATATTGCTGCCCCAGTGAACAAATTTGCCGCCCCAGTTTGCATGGAGTGGTGGCTCTATATAGCAGTTGTCTCCTATCTCCTCAAACATCTCCTTGAGCATCTGCTGACGCTTGACCATCTCTGTTGGTCTGGTCATATTGAAGTCATATAATCTGTCCAGACACTTTATCTGCTCTCTGGCGATATCCTCATCGCCCGGAAGATAAAGCTCACATGTGTGCATCTTTTCCAGCTCTGATTTTCCCATTGTAAATACCTCCTGTATTTTATTTTTGTCTTCTTAAACCCGCCATGTTGTAAATCCGTTTCTTTTTGACATCGTGGATTATCACATCATGATCACACTGGCTATATGAAAGCAACAGGCACCACCAAGCCGCACTAAAGCGCCCATGATGATGCCTGTTATATCGTCGTATATACATTATATTCAAATGTACATACATGGCGCACTCGGCACCATATATATCATTTAGTTGTACTTGTAGTAATTGATGAGGCAGCCATCTGTTATGATCTGTCTCTCATCGTCTGTGAGTTCTCCAAGTCTCAGCTCTATCTCAGCAAAATCCTTGTTCACAACATAAGCCTTGATGACCTCTGTCTTGTTCTTCACAGCATCCTTGATTCCTGGGATGAATACATAATCGTCATTGTCAAAGTCAAAATCCTTATCAATGACAAATGGAAGCATACCCCAGTTGATAAGGTTTGATCTGTATCTCTTTGTAGCGTACTCCTTTGCAATGTTTGCCCATCCACCGAGAACCTTCTGGCATGATGCAGCCTGCTCACGGGCTGAACCGTCACCTGGCTTAACAGCATAAATGGTACTTCCAACACCTGTGTTGCTTCCGCATACGTCCTCAAACTTCTCCTTGATGGCATGCATAACTTCCTTGACCTCTGGGAATGCCTTACCCATGCACTCACCTGCCTCACGAACCTTCTCTACAGCCTGGATAGCCTTCGCTCTTCCAACGTACTCAGGATCCTTTCTTGACAGAGTGAACTCTGCAAGTCCAAGAGGATTTGATCTGTATGATGAAGTCTCTCCTGATGGGATAAGCTCATCTGTTGTTGTTACAGGATCATGTATAACTGATGCCACCTTGAGGAGAAGGTTGTCTGTAAGAGGAACCATCTCAGGCCAGTCCTTGATGTTTGGACCAAACTTGATCTCAACCGAAGGATCAGCCTTTCCAACACCGTTGTAAACTCTTCTGTCGTATATAGCCTTGTCGAAGAAATACTTTGGATGTGTGTACTCTATATCTGCAAGGTCTGTTGCTGATGTCAGATAGCCCTTGTTGGCTGCAGTTGCTGCGATAGAACGCGCATCCATAAGCGCAACAGATGAAATCTGACCATTCTGTATCTTTGAACCCTCTCTGTTAGGGAAGTTTCTTGTTGAATGTCTGATGGAGAATGCATTGTTGGCAGGTGTATCACCGGCACCAAAGCAAGGTCCACAAAATGCTGTCTTAACGATGGAACCTGTCTCGATGAGATCAGCCAGAACACCATTCTTTGCGAGCTGCATATATATAGGTGTACTTGCAGGATATACTGACAGTGTGAACTCGTCAGCGCCTATGCTCTTGCCTCTGAGGATATCAGCCGCATCGCAGATATTCTCATATCCACCACCGGCACATCCGGCGATGATTCCCTGCTCAACATACAGCTTGCCATCTCTTACCTTATCCTTGAGTGTGAAGTCGACCTTGCCGTCAAGGCTTACAAGTGCACGCTTCTCAACATCATCAAGGATATCCATGAGGTTGGCATTCAGCTCGTCGATGGTGTATGTGTTGCTTGGGTGGAATGGCATAGCTATCATTGGCTTAACTGTTGACAGATCTACATATACGACTCCGTCATAGTAAGCCACATCGCCAGGATTCATCTCCTTGTACGCCTCACTTCTTCCGTGAATGTCATACCAATCCTTTATCTTGTCATCTGTCTTCCATATTGATGACAGACATGTTGTCTCTGTTGTCATAACATCAATACCGATACGGAAATCTGCTGAGAGCTTGTCAACACCAGGACCAACGAACTCCATGACCTTATTCTTGACATATCCGCAGCCAAATGTTGCTCCGATGATGGCAAGTGCCACATCCTGAGGACCAACCCCCTTCTGTACCTCTCCGTCGAGATAGATTGCGATAACGCCCGGCTTTGCAACATCGTATGTCTTACACAGGAGCTGCTTTGCGAGCTCACCGCCGCCCTCTCCAATAGCCATAGTACCAAGAGCACCGTAACGTGTATGTGAGTCTGATCCAAGTATCATGGCGCCACACTCTGCCAGCATCTCTCTTGCAAACTGATGGATGACCGCCTGATGAGGTGGTACATACACGCCGCCATACTTCTTCGCACATGAGAGGCCAAACATATGGTCATCCTCATTGATGGTTCCACCTACGGCACACAGTGAGTTGTGACAGTTTGTAAGTACATATGGTATAGGGAACTCCTTAAGACCTGATGCTCTTGCTGTCTGGATGATTCCTACAAATGTTATATCATGTGAAGTCATCTTATCGAATTTGATCTTAAGATTCTCCATATTGTCAGATGTGTTATGCTTAGCCAATATTCCGTAAGCAAGTGTGTTCTTTGATGCCTCTTCCTTTGATGGAGCACTGCCAAGCTTTGATGCGAGAACCGCACCTGCCTCAGCATTATCCTCAACCAGCTCTGTACCATGTAACAGATAAGCACCGTTGTCAAATAATTTAATCATACTCTTCCTCCTGGTAATAGCTTTTTGTCATTTATGGAATTGCACACAGATGTATACAAAACCCCATGTTTCTCTACATCATACCATATTATTTTCAAATTTTAAATAGTATTATATTACAGCTTAACGCAAAAAATCTGCCATACATGCTCAGGCACATATGGCAGATCCTATGCATCAAATTGAATATACTGTACAGATACCCTTAACCGAAATACCTGTACCTGATACATCCTATCTGACACTATATAATCAATCTCCCCTCAGAGTTAATTATCCTCTGTTACATACACTATACTATTTGTATAATTTTTCCAATAGTTTTGGCAAAAATCGACACAAACGACGCGTATAACAACCTGAACGACATAAATTTTCGTGTACAACACACATATACTTTAATTATACCTATTGTAGAAATTCCCATTTGTATGATAGAATGTTCCTGATATGTTAATAATTTAAGAGTTTTGTTTATCTATCAATTTTTCACAGGAGTGTTTGATTATGAATTTTCTGATTGTTGAGGATGACAATATCCAGCTTACCGGCTTAAAACATATAATTGAAGAAGAGTACGCAGACGCTGTTGTCAACACTGCATCAACTTACAACGATGCCATAACAATAATAGATTCATTTGATATTGATATCTTTTTACTGGACATTGATCTCGGTGGAGGAAAGACCGGATTGGATGTATGTGGTTATCTCCGAAGAATTCCCAAATACAATGACACACCTGTCATCTTCATCACCGACATCACCGTTCCAAACCTTGATGTCATCAACAAGTATCATTGCCAGTATTATTTCTCAAAGCCTTATGACAGAATCGATGTCGTAGGAGGGATCAACTCGGTGCTCACACAGCCTGACGACCAGACATCAAGGATCCGCGTAAAGGATATCCAGGGAATACTTTTCCATATAAGCATGGATGAAATAATTTATGTATGTGCATCCGGCCACCACAAGCACATTTTCACATCCGACGGCGATTTTATCGTCACCAACCCGACCTTCGAGTCAATTTTGCAGGCTGCTGGTGATGTACCTCTGGTCAGATGCCACAAAAGCTATTACTTCAATCCCGACTACATACAGAGCTACGACAGATCCAATTCACTTATAACGCTGAAACTGGCTCAAGAATCCATACCGGTCGGGCGCAAATACAAAACTATTATAGAAACTTACCAGGAGAACAGATAATGGCTGCATATTTTGATTTTCTTTCCAAGATACTGTTTGATACCTTTGTATTTTTAGTATTCTTGATGGCGATATATAATGTAAAATTTTCCCAGATAGCAAAGAGACTTCCACCTTTGCTTCTGCTGACTTTACCAGTCTCTCTGATTGCCACAGTTACAGACTCCATGTTAATATTCACACTGATAACATACATATACTGCTTTGTATTCTACTCTCTGGTATTCCGATATCCGCCGATGAAGATCATAACGGGATACGCAATTACACTTATCATCATGACTATACTGAACCTCATCCAGATGGTTGTCATCATGCAGTTTACGGACAATCCATTCACCAACACTTCAACATATATAACCGAAGCCATGGCTTTCATCATAGCTATACTTTTATACAAATTCGGACATATGGATAAGCTGTACGATGCTCTTATAGTGAAAAATCAGGTATCCAGGAATATAATACTCGCAGTATTTGCCCTCATGGTATCTATGGTTTTATACCAGCGTATATCCCCTAAGGACTTCATGAATATATTTATGACTTTCCTGTTTATAGTCATACTTATCCTCATTTTATACTCGGGAATGTACAAGAACTATATGAGCCTCAGAGAATCCCGGAAGCAACTACAGTCATATGAACAGTATCTTCCTATTATAGAGGATCTGATAGATCAGGTGCGCATGAGACAGCATGACTACAACAATGAGCTTCAGGCCATCAGCATGCTGCCGATCAGTTACACTGATTATGATTCCCTCGCTGCTGCCCTTTCAAATGAGCTGGATACCTCCTGCAATGACCATGTCATCAAGAATTCGTATCTTCTGAGGATCAACATGAAACTGATCGCAGGTTTTCTGTTCAGCAAGATGAACCTTGCGCAGGAGCATAATATTAATCTGGATATAGATGTCAAAAATTCCACACTCACATCCAAGGCAGCGGAATTTGAGCTTCTGGATGTCATGAGCATTCTGGTGGACAATGCATTTGACGCAACTGAGGACGGAGGTATGATAAAAGTCATCATAGACTCTGACGGCAAGACTACCACCGTTGAAACCTTCAATGCCGGATCGCAGCTCACCGCGGAAATGCGCAAGAACTTCTTCGCAAAGGGCTACTCGACCAAGCCTCTGAAGGATGGAGCTTATTCCAGAGGTATCGGACTTTACAAGCTGAAACAGCTCACATCCAAGTACCATGGTGAAATACTGTTGGACAATCAGACGGTGGATGGACAGAACTGTATCCACTTTGTCGTCAGCATATAATAAATTTTATGATTCCAAATGCTTTTTTATAGTTTTCAGATAACTTATCCCATCGTTAAATCCAACATTTTTAGGTATTTCTGTTATCCGCGTTAAATTTTTTTGTTTTTCGACTTATTTCCTTAATTTTATTCTTTACTTATTATCTATAAATGGTATAATCAAAAGGATTATTTTTCCTAATAAACGGAACTTAATGAGAAATTTTTGACAGGAGATGTGAAAGTGAAAGATACTATCGAAATCAGATGGCACGGACGTGGTGGTCAGGGTGCCAAGACTGCTGCCCTGCTCCTCGCAGATGTGGCATTCAAAACAGGTAAATATGTTCAGGGATTCCCTGAGTATGGTCCAGAGAGAATGGGCGCACCTATCACTGCCTACAACAGGATCAGCAGTGAACCTATCAGAGTACATTCCAACATTTACGAGCCACAGTATGTGGTTGTAGTTGACGAATCTCTGATCGAACCTGTACATGTGACTGCAGGTCTCGCCGAGGATGGCGCCATCATTATAAATACACCTAAGACTCCGGACGAGGTCCGTCCACTGCTCAAGGGTTACAAGGGCAGGGTATACACACTTGATGCCAAGGAGATCTCCATGAAGACTCTCGGCAAGAATTTTCCTAACTCTCCTATGCTTGCAGCCATCGTTGCTGTCAGCGGAATAATGGAGGAGGGACCTTTCCTCGAAGATATGAGACAGTCATATCAGCACAAATTTGCCAAGAAACCAGAGGTTATCGAGGGCAACATGGAAGCATTAAAGCTCGCCTTCAGGGAGGTAATGAAGTAATGAGAACAGATATAAGCAAGATACATGACAATAGCAAATGGACAGAGCTCACACCTGGAAACCACGTATACGGCGGTGGCACATCCAAGGCATTTAACACAGGTGAGTGGAGGACTTCAACACCTGTCCTAGACGAGAGCAAATGCGTACACTGTCTTCTGTGCGCACCTGTCTGTCCGGATTCATGCATTCCGGTCGTATCAGGCAAGCGTCTCGCATTTGACCTGGAGCACTGCAAGGGCTGCGGTATATGCGCATACCAGTGCAAATTCGGAGCAATCACTATGAAGGAGGGCAAATAAATGGCTATAAGAGAACGTCTTTCAGGAAATGAGGCTGTGGCACATGCTATAAAGCAGATCAATCCGGATGTTATGCCTGCATTCCCTATAACACCTTCAACTGAGATACCTCAGTTTGTTTCAACATTTATCTCCAATGGTGAGATCGATACAGAATTTATCCCGGTAGAGAGTGAGCACAGTGCCATGAGTGCAGCGATCGGCGCAGAGGCTGCCGGCTGCCGTACACTCACAGCCACATCATCATGTGGTATGGCTCTCATGTGGGAGGAGCTCTATGTGGCAGCGTCCAATCGTCTTCCACTTGCCCTCGCACTTGTAAACAGAGCACTCTCCGGCCCTATCAACATCAACTGCGACCACTCTGACAGTATGGGCGCACGTGATACAGGCTGGCTTCAGATATACGCAGAGAACAACCAGGAGGCATATGACAACTTTGTTCAGGCATACAGAATATCCGAGCACAAGGATGTCAGGCTTCCTATCATGATATGTCAGGATGGTTTCATCACAAGCCATGCCGTTGAGAATATCACCCTCATCGAGGATGACCTTGTAAAGAAGTTTGTAGGCGAGTACAACCCTGAGCAGTATCTGTTAAATCCTGAGATGCCTATGGCTGTCGGTCCTTACGCCACATCTCCTTACTATATGGAGACTAAGATGGCTCAGAACACTGCCATGAAGAATGCAAAGCAGGTTATCTTGGACGTTGCAAAGGAATTCGAGGATATGACAGGCCGTCACTACGGATTCTTTGAGGAGTACAGACTTGACGATGCCGACTACGCCATCGTTATGATCGGCTCTGCAGCCGGAACAACAAAGGAAGCTATAGATGAGCTGAGAAACGAAGGCAAGAAGGTCGGACTCTTGAAGATCAGAGTGTTCAGACCATTCCCTGGCGAAGAGATCGCAAAGGCTCTCGCCCACACCAAGGCTGTGGCAATCCTTGACAGATCGGAAGGGTTCAGAGCAGGCGGCGGTCCTCTCTCAGCAGAGGTCAAGGAACACCTGTATGACATTCAGGCAACCACAAAGGCTATCAGCTACATCTACGGTCTCGGCGGACGTGACTACACTGTGGACAGCGCCAAGGGCGTATTTGCACAGCTTGAAGACATGATAGAGAACGGTGCTGAGATTTCTCAGTATCAGTACATAGGACTTAGACAGTAGGAGGTAAGATGAAATGGCATATAATTTTAAAGAAGTAATGAACAAGCCTGAGCGTCTTGCTCCAGGTCATAGAATGTGTGCAGGCTGCGGTGGTACGATCACTGTCAGAACTGTACTCCGCGCCCTTCACGAGGGCGACAAGGCGGTCATCGGTAACGCCACAGGATGTCTTGAGGTTTCAACCTTCATGTATCCTTACACAGCTTACGAGGACAGCTACATACACAACGCATTTGAGAACGCAGGCGCAACCCTCTCAGGTGTTGAGACAGCCTACAACGTTCTGAAGAAAAAAGGCAAGATAGATGACACATACAAATTCATCACATTCGGAGGTGACGGCGGTACTTACGATATAGGTCTCCAGTCACTGTCAGGTGCGATGGAGCGTGGACATGACATGGTATATGTGTGCTACGACAACGGCGCATACATGAACACCGGTATCCAGCGTTCATCGGCTACTCCTATGTATGCTGACACCACAACCACACCTGTAGGCTCACAGTCAAATGGTAAGATGCAGAACAGAAAGGATCTCGCACAGGTCATGGCTGCCCACGACATCCCATATGTCGGACAGTCTACTCTTCTCGGCAACATGCGTGATCTCTATGAGAAGGCTGAGAAGGCTATCTACACACCGGGCGCTGCTTTCCTCAATGTCATGTCACCATGTCCTAGAGGATGGAGATACCCTACAGAGAAGATCATGGACATCTGCAAGCTGGCAGTTGAGACATGTTACTGGCCTCTGTTCGAGGTTATCGAGGGCAAATGGATCCTCTCCTACTCCCCTAAGAAGAAGCTTCCTATCGAGGACTTCCTGAGAACGCAGGGCAGATTCAAGCACCTGTTCAAGCCTGAGAACGAGCACCTTCTCGTTCAGTATCAGCAGGAGGTTGACCGCCGTTGGGAGGATCTGCTGTATAGATGTTCTAAGAATTAAATATTAACAAACGGACGAAAGAAATCCAGTCCAGTATATATACGATCACGTTTGTCTTCCTTCGTTTCCGCTTGCTTCTATCTGCATGCGGCTACGCACGCGATAAGGGCGTTGCGTGCTTCGCCTTAGCAAGAAGCGCTGAAACTCAGTCGACTACACTACCGATCGTAATATATACTGGACTGGATTTCTTTCTGTTCTTGAATATATTGTAATTCTTAGAACATCAAATCTTATCTTTTAATTTAGTTCTTAACTGCTGATTGTTGCATATTGTAATATACGGATTTTCTAGTTGTTTTGTATTCTTTACATGCAAGTGTATAATCACACAATAATGGCATCGCATACTTCATAGCAAGAAATGGTAACTCTCGGTCAATGGCACTATCGTGCTATTTTACACCAAAGAAAAATATCAGTTAAATGGAACCTCATAGAAATCATTGAAAGTGTATTGCGCATCTTCGCCTGCATTTTTCCAGAACAGCAGGCTGTCTACCTGGCTTACATCCAATATGCGGTCTGTGGTGAACAGAAGCTCATATTCTCCGGCTGTGTTTGTATTTTCGTCTCCCGATTCGACGATATCTGTAAGCATTGTTCCATCCTTCAGTTTCACACTGGAAAGGACTGCATATTTTTCATCTGAGGTCATGTTCTTTGCACCGCTTATATCGAGTACATAGTTCTGAACCAGTTCATCATCTCTGAACACTAGCTGTCCATTTTACGCCGGACAGCCTCCTCTTATCTATATAACTTCTGTCAAATATGTTATTATACGTTTTATTATTCAATACACATTATCTGTGTCTATTTACTCCAGATGATCGTAACCACAAACTTTCCATCTTCCATGGCTATATCCCCGGTAAAACCTGACAGGTCAAGTATTTTCTTCACTATTGACAGCCCCAGACCATTTCCTGTATGTCCGGTCCTGGCGGAATTGCCTTTTTTCATAGGCTCCCATAACTCAGGGGGATCACAGTCTATCTCACCATCCATATCATTTGATATGACCAGTCTGCCCACACCAATATCAATATTTACAATGCTGTTGTCTGACGCATACTTTACCGTATTCATGATCAGATTATCCAGCATGATATCCATGAGTCTTGCATCGGCGCGTATCTCAGCATGACCGGCGATTTCGCACTCTATATTCCTGTTCTCCAGTTCACCTGTATACCTGTCTGTAACCTGTCTGGCAAGCGCCGCCATATCCACATTGTCATTCTTAATAGTCAGTGTGTTTTCCAGCCTGATGTATGAGAGCATACCGGTTATCATCTCATTGATATATGAAACATTATCCAGTATAGAGGCCGTGTAATGCCTTGATTCAGCATCATGAACTATCTGCTGCAGGTTCTCCGCATATCCTGATATGGCGGTAACCGGGCCTCTCACATCATGTGCTATAGCTGCAATGATATTTCTGCGGGTCTCATCCTCAATGATCTCTTTTTTCTTTTTCCTGTAGGATATCACCGCCGTTATCACATAGCACAGAAGAACTAATGGCGTCATATATATAATGATACGAAACAGCCCCATCTCAGATCTTGTAAATGGATCCTCGTACATCGCAGCTGCAACATAATAATCGTTTCCACCAACAGTCACAGTTCTGCCTCTGTAGTAATATCCTCTCCAGGATATGTCCTCTTCATAATCTGTATTGGTGTCCATCCCTTCCCTCTCAAATACATCATTCAGATATGCTCTTGAGCTCTCATACTGTTTTTCCATATTTACAAAATCCACATTGTCTTTCCCCTGCGCAACAAAGTCATGGTATATCTCCGAAACCGATCTTATATCTTCATATACCTGATCTTCTGACTGAACTTTGACAGCTGTTATACCTTCATCCGTGGATATCCACTCATAGGTTACACCATTTTCAACAAATCTGTCTCCCGGCTGAAAATCATCATCCCCTGAGCCTGTATCTGAGCTGTTATCTTCATCCTCAAGCTCAGCGTCATCCTCATATGCAGCATCTTCCTCAAACTCAGCATCATCCTCAAGCCATGCATCCTGTCCTGACAGCTTAACCCCATCGTCATATCTGTAAACCTTTGATACAAAATAAGGTGTATTGCATTTGCTGAGTATCCCCTCTATATCTTCCCGTATTTCCTGATCACTCTCACCATCTTTTATCACTCTGTACATTCCATTGCACACTGTTCTCACATCATTGTCAAATCCTGATCTCTGGTTGTAATTGACTATAGTCAATAAACCAAGTGCGGCTATGATGATCAGCATAACCATAACTCCTGCAACCAGAAACCCGCGCCAAAGTTTTCGCCTCACTATACGCTTAAGCTCACGTCTTACTGCCGATGTATATTTCTTATTGTTATTCTTTTTATCAGTCATATCGTTTTTCTCCCTTTTTACATTCTAATCCAGGCTTTCTAATACAGACATTTTTATCATCATTTCTTGCCTGATATAAATTATATTTCTTTCACCTGATACCCCTTGCCTATCACAGTCTTTATCTGCTTTCCTGCACTGCCTATACCTGCCCGGAGCTTTCTTACATGATTATCCACGCATCTGTCGCTTCCTTCATAATCATAACCCCAGATATCAACGAGCAGTCTTTCTCTTGTGATAACCTTTCCCTTATTCTCAAGAAGTATCTTCAGAAGAGCAAACTCCTTTGGTGCAAGATCGACCTCCACGCCATTTACCTTCGTCATATATCTTGACGGATTCATGCTTATCGCTCCACATACCAGCTCTCCATTGCTGTCAGTCCCCTTGGATCTCTTGATAAGCGCCTTGCACTTGGCATACAGAGTTGCAAGTGAAAATGGTTTCACTATGTAGTCATCACAACCCAGATCATAGCCCAGCATAATATCCCGTTCGGAATCTCTAGCCGTCAGAAATAATATTGGAACCATACTGTTCCTGCGCATCTCACGACACACCGCAAAACCATCCATCCCTGGCAGCATGATATCAAGCAGCACAAGATCAAATGTCTCCATCATGAAACTGTCCAATCCGTCATCGCCATTATACGCCACCTCGACATACATCCGACCTCCACTCTCTCTGACAAAGTAGTCATGTATGACCTCACTTATGTGTATATCATCCTCCACCAACAATATCTTGTTCAGAGCGTACATCTTCATTCTTGAAGTCTCCGAATTTTTTTCTGCATATGCGGCATTTATTGACGCCTCTATGTCATTTCTCTCCACATCATCACCTCCTTGACCTGCATATTAACAAACCGATATGACTTTCATATGTCCATTATAACAATTTACTACAAATATGTGCTATAGTGATATACATACATTACATGGAGGTAGAAAACCATTTGAATTGGACCGAAGGACTTATTAACGCAATTGATTATATTGAGACTCACCTTATTGACGGTAAAGTATTGGACCAAAATACAATAGCCAGGCAGGCTTACTCCTCTCCCGACAACTTCAGAAAAGTATTTCATCTAATCACGGGATATACTATAGGGGAATATATCAGAAACCGCCGGCTTTCCCTGGCTGGAGAAGAACTCATTTCATCCAACCGCACGGTGACTGATATTGCACTTGAATACGGATATGACACACCCGAAAGCTTCACGAAGGCTTTCACACGCTTTCATGGAAACTCTCCAACTTATGTTCGAAATAACAAGTCCGGTCTCCATAATTTCACCCGGATTGTATTAAGGGTCACAGCAGATGGGGGATCTATGCTCAACTACAGAATCGTTAAGATCAACAACATGTGTATTGCCGGTTATTCCAGGGTTTTCACAAGCCTCGATACCGCGAAAAATAATGTTCTGATTCCAAAATTTACAAGAGAATGTTGCAGTCAAAGCTGGGATAAACTAATGGAAATTAAATCCACTGATGAAAAACCAAATAACTGCTTATTCGGTTACAGATCAAATGATTTTATAAATATTGATAAGTTCAATAATGAAATTTCATGCTTTAATTACACATTTGGACGAATGATCACAAAACAAGAAATTTCCGGATTAAATATATCCGATTATTCGATAACAAGCATTCCTGACGGCGAATGGATCTGTTTTGACTGTTCAGATACTACTCCTGCCGGGCAGCAGTCACTTTGGTATAAAATTTACACAGAATTTCTACCATTTTCTCATTATAACATAGCGCCTGACATAACCTTAGAGTGTAGCAATGTATCATTAAAAAAGAAACAAAATTACCTTCTCCTGCAAATCCGCCCCGACAAGGTTTAACCATTGCTGACAGGTCATAATGCAACTCCTGTGATATTGTTTTTATAGTATTTCTCACTTATATGATAATTACTAAATACAATCAAAGGAGGCCTTTTATGAAAAAGGAATTAACAATTTTGACCACATTCAGCATAGCTATTATATTAGTTGTCACCGGGTGTCAGCACTCGTCAGCATCTAAGAATGGCTCTACTGTCACCCAATCGGTCACCAGCTATTCTTCATCCGAAGATACGTCAATCAAAGAAGCAACAACAAGTGAAACCTCAGTCAAAGAAATCACAACTGAGGAGCTTACTACAGAAGCGCCAACTCCAACAGTTTTACTTCCAGAGGAACGTGCCAGCATAACCATGGGAAAACTCTCTCCCGAGCACATGTATTATAACGAGGTGACAACTCTTGATCCCGCCTGTGCAGACTATATCAACGAATTATCCATTTATGATGCTGAGATAGATGACACTTTTGTTGTCCATATATCTCTTCCACCTGATTATAACGAAGCAAGCTCATATCCAATGGTTGTTATGACCGATGGAGTCTGGAGACTCAGTGATCACCCTGAACTCAGACCTCTTATGACATCTGGCCAGATACAGGACGTTATCCTTGTCAGCATAGGGTATCCAAACACTTACAATTATGATGTCATCAGAAAAAGAGATCTCCAGACTAACCCTGATTCATTCCTGCATTTTATTGTAGATAATCTGATTCCTTACCTGGAAGAAATATACTCTGTAAACCCTGAAAATATGACTCTCACAGGACATTCCCTGGGTGGATACTGGGCTTACTACGCTCTGTTTCATAATGACACTATAGGAAAGAATACATTTACAAATTATTATATTGGCAGTCCTTCCATGTGGGCAAATACTGACGGCAAATTCATGTCTACGTACGAAGAAGAATATTACAATAGAACACAGACTCTAAATGCTAATGTCTATGTAACCGTAGGTGCAGATGAGGATAAAAACTTCATATCTTCTATCGAGGATTTCTACAATGATTTACAAGAGAGAAATTATTCTGGCTTAAACCTAACCTACGAAAAAATAGAAGGCTATGACCATAACACAGTCTTTAAGCCTTCTATCAAAAATACTCTCCTTATGTTCTATAAAAAAGATTCCGAATAACTATCTGTAGAACCACCAGCATCCATATCTAGGCATGACTGCTCCAAGCTCGCGGAGTGTCTTGCCTGATATGAGATCGGTATATATGTCAGCCTGATCCTCAGGCATAGTCCAGATGAGCTGATCCATGTTGCTGAAGTTGAAAAATGCCCTCAGCTCATGTCCTGCATATTCCCTCACTATTCCGAGGACGCTTGCACATCCTGTCTCTATGGTGTAGACATTTGCATTACATGAAAATACATCATGCGATGCTCTTATATCCTCCATGTGGCGCAGCACGTCAAATATCTTCATGGCTACAGGATCTTTATTTTCAACCTTGTCCCATGGGAAGTTTCCTCTGTGCAGATATCTGCTGTCCGCACATTTGTCCGGATCATTCTTATAAGTATAATCGTTTGTCTGTCCTATCTCATCACCGCTGTACAGAACCGGGATTCCGCTCTGTGCCAGCAGGTATCCATGAAGCATGAGATCACAGGCAATGGCCTGTTCGATCTTGTCTGCATTTGCCTCGTACTGACCGGCCTCAAGGCCTGACAGGGATGCTGTTGTTCCACAAAGACGGGCATCTCCGAGTCTAGGATCATCGTTATAGAGCTCACCTCTGGAATCACTGTTGTATCCCTTTCCTGTGAAATAGTCATTCAGGAACTTCTTGTGTGCCACCTCATCTATGCCGAACTGTGCCAGCCAGTCATAGTCAAGTCCCCAGCCGATATCATCGTGGCATCTGAGGTAATTCAGGAACACATAATCCTTTGGAAGTGCACACACCTGATCCATCTGGCGCTTTAAGAGTCCCACATTCTTCGTGGCTATCGTATTCCACGTGGATGCCATGGTTGTCACGTTGTAGAGCATATGGCACTCTGGCTTGTCAACTGTTCCAAAGTATGGAACTACCTTGGAAGGCTCCATAACGACCTCTCCGAGAAGAAGGACTCCCGGACATACTATCTCACTGATTATCCTCATCATACGGACAAGAGTGTGAACCTGTGGAAGGTTACGGCAGTTTGTGCCTATCTGCTTCCATATATACGGAACAGCGTCGAGTCTGATGACATCTATACCTCGGTTTGCCATATAGAGCATGTTGCCGACCATGTCGTTGAACACCATAGGATTTGCATAATTCAGATCCCACTGGTATGGGTAAAATGTAGTCATGACCACCTGATTGCAGTCATTTATCCATGTGAAGTTACCAGGCGCCGTAGTTGGGAATACCTCAGGCACAGTCTCCTCATATATGTTAGGAACGAACCAATCATCATAGAAGAAATATCTGGATCTTGCAACAGGATCTCCATTTCTCGCTGCCATTGCCCACTCATGATCCTCACTTGTATGGTTCATTACGAAATCCAGACAGCAGCTTATACCCTGTCTGTGACACTCTGCAGTGAGGTCCTCCAGATCCTCCATGGTTCCAAGCTCAGGCTTTACCTTTCTGAAATCCGCAACAGCATATCCGCCGTCATCTCTGCCCTTAGGGCTTTCCAGCAGCGGCATAAAATGAAGATAATTCACACCACATGACTTCACATATGGAAGCTTTTCTTTTACACCCTTCAGCGTTCCCGCGAATGCATTTGTGTACATCATCATACCTAACAGATCATTCTGCTTATACCAGTCCGGATTCTTGACACGGCTTCTGTCCAGCTTCTTGAGATCAGCATTTCTCTCCTGATAATAACCATACAGAGAATCGCACAGCCAGTCAAATGCCTCCATATTGTTGTTATAGAGCTCGCAGTAGAGCCACTTGAGCTCGTCATATCTCTCATCAAATCTCTTTGTATATTCTACAGTCTTTTTCACTGCCTTTGAACCTGCCATTTATCTTCTCCTTTTCTGACTATAGTCAATTAACTTATCATTCTCATTTTATTTACATAATCTGTATCATTACCGTACACAACCTGTTTTAATCTGTTGCCGTATTTTTATCTATTACTGTCTCTCGGCAATGAGCTTCTCAACCTCGGATCTCTCCGGCATAACCTTGAGTGCTCCCTTGCGTGTTGTGATGATCGATGCAGCAGCATTTGCGAATACAAGCATCTCTGTAAGCTTATCAGTGTCAAGATCTTCAAGTCCATTATCAAGTACATAATTCAGCACGCATGCACAGAAAGTGTCCCCGGCGCCTGTGGTCTCTATAGTATTCTCCTGGATAAACGGCTTTGCCTCAGCGACTACATCCCCGTAGTATGCACGGCTTCCATCTCTTCCCATGGAGAGAAGTATCAAAGGTATATTGTATGTGTCCTGAAGTATCTTTATACCCTCGTCAAAATCCTCTCTTCCTGTGAACCACTGTATCTCATTATCTGATATCTTGAGCACATCACACTGTCTCATCCCCCAGTCAATCTGATCATGGGCCTCGTCCAGTGTCTTCCACAGAGGCTCCCTGAGGTTCGGGTCAAATGTGACGATGCATCCAGCCTCCTTTGCAGCAGCCACAGCCTTCTGTGTTGCAGCACGTGACACTTCATATGTCAGTGAGAGTGATCCGAAATGGAACAGCCTGGCATCCTTTATGATACTCTCATCCACCTCATCTGCGCTTAACATAATATCCGCTCCCGGATTCCTGTAAAATGAAAAGTCTCTGTCTCCGTCCTCGTATGTATGCACAAATGCAAGTGTTGTGTGTACATCCCTGTCAAACTTCAGATTGTCAGTGTTGATCCCGGCATCAGCCACAACACCGGCAAGCATTTTTCCAAGGAAATCATCCCCTACTTTTCCAACAAATGCAGTCTTCTTGCCAAGCTTCTGCAGCATAGCGAGAACATTACATGGTGCTCCGCCTGGATTGGCCTCCATCATCATATTGCCCTGGCCGCTGAGCCCGTTCTGTGTAAAGTCTATGAGCAGTTCTCCAAGTGCCACAACATCAAATCTCTTCATGGTACATATCCCCCTTATAATCTAAAATAAATACGTGCCTGTTTATTTAACTGTTTATCAGCAACAACAAATGCATGAAACATGTTTCACCATATATGTGTATTCTACATTTTATCATCGCCAGCCGTCAAGATAATTTTTAAATATGTGTTGTTTTTATTATAGCAGACATACAATTTTAGCATATGGCGACATCTATAATATTCTTGTATTTATGTAACACGAGGCCTTGTAGATATTCATCTCAGTTCTACGCAATAGCATGCTCCAATTCGTTGCTCATAAAAAACATCCCCTGATCATCTGTAATCATAACCCGGGGATGTTCTCCTAATTCAACATGTATTCGCTTTAAATATATGGCTGTTTTGACATATACCGCATTGTATTTACAGTTTTGTCACATTTGCCGCCTGTGGACCCTTTTCACCGTCCACAACCTCATACTCTACTGTATCTCCCTCTTCAAGAACCTTGAAGCCCTCCATATTCAGTGCTGAGAAATGTACAAATACATCTGCTCCATCCTCATCACATATAAAGCCGTAGCCTTTCTTTGCATTAAACCATTTTACTTTTCCTGTCTTCATACTGCTTCCTCCTTAAAAACTACCTGGATTCTTATGATCTGGCTGGTCGTCACCCGCCTGATGTACAAAAAAGGGGCACAGAACGATATCGTTCTGTGCCCCTTTGCACTTACACTGACATTATATGACCTGTTGTCTCATATTGCAAGTTTATTTTTTGCGTGCTTTTATATCTTTCTTGATGTCATCAGCAACAGCCACCACTGACTTTTCTATATCTGCTATATCATCCTTTACCTCTTCTGAGATCTCAGATGCCTCCTTTTTCAACTCAGCAGTCTTCTTCTCGGCTTCCTTTTTCAGCTCATCTGCCTTCTTCTCCGCCTCTTTCTTCAGCTCAGCCGCTTTCTTCTCGGCATCCTTCTTTATCTCCTCAGCCTTCTTCTGTGCCGCTGCAGCCTTTCTCTTTGCTGCGTCCACACGCTTCTTTGCAGCAGCCTTGGCCTCAGCTTCCTTCTTCTCAAGCTCAGGTGTCATATCCGTGTAATCGTACTCAAACACAACTGTTGAGAGTGGCGGAACCGTGATGTCTATACTGTAAGGAGTTCTGGCATTCTTCTTGTCCACTGCCTTGACCGGCTTGCCGTTGAGTCTGCCCTTTCCGCCAAACTGTACATCATCTGAGTTGAGTATCTCCTTGTATGTCGTGTAGCACGGAACCGGTATACTGTAATTATCTCTCTCAACCGGAGTGAAGTTACATACGAAAAGCAGCTGCTTCTTCGGAGTTGAGCCTCGTCTTACAAATGAAAGTATGCTCATGTCTGGGTGATCGCAATCTGTCCACTCAAATCCCATTGGATCTGTGTCATTCGCATACATCGCATCATTGGTATTGTAAAGCTTATTGAGCGCTTTGACATACCTCTCCATGCCCTGATTGAGCGGATTGTCTAAGACGAACCAGTCAAGGCTTCTCGCCTCACTCCACTCTCTAGGCTGTGCAAATTCCTGCCCCATAAAGAGCAGCTTCTTGCCCGGATGTCCATACATGAATCCGTACGCAGTTCTGAGATTTGCGAATTTGTCCTCCTCGCTGCCAGGCATCTTTTCTATCATTGAACGCTTGAGATGAACTACCTCGTCATGGGATATGACGAGAACATAGTTCTCAGCATACGCATACGAAAGACTGAAAGTCAGCATGTTCTGGTTGTTCTGTCTGAAATATGGATCCATCTGCATATACTCAAGGAAGTCATTCATCCATCCCATATTCCACTTGAACAGGAAACCAAGTCCGTCCATGGATGCCGGAGCAGTTACACCTGCCCACGCTGTTGACTCCTCTGCTATTAGATATGCCCCCGGATTTCTCTCCTCCATGATGCGGTTTATATTCTGCATAAGTGCTATTGCCTCAAGATTTTCGTTTCCACCATGCTCATTCGGAAGCCACTGTCCATCCTGCTTGCCATAGTCGAGATACAACATGGATGCCACAGCATCCACGCGGAGTCCGTCTATATGGAACTTCTCGACCCAGAACAGAGCATTTGCCGTGAGGAAGTTTGCCACCTCATTGCGGCCATAGTCAAATATATATGTGCCCCAGTCAGGATGCTCTCCTCTTCTTGGATCCGGATGCTCATAGAGAGGCATCCCATCAAAACGTCCAAGTCCGTGCGCATCCCTAGGAAAGTGTGCTGGCACCCAGTCGAGGATAACACTGATTCCCTTGCTGTGCATATAATCAACGAAATACATAAAATCTACTGCATCACCATACCTGCTGGTCGGTGCATAATAATTGGTAACCTGGTAGCCCCATGAGCCGTCAAATGGATACTCTGATATACCCATGAGCTCTACGTGCGTATATCCCATCTCATTGAGATAGTCTGCCACCATAGGAGCGAGCTCCCTGTATGTGTAGAAGCCTGCATCGTCATCCTCAACCTTCTTGTGCCATGAGCCGAGATGCATCTCGTATATGGACATAGGCATGCGCATTCTGTCAGTACGGCTGATCTTGCTTCTATCCTTCATCCATGATGTATCCTTCCACTTATAGCTGCTTATGTCTGCAACCACTGAGGCATTTTCCGGTCTCATCTGACACTGGTTGCCATATGGATCAGCTTTGTACAGTATCTCACCATATCTGGTCATGATCTGATACTTGTACACAGCGCCCGGCTCCACGCCCGGCAGGAACAGTTCGTATATTCCCTCATTCGCTGTGATCTGCATAGGATTTACATTACCATCCCAGAGATTGAAATCACCGACTACACTGACACGTCTTGCATGAGGAGCCCACACTGCAAAGTAGGTTCCACGTACACCGTCTATAGTCATAGGGTGTGCGCCAAGCTTCTCATATATATTGTAATGTCTGCCCTCCGCAAAAAGGTATGTGTCAAAATCCGTGATAAGCGATTCAAATGAATATGGATCTGCACTGTTTATAATGGTGCCATCCTCATATGTGGTGACAACATTGTACTTGTTGCCATCGTACTCCTTCTTATCAAAATAAATGGCGAACAGTCCTTCATTTGTCATCTGTTCCATGGTGTGTATCTTCTTACCTGTGCGCGATGTAACCTCTACCCTGATCGCCCCCGGCTTGTACACAACGATTATCTGACCTTCACCATAATCATGGATTCCCAGCAAATGCTTTGGCGCATTGATCTTGCTGGCAATGAGCTCATCATAGAGCACCCAGTTTATCCACTCCTCGATTCTTTTTCTCATAACTACCTCCCATTATGTAACCTTCTATCTGAATTTGTGTGGACGTGATTTCTTATAGCTTATAACCCTGACTATGATAGTAACCACAAGTCCAACAAATATCGTTCCAACATACACCCAAAGAACCTTCGTTCCCGTACCGGCAGGTATTATATCCGGCAGGACATCGTGTCCCGGAAAAAGCTCCGCATAGCTTTCTCCAAACACCATTCTTCTTATTCCATACATGATTCCGCTGCCGGATACCGCCATGGCTATGAAGCTGATTATTCCTATTATAACGCCTGCAGCGCCGCCCCATACAACACACTCATACAGTCTCCTTCTCCTTATGACTACAAAGCATGCCACCAGAAGCACAATGGATATGAACACACCATTGCTTGCCTTGGATTTGATGTCTGCAAGCTGTTCAAGCCTCATCACATTCTCAGTGGACAGATATACGTTGCCAAGCCTGTACTCCTGCTCGCTGTCCCCATCCAGAGCATCCAGCACGATACTGTATTCCACCCACGCATCAAATTCTGATAATTCCTCAGTCTGTCCGTTATTCATGACTGAACTTATCGTGCCGCTATTACTCGGCTTGTAGCTCTTCTCCGCAACCCTGCAAACGCTGAACGAACACATTATCGCCGTGGAGATGATCAGCAAGACCAGCGAAAGTGCCATTATCACCTGAAAAAATCTATATTTAAACATCTGTATATTTCTCTGCTTTTCCTGTATTATAATATGTATGGATCATTAAGACCCATTGCATATATGATACCATTTACCCCTTTTTATGTAAAGGAAAGTAACATGTTGTTTTACTTCATTTTTCTTAGGAAACAACATGAAAATAATCTGCGAAAATGCGCATTTTTTTGTTTTTTAGTCTTGACAACGAATTGCGTTTCATCTATTATATGTGAGTATGTTTACATTGAATTGTCCGTGTCCGGTTTTAATGTAAAACCTTATTATATTTAATTAGATTTTATGGAGGTAAGAATTTTGGCTAATATCAAATCTGCAAAGAAGAGAATCAATGTTATCGAGAAGAAGACACTTAGAAACAAGATGATCAGGTCTAAGGTTAAGACAGTTATCAAGAAGGTTGAGGCTGCTATCGCTGCTGGTGATAAGGTTGCTGCTCAGCAGGCACTTGTTGTTGCTACATCAGAGATCAACAAGGCTGCTTCAAAGGGCATCTACCACAAGAACAACGCTGCTCGTAAGGTATCACGTCTTGCAGTTGCAGTTAACAAGATGGCTTAAGCATCTGGCTGATAACTACATAACTTTGACACAAGGATTTGGATATATTAAACGGCTGCATATATTTGAACCAATCATAGTTATATAAAAAATAACCACTGTTTTCACAGTGGTTATTTTTTTGCCTCAATATCTAATATCATCACCAGCCTCCTACTTGCATCTCACACAGCTCCACGATCATGACCTCCATCGCCGCGTTATCCATAACCTGTCCGGTCTTGAGCTTGTAGTCCATGTCCTGACAGTTCTCCACTATGTCTTTAAGCTGTGCCATGCTGTAGCCCCTGCACTGAGCCTTGTAATTCTTCACTGCCCACACCGGGCATCCTGCGATCTTCGCCAGGCTGGCGTCCTGCGCGCCATCTGATAATGCCATCTTTACCAGAAGGAGCTTGTTGAACTGTCTCATGATACATGCGTTTATCATGATCGCCGATTCCTTATTCTCAAGAAGATCGTGATACATACTGCAAGCCTTCTCCTTCTGCTTTGCAATGATGAAGTCTATCATCTGATACACCTTGCTCTCCGCATCCTGACTGCACAGAAGATCCACATCATGCTCGCTGACCTGCTTCGTGTCTCCGGCGTAGCTTATCATCTTGTCAACCTCATTCTTGATACAGTTCATATCCATGTTAGCAGCTTCGATTATCTTGTATATCGCCGTGTCTGTGGTGGCAACACCATCGGCACGGAACAGTGACTTCACCCACGTGACCATCATCTTCTCATCAGGGGTCGCAAAATCCAGAGCCTCTCCATTCTTGTCCACAGCCTTGAACAGCTTATACCTGGTGTCCACATCCATCTCTACAAATATGGCAACTGATGTATCCTCTATCTCCACCAGCTTCTTTGCAAAATCCTCGTTGCTGCTCTTGAACAGACCACTGTTCTCCACAAGGACAACTCTTCTGTCCGCAAAAAATGGCATCTCGTTGCAGAATGCAAGAAGCTCAGATGTATCGATCCCATTTCCGGCAAATTTCATAAAATTCAGATTATCGTCCTTATCAGTCAGAGCCGACAGCAGCTTATCTCTGTACTGGTTCACGAGATACCTCTCCTCCCCATACAGAAGATATATCTTGGCAAACTCCCCCGTCTTTATATGTTGGTTTATGACCGCCATCGCGTTCTTTTTTTCCTTTTTCTTTGTTGCAGCCATTACGTTTCTCCTTCATCAAGCTTATGTCTCACAATATGATTTTCAAAATACAGTACCAGTTTCTACCATAATTATATCTTATGTGGCAAATCTGACCTGTTTTTCTATGTATTTTGATAATATCAGAGGTTATCTGACCTGTTTTTATAATCACATATTGATTATTTCTATAATGTCACTTTGGTTTTATAATCACCTACAGATTGTGAGTTTATGTACACTCACTCCAATAAACACAAATCTAATTATAACGGAGGTTCAACATGGAGACAACAGAAAGATATAAGTTAAATAAGGAACTTGCCCAGATGCTTAAGGGCGGAGTTATCATGGACGTTACAACACCTGAGCAGGCTAAGATCGCTGAGGCTGCCGGCGCTTGTGCAGTTATGGCACTTGAGAGAATCCCAGCAGATATCAGAGCTGCAGGTGGTGTATCACGTATGAGTGACCCACAGATGATCAAGGGAATCCAGAACGCTGTATCAATCCCTGTTATGGCTAAGTGCCGTATCGGACATTTCGCAGAGGCTCAGATCCTTCAGGCCATCGAGATCGATTACATCGACGAGAGCGAGGTTCTCTCACCAGCAGATGACGTATACCATATCGACAAGAGACAGTTCAAGGTTCCTTTTGTATGTGGTGCCAAGGATCTCGGCGAGGCCCTCAGAAGAATCAACGAGGGTGCTTCAATGATCAGAACTAAGGGCGAGCCTGGTACAGGTGATATCGTTCAGGCCGTAAGACATATGAGAAAGATGAACAGCCAGATTGCTGAGATCGTCAGCATGAGAACAGATGAGCTGTATGAGGCAGCTAAGAAGCTTGAGGTTCCTTACGATCTCGTTCAGTACGTACATGAGAATCACCGTCTCCCAGTTGTAAACTTCGCAGCCGGCGGTGTTGCTACTCCTGCCGACGCAGCTCTCATGATGCAGCTCGGTGCTGAGGGTGTATTCGTAGGTTCAGGTATCTTCAAGTCAGGAGACCCTGCTAAGCGTGCTGCTGCCATCGTTCAGGCAACAACAAACTACAATGACGCTGATCTCGTCGCAAAGCTTTCAGAGGGACTTGGTGAAGCTATGGTTGGTATCAACGAGCAGGAGATCGCAATCCTCATGGCAGAAAGGGGTAAGTAATATGCAGGTTGGTGTATTGGCAGTACAGGGAGCTTTCGCAGAGCATGAGCATGTACTTTCCGAGCTCGGCGTATCATGCTTAGAACTTAGAAATGCCGGAGATCTGAACAAGCCTTATGACGCCCTGATCCTTCCTGGCGGTGAGAGCACAGTCCAGGGAAAGCTTCTCAGAGACAGCGACATGTTCGACACTATAAAGTCTCAGATCGAGGGTGGCATGCCGGTTCTTGCCACATGTGCAGGACTTATTCTTCTGGCACAGCACATCGAAGGTGATGACACTGTACACCTTGGCACTCTCCCTGTCACAGTAAAGAGAAATGCCTACGGAAGACAGCTTGGAAGCTTCCACACAGAGGCCGAGCTTAAAGGTATCGGTGAGGTTCCTATGACTTTCATCCGTGCACCTTATGTGGCTGAGGCTTCACCTGAGGTTGATGTCCTTGCAACAGTTGATGACAAGATCGTGGCGGTTAAGTACGGCAACCAGTTTGCCCTCTCCTTCCACCCTGAGCTTGACAGCGACTACAGGATCCACAAGGCATTTGTAGACAGTATCCAGTAATATATTGACTACAGTCTAAAACATATATCAATAAAGAAAAGCCTGTGACATATACAGCAGTTATCTGCCGGTATATGTCACAGGCTTTTTCTAATCTATTTTTCCAGTATGCTCCAGGCCATCAAAGTCCGTCATACTCTCATGCTCAGGAAGCTTTGTGAGCGGTTCTTCCTTCTCCTCTATCTTCTCAAGGATCTCCTTGTACTCATTGTCCTTGATGTGGTTTCCTATGATCTCCGCCACATCCGTAACTGTGACAAATGCGGAGGTATCTATGGAATTGATGATGTTCTTCAGCTCACCGATCTCAAATCTCGTGATAACACAGTAGAGCACTGTCTTGTTACCGCTTATCATTCCCTTGCCCTGCATGATGGTAACTGTTCTTCCAAGCTTCTTGTATATCTTGTCTGCCACCTCTCTGGCATCATCAGTTATGATCATGGCCGCCTTTGCCTGCTCCAGACCAGTCTCAACCATATCCAGCACCTTTGATGTTATAAAGTATGTAAGAAGACTGTACATCGCCCTGTCCAGTCCAAAGAACATTCCTGCAATAGAATATATGATAAGATTCATGCCCAGAACAACTCTTCCAACCGGCCAGTCTTTTTTCTTGTTCAGCATGATGGCCACGGTCTCCGTTCCATCCAGACACCCGCCGAACTTGATGATGATACCAACTCCCAGTCCAAGTATCACACCTCCGAAGCACACCGCAAGTATGGTCTCTGAGGTTGCATTTTCAAGGGGTTTGAATATCTCCACAAATACTGAGAATACAGCCATGGAATAACTGGACTTCACTATGAACATCTTACCAAGCTGTCTTGAACCTATTATAAGAAACGGAACATTAAGAACGATCGTCAGAATACTCAGGGACACTTCTGTGAGATTATTGATCATGATACCTATACCGATGACTCCTCCGTCAAGTATGGTGTTCGGCACGAGAAATTCTTCGATAGCAAATGCAGCTATAACTGCGCCAAGTGTCAGCATTACAAATTCCAGCAGTAATTTTAGTTTTTTTGTCATACTCATCTTCCTTTCCACATCATAGTCGTTTCTTCCTTCCCCTGTTCTCCTTTCAGAATTCTTATTCTCATAACTCCCTGATCATCTGTATCCGGTTACCGAAATTCCACCATCCGTTATCTCTACACATATAGCTCCATGGTCTATGGTACTCATTACATCAGCTCCACAGGCATCCAAACGCTCCAGTGTCTCCCCGTGCGGATGACCATATCGGTTATTCTCCCCCGCCGATATGATCGCAAGATCCGGGTCGACTGCTCTCAGGAACTCCCCACTCGTAGAATATCTGCTGCCGTGATGTCCGACCTTCAACACATCAGCACTCAGATCACCGCCCTCCGAGATAAGCTCCCGTTCTCCATCTTCTCCCAGGTCTCCCGTAAATAAAACACTGTACCCTCGATACTCCAGACGGATAACCGCAGAAAGATCATTTGCATCTTTTATATCAGTTTTTTCGGACGGATGCAAGAAATTTAACCACACCTTAGCTGCATCCTTGCCACAGGACATTTGAGAACCGCCGTCCATATATATGATATTTACGCCTCTTTTCTCTGCCAGCTCAAGCAGTTCACCCATATTTTCAATATCACCATACATCGGAACCACAAGATTATCTATTCTGATACCGGAGTTCGTATCGCTTAGAAGATATTGGATACCGGACACATGATCCTTATCTCCGTGTGTCACAAATGCATAATCTACATGAGCTGCACCATAAAACTTTAGAACAGGCACCATCACGTACTCACCAACCTTATTGCTACTCGACGAGCCCCCATCTATCAATATATTTACTCCCATGCCAGACCTTATAAGTATGCCGTCTCCCTGACCAACATCCATAAATACAACTCTGAACTCCCGGTCAAATGAAGCTGCTTCGTAACACACGCAGCACAGGGTCATGATCACAGCAGCGCACAGACAGACCATCCGCCTCCTCACCCTGGCGCAGTCTGCACTCTTTGCTCTTACAAGCAGGATCAGCACTCCAACCATAGCCATATAAAATACTACGATCATCATAACCGACACATGGCCTGTATTTATACTGTAAAATGGAAGCTCCATCGCCCATTCGCAAAGCTGCCTGTATATTGCAAGTATCAGCTTCACAGGAAACGCTCCTATGCCCACCACCATCTCATTGCCCTGTAGTATCCCGGGAAAAATAAGCATAGCCGCAATCACGACGATACTCACGAATATTATCACAGAAACCAATGGCACTATGAGCAGATTCAGAAAGATCGAATACAGCGGAAACTGGTAATAATAGAATATAACAAGCGGTCCGGTGGCAAGTGTTATCGCCAGATTCATTACAAGTGTGCTGACTACCTTATTCTTAGTTGGAATAAGCTTTTTCATAAGTGCTCCAGGCACCGCCATCCCCAGCACTGCAGCAAAAGACAACTGAAATCCGGCATCAAGGATGATACCCGGATCAATCAGCGCCTGTATGACTGACGCGGTTCCCGCGGATGTAAGCATATCAGGGCTTCGCCCCTTTACCTGACCGATCACAGATATCACCATCATTATCATGGCTCTTACAGTTGAACTCGCCATCCCGGTCATAACTCCGTAAAGTACGATCACAGATATAGCCATTATACCTGATGCCATATATGACCCTGTAAGCCTTCGCAGCACGCCGAATAATGTCATTCCTATTATTGCTATGTGCACACCGGATATCGCCAGAATATGAGCTATTCCATTCATCTGAAACAGCTTCTTCGTATCCCTGTCAATGCCGCTCTTATCCCCCAGTAGCATTGCCTTTATCACCGAGCCATCAGTCTCTCCAAACACACTGTCTGTGATCTCCCCGGACTTTATACGCAGCCTGAACAGAATGTCTCCTATACGGCTGTAGTCCTCTCCACACTCCAGAATGGAGATATCCTTTCCTACTATATATATTCCCTTGTGCGAATAATATTCCCGCGCATCGAATTCGCCCGGATTATCTGCAGAGTCCGGCCTTGACAGACTGCAGCTTAAGGTCAGCTTCATTCCGGTCTTCAGGCTTCCCACGTCTTCCATGTACAGCAATACCTTTGATCTTCCCCGGTATTCCACAGTTTCTTCTGAGTCGCCTCCGCCAAATGTTATCCATTCCGCATACACATATACCCGCCATTCATCGCCGGACTGCCTGATCTCGTACACCTTTCCTTCTATACCGCCCGGCTGCTGCCCATCGAGCTCTTCTGCGAGTCTCTCCTGCTTCGACATAGCACAACCATTCATATAACCGGTCAAAGAGATCATTCCAAATATCATCATACTCAGAACGCATCTGACGATCCTGTTCTTTCTGTCTTTATCACCATGAGCTTTGCCACTATAAAAAAACATGGCTGTACCGGCTTTGTCCATGTAAACCGACAATACCGGTGCAGCCAATATGATCAGACCAATTATAAGCACTGAACTGTCAGCCGCCTCTTTATACGCCTCTCCAAGCGCAAAGCATACTGCTATCCAGAATAATGGTCTCTTTATATTCGTATCCTCCTGTTTTGTTCAAACTTCTGTTTATATCTCAAGCTTTGAATAATCAGCAGTAAATTTCCTGCTGAGATCGATGTTGTTCAATCTGTTATTTGTATTATCCACATTTATCTGTACACTCTTGACATCTTCAAGCTCCATGAGGGAATCCACAACAGAATACACAAGTATCTCATCGTCCACACCTGCTGTTCCATCCGCAAAGCTCTCATTAAATGTTATCGTACACACATCGTCAGCATCATCCACAGTGACACTCTTAACCACAGTTTTCTCATTGAGCGGTACAACTGTTCCATCGTAACTCATTCTCAGTCCTGCAACCATCTGTTCCTCCAGTGATTCAGGCGCTGATCTGTCCAGATCTATGGTCTTCTGAACCAGCTTCTGTCCTGTGCTGTCCGGCATATATATGTTGTACTCTTCATGTGGATTCATGAAGTTGTCCATATCTGAAAATGAATCATTTGTGAGCTCCTCACGCACGATACTGTTCTCATTTGCAATGTCAGTGTATTCATACACAACCTTCTTCACCGATTCGATCTGTGTCAGAGTTCTCACAAATGCCGCCTTGCTTAGCACCATCTCATATGTGTCAGTGGCCTCCCAGTCAACGTTGAACATAAGATTGATCGTCGCCTGACCGTCATATGTATATCTCTGGTACGTAACGCCCTGGGGAACCGGAACCTGTTTATCCGTCATTTCCCCACTGTCCATCAATGCGTTCATCACAGTGTCGATAAGATTCTCCGTCGTGACGAGCTGGTCTCGGGTGAAAACCTCCGGGAACAGATCAGTCCACGTTGAGTTTGCGTAGTACAGAGTCAGATTTTCATCTGAATTGTCTGCTGGATTTTTCTTTCTGCCATTCTTGCTGTCGCTTCCACACGCCACAAGAATCACCACTGCAGCCATGACCACGGCAGTGAGCATAATTCTTTTTTTCGTCGTCATATTAATCCCTTACTCGTGAGCCTGTAATGGAACCTTTACCGTAAATGTAGTTCCTTTTCCCGGTTCACTATACACATTTATAGTTCCTTTGTGCATGATAATTATATTCTTCGTGATGGCTAGTCCCAGACCGGTTCCACCAGTGTCTCGACTTCTCGCCTTGTCTACTCTGTAGAATCTCTCAAAAATATGATTTATGCAATCCTCCGGTATTCCTACACCGGAGTCTGCTACCTTGATATAGAAGTTCCTGTGGTCTGAATTGAGCGAAACCTTTATCCAACCGCCATCAACGTTATACTTTATTCCATTCTCTATCAGATTCGAGATCGCAAGAGTAAACTTCACCTTGTCTATCTCTGCCTTTATGTCTCCAAAGCTCTCAAATGAAAGCTGTATACTTCTCTTCTCCGCCAGAGGCTTAAGTCTCTTGAGTATGAGATCCATAAATTCATTCATATCCACAGGCTCTTTATTCAGGCTGTCAGGGCCTTTGTCAGTCTTAACGAGTGTAAGCAGATCACTTATGATCTCTGCCTCCCTGTCTATCTCCTGAACTATATCCTCCATGAATTCTCTGTACATCTCCGCTGGCACATCACTCTGGGTGAGCAGCGACTCTGACAGAACCTTCATGGATGTTATCGGTGTCTTTAACTCATGTGAGACATTTGACACGAATTCCTGACGGGACTCCTCAAGAAGCTGTGCCTTGTTGAATATATCGTTTATATCCTTTGTCAGCTCCTGTGTCTCCCTGAACATACCGTCCACGCTCATCGGTTCAAGGCTGCCGCCTTTCATTCCCTCTATCTCGTTTCTGACATGGTTCACATCCCTGACTGATAACTTAGCCGCAAAATAAGCAGCTATCAATCCAAGTATCAACGATATCGCAAACAGATAAGTTGCATTTCTCTTCATATATATTGACAGGTTCTCGAGAGCATCTGTCTCAAGAGATATCAGTGCCACCGCATCTGTATAGCCCTCACTGTTGATCACTGGAACTATGCGTCTGTACACATTTTCCTCTGTCTCTGATATATACTTCTGCTGCCCCTTCATTACGCTGAACACGTTCTCATCCACCAGATATCTTCCGGTGTCTTTTCCATAGGAGTCCACCACGACCTTGTAATCAGTATCCACTATAACTATACGGGCAGAGAGAGAATAAGCCATGGTCTTTATCTCGTCCACGGCTCTCCCTATATCATCCTCCGCCTTGTGTTCATTCACTATATGGGCAATGTATTCTGCACACTCCTGTGCGTGTCTGTCAAGATTTCTCTCACTCTTCGAATTCACAGTGCCCGCCAGTATCCACAGTGCTGCATAGGCGATCACTGCCACACTGACTGCCACTATAAGCGATATGATCGTTCTCTGCCCCACTCTGATACTGACTCTGGATCTCTCCTGGGCGGTATTCTTCTCTTCAATTTTTTCTGTTTCAACTGTTGCACGTTTCTTTTTTTTCATATCAGCCCTTGAAGAAATATCCTACTCCCCATTTTGTATGAATGTATACCGGCTCACCCGGATTAGCTTCTATCTTCTCACGAAGTCTTCTAACATGCACATCAACTGTTCTCGCATCTCCCGGGTAGGAATCTCCCCAGATCGTATTCAGGAGTTCATTTCTTGAATATACCTTGTTTGGATGCGCCATGAGCAGCTCAAGAAGGTCAAACTCCTTGGCTGTCAGATTAAGCTCCTTACCACCGACAAATACACGTCTGCTGTCAAGCTCAACCTTCATTCCGTTGATCTCCATTACATTTGACGGTTTTGCAGGTGCCTGCTTGCGGTTGCTTCTTCTAAGTATAGCCTTGATCCTGGCCTTCACCTCAAGAATATTAAATGGCTTTGTTATATAGTCATCTGCACCATACTCGAGTCCCATGATCTTATCCATGTCCTCACCCTTTGCAGTGAGCATGATAATAGGAACATTGGAAAACTCTCTGACCATCTGGCAAACCTCTATTCCTGTGTATACAGGTATCATTATATCCAGCAGAACTATATCGTAATCATTTGCCTTTATCTTCTCTATAGCTTCACCGCCATCGTAGGCTGTATCCACTTCCATATCGTCCTGTTCCAGGCTGAACTTCAGGCCCTTAACAATCAACTTCTCATCATCCACAACAAGAACTTTCTTCATCTTAACATCCTTTCTACCCCGAGACTCATTTACTCTGTCGATATATATGTCTCCAGTTTCTCATATATACTGTCTCCTATGCCGCTGACATTCTTAAGGTCATCTTTGCAGGCAAATGCTCCATTCTTCCGTCTGTACTCAACAATCTGCGAGGCCTTCGTCTCGCCTATTCCCGGTAACGTCATAAGTTCCGCAGCATCTGCACTGTTGATGTTGACCAGTCTCTGTTCCGACGCATCTGTCCCGGCTTCGCTCTCATCCGGAAGCTGTTCACCTCCGACAGGAAAGTACAGCTTCTGACCATCCTCAAGCACATCTGCAAGATTCACCGCAACGGTATCTGCGTCATCGGAGAATCCTCCCGCCGCCTCAAGGCCATCATTCGCCCTGGATCCGGCTTCGAGCTCATATACGCCCTCATTCTTCACTGCTCCGCATACAAAAACTGTTATGTATTCTGGAGTTTCTGAATGTATCGTTACACTGTCGTCTGCTCCGGCTTCTTCCGCGCCTTGCTGCGAAGCTTTCTCCGTAACATTCTCTTCTGAATTACCGGATATAGTTACCTGTTCTTCTCCACAGCCGGAACACAATAATGTCATTGTCAGCACGCATAAATATGCTAAATTTTTAATTATTTTCTTCATCGTGCGACACCTCCTGTGTCAGCACAGAATTACACAGGTTTATTGTATCTAAACACCTCTGAATTTACAACAATATATTTCTATTTTATTTCATTTTTGTTACTTTTTTCACAAAAGAGCCCTTTTATCCCTTATTCATTGATACTTTTTACAATACATAAAAATGTAACATTTTTATAAACTCCCCGATTCAGATCAGACATAAAAAAACAGCATACATGACCGGTAATCTTCCATCCTTACAGATGGCTGTCCACCATGGTCATATATACTGTTTTATAATTTACTATTTTATTATTTGAAGCTTTGTTATATTCTGCCATGCATCCTAGAATAAAGGCTCCTTGAGGATAGCAGTTCCGATACCCTTCTGGGTGAAGAATTCAAGAAGCAGGCAGTGCTGGAGACGGCCATCAAGTATATGCACTCTTGAAACTCCATTTTCCATGGCTGCGATACAGTTGTTAAGCTTTGGAAGCATACCACCGCCGACAACGCCCTTCTCTATGATGTCCTTTGCCTCGTGTATATCCATCTCTGAGATAAGTGTTGACTTGTCTGTTGGATCAATAAATACTCCCTCGATATCTGTGAGGAATACAAGCTTCTCAGCCTCAAGAGCTGTTGCTACTGCACAAGCAGCATCGTCCGCATTGATGTTGTAATCCTCGTAGTTCTCATCCACTCCTATAGGTGCGATAACCGGGATGAAATCATCCTCGATAAGTGATGTAAGGATGGATGTGTCAACATTTGTTATCTCTCCCACATAACCTATATCCTTGCCACCAGGGAACTTCTTCTTGACTGTGAACATTCCGCCGTCCTTGCCGCTGATTCCGACTGCCTTAAGTCCGATCTTCTGCATGAGACTTACAAGACTCTTGTTGACCTTGCCGAGAACCATCTCTGCGATCTCCATCGTCTCTGCATCTGTAACACGGAGACCGTTGATAAATTCTGCCTCCTTGCCGACCTTCTCTACCCATTTGCTGATCTCCTTGCCGCCACCGTGTACGATGACCGGCTTCATGCCGACAAGCTTCAGCATGGCAACGTCCTTGATAACGTTGTACTTGAGATTCTCGTCAAGCATAGCGCTTCCGCCGTACTTTACAACCACTGTCTTGCCCTGGAATTTCTTGATATATGGCATAGCCTCTATCAGTGTCTGTGCCTTCTCAATTACCTGATCTACTGTGTAATCACCTATAACCATTTTTCTGTCCTTCTTTCTTCTATATTTATATATCTTCGGTTTATCTACCTTAGGTTTATCTGTCTTTTGCCTTCAACTTTATCTTCCAGCCTGATCAATGTCAACGATTAACGCATCGTCTCAATTTAGTCTTATTTGATTTATTGACTACAATCTATTTTTAAATTTACGCAATATGTTTTATCTTATAACCTGCTTCCATTTTTATATGGCTTATCTCACTGGATTTTACTTTCTATAATCCGCATTTATCTTGATATAGTCATATGTGAGATCGCAGCCCCACGCTGTGGCCATCTCATCCCCCATATTCATATGCGCCTTGAGCTTTATCTGCTTCTCTGAGAGTATGTGGCTTGCTTCCTTCTCATCGTAATCAGTTGTCACTCCATGCTTTACGATCTCAAGATGTCCTGCCACACTGGCTATCTCTATATCCACCCTGTACGGATCAAACTTCACGCCGCTCTGTCCCATGGCGCACACTATTCTGCCCCAGTTGGCATCAGCTCCGTACATGGCACACTTTACAAGATTGGAGGCCACTATCGCCTTTGCCAGATGTCTTGCAGTATCCTTATCCGGCATGCCCGACACATCCACCTGAAACATCTTGGTAGCACCCTCGCCGTCCGAGGCTATCGCTCTGACAAATGCGCGGTTGATATATCTTATTGCCTCGACAAATGCAGGAAAGTCGTCATCGGTCTCCAGCAGTTCCTCGTTGCCCGCCATGCCATTTGCAAATATCATTACCGTGTCATTTGTAGACATGTCTCCATCCACAGACACCATATTGTATGTATCGACCACATCTGACTTCAGCACCTTGCCTAGCAGCTCTGAGCTGATATTCAGATCTGTCGTGATGAAGCTGAGTACGGTCCCAAGGTTTGGATTGATCATTCCGGATCCCTTGCACATGCCTCCTATGGTGACCTGCTGCCCCTTGATCTCTAAAGTTACGGCTATCTCCTTCTTATAGATATCAGTCGTCTTGATCGCCTCCGCGGCATCCACTCCGGCATCTATAGAATATGAAAGCTCCGGCACCAGCATATCTATACCGCTCTGTATGACATCCATCGGAAGTCTCATTCCTATGACTCCTGTAGAAGCCACCGCAACCGTACTTGGATCTATGCCAAGGCTCTTACCTACATGGGCCGCCATGGCCTCAGCATCGTGGATTCCCTGTTCGCCAGTACAGGTATTTGCCACACCGCTGTTTACAACCAGTGCCTGACACATTCCCACATTCTGGCAAAGCCGCCTGTCGTATATGACCGGTGCTGCCTGAACCATGTTCTGTGTAAATGCTCCCGCTACATGTGCAGGAACATCACTCACCAGAAGTGCCATGTCTTTTTTCAGTTTATTTCTTCTTATTCCAACATGTAGTCCCGCTGCACGAAATCCAGCAGGAGCTGTCACGCCTCCCGGAATTATCTTCATCCTACCACCTTATTTCCAAATTTATGGGAAAACAGGAGCCATGCGGAGACCCTCTGCCTCGTCAAATCCAAACATGATGTTCATGTTCTGAACCGCCTGACCTGCAGCACCCTTTACAAGATTGTCAAGTGCGCCCATGGCGATGACTCTGTTTGTTCTCTCATCTATCTTAAAGTTGACATCCACATAGTTGCTGCCCTCAACCCATCTTGTCTCAGGACATACATCCTTGTCGAGGACTCTGATAAATCTCTCATTTGCATAGTACTTATCGTATGCGGTTCTCACTGTATCGTAATCGACCTTCTCCTTGAGGTTGGCATATGCTGTCACAAGTATTCCTCTGTTCATAGGAACAAGGTGTGGAGTGAAGTTGATAACTATCGGACTGCCATTCGCATATCCAAGCTGCTCCTCTATCTCAGGGGTATGTCTGTGTGTCGTAACTCCATAAGCCTTTATGCTCTCATTGACCTCACAGTAAAGATTTGCGATCTTCGCGCCTCTTCCTGCACCTGATGTTCCGGACTTGGCGTCAACGATGATGGAGTTGGCATCAACCAGACCTTCCTTAACCAGTGGGTAGAGTGAAAGGATGGAACATGTTGTGTAGCATCCAGGGTTTGCAAGAAGTCTGCACTTCTTTATATCCTCCCTGTTTATCTCACAGAGACCATACACAGCCTCGTCAATAAACTGTGGGCTCTTGTGCTCTATCTTGTACCACTTCTCATAAGTAGCAACATCCTTTATTCTGAAATCTGCACTGAGGTCTATGATCTTGACCTTGGACAGTATCTCCTCATTTACCAGTGATCCGCACAGTCCCTGTGGTGTGGCGGTAAATATTACATCTACCTGTGATGCAAGCTCCTCCATGTTGTCATCCATACACTTTGCATCCACGATCTGGAACATGTTGCCGTATACCTGATAATACTTCTGATCTATAAAGCTTCTTGATCCATACCATACGATCTCCGCTTCCTTATGTCCAAGAAGAATTCTTACTATCTCCTGTCCTGCATATCCTGTTGATCCGATAATTCCTACCTTAATCATAACTGCCTCCATAATTTATATGTACTTTTTCTATATCTGTATAAAGACATACTCTGTTTGATTGTATACCTGACAATGTATATCGTCAACATACACTATTTAATATGTAGAAATACACTCATTACCCTGAGCTTTTGTATCTCTGTTCCTCGTTTCCTCTGCGGAAACTTTTATAATTATACATTTACAACGTATAATATGCAATGGTTTTTTTGAATATTTGCATATTTGTCCAAAATATACGATTTATCAGCATTTTTGCCACCATTTTGCTCTGTATTTATGCATATTTTTCATGAATAATATACGGTGAACGAATGAATATTTTGAAAAATCACTTGCATAATATACATTTGCGTTGTATAGTTCATGTAGGCGAAAAATGGAATATATTATAAAGTAATTTTTCAAAACACTATATTTATAGGAGGATTTATTAAAATGGCTAAAGAAAAAGTTGTACTGGCTTATTCAGGCGGTCTTGATACCACTGCCATCATCCCATGGTTAAAGGAGACATACGGATACGATGTTATCTGTGCATGTATAGATGTAGGTCAGGAGAGCGAGCTTGAGGGACTTGACGAGAGAGCAAAGTATTCAGGAGCTGAGAAGCTTTACATCATCGATGTTGTAGATGAGCTCTGTGATGAGTACATCATGCCAACAGTTCAGGCTGACGCTGTATATGAGAACAAGTATCTTCTCGGTACTTCATTTGCAAGACCTATCATTGCAAAGAAGCTTGTTGAGGTTGCACGTAAGGAAGGCGCTGTTGCCATCTGCCACGGAGCTACAGGTAAGGGTAACGACCAGCTTCGTTTTGAGCTTTCTATCAAAGCTCTTGCACCGGACATCAAGGTTATCGCTACATGGAGACAGCCTGAGTGGACTATGCAGTCACGTGAGGATGAGATCGCATTCTGTAAGGCACACGGCATCGATCTTCCATTTGATGCAAAGCATTCTTACAGCCGTGACCGTAACATCTGGCACATCAGCCATGAGGGCCTTGAGCTTGAGAATCCTGCAAATGAGCCAAACTACGATGACCTTCTGGTTCTCTCAGTTACACCTGAGAAGGCACCTGATGAGCCTGAGTACATTGACCTTGACTTCGAGAAGGGCTACCCTGTAGCACTCAACGGCAAGAAGATGAAGACTTCTGATATCATCCGTGAGCTGAACAAGCTCGGCGGAAAGCACGGTATCGGTATCATCGATATCGTTGAGAACCGTGTTGTCGGCATGAAGTCACGTGGTGTATACGAGACACCTGGTGGAACTATCCTCACAGAGGCTCATAAGCAGCTTGAGGAGCTCACACTTGACCGTGATACTATGGAGTACAAGAAGCTTGTTGGAACAAAGTTCGCAGCACTTGTATATGAAGGAAAGTGGTTCTGCACTCTCCGCGAGAGCCTTTCAGCATTTGTTGCCAAGACTGAGGAGCGTGTAACTGGTCATGTAAAGATGAAGCTCTACAAGGGTAACATCATCAAGGCTGGTACTACATCAGATTATACTCTGTACTCAGAGAGCCTTGCTTCATTCACAACTGGCGACCTCTACGATCACAAGGATGCTTCAGGTTTCATCAACCTGTTCGGTCTTTCAATGAAGGTTCGTGCTATGATGGATCAGAAGCGTGAGGAGAAGGACAACGCTAACAATAAGTAATTTATTATAGTGTAGACATGAAACATCCCCCATCATACTCGTTATGAATATGATGGAGGATGTTTTTTTCTTGACAAAACAAAAAGACTGAAATAGAATATATCAAAAGAAATGGGTTTTCACCGTACAGTTTTACGACTCAAGCGGGCTGCTCGTTTCTTTTTTTATTGTGGTAATATCATGCAGGTACTTATTACCATCCTCTGAATGTTTTATAAGAAGAATAGCTGTGAATATATTATATCTATCTAAATTGCCCGTTTTATCATCATACACAGGCAGTCCAAACCTTATATCATATCTATACCAACCATATTTAGCATCTTTATTATGCTTTTGCTCTTTATTCTCTTTCCAACGTGGATTTTTGGCTATTTTTATTAGCTCTGGAATTCCCTGTGATGCTGATGCCTTTGCCTTTTTTCTTGCACCTTTTAATGCAATTCTGCTTTTCGAACCTGCATATTCAGACGGAAATTCTTTTCCAATATAAACAACATCATTTGTTTCTGTAATTTCATAACAATCCGATATATAGCCTTTTAAGTATTTTTCTATCTGCTGCCAATCATCTTTTGATAAGCCTTTAAATTTTTTGTCATTAATAATTACTATTTGATTATTATTTTCGTCCGTTATTATACTAACATTCCTGTTTTTTATCATTCAGTAACTCCTTTATTATTTTATATTTGCCAAAAATCATTATGGAAATTAAACTATAGAAATTTCAGATCACTTATTTCTACTAAAAAAGAACTAAAATCTTATTTGAGAACAATGAGTAAAACTCCATCATTGTCAAGAACTCTCTCACTATGTATCTGCATTATATCAATGCTAGCGAAGATGTAAACCCACTTATAACGAATTTACACTTTCTTAATGAATTTATACACATCGTATATCTCGACGATATTTGAATGTATATCTATAAAAAAAGATCCGGAGCCGAAGCTCCAGATCTCCCTAAATACATATCATTTACAATATCGCTGCACCAACGTACATTATTTTAAATTACAGTCTATATATTCCATATATGACTTTTTTCCAACTTCTGATTCATTTTCCACATACCACTCTGCGCATTCTTTCAATCCATCTTCCAATGATATTGTTTCCGAGTATATTTTGTTCTGCTGCTGCACATCGAGATAATATTCATAGTTATAAAAACTGAAATAATTTCTCTGTTCTATATCCTCACTGACATTTACAAACGCAGGGATCTTATCAAAGCAGGCGTAACACATCGTCACCCAGTCTTTTATAGTGACCGGCTCCACATTTCCCACATTCATGATATGAGTCTCCGGCTTTTCCTCTATTACTCTCTCCATCAGGATACAGAGATCCTTCACATGGAAGAACTGCAGCTTCATTCCACCATCTCCGGGCAGATAAAATGGTCTGTCCGCCCTGGCGCAGTCAAATACAAAAGCCTCCCTGTATACATTGTTCATAGGTCCATAAATATATGGTGGTCTGAGTATGTAAGCATCACTCACTCTGTCAAGTAATGCATCCTCCGCAGCAATCTTATCCGTACCATATGACCCCCAGTATCTGTTGAGTGCCCGTTCTGAATCTTCACGGAATGGCTGATCTCCATACTCTGGATACACTGCACTTGAGCTTATCATGATATACTGACCAAATGAACCAAGGCTGTCACATAAGTCTGTGATATCTTCCGCATTATATGCGGTTATGTCCGCCACAACATCAAAATAGATGTCTTTGAGTTTGTCTCCCAGGTCATGCCTGTCCGTTTCTATAAGTTTCACACCTGGAACCTGCGGTCTTGAATTTCTGTTGACCACATACACCTCATAGCCTTTGTCCACAAAATACTGCGCCGCATACCGGCTTACAAATACTGTACCACCCGTTATTAGTATTTTCTTCATGGAGAGCCTCCTTTAAATTGGGATTTTTTATCTACTCACCAAGTTCCAGTACCACACTCTCATTTCCAGCTAATTTCACTGAACTAAGGTCTGACACACCTGTCTCACCAGAACTTGAATAAAGTACATTTGTAACTGTTATGTCTCCGCACTCAGCAAGTGATACCGTCTGATCGCCCTCTGCAAAGTTGTGCACTACCAGCAGCTTCTGTCCATCCGCCTCACGGAAGTACGCTATCACACTGTCGCTTGTGAGCGCTGCCGCTCTATAGTTTCCTTTCATAAGGGCAGGATTGTCTTTTCTAAGCGCTATCAGTGTCTTGTAATATGAATACATTGAATCCGGATCTTTCATCTGTTGGTCAAGTCCCTTTGTCTCTGCATTCTGATCGTCCTTTTCCCATGACGTGTTGTATGTACTGTCATCTCCCCACAGGAATGGTGTCCTTATCATCTCATCCGGCTTGCTGCCGTACATTCCGAGTTCCTCGCCATAGTAAATATATGGATTGCCTGGAAGTGTCATATATACCGCTGCTATCTGTCTCGCCTTATCCAGGCTGTTCACCGACGATGCTATCCTGTCCTGATCGTGATTTGCTCCAAATACTCCATTCAGATAGTTGACATCCACGCCGTCATATTTATTCTGTATATTCTCTATCGCCACGGAAAGAGAATCGCCAAATCCTGGCACCGCCATGCCTTTCTGTACGCAGTTCAGTATCTTCTGCTGAATCGCAAAATCAAACTTCGTGTCAAATGGCTGGACATAATTTTCCAGCACCTTGTCATCCTGCCATACCTCACCCACCAGATATACATCAGGATTTATGCTCTCGCAGTAACCGGCAAATTCGTTCCACCAGGTGATATTTGCCGCTTCAGAATCTTCCTGCTGCTTGAACTCGTGCGCCCCATAGATATGAACTGCGGCGTCCATACGAAAACCGTCAAGGCCAAGCTCCAGCCAGTGACCGGCGGCATCCTTCGCAGCCTGTCTAACATCCGGATTGTTATAGTTCAGATCCGGCATATCCGCGCCGAACACACCATAATAATAGAAGTCTCCTTCCTGGTGCCACACCATATCTCCCCAGCTTGATTTGTCGAGAAGATGATTGCAGTCTTTCTTGTCGGTCTTGTACACCCACCTGTAATAATCTCTGTACTCGCTGTTCTCATCGGACTTTGCCGCCTGAAACCACGGATGATTGATACTGGTGTGATTGATGACCAAATCCATGATGACTTTCATGTCTCTGCTGTGTGCTTCGTCAAGCAATCTCTTAAGATCATCCTCTGTTCCGTAATCGGGATTCACCGCCATGTAATCCGTCACGGAATATCCGTGGTAGGTATCGGATGCAGTGATCGGCATGAGCCATATCCCATCGATCCCGAGCTCCTTCAGATAGTCAAGTTTCTCCGTGACGCCATTCAGATCGCCTATACCATCACCGTCTGAATCGGCAAATGATCTGACAAATATCTCGTAATACACACCGCGATTACCCTCTTCGTCGGTCTTCTTACGAGGCTCTGCCGTAAACTCCGCCACGTCATACGAATCACTTGAGTATGTTCCCTCTACATAAGGCTCATCCTTGTCTTCCGTAGCTTTTTTTGACTCCTGTCTATTTTCTTCTTCGGCTCCGACATCTGTCTGATCGTTTGTCTGACCATCCGCCAAAGTCTCTGCTTCTGACGACGCAGCACCGTCCGCTCCGTCATCTGTTTTGCCGCACCCTGTACCGAGTCCAAGTGTAAGGGCCAGCATAACCACTGCAAGTCTCTTCTGCAGTCTGAGTAAGTTGTTCTGTTTCAGCACTTTCTTTTTAAGCACTTTCTCGTTCCTCCTATACTCCCTCCAAAGAACATTATAACAGACCATGCCTCATAACTTCCAGTGTATTTTCTAAGCCATAGCCCTGCCGGCGGTCTTGTACCTGTCAACGATCACTCCAACAAGTATGAACAGTACGGCGAATAGCATCTGCACCCCCATGCTTACAAATATGCCTGACACAGAACTGCCGGATGCGAAATTGTCGATGGCATCCGTTGCATTTGCGTACCAATATGCTGGAAGGAAATGTGCTATCGCCATCACAGTGTCACTTAAGAACTCTCTCGGCACAAATATCCCGCAGAGGAATGCCATTCCAAGTGATATGACATTTGCACACATGGAAAGAATCTGTTCACTCTGGGTAAGCTTGCTAACCAGAAATGCCAGCGAGAGTGCTACACAGGCATACACCAGCATATTGAGTATGAACATTCCGCTCCTTGCTGAGACTATATCATATTTTATAAGTATTCTGGAAAGTACTATAAATACTACAGACAATACGCATCCAGTAAACATCATCCCCAGGACAAGTTCCCTGTTCAGCCTGAAAAATTTGTATGATGAGCACTCTATTCTCGCTCTAAGCTTTTTCCTGTTATATACCTGCAAAACAGGCGCTACCCCAATTATCATAACGCATATCATGACCCACCCCAGATAGTTGTAAAAATTATATAACATGGAATGTCCTGAGGTCTTTCCTTCGGCCATATCGACTTCAGCCTTCTGCTCAAGTGCCATCCTCGCTCTCTTATCGGCATCGTTCACATCATCTCCGGCCCTCTTGTACAGAGACACCATATTCATGTAGCTGTCAAGCCTTGCCTCAAACAGCATGGACGCCTGACTTCTGGGGATAGTCGTTATCTCAAGCATACCATCCGCAGTATCATTTGCCCATGCATCGCCAAAGCCATCTGGTATCCTGATCACACAATCCACCGCCCTGTTGTAGAGAGCATCCTGAATACCTCGTTCGTCCATATCAACGCCATCTACAAGCTGCTGCGTATCACTCAGGTAAGCCATCAATTTTCTGCTCATCTCACTGCCATCCTCATCGCTCACCGCATATTTGATCGTTTTATCCTTATAATAGTTCTGTGGATCTGTGTTTCCCACATTGATGAACACAATCATGACTCCACACAGGATTCCCACATACATGATCATCTGCCCAATATATTTTCTCAAAACCTTGAAAAAAGATTTAAACACTTGCATATCTGTTCCTCCTTACCATGAGAATCCCAACTGCTATGAGCACCACAGCCTCAATAGTCATTATGACGATATTCTCAGTGAAAACCTGGTGGTCACTGTAAACATTCAGCGCATAGAATGAATCCGATATCAGAGCCGCGGGATTGAGTTTATTTATAATCGGCACGTGCTGCTGTATCTCATACTTTACTCCGTTTATACACAGATCAGAAAGGATGGACATCACCATGGATATTCCGATCACAATACCTATCTTGGTCCCCTCAGCAAGCTTTGATATAGCCCCAACTATGACTCCTATTGCCAGACCGATAAAGCAGCCCACAAACAGAGTAAGCAGGATCTCCCATACTCTGTCGCCAAAATCCACTCCTATGCAGGACATGTATATAAAGCTTATGACCTCGACCACAAAATGTATAATCAGCAGTGCAGCAAACTCTGCCAAAACAAAGGTCATTTTTCTCTGTGGGGACACATTTTTTCTCTTTCCCGTAGCGCTCACATTTGCCTGAAGATTGCCCATCATCTCTATAGATGAAAGTGATGCAAACAGACAGCTCATGGCAAATATGGCATAGAAATAATTGTTATACACATTCTGGCTGCCCTCAGTGCTGGCCTTCTCTGTATAATATGATCTCTGTTCTGATAGTTTTTCCACAATGTCCGACATATCATCCACGCCGGAAGTTCCAGACATATACTGTTGGAGTCCGATGCCATCCTTATATATATCCTTAAGTGCATGCTCGTACTGCTTGTACTCAGAAAGCACTGTCTCAAGTATGCTCGCATTGACAGAACTCTCCGCAACCGTGAGCTTCACATCATCCGTATATATGATGCCCTCGACCTCTTCATCAGCCAGTAACTTTTCCGCATCGCTTTCGCTCATCCTCGTAACCGACAGAAGGGCGTCATCGCCATCCGACAGCGCATCCAGCATATAATTAAGTCCATTTGCCGATTCATCCTCAGTGACCACCGCCACCTTGATATTACTAAACATCTCATCCTGTTCATATATGTTGCCAAATGCCATGTACATAAATGTGGCAAGCAGTATCGGAAATACCAGTGTCCAGAAAAGAGACACCTTGGCACGCATCAATATCTTTATCGTATATAGAAAATCCCGTATAAACATATTTCTCTCCTTTTAATCCCGGTTCATCTGAAATATACAAATATCAATTCTTTCAACAACTCCATAATCCAACTTACATTCAAATCAGTCTCTGAGCTCCTTGCCTGTGATCTCAAGGAATACATCATTAAGCGTTGGGAGCTCCGTGACAACCCTGCCAAATGATATATCGTGCTCCTTGAAAAATTCCATGAGTCTCACCAGATTGTGTCTTCCGCCGGAATATCTAAGTGTAAGCATGCTTCCGTTATATTCGTTCTCATACACATGTGGCTGACTGCGAAGCTCCGACATCTGTTCGCCTGTAAGTCCAAACACTTCAACCTTTATGGTTTCTGTATTCTTGATCATCTTCTTAAGCTCATCCTTCGTTCCGACTGCAACAGATTTACCTTTGTCCATGATGACTATCCTGTCACAGAGCTGCTCGACCTCCTCCATATAATGGGATGTGTATACGATGGTGGCACCTTCCTCATTCAGACGCTTGATCCCCTCAAGTATTCTGTTACGGCTCTGCGGATCGACCGCCACTGTCGGTTCATCGAAGAATATAAGTTTTGGCTTATGCGCTATTCCGCAGGCAATATTCAGTCTTCGCAGCAGTCCACCCGAGAGCTTCTTTGGAAGGAATTTCCTGTAATCCGCAATATCCACGAAATCCATTGTCTCCTCAACACATTTGCGTCTCTTCTCTTTGTCCTTTATATAAAGGCCGCAGAAGTAATCAATATTCTCATATACAGTCAGTTCATCGAACACCGCCACATCCTGCATTACAACTCCTATCTCTCTCTTGATATCGTAGCTGTCGGGCTTCATCTCTTTGCCAAATACCTTTATATCGCCCTTGTCAAATGTGAGCAGGGACAGTATACAATTTATAGTTGTCGTTTTGCCGGAGCCGTTTGGTCCAAGGAGTCCAAGTATCTCCCCCGCCTTCACCGTCAAACTGAAATGATCCAGCGCCAGTAGATCTTTATATCGCTTTACCAGATTGGTAACCTCTATTGCATTTTCTGAATTACTCATATATATCCTCCTGTTTTGATATCCTGTTTTTTGACCCTCATTATCTTATGAGTGTCGTTCATAACATGATAGTCTGCACGCATCAGCATGCTACATTCTTTATTACATGCTCTCATTATATACACCCTTGATCTGTTTTCACAGTGAACAACGTCATCTTCACAATGTGACATTTGTCATATTTCTTTTTCCCTCATATTTATTTATAATAATTATTACACTAGGCTGCGCACACTGCCTGGCACGGCTATTCAGACAGCACGATATATACTACAGCATTTTCTACATTATGGAGAATAATTATGAAACACCTCATCAACAAAGGACTCCTGCTGGTCTCAGCATTTGTCATGATATATGCGCATAATACTGCCACGGACACCTGGATTATCATCGCACTACTCCTGTCGCTCATTGCCGGTGCGGTCTATCCGGCACTTTCCGGGATCTCCGCAGTGAACAGAGCCACCACGAAGGGCGCCGAGAACCACAGCAGAATATATCCATACATATGCGAGGCACTGGTATGCGCGTATCTTGTATCCGCATTCTGGCTGCACCCAGTCTATATGTTCGTGTCCATAGTCAGCTACGACATGTACAGATACAGACAACGGCTGTCACCAGTCATACTTGTCCTGTTATCAATATACATGTGCGTCAACTATCCTCTGATGTCAGTTCTCCCACAGATATGCCTCATCGCATTCTCATTTGCTATGAGCGTGTACTGCTGCCGGATAAATCTGCTGAGGGCGGAGCTTCTTGCCATGAGGGACAATACTGCAGAACACGACATGCTGGTTGCACAGAACACACGCCAGTTGCTGGAAAATCAGGACAACATGGTGCTCACCGCCACCCTGTCAGAGCGAAACAGGATTGCCCGGGAGATTCATGACAATGTCGGTCATATGCTCACCAGATCCATACTTCAGACCGGTGCCATCAAAGTTATCAACAAAGACGAGCGTCTTGAGAAGCCCCTGGCACAGCTGCAATCTACGCTGGATACCGCAATGGACAGCATGAGAAAAAGTGTCCACGATCTACACGATGAATCCATAGACCTGCGCACTGCCCTAGATGATGTGATCAACAACGTCAGCGACATGGACATCTACATGGATTACGACATGTCAGATAAGCTTCCAAGAGAGATCAAATACTCATTCATCAACATAGTAAAGGAAGCCATTAACAATACGCTGAAGCACAGCAACGGCGACCATATGGATATCCGCGTGCGGGAACACCCGGCATTTTATCAACTGTATATAACAGACAATGGACAGAACATCCGCTCCGATCCATCCCCGGCACAAGGAAGCGCTTCTGGCGGTATGGGCTTAAATGGTATCCAGGAAAGAGTAAACAAACTTGGAGGCACAATGAAGATATCAACCGACGACGGATTTTCCATATTGATCAATATCATGAAAAGAGATTTTACAGACTGAATTCCAAACAGATATGCAAAATATCCTGATTATAAATAGGAGGAAACCGACAAATGAATGTAGTTATAATAGATGACGACCAACTGGTGGCACTGTCACTTCAGACCATACTCGAAGCCTGCGACGACATACAGGTATCCGCCACGGGAGGCAGTGGAGCTGATGCGATCAGACTGTACGAAGAATATCAACCGGATGTTCTACTCATGGACATCCGCATGGAGAACATAAATGGCCTTGAGGCTTCTGAGACTATCATGGCCTCTCACCCGGATGCCCGCATTCTTCTCCTGACAACATTTTCAGATGACGAATATATAATCAAAGCACTGAGTATCGGGGCAAAGGGATATATACTGAAGCAGAATTTTGAGAGCATCGCACCAGCAGTAAAAGCAGTATACAATGGACAGACTGTATTCGGGGATGAGATAGTTGGAAAACTCCCTGATCTTATTGGACATATGGACACTACCTCATCAGATGTCCAGCCATCGCCATTTGCCGGAATGGAATACGAACTCAGTTCCAAGGAAATGAATATTATCAGACTTGTTGCAGATGGTCTGAATAACAAAGAAATCGCATCAAGCCTGTATCTGAGCGAGGGTACAGTGAGAAACTATATCAGTTCCATCCTTGACAAGCTGCAGCTGAGAGACCGCACACAGCTGGCGTGCTTCTACTACAAAAAGCTAACCAATTGAGCAACAGTCAATACAACAATAAAAAAGCAAGCCGCACGCCATCCTTGAATGACATGCGGCTTGCTTTTTCTGTCTTACTGGGTCGTACCTGGGTGAGGGGTACTCATATACACTACTACTGAAGTGAGGCATCCACACTTACATATTCTGTTGAAATATATCCGATCGAGCCATCGTATAACTGAACTCCTATCCAGCTCTCATCCTGTGATACAACGTCGAACATCTCTCCACTGTTCACTGTAGCTATGATATCTGATTCTGATGACTGCTCTGTATGGACATACACACCATCATATATCACTGATGCTGTTACGCCCGGAAGCACCTCTGAAGGGGTCTCTTCTGTTGTCGCTTCCTCTGTTGTCACTGCCTCGGTAGACGCTGAAGTCACAGACTGTATACTACCTGATGCATTGCTGGCAACTCTGGCCGTATCGTTGGCCGATACTGAACTTCCTGCAGGCACCACTGCGTCGATGGCAAGCTGCACACTGCTGTCTGCCATCATCACTGCCTGACTCTTGTTGATAGTCACACTATCATTCGCATATAATTCATCCGCAAGCGGGTCAGCCTTCTCTCCAAAACTTATGACAGCAAATACACAAAGAGCCATTACAACCACAAGTGCTGTCATCAAAATGTTATGTCTTAAATATTTATAACTGAGAACATTCCTTCTCATGTGATCTACAAATCTTCCAAACTTACTGCGTGATCTAGTCATTAATTTTTCCTCTTTTACCCTTAATCCAAGCTATTTTCTATGTAGTATTTCGTAATCTAATTTTTACAAAGTTACCGCATTTGTTACATTTCTGTTAAATATAATACACTACACATGTGCATGTGTCAACTGATTCTGACAAAAAAATACCAATTTCTAGTGGTTTTACACAACTGTTTGTAACGACATGTTGTGTTTTGTAACATTTAACTTTTCTGCTGAAAAAAGCGCATTTTCGTGGTATCATATGACATCATACAGTCAACAAAAGGAGTACATTATGAGACTTGATAAATTTCTAGTTGAAATGGGGATCGGCAGCCGCAGTCAGGTAAAGCAGTATGTGAAAAAAGGCACTGTCACCGTCAATGGTGCCCCGGTTAAATCCTCAGATGTAAAGATAGATGAGAACAACGATACTATAAAATATAATGGCAGGATTCTGAATTATTCTAGATACAGATATTTTCTCCTGAACAAACCTGCGGGGTGTGTAAGCGCCACCAAAGATAACGTGCATCAGACCGTTATCGATCTGCTAAAAGGAGAAAATACAAAAGACCTGTCACCCGTGGGACGGCTGGATATAGACACAGAAGGACTTCTACTTCTGACAAATGACGGAGCACTGACCCACCATCTTCTGTCTCCTGCACACCACATTCCCAAGACATATTACGCAGAGATTGACGGATATGTAACAGATGATACCATAAACCTTTTCGCCACAGGTGTGGATATCGGAGATGAAAAACCTACACTGCCCGCAGATCTGCGCATATTATCTTCCGACAGCACCGCTGCCAGATCGGAGATCGAACTCATAATAACAGAGGGACGTTTTCACCAGGTCAAGCGAATGTTTGAGGCCGTCGGCATGAAAGTTACTTTTCTGCGAAGAATTGCAATGGGTGAGCTGAAGATAGACGAATCGCTTCCAACAGGTGCCTACAGAAGTCTCTCGGAAGAAGAGGTCAGTCTTCTCCGGTTCGATATGCCACAATAAAAATAGAGAACAGGAAATCCTGTTCTCTATTTTTATTTATGTTACTGACTTCTATTCTGTAATATATTTATCAAGGCCATCTGCTATTCCCTTGGCGATCTTGTTCTGATAATCGTCTGTTACAAGAAGTGCTTCCTCAGATGCTGTAGTCATATAGCCAACTTCCACTATGGTTACCGGAACTGTACTCCAGTTTATTCCGCTCATGGTATCCGTCTCCCATATTCCATCGCTCTTAGCTCCTGTGGAAGCCAGAAGTCCTGATAAAACATCCGTGGCAAGACTCTTGCACTGATCATAGATAGCTGAATTATATGGATTAGATGATGTCTGACATACTGTCATCACACCTGTCGCATTACCGTCTGTCGATCCATTTGTATGGATCTTTATAACTGCATCTGCCTTAAGGTTGTTCGCATATTCTGCTCTCGTCGCATTACTTATATCAACATCATTCGATGTTCTGATCATCTTAACTGTATAGCCTCTGGATGTGAGCTCTGCCTCAAGCTTCTGTGCGATCTGAAGATTCAGCTCATATTCCTTTATTCCTGTTGATACACCTGTGTTGCCAACGGTTGCCTTTACTTTTGTCTCTGTAGCAGCAGGGCCTATCGGCTCGGTCTCTTCATTTGCATTCTGCTGATGTCCGGCATCTATAACTATCATCTTGCCCTCACCAACATTGGATGTAGTTCCCTGTTCTGTGGATGCATCCGATGAATTCTCTGTTGTCGCCTCAGTCGATGCATCAGACTTATCTCCTCCGCCTACGACCTCAAGGAGCTCTGAGAATATATAGTATTCCCCACCATCTATAGATACCTTGCTCCACTCATCGTTATAACCGATTCTGTCCAGCTCAACATCATTTGCAACTTCCTGATATATCTCTCCATCAGTTGATGGGCTCGTTCTGACATTCACATAGTCAAGAGTCTTTACTTTGTCATTACATATTGTAAAGCCATCCTTGTCCTTCTCCGGCTGTGCCTCAGTGGTTGCTTCCGTAGTCGCCACCGTCACTGCCTCTGTGGTCGCCTCTGTCTCCGTCGGATTGGCTGTGGTAGCATCGTCACCTTTGCTTCCGCATCCGGCAAATGCCAGCATGGAAGCAAGTCCAAAGCAGAGCACTGCATATTTTAAATGTTTCTTCTTCATGAGTATCCTCCGTAAGTGATTATTGAAGTTAAAAATACATCATCTTATTGTAACACAATCGTAATAACTGCACAAGTAAATTGCTCAAATACCTGATTTCACCATACTACATTTCAAATACTGCACCGCAAATCTTCTCAAGTTGTGCATAATCCTCCGCACTTCCAAGCTCCACCGCTGAATGCATAGCCAGTATCGGTATTCCCATGTCTACAGCTCTGACTGGCAGATAAGATGAAGCTATAGGACCTAAAGTCTGTCCTCCTGCCATACCCGACCTGTTCACCTGACGCTGTATCTTTATATCCTGATTTCTTGAAAGAGCCATGATGACCGCAGATGCCTCACTGTCTGACACGTATCTCTGACTTGCACTTGATTTGAGTGCCACTCCGCGCCCCATGACAATCTGATTTGTCGGATCACTCTTCTCTGAATAATTCGGATGGGTTGCGTGCGCCACATCAAGTGACAGCATGAATGCATCTCTCATAAGGCGTCTTCCTGCTCCAGCCTCAATGTCCAATCCAGCCATGATACGCTTTATTATCTCCGACAGAAGCACCGAATCTGCTCCCTGCTTTGATCTGCTGCCTATCTCCTCATTGTCAAACAAGGCTATAACATTTGTATTATTGCCATTTGTCTCTCTGCACATGGTGTCAACAAGCGCTGACACGGAAGTTACATTGTCAAGTCTCGGAGAAGCTATCATATCCTTATCTGCCCCAACTATCTCCATTCCATCCATGTTATACAGGTATAGATCATAATCAAGAATATCGTTCTTCAAAAGCCCAAGGTCATCTGCCACATACTGTAATATATCTTTGTCCTTCACCTTCTGACCATCCAGACCATATACAGGTATGAGCTCCTTCTGCACATTCATTTTCTCCCCGGGTGCATCCTTTCTCAGATGCGGTGCAAGGCTTGGCACTATGCACATGGCACGCTCTGAATCATACAGATACGTCTTCGGCCTGAACGGATCCGTGGTCTGCGCCATGACCTTGCCCGCGATTCCAAGCGGTCTGTCAAACCATGTCTCCTTGATAAGTCCGCCGTACGGCTCTACATTCAGTGTCTGGTAGCCGCTTCTGTTCATATCCGGCTGAGTCTTGATCTTGAGCATAGGAAAATCTGTATGTGCAAGGCCGATATTCAGCCTGCCATACTCAGGCATCTCCCCTGCGGCAAACGCCACCATCATAGATGCGTATGGCTTCACATAATATCTTCCTCCGGCCGTGAGCTCCCAGCGTTCTCCCATATCAAGCTCCATGTAACCGTGATCCTGCAGCATGGCTTCACATTCCTTCACTACATGAAACTGTGTGACACCGGCGTCAAGTAGTCTGCAAAGTGTATCTATCATAATAAATTATCCTCCTTATAATGGTCGGTCGACAAACGCACACATCAGTATACTTTCTTATGTGCATCGTCTGCGTTCTCCACAAAGATTTTAGTACAAATCTTCAGCTTATACAATTCCCTTACTTCTTATTTTAGCTTAATATCCACATCTGATATTCAAGTTTTTTTATCGCAATGTGAATCTTCTCTTGCCCTGTCATTCAAAAGGCTGTATAATCGCCAATAGATACTTTAACGCTTTTATGCGTCAAACTGTTAAAGGAGAACGTAAAATGAATGATTTTTCAATAGGATTTATCGGTCTGGGACTTATCGGAGGATCTATTGCCAAATCCATCCACCGCATTTTCCCTGATTACAGAATAGTCGGCTTTGACAATAATCTATCTACACTCAAGGAAGCTGTCTCCGATGGGACACTGACTGAATATACAGATGATATCCATACCATAGCAGAATGCAACTATATCTTTCTGTGCGCACCGGTCCACTATAATATAGAATACCTGCGCCAGCTCAAGCCATTTCTTACAGACAGCACCATACTGACTGATGTCGGAAGCGTAAAGCTCGACATATACGAAGCAGTCCAGGAGCTTGGGCTTGCCAGGTATTTTGTCGGCGGACACCCTATGGTCGGCTCTGAGAGATCTGGCTACGAGGCGGCCACCGACAGGCTCATAGAGAATGCCTATTACTTCATCACACCTGCAGACGGAGTTCTGCCGGGCAAGACTGAGGAGTTCTCCACATTTATCGGAGATCTTGGAGCGATACCGATCACATACTCACCTGTTGAGCACGACCGTATAACCTCTTACATAAGTCATGTGCCCCACGTCATAGCCGCCTCACTGGTCAACCTTGTCGCAGCGGCAGACAGCCCGGACAATATTTTCAAATCACTGGCAGCCGGAGGCTTCAAAGATATAACCAGAATCGCATCCTCCAATCCAGTGGTATGGGAGCACATTCTTCTGGCAAATCCTGACAATATCGTACACGGGCTTCAGGAATATGTTGAGCTTATAGACAAAATGATTTATCATATTAAACAGCGCGATGCGGCTGGGATAAATGCTTTTTTTGCATCCGCCAGAGATTACAGGGATTCCATTCCTAACAACAGCAGCGGTGTCATAAGAATGCACCATGAACTGTTTGTAGATATCCCTGACGAGGCTGGTGCGCTGGCAAAGGTGACAGCTTTTATCGCAGAGGCAAAGATAAGCCTCAAGAACATCGGAGTCTCCCACAACCGGGAGGATGAGGAAGGGGTTCTCAGACTCTCATTCTACGATGCTGATGCAAGACGGAATGCGCAGGATGTGCTGAAGGCCGCAGGCTATAGAATTTATAACCGTTAAGAGCCGGAGAATAAAATATTTTAACCAGACATATTACACTAGATTAAAGGAATACTGAGAATTTATGAAGATCAACAGAGTAAAATCACTTAACGGAGAGATAACAATACCGGGGGACAAATCCATCTCCCACCGCTCCATCATGTTCGGCTCAATCGCAGATGGAATAACCGAGGTACACGGATTTTTAAATGGAGCAGACTGTATATCATCCATGAACTGTTTCAGGCAGATGGGTATAGATATTGATTACGACGGCAGTGTCGTTACTGTACACGGCAAAGGACTGCATGGACTGTCAAAGCCTGAAGGCACACTCGATGTCGGCAACAGCGGAACAACCACCAGACTTATATCAGGTATACTTGCCGCTCAGCCATTTGCAAGCAGGCTTATAGGTGATGCTTCTATATGTAAGCGCCCTATGAAGAGAATCATGACGCCTCTCTCCATGATGGGTGCCGACATCACATCCGAACTCGGAAATGACTGTGCACCGCTCCTTATAAACGGAAAGGAACTCCATGGAATACACTACAACTCACCTGTCGCGTCAGCACAGGTAAAGTCATGTGTACTCCTTGCCGGACTCTATGCAGACGGCGAGACAAGTGTCACCGAGCCATATGTGTCAAGAAACCACACTGAACTCATGCTTGAGTCATTTGGCGGCAATATAAAAACAGAGGGAACTACGGCTACCGTAAAGCCTGTGGATAAGCTTGTTGGACAGAAGATACTTGTACCTGGAGATATATCATCAGCTGCTTACTTCCTTGTTGCAGGACTTATCACTCCGAACTCATGCATCACCATCAAGAATGTTGGAATCAACCCGACCAGAGACGGAATACTTGAAGTAATCAAGGCAATGGGCGGCGATATGGAATACTCCAATGTAGTGAGCGGATGCGGTGAGCCAACCGCTGACATAACAGTCAGGACATCAAGTCTCAAGGGTTGTGTCATTGAGGGTTCCATCATACCAAAGCTCATAGATGAGATCCCTGCCATAGCAGTTCTCGCATGCTTTGCAGACGGTGAGACCATCATCAGGGATGCCCAGGAGCTCAAGGTCAAAGAATCAAACAGAATAGATGTCATGGTAAACGCTCTCTCATCCATGGGCGCAGACATAACTGCAACCGATGACGGAATGATCATACGCGGCGGAAAGCCTCTTCACGGTGCAGTGATCGACAGTCACTTGGATCACAGAATCGCCATGAGCTTTGCCATCGCAGGACTTAACGCTGATGGCGATACAGAGATCACCGGAGCCGAGTGCGTGAACATCTCATATCCGGGATTTTATGATGATCTGGGTGGGCTGGAACGTTAAAGATATATAGATTATTTTTAGCACAAATAAAGGCGACACTACAGTCTGTGATGCTTTGCATCCTACCAGACAGCTGTGTCGCCTTTATTTGTGTTACTTTTTATCCTAATAATTTAATGATATCCTGCTCTGTCCAATATTTATTTTACCACAGTTCATGGACTATTCACAACAGCTTACTCCGTTGCCCTCTTAAACTCATCCGTTCCAGTATCTTCCCAGTTTGTCTTTCCACTGCTTATCACTTCTCCACTGGAAAATACATATGCATAGATATCTTTTATTTCGGCGCTACCATAATCATATGTTCCACCACCGCCTTTTTCAGTACGATACCTTACATACAATCCACACTTCCCATTCTCTGACTTGCCATCATATACAATGTATTCCACGGAATTATCACTTTCCGACAATATACATCTTGATGATGACTCCGAGGCGCCGTAATATACTTCGAATTTTCCAGCTGTGGCATCTGAATATTTCTCAAAGATCGCCTGATACCCGACTGTAATTTCCTTATTTTCTGGCTGATCATTTACATCAGGATCAACAGAGGAATCAGTGGAGCTCTCTGCATTCTCTCTGCTGTCACCCGAAGCTTTTTCCGTTATCGCAGAGTCTTGTTCGCTGTCTTTTTCTATATCCGTATCTTCTCTTCTATATCTGGTCGTGAGACGTCTACTGCTGGTCTGCCCATTAAAACGCATGGTCACAAGCTCGTCACGCTGTTCAGAGCCAGACACTACCACCTCCACACGATCAATATACCATGTCGTCTTTAGATCGCTTTCATCAAATCTTGCACCATCATTTGCCACTTCAAATGACCTATATGCAACCGTCTTCTCCTTGCCATTCAGCACCAGTCTTCCATGGGCAGCTCCAAATGGAAAATCCGGGTCACCAACAGAATAGATCACAAGCTTATAATCACCATCTGGAGACGTTGACACACTTATCTGCTCAGCTTCGTAACGCGTCTTATATCTAACATAACCTAATGGTAGCAACACCACCATTACCAATATGCAGGCTATGATAACAACATACTTTGGTATCTTATTCATGACTATTTCCTGCCTGTCTCCTCATACATTCCTATCTTCTTCATGTTATCCACTATATCTATGTAGTTTCCATCTATCGCATTTATATATACCCTCTGTATCGGCATGTCACATCGGTAATCCTCATTATATTCATTCTGAGAAAATATCCATGTCGGAACAAAATACTTATTTCCCGACTCATCAGCACATGGTACATAGGCAAGTTCCACATCATTAAATTCCACCGTTCCATAATTTGTCGGGTGATCCTTATAATATTTGGCTATACTCTCGCCCGCAGCTTTAATCATCTCATCCCAGCTTAAAAGCTTGACCTCCTCTTTATCAAACGTATCCTCGTCGGCATATACATACACTGTAGATGAGACAACCCCAAACTTATCAACACTTATTACCGCCTTGTCAACTCCACCTTTATAGGTAAGGTTATCGGTATCAATACTATCCACGGTGTCGATATCTGTTGAGTATACCACATCTATCCCATCTATCTTCCGTCCGAACTGGAATCTGTATCCATCAGGCTTTTTTATGACATCTTCACCATAAGTACCGCCTGTCCAGGCTCTCACCGCCTCTTCTGTCCCTGTGCAGGCAAATCCGCTTATCCCCAGATTGTCTAGTAACTTCATTGCAGAACTGAGTCCTTCATCTTCTGTGATTGGGTTCTTCTCATCCCCATCATATATGTCTTCACCGACAACATTGATCTCATACGTACTTTCAGTTCCTGGAACCTCTGATACAAGAGCCTTATCCTCACCCTCAGGTGTCATACCATATGTAAAATAGTAATTGTTATATCCACCTCCATCTTCATTATCCGATGCCGCCATAAATATTCTCTGTACCCCACCGGATTCCGCAACATAATGCTCATTAATCTTATATTCTGTAGCTATTGGTAACTCATCATCAATGCTATTTCTCTCGTCTACCCATCTTTTCATACCTTCCTCTAAAAGCTCTGCATAACCAGGATCATCACTCGCCAAAGCCTTTTCTATGTCCGCCTTATATGAAGCTATCGTGTTATCCAGGATTTCCTTTGACTCAGCAGCATCGCCATCCTGCCACCTTATTTCTGATGTCTCGTCAAAAAGTCTGGATATTATAGTTTTAAGTTCATCATCTGAACATGGTGCATTTACCATGTCAAACCCGACTTTATATACTCTATCAGCATCTGGAACCTCTATATCATCATCCTTCAATGTTATCGATGAGAGTTTTGATTCTCCTATGTCAAAAGTAACATCGCAGTTATCTGGTATATCCAGCTGTCCCTCAAGACCTCCTGCATTACCTGTATCATCACTTCCCCCATTCATTCCATAATCAACTTTTTTATTTCCACACGCAGCAAGACTTAATGCCATAACAGAAATAAGTGCTGCACATATTATTTTTTTCTTGTCCATCGTACACCTCCGTTTTATTTTACAGAAATACCTAACATCTTTACCGGGTAACATTTGACAGATATATGACCGTATGGAATCTTTGATCATCCTCTGAATAATATGTATCAACACTTCCACCATACTTTTCCGCTACCCTTTTCATACTCTTTATTCCAAATCCATGGAATTTTTGATCCGGCTTACCGGACTTTCGTGAATCATATCTGTGCGTACAATCATTTGTCATTGATATGATCGTTCCACCATCGTTCCCCTGTGAATTCATTCTAAGTTCCACACTGGCACTGCCTATTTCACTCATTGCCTCACTGGCATTGTCCAGCATATTACACAGAAGGACAGTTAAGTCATCTACCTGCATGTAATCCATACGTGCCCTTCTCACATCAAAATCATAATGAATCCCCGCATCAATGAACCTGCTGGCATATCTATTAAGAATAACATTTACCATATGATCATCCGAAAACCTTATAGTCTCTTTCAACTCGTTGGATTCATATATCCTTTCAATATATTCGACTGCCTTATCGTAATCATGATGTTCGAGCAGATCATGTATCCCGCTGATATGCTTTTTTATGTCATGTATCATTATTTTCTGCTCTTCGTCCTGACTGATAATTTTTTTATAATACTCAATGTCATATTTTTCTCTCTGGATCTGCAATGTTTTATCCAGATTCTCCTTGTAGACTCTCTGCAAATATCCGTAGATCACAAATGAAATAATAATTATCACCAGACAGATTATTGAACAATACAACATTATGGATTCCTGCATTTTGCTGATGTCAGAAAAGTAACACATGTAATTGAGCAGACACACAACAACTATCACACACACTGGTATGACAAGAATTACCCAGCCCTGTGCTCCCATATGTACATCAACCCTGTGTCTCATCCCGTATCGGCTGATTGCAAACATCACAAGGAAATACACAAACTTGCTTAATATTGCTAGAAATAATACAGTCAAAACACCACCAGATGGATCCCAGGATTTTTGACTAATTCCAGAAAATACCGCCACAACCACCATCTCTGACAATGTCATAATTACTGACATTGCCACACTGTGAAAAACTGAGCTTAAAGTTTTTTGTCCATATACGAATTTTATTATTATCCAGTTGAATACTGGAAATGAAATAAAATTAAATATCAATATATTTAGTTCAAACAAACCAAATAAAACAACATAACACGCCAACACCAAAACAAATCTCTTTATCACCGTATATCTTGGTTTTACAAACATCCACTCGAAGTATTGAAATGCTATCAACGCTTCTATCAGAAAAACGATTCCATAAATCATAGCCATTGTCATGTCCTTGCCCCCTCCAAATACATCATAAATGCATGCTTAAAATTTTGATAATTGCGTTTCGTTAGATAGGCTGTTACCCCAGTATCCAGATACACCAATGAATGATCAAACCTTACTACATGTTCCATATTCACAATAAAACTTCTGTGTGTTCTAAAAAACCCCCTTGTATTCAATGTCTTCTCCCAGTAATCCATCTTTCTCACAGAGATGTATTTTCCCTCACTGGTGTTCACAAATAGCGTATGTCCCTGTGCCTCCAGGTAAATAATCTCCGGAGCTCTGAGGATTATATTTTCATTCTTTGTCTCAATCAATATCTTAGTATTTGATGTTGTGTATATCTTAAGTCCATCCTGTATATTTCGGTATATACGAGATTTGTCAAGCGGCTTTGAAATATACCTGAACACCCTCAAGCTCATAGCAGCATCAAGATAGCTGTCGTATGCCGTTATTATATATATCAGACACTCCTCATTCTGCGCCAATAGCCGTCTGCCTATATTTATCCCATTCATTCCCGGAATTACTATATCCAAGAATACAAAATCATATTTCACTTCGCTTTTTATCAGATTCTCGCCATTGTCAAACTCATATATATTAGGTTCTTCCAAATGATTGGAAACAAAATATTCCTTTATCCATTCACTCAGCTGTTCAGTTACAAATATATCATCATCGCATACCGCTATATTAAGCTTACTTCTTTGGTCCATATGCTCACCCCATTATTATTATACACTTTGTTATATTACCTCTTCAATGCTGAATGCACGAAACGACATTATAGTGCCGATTTTGGACAAAAAAAGGCTTTCCGGTTACGAATAAACCGAAAAGCCTTTTTGCAAACATATTCAATTACAGATTCCAAGGATAATCCAGAGCACTGCTATCATACATCCGACTAAACATCAAGAGGATACTTTCTAAACGCTTTCTAAACAATCTTATTAATCAAAATGTGACATACTCTTCTGCATCTCCACAATCAAAAGAATACTGTGAAATATCTCCTAATTCTACTGAGGTAACTGGAAATATCGTCACAGTATCCAAAATACATTCAAATTCTTCTGTTGTCAAATAACTCATTTATTTTCAATCCGCTTTCTTGCCTCAAGCATCTTTTTCTTCTTATCAATAGATTCTGGTGAAGGAGTTCTTAATACCTGTTTAACAATATCTAATGCATCCTTACCAGAAAGAGTAGGTGTTGTCTGAATAGGCTTAACATAAGCGCTCATATCATCATCCTCCTTTTCTTTTGTAATAATGTTACCTCTATGCATATTATCCCGCCCGTGATGTATTTTCATAGATAGTATAGTCAGCAAATTTATATAGAATTCTAAAAAAATTAATTATTATTCTGCGAACAATTGGCCGCATCAATGGCAATCACAAGCATAAGTGCCATGATCTCATCACCCGGATCTGAGATATCAAGTGTGTATGTATCTCCCCAGCTGAGAAGCTGCTTTGCTATATTTGCCACCAGCCTGCTTCCAGCTGTGACACTGTAATTCCACGAAAGGAAATCTCCATCACACTGCCATCCACCATACTCAATACTGTACGATGGCTTGAAGAATGTAAATTCCTTCCTGATACTTCCACACGGTCTGCCACCCACACTGATGTCAAATGTAGGCAGGAATGTGAATAATCTCTGACTGATAAGACCTATCTCATTTCCCGCAATGTCATATACGTGAACCTGATGCGTCAGCCGGAACGCCTCCGACTTCACAAAATATTTTTTGTTTCCCCATTCATCATATATATCGTAGGTATCTGTCCAGGCAAATACCCGTTGTTTTATCATAAGTCTCATAAAATCCACTCCTTATATCATATGTCGCCGTGCATAAGCGCGATGACATGCGCACGCCTACTCAACTTGCGCTCATTATATGACATATCCCGGCACCACCAGCTTCACCAAGTAAGACACCACAAATATGCCCAGCCACACATACACATACCATAGCCGGAATCTCACAAGCGGTGTCCTGCCATTCGTGGCAAGCCTGATCGTATTGCCAATCAAATATATGATACAGATGCACGCCAGATACACAGTAGCCACATGGTAATACAGCGCCGTCAGCAGATGTCCGTGGAGCATGGCGAGTACAGCCCTTGTCGTACCGCATGCGGGACATATCACCCCTGTAAGCCGACGTATCTGACATCCCTCAAGCCATGATGTATCCGGCAGGACACGAAGGAGCAGTATATATACCGCCGTGCCGATAAGCAGTGTTATGAGCACTGCTATCTCCGCAATATATAACTGCCCCTCTGTATGTCCTAGAAGTTCAAATAATCTATATATTTTTCCGCTATGTCTTCCTGCGTTCTTATGTTCCATAGAATATCCTTTGTCTCTATTGAATGATTTCCGCCCTCGTATGTATAAAGTGGAATACTCTTAGTCTCGCAAAGTCTTGTAAGCTCACCCGTATTCACTAGTGGATCCGCCGTTCCGTGAAAAGCTATGCCATTTGAATTGGCATATTGCATGGTAATCTCCAGTGGTGTGAAATATATATTTCTTACATTCAGTCCTTTCTCCGCCGCATACCTTGCAGATATAGCTGTGCCTATACTCTTTGATAGGAATACTATATCCTCTGCGTCCGAGAAATCCACAGTCTTAAGACAATCAAGTGCTTTATTCCAGCCATCATCAAATACCTTCTGTATCTCCTCCGGGAGATGTCCCGAAAGCTTGCCGTATGTCACATCAACAATATCATATCCATGTGCTATCATATATTTTTTACTGTAGTAAAGTAACGGTTTATCAGTGTGATATCCGATTCCCGGGAATACCACGCATATCTTCTTTCCCATATATCTGTCTCCTCTCCGGATATAAGTCCCATCCAGAGTACATAAATTATCAGCACCCCTATTACATCATGCCTTTATTCTAATCGTCCTGATTCTTCTGCTATTTTATCAGCATAGCATCGCCAAATGAGAAGAATCTGTACTTCTCCTCAACCGCCACCTTGTACGCCTCAAGTATATGTTCCCTGTCGTACAGCGCAGAAACAAGCATAAGAAGCGTTGACTCAGGCAGATGAAAATTCGTGATGAGCGCGTCAATAACCTTGAACTTGTATCCCGGATAAATGAAAATATCCGTCCATTTGCTGCCTGCATGAACTGTTCCATCGTCGTCCGACATAGACTCAAGAGTTCTGGTACTTGTCGTTCCAACGGACACAACTCTTCCGCCTGCAGCCTTTGTCTCGTTGATCATATCAGCAGCATCCTGCTCTATGATACAGAACTCAGAATGCATGTGGTGATCTAGTATGTTCTCTTCCTTCACTGGTCTGAACGTTCCAAGTCCGACGTGAAGTGTTACATGCGCGATCTTTATTCCCTTTGCCTTGATCTGGTCAAGCAGCTCTGTTGTAAAGTGAAGTCCTGCAGTCGGTGCTGCCGCAGAACCGTCGTGCTCTGCGTACACAGTCTGATATCTGTTCTTGTCCTCAAGCTTATGTGTGATATATGGAGGGAGCGGCATCTGTCCCAGCTCGTCAAGGATCTCCTCGAATATTCCATCGAACTCAAATCTGATGAGTCTGTTGCCCTCCTCAACTATATCAACGACCTCACCCACAAGTTTGCCCTTTATAAGTCCTGTCTCAGGGTCAGGTTCATTTGACTCTGAACCAAATACTATACGAGCACCCACCTTACACTTTTTGCCCGGTTTTACCAGAGTCTCCCATGTACAGTCGTCCTTTCTCTTCAGAAGAAGAACCTCTATGGATGCTCCCGTATCCTCCTTGACGCCCATAAGTCTCGCCGGAAGAACCCTTGTATCGTTGATGACCAGACAGTCTCCCGGATTCAGGTAGTCTATCACATCATAAAAGTGCTTGTGCTCTATCGTATTATCTTTTCTGTCCAGGACCATGAGACGTGACTCACTTCTCTTGAGGAGTGGGTCCTGTGCTATAAGTTCCTGTGGCAGATCATAGTAAAAGTCTGTTAATTTCATCATATCGTAATTCCTCACATATTTATTCACACAAAAATAACTGTCTGACGCTGGATATATACAATATCTCCGCGCCAAACAGTTACATATTATACTACTATCACAAATTTTTCAAGGATAGCGCCTATTACGCTCTGATCTCGATTCCGAGCTTTCCAAGCTCCTTGAGGATCTTGGAAATGATTCCATCGACCTCTGACGTCTCAAGTGTTCTATCCTTAGCACGGAATGTCATGGTGTAGGCTACTGACTTCTTGCCCTTGGCGATCTGCTCGCCTTCATATACATCAAAGAGCTTGTAGCTCTCAAGCAGCTTGCCGCCACATTTCTTTATGACTTCCTCTATCTGTCCGACAAATATTTCCTTGTCCACAACAAGACTCAGATCTCTTGTACTTCCAGGGAACTTTGCAATTCCCTCGTACTTGGTATCGAAGTTTGAAAGCATAACCAGTGTAGGCATATCTATAACTGCAACATATACCTCACCCTTAAGGTTGTAGTTGTCACATACCTCAGGATGTACCTGTCCGATAAATCCAATTGTCAGGTTGCCCTTCTTGAGCTTTGCCTGACGGCCCGGATGAAGGAATGTGTACTCTGACTCAGGCTCGTATGTCACCTGTCCCTTGAGACCAACCTTGTCTGTAAGCTCCTCGAGAACTCCCTTGAGATCAAAGAAATCTCCCTGGCCATACATACCGATAGTCAGCTTCATTCTCTCCTCTGGAAGCTCCGTGAGTGGAAGTGACTTTGGAAGGTATACATTTCCGAACTCATAAAGTCTTGCGATCTTGTTCTTTCTATTATAATTTGTTGCCAGTGATGTGAGAACACCGTTCAGTGATACTGTTCTCATGATACTGAAGTCCTCGCCGAGAGGATTTGCTATTGTAACTGTCTTTCTGAACTCGCTGTCAGCAGGCAGGAGCAGCTTGTCAAATACCTTAGGGCTCTCGAATGAGTAGCACATACCGCCAGAGAAACCATTTGCCTCAAGGACATCCCTTGCGATGGCATTGATCATCTGGTCGTATGGGAGCTTACCAACTGTAGCCTCACCTCTTGGAAGTGATACAGGGATGTTGTCATATCCGTAGAATCTTGCAACCTCCTCTGCCAGATCTGCCATGCAGTTCAGATCCTGTCTGAAGCTTGGCACATCCAGTGTGTTAGTATCTGCATCGTATGTGAGACCAAGTCTGCCGAAGTAGTACAGCATCTTCTCAGGCTCGACATCTGTTCCGAGAAGCGCATTCATCTTGTCAGGCTCAAATGGAAGCTTCTTGTCCTGTACAGGATTTGGATACACGTCAACAGCTCCGCCGACTACCTCACCTGCGCCCATCTCCTCGATGAGCTGACACGCTCTGTCTATTGCCTCCATAGCAAGATTTGGATCAAGTCCCTTTGTGAACTTGGCTGCCGCATCAGTTGCAAGACCGATCCTTCTGGATGAAAGTCTGATATTTGTTCCATCAAAGCAAGCTGCCTCAAAGAGCAGTGTATCGATACTGTCTGTTACCATGGAATTCTCGCCGCCCATGATTCCGGCGATACCGATCTCCTTCTCACCGTCACAGATCATCAGAACGTCATGGTCGAGCTTTCTCTCCTGTCCATCAAGTGTTACAAATGTATCTCCGTCATTTGCACGGCGGACAACGATCTTGTTGCCAGCTATGGTGCTGAGATCATATGCGTGCATTGGCTGTCCGTACTCTTCCATAACGTAGTTTGTTATATCTACAAGGTTGTTGATCGAACGGATTCCCTGTGAAGCAAGTCTCTGCTGCATCCACTTTGGTGAAGGTCCGATCTTCAGGTTCTTGACAACCCTTGCTGTGTATCTAGGGCAGAGGTCAGGATCCTTTACCTCTACTGATATATAGTCATTGACATCCTCGTCATTTCCTGTCTTTGTTACCACTGGTGGGTAAAATGACTTGTCAAATGTAGCTGCTGCCTCTCTTGCCATACCGATCATTGAGAAACAATCAACTCTGTTGGATGTGATCTCGTATTCGACAACAACATCGTCAAGTCCAAGTGCCTTCACAGCGTCATCGCCCGGCTTCACACCTGACTCCACCGGGAATACATACACGCCATCCTCCGGTGCTTCCGGATAGAAGTCTCTTGATGAACCAAGCTCCTCTATACCGCACATCATACCATTTGACTCAACGCCTCTGAGCTTACCCTTCTTGATCTTGATTCCGTCAGGGTATTCATTGTTATCGCCGTGTGCTGCCGCAACCTTACCACCGTCAAGTACAAGTGGGATGAGATCATCGACCTTTACATTCTTTGCTCCGGTCACGATCTGAAGAGGCTCCGCCTGTCCAACATCTACCTGACATACTACAAGCTTGTCCGCATCTGGATGCTTCTCCATAGTGAGAATCTTGCCGACAACGATCTTGTCAAGATTCTTATCCTTCTGTTCGTAACCCTCTACATGTGATCCTGAGAGAGTCATGGCGTCTACAAACTCCTGAGCTGTCACGTCCAGATCAGGAACATATGCCTTTATCCATGAAATTGGTGTATTCATCTATTTGTCCTCCTATTTATCATTGAACTCCAGCCATGCAAAATTTGCCTTCGGCAAATGGCTGGAGCTGCATGTCAAGTTTTCACAGAAAACTTGACACATACTTAAAACTGGTCTAAGAATCTCATGTCGTTCTCGTAGAGAAGTCTCATGTCATCTATCTCATACTTGAGAAGTGTTACTCTCTCAAGTCCGATTCCAAATGCAAATCCTGAATATACCTCAGGATCTATTCCACAGTCGCGGAGAACCTTTGGATGAACCATACCACAGCCAAGGATCTCTATCCAGCCGCTGCCCTTACATACTCGGCATCCCTTGCCGCCGCACTTGAAGCATGTGATATCACACTCTGCTGAAGGCTCTGTGAATGGGAAGTGGTGAGGTCTGAACTTGACCTTTGTGTTCTCACCGAAGAACTCCTTTGCCCACTGCGCCAGTGTTCCCTTGAGGTCAGCCATGGTGATTCCCTTATCTATTACAAGTCCCTCTACCTGATGGAACGATGGTGAATGTGTTGCATCTACCTCATCAGCTCTGAATACTCGTCCAGGTGAGAGGATTCTGATCGGAAGATTGCCCTTCTCCATGATTCTTGCCTGAACAGGTGATGTCTGTGTACGAAGGAGGATATCCTTTGTAACATAGAATGTATCCTGCTCATCCTTTGCAGGGTGATTTGCAGGGATGTTCAGCAGCTCGAAGTTGTACTTGTCGTACTCTACCTCTGGTCCCTCAACTATCTCGTAACCCATACCGATGAATACTCTCTCCAGATCTTCAAGTGCTATCTGGTTTGGATGTCTGTGTCCTGTAAGCTTCTTCACTCCTGGAAGAGTTACATCTATTGTCTCTCTCTTCATCTTCTCTGCACGGAGTGCTCTGTTGATGGCCTTTGTCTTCTCGTCAAGGGCTGTCTCGATGGCCTGACGTGCCTCATTTACCATCTGACCTACCTTTGGTCTGTCCTCCGGTGCTACATCCTTCATGCTTTTGAGAACCTGTGTGAGTTCTCCCTTCTTACCGAGTATCGCCACCTTCACATCGTTAAGTGTCGATACAACCTCTGCGCTCTCGATCTTGGCAAGAGCCTCTGCCTTGATGGCTTCCAACTTGTCTCTCATCGTGTTTCTCCTTTTTCTATTTATAGGGATTTCAATGTGGATCCTATATTAATTACTTCCATATATAAGTCACGGAATTGCCCGACTACGGCTTCCGCAATTCCTACAGTAATTCGCGCTCCGCCCTATCGGGCTATGCGCTCATTCCTCTTTTTGGCGTTTACCGGGATTGCTCCGCTCTGCGCAGCCGCTTGTCACCCTGTAAACGCAAAAGTCCCTAGCATGTTATACATACTAGGGACGAATTATATCCGCGTTACCACCCTGATTCCAGACATTCATTATACACTGTCATATATACCTCTATATACTGTGCCATATGTCTGACTCTCATTAGACGTTTGTCGCACGTCACACGCCACAACCTACACAGATCAATATCTGTCAACTGATCAGCAGATATCATCAATCCTTCAGCCGTGGTGGCTCTGATGTGAAATTAAATACGCACTCTTACCTGACCTGGCTTTCAGCCGCTGACCCGGTCTCTCTGATGGTGACATACGTATCTTTTGCATCGTCACTGCCTGTAGAGATAATATACCTACATGTGGGTGTTAGTCAACATCTTTTTTGTCATACTGTCATGATCAACAACAATTCAATTTTCAGAAATATTATATAACTTGATTGTGAAAATAAACCTTACGAGTACCATACTCCTATTTAATCATCTTCCCGTTTCTTTTTCTTTATTTGTAAAGCAATTGATGCCAAAAGTAATATCCAGCCTATCAATAAGATTATATAAAACATCACCTTACCCAAATCTCCTTTTAAGATAAAATCGATTGCAAACAAACATGCACTAAGTACTAACAGAAGTATAGCTTTTTTTTCTCTCATATGTTTTCTCCTTTTTATATCAAAATCGCTTTATATCTTTCACTCTTTATTTTCTTTGTATCTGCAAGTCTTCCTTTACTATTATACGTAAGTAAATAAATATCAAATCCATCTTTACTGCTATTTGTTACATATTTAAATCTATATCCCCAGTTTTCAATACCAGGAGACCTAATATCAGTACTTCCATAGTTACTTATTATATCTGAAAGAAGCTTAGACAATGTATACCCTGTTGCTAGACTTGCTGTGACTGCCCCCTTAGTTACCAAAATATCAATTGCCACTCCACCAGAATAGGAGGCTTTTATTTTATAATATGCACTGTAATATCTTACATTTATAGAAATTGTTTTCTTTACCCGCTTACTACTTGTATTTTTATATGAGCCACTATGCGTCTCAATCGCAGTATTCTTTAACTTGAATACACTCTACTTTTATTTCATTTATCTACTTCTACATCAACTTCTTCGTCCATCTTTAAATGTCGATTTTTTCGCATCCGCCTCTTCTCCGCACGCTTTTTCTTCCTCTCAAGTCGTCTCTTCTTACGCCCGGCCTTGTGCGCACGCCTTCTTATTCCCCGGATTCCATTATCCATGAATTTGTTGATCTCCGCGCCTATCAGCATGACGTACATACACATGTAAAGCCACAGCGCAAGCAATATCACACTTGCAAGGCTTCCATACATATATGTGTTGATTCCCACTATATTGATATAGCTTGATACGCCAAATGACAAAAGCATCCAGAGTATGGTCGTAAATGCAGCTCCCGGCACAGCGGTCTTGATCCTCACCCGCTCAACCGGCAATGCCCAGTATGCCACGATCATAACCCCAAACAAAACCGTAGGGGCAAATGCTATCTTGACGATCGACAGGATATTCGCAACGGTATCCACCAGTTGGAATCTCTCCACCGAATCCAGCCGCACCAGCATTTTTGACACAACTACATCGCCGAGGATATATATGACCATAACCGCCACCAGCATCACACAGAATATCAATGTATACAGAGTGTGTATCGCTCTTCTGAGGAAATAATTGACGCTGTCCTCCTTGCCTGCCATGAAAGTGAGTCCGCGGCCTATAGCCATTGTTCCCTTTGACGCCGACCACACTGTGAGCAATATGGTTGCTGTGGTGGCAAGCAGTGAGCTCTTGCTGTCGAAAATCTCTGCAAACATGAATTCAAAATTGGAATTGATCTCCTCCGGGAACAGTTCCTTTATTATCTCCAACACCTGGGTCTCTGTGAATGGCAGATATTTGACAAATGTAAGCAGCGTCATCGCCAGTGGAAACAGTGACAGCAGCAGGAAAAAAGCAGACTGTGCCGCAAATGCCGCCACCTGATCCTTATTCATCTCTGCCATAAACAATCTGACTTTATGGTATATGAGCACTATGCGCTTCTTTAACTTCATAATTAGTGATTCTCTCCGTTACTTTTCAACCGAACTGAGAACTGCTCCGTTGTAATAATGGCTTATTATCTGCGCTGCAGTATATCCCAGCTTTGCCAGTTCATTTGCACCATTCTGACTCATTCCGACTCCATGTCCGTATCCGCCGCCCTTAAGTGTGTAGAGTCCTGTGTCATTATCCTTCTTTACATAGTAGAAATTACTTGGAACGCCTGTCCAGCCCGTGAGCTCTGATCCATCCTGCTCTGTTATAGCCTTGCCATCCGTGGCGAACAGAACTCGGATATTGCTCTGGCCGCTGACTACCACGCTTCCCTTGTCGCCTGTTATCGTAACTTCCTTCACAAGTCCACTTTCATCTCTTCCCGTCACCATTATTGACTTGATCTTGCCAACCGATGTCGCAGACACATCCGAGCATCTTGAAAGGCCGGTCTCAACCGCATTTCTCATCTCATCTTCTGTGTATGTAACCGTCCACCTGTACATAGGAAGATTTCTCTCAACCACATCTGTGTCCGTCTTGCCATCCATGAAATCCCTGAATGCCGCTTCATCGCTGAAATATGGGATGTCCAGCGCCGTATTCTGAATACGTGTACAGGTATATGGCATGCTTCCGCCCCACACCTGGTCACTCGTGGTAGTCGTTCCGCACGATGTTGAGAAATATACAGCATTTATGATCTCTCCGTTATATGTAGGTACAATTCCGGATGTGGACTGGACTGCATCTATGGAATTTCCCGTCTCAGGGAAGTTATTGTAGACCTGGCACGATGTTGTGTCATCAAGGTCTGCATTGTATCCCCTGTAGTTACTTCCAAGCTTTCTATATGTAAATCCTCTGGCGCAGATTGCCATAGCCTTGAGCGCCTCCGGGCTGTAGCTCGATGAAACCTCACTTGACACTACCCCATACAGATACTGTTCTATATCTACCTGATTGATGATCATGTATCCCGACGAATCCTTTGTTATCTCAAGGGCTCCGTGATACCTCGGGGTGCCGCTTGATTTGCTGAGACTCGATACTGTTATCATTCCATCCGAACTCTCAGGCTCAACTATGATGGATGAGGCCTTGTTGTCGCTGCCAAGTGATACAAATTCATCCGCCTTGTAGGTTTTCTTCTTGCCATCGCTCGTCACGTTAAATCCTGTACTGCAGGTAAATTCCACATAGCTCTGATAATAATCTCCGCCATTTGTCAGGATGACTCTGACACTGTTCTCCATACCGGATATAACGACTGACGATCCGCCATAGCCGCTGCCCCCGCTGGTTCTGTCGGTGCCGGACGAGCTGCTGCCTTTATCCTCTTTCTTCTTTGAAGCCACAGTTCCTGCTCCCTGAATTGTGTAGTCATACTCCGCGATCTCTGTACTGTCCGTGTCGGCTTCAACATATTGCTTCAGATCTCCCAGCGGATCATCCGGAGCTTCTATAACTATGGTCTCCACTGAATTGCCATCGTTGTTATCATCAGTCTCTTCACCTACTCTGTTTTTACCTGTTATCATCATATATCCGACAACACATACCAGAATTATAGTTATGAAACTCACTATCTTAAAATTCTTATTGTATTTGATCTTCTGATACCATTTCTTCCTCTGATCTATTCGCATTCCCCTGTCTCCATTTCTCCGCAAATATATCCACATACAGAGAAAAAGCAGCATATACATGCTGCTTCTTCATCTTGTGTAATAAACTGAAATGCGCCCTTGCTTTTGAGTCCTAGCAGCGCTAGGTGGGCAACCGCAATTGTATATCTGCCTTCCACTAGAACTTATATAACGAGGCTTGACTTCAATAACAATGATATAGGAATCCCGTTTATTCAAATGTAGGTTCAAAATCACAAGAGACTTAATACATCTCAGCTATGAGCACATTATACCTTACCTTTACATCTCTTGCAAGAATTTTTCACGTGAACTTTAACCACTATAATTGACATTATATGCCTTCTTGAAATACCAATCTTACCTGTGTTAAAATGTAGATACTTATGGGAATTTATAATTATTTCCAAACATGAAAGGCAGGTGTTCACCAAATGGATAAAACCAGCTTACAAATGTTATTCGGCGTATTGCTCGGAGTATTTCTGCTTGCACTCATAGTCATCACTGTGGTGTATGTCAGAAGAAAGCTTGCCGATAAGCGCGAGGAGGCACTGAGAGATCTCGATCTCATGCAGGAAGAGGCTATCAGGGAGGAACAGAGCCAGAGCAAGGGGTACTGGATAAACCGTGATGACATTGAGGACGAGAATCAGGCTCATCTGCTCCGTTACTACCACTATTTCGATAATATCGATGAATGTATCCACGATCTCATAGTTGAGATGTATGACTGTGGATTTGTCAGGACAGAAGAAATATTTGTCGCAGCATACGGTGAGGAAGCACTCACACCTGATTCATTCATTTACATGACAGATGCTGACTGCGATCTTGAAAAGGCAAAGGCTGCACTTCCACCTGTCAGTGAGAAGAACCAGAAGATCATCTATGACCTCTGGTGCTCATATGTCGAAAAGCTTCTGGACACTGTTGAGATACACACAACCGATGCCAACAAAGATATAATCAAGGACGCACTTATGGTTTATGGCCGCAAAAAGATAACCATACTCCTGCGCAGTCCAGAATAAAATAAAACCTTTCAAAGGAGATTTACAAAATGAAAGATAACTGTATAGTAGCTCAGTCAGGAGGTCCTACCGTAGCGATAAATGCTTCGCTGGCAGGTGTCATAGACGGAGTTAAGAAAAGCAACAAATTCACCAGAGTTTACGGTGCAATTCACGGGATCCAGGGAGTGCTGGACAATAATTTCATAGATCTGTCCCTCATGGCCCTCTCAAAATTTCCTCTGGTAAATACTCTGGAGCTCTCCCCTGCAATGTACCTTGGCTCATGCAGATACAAGCTTCCTGATTTTGAGGTTGACTCAAAACCTTATGAGATAATATTTGACAGATTTGAGGAATATCAGGTTGCTGCATTCTACTATATCGGCGGCAACGACTCTATGGATACAGTGGATAAACTCAGCAAATATGCAAAGAAGATCGGATCGGATGTGAAGATCGTCGGCATCCCTAAGACCATTGACAATGACCTGTGCCATACCGACCACACTCCGGGATTTGGCTCTGCAGCCAAGTATGTTGCATCCACCATGCTGGAGATTGCCCACGACACTTACATCTACCAGATACCAAGTGTTGTCATCGTGGAGATCATGGGCCGTGATGCAGGCTGGCTCACCGCTTCATCCTGTCTGGCAAGAAATGACTACAGTCCTGCTCCTCATCTCATATATCTTCCTGAGGTAGACTTCGATGAGGATCAGTTTATAGAGGACATCAAAAATGTATTAAAGACTTCAAGATGTGTCATCGTGGCCGTATCTGAGGGTATACATGATAAGGATGGCAACTACATCAGCGCAACTTCTGCTGTGGCAGACAAGTTCGGACATGCCCAGCTCAGCGGAACCGGCAAGGCTCTCGAGAGTCTTGTTAAGGACAGAATGGATATAAAGGTTCGTTCCATCGAGCTCAATGTCCTCCAGAGATGTGCAGCGCATATTTCCTCAAGGACAGATATCAACGAGTCATTTGCACTTGGCCAGGCTGCTGTAAAATACGCCGCCGAGGGAATGACTGCTGTTATGTCCACGATCAAGCGAGTTTCTAACGATCCATACCAGTGGATCATTGAACCTGAGAATGTATCTCTCATCGCCAACCAGGCTAAGACAATTCCGCTTGAATGGATCACACCTGAGAAGAATGACGTCACACCTGAGATGGAAGCATATCTCAGACCTCTTATAATCGGCGAGGTTTCCCTTCAGTACAAGGATGGACTTCCTATGTACCTGCCGGTAAACCACCTGCTTTAAAGGATAAAATATCCCTAACACCTCAATATCTGTGGTATTAGGGATATTTTTTATAATTCACTCAGGGAACGAACCAAATACGTCTATCCTTTACTGTAGATTCGTGTATCCGAGCAGCAGCTCTTCTACTGCCATGGCGGCCTCGCGGCCTTCGCGTATGGCCCATACGACCAGTGACTGGCCTCTGTGCATATCTCCGGCTACGAATACCTTTGGAACATTTGTTGTATATGAGTTTGGACATGGAGTCTTGACATTTGTTCTCTCGTTGAGTTCCACGCCAAAGCTCTCTGCCACATATGTCTGACATCCGAGGAATCCGGCTGCGATGAGTACCACATCACAGTCAACGATATACTCGCTTCCCTCTATCTCTGTCATAGTCATTCTTCCTGTCTCAGAATTCTTCTTCCAATCGAGCTTCACACACTTGGCTGCCTTGACATTTCCGTCCTTGTCCTTAACGAATTCCTTGACTGTAGTCTCATATATTCTAGGATCATGTCCGTATACTGCTATTGCCTCCTGCTGACCGTAGTCTGTCTTGCAGATCTTCGGCCATTCTGGCCATGGATTGTCTGGTGTTCTTGTATCAGGTGCCTTTGGCATCATCTCAAGCTGTGTAACGCTGACAGCGCCCTCACGGACTGCTGTTCCCACACAGTCATTTCCTGTATCACCACCACCGATGACGAGAACATTCTTGCCTTTACAGTTCACGAACTGCTTGTCAGCAAAGCCCGAATTTACAAGGCTCATTGTCGTAGTCTTGAGGAAATCAACAGCGAAGTAGATTCCCTTTGCATCCCTTCCAGGTGCTTTTATATCTCTTGGATTGGCTGCACCACAGGCAAGCACAACTGCGTCGTATTCCTTGAGCAAATCCTCAGCCTTCACATACTTGAGGTTCTTGTTCTTAAGATAACCTGTCATCTGATCATCCTTCGGACACACAGCCTTCGCAGATGCCTTTCCGGTTGCAACCTCTGTGTTCAGTACGAACTTTATTCCTCTCTTCTTCATGACATCTATTCTTCTGTCTATGATCTGCTTCTCAAGCTTCATGTTTGGGATACCATACATGAGAAGTCCGCCCGGTCTGTCACTTCTCTCATACACAGTCACGTCGTGGCCTCTGCCGATCAGCTGGTCTGCCACGGCCAGTCCCGAAGGACCTGAACCTATGACTGCCACCTTCTTGCCTGAGTGAACCTTTGGCTGTTTATCATTTACAAGGTCATTTGCAAATGCATACTCTATGATGGCTCTCTCGTTCTCGCGGACCGACACTGGATCACCGTTTAAGTTACAGGTACATGCCTTCTCACAGAGAGCCGGGCACACACGGCTTGTAAACTCAGGGAAACAGTTGGTCTTGCTGAGTCTTGCAAATGCCTGCTCAAGATTGTCGTTATAGAGCATATCATTCCACTCTGGGATCAGGTTGTTCAGCGGACAGCCCGATGTCATTCCGCATATGTTCATACCTGCCTGGCAGAATGGAACGCCACAGTCCATACATCTTGCAGCCTGCTTTCTCTGCTCATCACGGCTAAGCGGAGTGTGGAATTCATTGAAATTCTTGATTCTGTCCTTAGGAGCAAGCTCTGCGCTTGTCTTTCTCTCATATTCTAAAAATCCAGTTGGTTTTCCCATTCCTACTTACCTCCGTTCTTAACCTTGTAGAATGCTTCGATAGCTGCCTTCTCGCGGCTCAGGCCCTTCTCCTCAAATGCAACTATCATATTCATCATCTTCTTGTAATCCTTTGGTATGATCTTCTTGAACTTTGGAAGATATCCCTCAAAGTTCTCAAGAATCCTCTTGCCTATCTCTGAATTTGTATAATTTACATGATCCATGATGAGATGCTTCAGCTCGCTCACCTCGTACTTGTCTGTCACAGCCTCTATGGATATCATCTCTTTGTTAAGTCTCTTGTACAGATCGTTGCCCATATCAAGTACATATGCAATACCACCGCTCATTCCGGCTGCAAAGTTCTTGCCTGTTGTTCCAAGAACTACTACTTTACCACCTGTCATGTACTCACATCCGTGATCGCCAACACCCTCAACGACCGCCGTGGCACCAGAGTTACGAACTGCAAATCTCTCGCCGGCAACACCGTTGATGAATGCCTTACCACTTGTGGCACCGTACAGTGCAACGTTTCCTATGATGATGTTATCCTCATGCTTGTACTTAACTGAACGAGGCGGATAAACTATCAGCTTACCACCTGACAGACCCTTGCCGAAGTAATCGTTGCTGTCGCCCACCAGCTCAAGTGTAAGTCCCTTTGGAATAAATGCTCCAAAGCTCTGTCCGCCGGCGCCGTTGCATTTGACGATGTATGTGTCCTCATCAAGTGACTCGCCGTACTTCTTTGTGATCTCTGAACCGAATATCGTTCCAACAGATCTGTCTGTGTTGACCACATCAAGCTCAACGCTCTTCTTCTGTCCCTTCTCAAGTGCAGGTCCAAGCTTCTTCATGAGAATTCTCATATCTACTGTCTTCTCAAGCTGGAAGTCATAGACATTCTTCTCGTGATACTTTACCTTGTTCTGTGGCATATCTATATAAGGATTGTTAATTATCTTATCAAGGATGACATTTCTCTCATCTGCTCTGTCGCTGCTCATGAGGAGATCTGAACGTCCAACCAGCTCATCGACTGTTCTAACGCCGAGCTTGCTCATGTACTCTCGAAGCTCCTCTGCTATGAACAGCATGAAGTTCTTCACGTACTCAGGCTTACCTCTGAATCTCTTTCTGAGTTCTGGGTTCTGAGTTGCTATTCCGACAGGACATGTGTCAAGGTTACATACCCTCATCATGACACAACCCATTGTTACAAGCGGTGCTGTTGCAAATCCAAATTCCTCAGCTCCGAGCATTGCAGCTATCGCAACGTCACGGCCTGTCATCAGCTTACCGTCTGCCTCAAGGATGACCTTATTTCTGAGATCATTCATGATAAGTGTCTGATGTGTCTCTGCAAGTCCAAGCTCCCAAGGGAGTCCTGCGTAATGGATGGAGTTGTTAGGTGCTGCACCTGTTCCTCCGTCGTAACCTGAGATCAGGATGACCTGTGCTCCGGCCTTTGCAACACCGGCAGCTACTGTACCAACGCCAGCCTCAGACACAAGCTTTACTGATATTCTCGCATCACGGTTTGCATTCTTGCAGTCGTAGATGAGCTGTGCAAGATCCTCTATCGAATAGATATCGTGATGTGGTGGTGGAGAGATAAGGCTTACACCCGGTGTTGAAAGTCTTGTCTTTGCGATCCATGGATATACCTTTCCGCCAGGAAGATGTCCGCCCTCTCCAGGCTTTGCTCCCTGTGCCATCTTGATCTGTATCTCCTTGGCACTCACAAGATATCTCGATGTAACGCCAAATCTTCCTGATGCTACCTGCTTGATGGCTGAGCATCTATTCTTGCCATCCTTGCCGATCGTAAGTCTCTCTATCGACTCACCGCCCTCTCCTGAATTGGACTTACCGCCCAGCTCGTTCATGGCGATGGCCATACACTCATGTGCCTCCTGTGATATACTTCCGTAGCTCATGGCACCTGTCTTGAATCTCTTGACTATCTCACTTGCTGGTTCAACCTCATCAAGTGGAACCGGCTTATCAGCAAACTTGAAGTCCATGAGACCTCTAAGGTGGAATGGCTTCTGCTCATCGTGGAGCGCTGCTGTGTACTGCTTGAACAGCTTGTAATCGCCGCGCCTTGTTGCCTCCTGAAGAAGATGTATCGTGACAGGATTGTACAGATGCTCCTCCTTGCCGCTTCTGAACTTGTGTGCACCGATGCTTGTAAGGGCAAGGTTCGTGTTAAGTCCAAGCGGATCAAATGCTGATGAGTGAAGATCATCAACTGTCTTCTCAAGCTCCTTTATACCAGAACCGCCAACACGGCTTACTGTATTTGTAAAGTATCTGTCCACAACGTCCTTTGAAAGACCGATACACTCAAATATCTGTGATCCCATGTATGACTGGATCGTTGATACACCCATCTTGGATGCGATCTTTACTATTCCGTGGCATATTGCACTGTTGTAATCATCTACAGCCGCATTGAAATCCTTGTTCAGCAGATGCGAATCTACCATCTGCTTGATCGTCTCTATTGCAAGATAAGGGTTGACTGCACATGCACCATATCCGAGAAGTGTTGCGAAGTGGTGAACGTTTCTTGGATCAGCACTCTCAAGGATGATCGCAACCGCAGTTCTCTTCTTAGTTCTTACCAGGTGCTTCTGCATGGCTGATACTGCAAGGAGTGATGGTATTGCAACATGGTTCTCATCCACACCTCTGTCTGAGAGGATGAGGATATTTACACCGTCCCTGTAGAGCTTGTCGGCCTCGATAAACAGTCTGTCGAGAGCCTTCTCCATGGATGTATTCTTATAATAAAGAATAGGAAGTGTCGCAACCTTAAGGCCAGGAACATTCATATTCTTGATCTTCAAAAGATCCGTATTTGTCAGTATTGGATGGTTGATCTTCAGCACATGACAGTTCTCCGGCTTCTCCTCGAGGATGTTTCCGTCCTTTCCGAGATATACCGATGTGGATGTGACAACTTCCTCTCTGATCGCATCGATAGGTGGGTTTGTAACCTGTGCAAATAACTGCTTGAAGAAGTTGAACAGTGGCTTGTGGCTGTTCGAGAGAACTGCAAGTGGTGTATCAGTACCCATGGCACTGATTGCCTCTGCACCTTTCTCTGCCATAGGATATATGGTATTCTTGAAATCCTCGTAGGTATATCCAAATGCCTTCTGAAGTCTTGCTCTCTCCTCGTCTGTATACTCCTGAACTCTGATATTTGGAATCTTCAGATCAGCGAGATGTACAAGATTGCTGTCTACCCACTCTCCGTAAGGCTTTGCAAGCGCGTATTTCTCCTTGATCTCCTCATCTGAGATAAGACGTCCGTTCACTGTATCTACCAGAAGCATCTTACCAGGTCTAAGTCGGTCTTTCTTCACGATCTTGGATGGATCAACGTCCAGGACTCCGACCTCAGACGAAAGTACAAGGTAATCATCATCTGTTATATAGTATCTCGATGGTCTAAGTCCATTTCTGTCAAGGACTGCTCCCATGAGCTCACCGTCTGTAAATAATATAGAAGCAGGACCATCCCAAGGCTCCATCATGGTTGCATAGTACTGATAGAAATCCTTCTTCTCCTGACTCATGGCTCTGTCGTTCTCCCATGGTTCAGGGATCGTGATCATGACAGCCATAGGAAGCGGTATTCCGTTGAGCACGAGGAACTCAAGACAATTGTCAAGTCTTGCTGAATCCGATCCATCCGGATCAAGAACAGGCATAACCTTGTACATCTCATCCTGCATGATGGTCGACTCCATAGTCTCCTCACGGGCGATCATCTTGTCCTCATTTCCTCTTATTGTATTGATCTCACCGTTGTGGCACAGATATCTGTATGGATGAGCTCTGAGCCATGATGGTGTTGTATTCGTTGAAAATCTTGAATGAACAAGTCCTATAGCTGACTCATAGTCTGGATCCTGAAGGTCGTTGTAGAACTTTCTGAGTTCACCGACAAGGAACATTCCTTTATATACTATAGTCTTGCTGGAAAGTGATGGAACATACGTGTCATCATTGCTCTCCTCAAATATTCGTCTGACGAAGTAGAGCTTTCTGTCGAAGTCCATACCGGCCTTCACTGTCTCAGGTCTTCTGATGAATGCCTGCATGATGCATGGCATGACATCTATTGCCTTCTTGCCAAGGATTCCAGGTGTTGTCGGAACCTCTCTCCAGCAAATGAACTCCAGTCCTTCCTTCTCCACTATGACCTCAAACATTTTCATAGCCTGCTTGCGCGCCAGCTCCTTCTGTGGAAAGAAGAACATTCCTATTCCATAATCGCCTTCCTTTCCAAGGTCATATCCAAGCTCTGCTAAAGCCTTGGTGAAGAACTTATGTGATATCTGAAGGAGTATACCTACACCGTCTCCGGTCTTGCCCTCTGCGTCCTTTCCTGCTCTGTGCTCAAGATTCTCAACAATCTTGAGTGCATTGTTCACTGTGTCATGTGTCTTTATACCCTTGATATTGACAACGGCACCGATACCACAGTTATCGTGCTCAAAGCTTGGGTCGTATAATCCGGTATTCTCCGCTCTCTTATTCTCAATCATGTCCTGTTCCGTCCTTTCCATGTTTTTTGTCATTCACAACGATATTTTGATTTTAGCTTTTGTTTCTCAAGTAAATATTGTTATTTTTGTATTTTTCTCAAGTCGTTTATCGTTTTTGATATATTACTACCATTTACACTGTTTGTAAACAACTTTTTTCAATAAATTATCTGACAGTTTTCGATTAAAAAACAATGCTCTGTAATGTATATACAATTCTTTATGTTGTAGCCTTTCTTTAAGCATCGGATGTCTCATATCTCAATGTCTCCGATGCATAAAAAAAGGAAGCCCCATATCTGAAGCTTCCTTGCTTAATTATTATGTTTAGTTTTTTATTCCTCGACGATCATTCCCTTTGGAGGAGTTGTTATCGTCCTAAGATCTCCATCCTCGTCGCTTCCATCTGATATTCCATCACCCGGAGCCTCCGTCGTCACCTTGACCTTCTGTGACTTAACACCTGATATGCTCTCTATATTGCTGCTTATCTGCTTTACTGTGCCTGATATGACGTATTTGTCAGCACCATACAGATATTCATGTAATGCCTCCACATTGGATGCCATATCAGCAGCCACAAGGCAGTTACCCTTGTCCGAGAGTTCCTTTGCCTCATATGCAAATGGGAATCCTGCGGTATCTACAACCTTATATCCAGCCACATTCTTGACAAGAGCATGTATATCGTCCTTGTTAAGACTTGTTGATATACATTTAAATGAAACATCAACAAATGAATCAAGTGAACCTGTGTCTGCACTGAGCAGCTTGTCTATAACCTTCATGAGGACTATTCTCTGTCTCTCGGTTCTTGTTATATCTCCCTGGCCAGTGGATCGTATTCTTGAATATGCAACTGCCTGCTGTCCATCAAGAGTATACTCTCCTGCCTCAGTTATTCCTGATGAATATTTGCCTGACAGGCTTATCTGCTCTGCAAGGTTCTTATTGAAGTTGTTCACCTCTTCATCAATGACCTTGACATCAACGCCTCCAACGGCATCGATTATACTTGCCATTGCACTGAAATCAACTGCCACATAATCTGTGATATTCAGGTCGAGATTGGTATTCAGTGTGTTGATGGCTGTAACCGCACCGCCGAGCTGGTATGCGTAATTCACCTTCTGTGTGGTATCCATGGAACCGCTTGCTATCTCCATCAGAGTATCTCTGTATACAGATACAAGCTTGATCTCCTTGGTGCTCTCATTGATGCTCACTATCATTATACTGTCACTGTTAGTTCCTGCATTCATATTCGAATCTCTGGAATCCACTCCGTAGAGTGCAATGGCACGATATCCCTTGGTCGCATCCTTGACACCGTCATTGACAAGTATCTGATCTGCACTTATCTCATTGATATCCATCTCATTGTACTTCATTCTGGCATAATTCTTGACATATATTATACATATGAGTATAAACAGCGCAAGCAGGACAAAGAACGCTATCGCCCACACTCTTGTACTGATGTTAAGCTTCTTTCTCTCCGGATTGACAACCTTTGGATCAGCCTCATCGAGAAGGTTCTCCCTGAAGAACTTTTCGCTGTCTGACTCCTCGTCCTCCTCAGGCTCTTCCTCATCATCCTCAAGCTCCACTTCATCGAAGCCCAATGCTTTGCCTATGTCTCCAAGTCCCAGATCAGCCGTATCTGATTCCGAATAACTGAGCTTATCCTCATCAATATCCTTCTCTATACGCTCAAGCTCATCCATGTCCAGCATGTCATCTGTTCTTCGGGATGATACTGTCGAATCCTCTTCCACAGGCTCTGCCTCTGCAGCTTCCTCGACCTCATCGTCAAGGACAGGCTCCGTATTCTTCTCCAGAATATCTGCCGGCTCAGTCTTCTGTTCATGCTCTTCTACTGGCTGTGTGGCAGTTTCTACAACTTCCGCATCACTCTCCTGCGGCTCAGTGATCTTGTTATCTTCCTCAACAGGCTCTTCCTTTTTCTCAGCTTCTTTCATCTGCTGGCGGCGCTCAAGCTCCTGCTGAACCTTAAGCTTTCTTGCCTCTTCGCGGGCATTCTGCTCTCTCTCGAGCTCCAGCCTCTCAACCTCAGCCTTTGCCTTTGCAACATTTCTCTGGGTGCGTTCCCACGCCTCACGTCTAAGCTCCTCATGTCTTGTCTGCACATCTGTCTCAATATTGTCAACTTCTCTGAGCAGATTGTCCACAGATGAGCTTCCTGTGCTCTGTATACTCCTGCGTGGTCTCTGGGCAGCTTTTGAAGGTCTCTGCACGGTACTCTGATTGCTCTGTGTCCTCGGTACAGTGCCCTGTGTCCTCTTCACCGGACCTCTGTCCACAGCTCTGTCTGCTACAGGCTGTCCGGTCTGTCTCTGCTTTGCCCGGGCCTCACTCTTCACTCTTCTTGCCCTGCTGTCCTCGTGATAATACTCGTCATAATTCTCTTCCGGCTTCACAGGTCTGGAAATATTCTTCTGAGTCTTCTTCTCCGGCTTCTTTTCCGGTCTCTTATCAGCCTTTCTCTCCGGCTCAGGATCACGCCTTTTTTCTTTCTTCTTTTTATCCCCGAACAACAATGATCCTATCAATCCACCATCATCAAGATAATCATCATCGTCATCCAGCCAATCCATGTCCTCATCGTACCTGGATCTCATTCCATTTTTCTTCTTATTATCCATTGGAACTCCTTTTTCAAATATCTAAAAATGTCGTTACCTCGATTTATAATACATTATATTTTTTCCTTTTACAACATGTATTATATCTTAATTAGTATAAACACCTTCATATTAACACTATTTTATTTGACACATGATGTATAAAAAAGTATACTCGTATTAATAATGTCTAAATATCAATGCTTATTTTTTAAGGAGCAGGAAATGGATACTAACAATATTACTTTGTCGGTGGTTATGCCCGCCTACAATGAAGAACAGCACATCAAAGATAATCTTCTTGAGACTAGCCGAATACTCAGCCGTTTTCTTCATCATTATGAGATAATCGCTGTGAATGACGGCAGCAAGGACTCCACAGGCAAACTTATTGCCGAGGCAGCCGAAATGGATTCTCATATTGTAGATACAGGATATGATGTCAATCAGGGAAAGGGACATGCTATCACAACCGGAATTGCCAAAGCTTCCGGCAAATATATAGCATTCCTTGATTCAGACCTTGAACTGAGTCCATCTCTTCTCAAGCCATTTATGAAGCAGATGAGGGACACCGGTTCTGACATAGTCATAGGATCAAAGCTTCACCCTGAATCCAAGCTTGATTATCCTCCTATTAGAAGAGTCATGAGCTACAGCTATTATATTATGCTCAAAATGCTGTTTCATCTTGGTATCCATGACACCCAGACCGGTATAAAGCTTTTCAAAGCAGAAGTCATAAAGCCGATTGCCGAGAACCTTTCCATATCGGGCTATGCTTTTGATATTGAAATCCTTGTGGCTGCACACAGACAGGGATATTCGATATCCGAAGCTCCTATCGTCCTGAATTACAGCAGGGACGATGCATCAGATGGAAGAAGGATCAAGATCAAGGACATTTGGAAGGTATTCACAGACACTATTGAGATCAAGAAGAAATATCATTAATTTAGGGATTATACACGGATAGAGAAAATAAATACAAACTACACATTTATTAAGGAGATTTTTATGAATTACGAAAACGCTTACAAGCTTCTCGAAGAAAAAGGACAGCTACACTTATTAAAGTATTATGATACTCTCAGCGAGGCTGAACAGGCAGCACTCCTGAACCAGATCAGTGAAATTGATTTCTCACTTATCGATATGATCGGACACAATTCATCAGGAAGTGATTCTGATATCGCTCCCGTTGCAGCTCTCCAGATGGACAGCATTGCAGAAAAATATGATATATACAAGAACGCAGGCCTTGAAGCCATCAAAGCTGGCGATCTGGCACTGGTCCTCCTGGCAGGTGGTCAGGGCACCCGTCTTGGATTCTCCGGTCCTAAGGGAACCTTCAACGTCGGTGTCACCAAGGATATGTTTATATTCCAGCTTCTCATCGAGCACACCCTCGATATTGTGAAGATGGCAGATACCTGGATCCATTTCTTCATCATGACCAATGAGAAGAACCACGATGACACAACATCATTCTTCAAAGAGCATGACTACTTCGGTTACAATCCTGAATATGTTCATTTCTTTAAACAGGAAATGGTTCCTTCAGTGGACTTCAACGGCAAGATATATCTCGAGGAGAAGGGAAAGGTTGCCATGTCTCCTAACGGCAACGGTGGATGGTTCTCATCCCTCTGCAAGGCAGGCCACCTCGACAAGCTCACGAAATACGGAATCAAGTATATAAATGTATTCTCAGTTGACAATGTACTTCAGAGAATCGCAGACCCAGTATTCTTCGGAGCAGTTCTCACAGAGGGCTTCCTCTCCGGCGGAAAGGTTGTCAAAAAAGCATACCCTGACGAGAAGGTTGGCGTCCTGTGTACTAACCACGGAAAGCCATATATCGTCGAGTATTATGAACTCACAGATGCCATGCGTGATGAGCGCGATGCCAACGGCGATTACGCTTACAACTATGGGGTTACATTAAACTATATCTTCCCGGTTGACAGACTGATGAAGATCATGAATGAAAGTATGCCTCTCCACATCGTCAAGAAGGCTATCCCTTATGTCGGTGAGGATGGAGAGATCGTCAAGCCATCAGAGCCAAACGGCTACAAATTTGAGACACTGGCTCTCGATATGATCGCTTATATGGGAACATGTCTTCCATTTGAGGTCGACAGAGAGAAGGAATTTGCTCCTATAAAGAATGCTACAGGAAATGATTCTATAGACTCAGCCAGAGAGCTCCTCAAAAAGAACGGCTACACACTTTAATCCATGAATATATAACAAAATAACAGGTCGATGGTATATGCCATCGACCTGTTATTTTTATTCTGCCTCATTCTTCTGCTGTTTTTCTTTTTCTCTTCGGAATATCTCATCTATCGCTTCCCTGACAAGCTCTGACATAGATACCTGTCGCACCGCCGCACATTCACTGAGCTTCCGATGAGTATCTGTATCTATCCTAAGTCTCAGGATCGTATCTTTTCTCTTTTCCGTCGGCCTTCCCGGGCCTCTCTTCTTATTGCCATCCGTCATTTCTTTTCTCCGCCATATAATTTATTCCTATCAGAACAGATATTTTACAACACCATTTACCGCATAACACATGAAGTAAAAGCAGCTTCTTATAACTCCATATCCAACTTTTCTGTATACGGCAAATGTCTTTTTTGCAGACGACAGTTTTGAACCAGACTTACTGTTTCTCATCTGCCTGTATAATAGCAACGGCTCATTTATCGCAACCGAGCTTCCGTATTCCTTCAGTATCTGCAACCAGCAAATATAATCCTCATGGATATCGTCGTTGCCCATCGGATATCTGAGTGCAACCTGTCTGTCCATCACAACCGATGAACAATTGATCACATTTCCTCTGAGCAGCATCTTATAGGTGACCTTTTCAGGAACTCCGATCACTTTTCCCGTTCTGGATCCGTCTTCGTTCACAAGCTCCCTGGCCGTAGAACACAGAACCGCACCTGTCTGCTCCATAAGCTTCAACTGTTTAGCCAGTTTATCAGGCTGCCACTGATCATCCGAATCTATAAATGCAACGTATCTGCAAGTTGCAGCCGCAACCCCGCGGTTACGCGAAGCTGCAACTCCCATATTTTTTTCATTTCTGATGATATTCACACGGTCATCTTCCGCGTATCCATCAAGTGCTCCTGTCAGATCATCCGTCGAACAGTCATCAACTATTATGACCTCCACAGGAATCCCCTGCTTCATAACTGAATCCACCGCAGAATAAATGGTTCTGCTGCTGTTATACGCCGGAATTATCACCGATACTTTTTCTCCAGTCATCACACACACCTACATCGATATATATCGCTTATTATTTATCTGTTTTCTGCACAGTCTTTCCGAGGTCATAGAATGCATCCTCAGACTCATCAAGCCCTTCCGGCTTCACATTTACAGGTGAAGGTATCTGTACCTTCTCGCCATCCCTGAGTGCCGTGGTCATATTTGATGCGATTCCCTCTGATGTCTCCTTCTGGAACATGATCTTTACCGTCAGGAGCATCAGCTTGAGATCAAGCCATATTGAATACTGCTCATAATAGGTAAGATCCAGCTTAACCTTATCTCTAGGGGTTGTGTTGTATTTGCCGTAAACCTGTGCATATCCCGTAAGTCCGGCCTTCATCTTGAGTCTGTAGTCAAACTCAGGGAATGTCTTTTTATAAAGCTCGGCGATCTCCGGTCTCTCAGGTCTCGGTCCGACAAGTGACATATCACCCTTGAGTACGTTGAAAAGCTGTGGCAGTTCATCAAGATGCAGCTTTCTGAGCCATTTTCCCACAGGGGTTATTCTGTCATCATCCTTCTTTGCAAGCTGTGCTCCACCTGCCTCGGAGTCCATCTTCATACTTCTGAACTTGATGATCTTGAACACCTTGCCATTCAGTGTCAATCTGTCCTGCTTGTAGAATATCGGTCCTCTGTCATACAGCCATATCGCAAGTGCTGATATGAGCATAAATGGTGAAGCTATGACAAGCAGTATAAATCCACATATAACATCCATGATCCTCTTAATGATCATATCGTCACCGGTAAGTCCCTGATTTCGTGATAAGAGGATAGGCGTATCGAACAAATGAATAGGCTCAGCTCCTAATATGATTATGTCGGAAAGCTTTGGCACAACATACGATCTGATGGAGTGTTCAAAACAATACTTCACAAGCTCATTTCTTATATAAGCCTTTGTCTCGCAAATGATTACTCCATCGTACTGGAGTATCTTCTCCTTGATCGCCTGCTCGCCCTCGCTGACATGTATTCTGTCTTCTATTACATACTTGTCCTTACGGGCATTGATCTTGTCTATGAACTCTATCGGAGTCTTATATCCATATACCAGCAGCAGATGCCTTGGCGGATACATCTTCGCATACAAAAATCTACACGCAAATATCCAAATCAATATCACTATCGTTTCAAGCCCGGTTACCTTTAACAATGGTACCGGATTTACATAGTCACGACAGATTATACAGAGCTGCAGGTAACCAACTACATTGGCACACACGAGAGCCAGCAGCTGTGAGTAAACTATATCAAGCAGTCTGAAGAATCCGACTCTGTAACCACCATAAAGCTTGGTGAAAAGTATGATGATTATTCCATACATTCCGATAACTGCCCAGTTTCCTCTTCTCCAGAACGGAAGCGTAAGCGTTACCTCATAGTCCCGGTACCACATGAGTCCAAACAGCACCAGCTCCACAGCGATGAGTACACAGGCCTCACCCACTGTTATGAGACGTTTGTATCTGTCCCTCTTTCTAACTCTTCTGTTTTCTTCCATATTTATAGCATCTCCCTAAGCATCTTGTTGACAGATCCAGGATCTGCTTTACCCTTCATAGCTTTCATAACCTGTCCGACAAGTGCTCCGAGAGCCTTCTCCTTGCCGCCTCTGTAATCATCAACAGCCTTTGGATTGTTATCTATGGCTACCTGACATGCCTCCTTAAGTGCATTGTCATCCTGAACAGTTGCAAGTCCGTTATCCTTGACATACTTCTCAGGATCTATATTATCTGCAAATATCTTTTCGAACACTTCCTTTGCAACACCGCCATTGATAACCCTGTCATCAACAAGCTTGATGAGCTTCGCAAGATTCTCCGCTGAAAACTTCAGGTCTTCCGCATCAACACTGTTCTCCTTCATCAGTCTCATGGTCTCTCCCATGATCCAGTTGGAAACCTTCTTTGCAGGTGCTCCCAGTGCAATCGCGTCCTCAAACAGATCTGCCAGCTTCTTGGAGGCCGTGATGATGTCTATATCATAGTCAGGAATCGCATATTCCTCTTTGTATCTTATCTTCTTCTCGTCTCTGAACTCAGGCTGTGCATCCCTTACCTGCTGGAGCCACTCATCGCTGATGTGGATAGGTACAAGGTCAGGATCAGGGAAATATCTGTAATCCTGTGCATCCTCCTTGGATCTCATAGGATATGAATACTCCTTAGTATCATCCCATCTTCTTGTCTCCTGGACAACATTTTCACCAGACTCGATGAGATCGATCTGTCTCTCTCTCTCATTCTCTATGGCTCTGGCAATGGCCTTGAATGAGTTCAGGTTCTTGGTCTCTGTACGTGTGCCAAACTCCTCTGAGCCAACCTCTCTGATCGAAAGATTGACATCAGCACGCATGGATCCCTCATTCAGCTTACAGTCTGAAGCTCCGAGATACTGTATCGTCTCCCTGAGCTTTTCAAGATATGCTATTACATCCTCCGCAGATCTCATGTCAGGCTCAGATACTATCTCTATAAGAGGCACACCTGAACGGTTGAAATCCACAAGTGAGCTGTCTGTATATGGATCATGGACAAGCTTACCTGCATCCTCCTCCATATGTATCTCATGGATCCTCACATATTTCTTAACTCCGTCAACCTCTATCTCAACCTTACCATCCCTGCATATTGGATAGTAGAGCTGTGATATCTGGTAGTTCTGTGGGTTGTCCGGATAGAAATAGTTCTTTCGGTCAAACTTGCAATTCTGTGTGATAGTGCAGTTTGTTGCAAGACCAACCGCAATCGCTTTATTCACAACCTCTTTGTTAAGTACCGGAAGTGAGCCCGGCATTCCTGTACATACAGGACATGTATGTGTATTAGGAGCTCCTCCAAATGCTGTGCTACAGCCGCAGAATATCTTTGTCTTGGTCGCAAGCTCTACATGGACCTCAAGTCCGATGACTGTCTCATATGTCTTTGCCATCTCTTACAGCCCCCTTTCTGAAACCTGTGCAGGTCTCTTGTACTCTCTAGTCTGCTCAAATGCATATGCAGCTCTGATTATGGTCTTCTCGTTAAATGCATCTCCAACCATCTGCACACCTATAGGCATTCCATCCTTATCAGTTCCACATGGAAGTGATATTCCCGGAAGTCCTGCAAGATTTACAGGGACTGTGTACACATCTCCCAGATACATCTTGATAGGATCTGAGAGTGACTCTCCCATCTTCAGTGCTGTTGTAGGTGCAACAGGTCCGAGAATGATATCATACTTCTCAAACGCCTTGTCATACGCCTGTTTGATGAGAGCCTTTGCCTTGAGGGCCTTTACATAATATGCATCGTAATAACCTGAACTCAGCACAAATGAACCGAGCATGATTCTTCTCTTGACCTCAGGGCCAAATCCTTCTGAACGGCTCTTCTTGTACATGTTGTGAAGATCTGTGTACTCTGGTGTTCTGTAACCATATTTTACACCGTCGAATCTCTCAAGGTTAGAACTTGCCTCCGCCGATGCAATGATATAGTAAGCAGGAATAGCATACTCAACCATTCCAAGATCAAACTCCTCAACAATAGCTCCCTTTGCCTTCAAAGTCTCAGCTACTCCATACACGGCTTCCTTTATCTCAGGCTCAAGTCCCTCTGTGAAATAGTCTCTTGGAAGACCGATCTTAAGGCCTTTCACATCATCCACAAGTGCGCTTGTAAAATCATTGTCATCTCTGTTAACTGATGTTGAATCCTTCTTGTCATACTGTGATATGATCTCAAGGATCGTCGCACAGTCCTCTACATTCTTCGCAAGTGGTCCGATCTGGTCAAGTGATGAACCGTATGCTATAAGTCCGTATCTTGACACTCTTCCATAGGTTGGCTTGATTCCGGTAACACCGCAGAATGAAGCCGGCTGTCTGATGGATCCACCGGTATCTGAACCGAGGGCACATGGCACCTCCTCACCGGCAACTGCTGCCGCTGATCCACCTGATGAACCACCTGGAACTCTATTTGTATCCCATGGATTTCTTGTCTCACCAAAATATGATGTCTCGGTTGTACTTCCCATGGCAAACTCATCCATGTTGGTATGTCCTACTATAACCGCTCCTGCTTCCTTGAGCTTCACAACGGCCTCAGCAGTATATGTTGGAACAAAATTTGACAGAATCTTGGATGAACAGCTTGTCTGCACACCCTCCTGGCACATATTGTCCTTTATTGCTATCGGCACTCCTGCAAGAGGACCATTGAGCTCTCCCGCATCTATCTTCTTCTGCACTTCCTCCGCCTGGGCAAGTGCTCCTTCACGATCAACCGTGACAAAACTATTATAATCTTTCTCGCACGCCTCGATGCTGTCAAGACAGGCCTGTGTCGCTTCAACTACGCTCACCTGTCCATCTTTAATAGCTTTTCCCAGCTCTACAGCCGTCATACCCATTAAATTCACTTCAGCCTACCTCCTAGTCAAATGTCTTTGGCACCTTGTAGCAGCCATCCTTCTGCTCTGGCGCATTCTTCAGCATGTTCTCTCTGTCGTCTCCATTTACAACAACGTCCTCACGGAACACATTGTTGTATGGGAATGTATGGCTCATAGCCTCCACACCGTCTGTATTAAGTTCATTCAGTTTGCTGACATAATCAAGCATGTCTGACATATCCTTCTTTGCCTGCTCCTTCTCCTCCGGGGAGAGCTCAAGCTTTGCAAGGATTCCAACATAATCAATTGTTTCATCAGTTATCGTCATGTTCTTGTTCTCCTATCTTTAATGAGCAAAAATAAAGAATGTGCCTTCTTATTATTCTGTGTCAAATAATGTAAACACATTCTCCCGCCATGGTATTTTGTACCACAAAATTCCTCTAAAATATATCACATCCTGGGATATTATGCAAGACTATGGGCATTTTTACCTGTATTACGCAAAACACCGCCATGTAAAACGCTGCATACATGGCGGTGCTGTAACTCTATTTAAATTATATACAGTACTAACTGTATTTTACTAATGTCTCCCTGGCCTGACTATCTCCTGAACACGACCAAGCTGTAGCCCAGCTCTATGTCCTATTTCAATAGAATATGTCTACTTTCTTATTTTTTTATATATTAATATCCCTGCACTTCCCATAAGAGCCAGAATAACCACAACTGCCGTTTCTTTTACAGGCAGCCGATCACCTGTATCTGGATGTCTGCCCGGAGGCGTGTTACGTGTTGTTGTCATGGTGTTTGTTGTTCCTGTTGTACTCCATGTAGTACGTTCCGTGATCGACTCTGTAGTTGTACCCGTCGTAGTTTCTGTTGAGGTATCCTCTGTTGTTGTTCCTGTTGTTGATTCTGTTGTCGTGTCTTCCGTTGTGGTATCTTCTGTTGTGGTATCTTCTGTTGTGGTATCTTCTGTTGTCGTGTCCTCTGTCGTCGTGTCTTCTGTTGTGGTATCTTCCGTTGTCGTATCCTTTGTCGTTGTGTCTTCCGTGGTTGTGTCTTCGGTTGTCGTGCCCTCCGTTGTCGTATCTTCGGTTGTCGTATCTTCGGTCGTCGTACCCTCTGTCGTTGGCTCTTCATCCAGGAAATCATTTCCCGGTACTCTGTGGAACTCTCCTCCGTTTGAGAATACTTCACTCACCACACAACCATCCCAGTTGTGTCCGAGATTTACCGCTGCCTCTGGAGCTATCACTGTTCCAAATCCCCTGCCCGCAAATGTTATGCTTCCGCCAAATTGTCCATCTGCTGCCGAGCTGTCATAGAAGTTAAAATACATTCTGTTGTAGGCATTATAAAAATTACCATTATCGTTTGCCTTTGCATCGCTCTTGCTTCCAAGTATCAGATCGCCCAGAACAGCATTCTGGATACCTGCCAGATCAATATTCATGAGCAGCACCGTATCATCACCATAATCCGGGAACTCAAAATATATCGGATTTGTGCCCGCAGCGAGCTGACTGTAATCCATGGATACCACATGCAGTCCGCTACCATTTACTGACACACTTCTATCGTTCATATCACCTGTTATATCAACATCCACAGTACCCTCTGTGTCTGCATAAGTCCTAAGTTTCTGACTATAGTCAATAAACTTTCTCTGTATATCAGCCATATCTGCATATTTAGAATATTCACCATCCTCTGCAATCTCCGCATCGGTTCTGACATTTGCCGGACTGTCAAGCTTTGTCTGGGTACCATCATTCATGCGGATATATATTTCACCGCAATCTGCTCTCCTGACTTCCGCTCCTGTATAAAGCATATCAGTTCCTGCATCCGACACACAGCCACACATCCGTTCAGCATTTTCAAAGTAGAATTCCTCATATACTCCATACGAATTTCTGAGTCCCGAGTTTGAATTTGCACTGAGTGTCCTTGTGATAAAGTTACTGTGAAGATGTGTCTGTGCATACAGTGTGTCAAAACATATCACACCAAAGTCCCCCATTAGCTCCGTTGCAGAGCTGCTTTGCAGCATATAACTGCCATCGTCTGCCTTTGCAAGTACTCCTATAGTCCCCGCCGTCACGCAAAGCACAAAAACCATCGCCACTGCAACTGCTATGAGCTGCATAGTCTGAAAGCACATCCCATTATCATGGTTACCTCTCATTCAATGTCCGCCTTAACTATTTCGTCTCAAATACATAGTATTCAACAGACTTCCCGCATATTCGTTATAATAAAAAAATCCCCGAACAGATTCGACATAATTTTCACTATGTCTTATCCATCCGGGGATGAGCCAGGCAGGTCAGAATGGTCTCTCAGGATCAACAATATGCCTTATATTCCTATCCACATATATCGATGTCTCCACGAACCAGTCATACTCCGGTCTGTCATGAAATGGTCCCACATAAGCATATCCCGCAATCTGTCCTGGCAGCTCAGCCACCAGATACGGATATCTCTCAATATCTGAATTTTTATCCTTACCAGGCTTTGACTGCTTTGTCACTTTTGCCCGCCTCCATGTTCTTAAGTCTTTACTCTATGATACTCACTATCTCCTCAGAGTCAGCCTTGACTTTATATGTCTCACCTATGTCAAGTTTGTCATATATAGACTTTTCAACTTTATATGTCTTTTCCTTATCCTTCACTTCACATGTGACTTCATATTCAACTGATTTTTCCCCTAGCCTCTCCTTGTCTGTGAGCTGGGGATCCGGGTATTCCGGTATCTTTCCACCGCCCTCCGCAGTCTCCGTCCTGTCGTACTTCCATCTCCATATCGTATAGTAATACTTCGTATTGTATATCGGCTTATCTCTGTACACAGGAACAGACCTCGTTCTCGTCACATATCCGTAATCATCCACATCATTTGCCACCTCGGAAAATGTTCCATCACCATTGTCCTCGTAGCTGTACTCCACATGGGAACCTATCACTTCATATGAATCATAGGTCTCCTCGCGCTCACCCACATATTCCTGTTCTGTATGATGAACCTCCTGTTTCGTGGTCTTTAGCGTGGCACCCTCGGGGAGTTCCCAGTCGTCTTCATCACACAGAATATATTTCTCCACATCAACACTGGTCTTCCATGTCATATCCCTGACTGTGACTGTCCTCTTCTTTGGCATGGCTATGATCGCCGTAAGTCCGATTATAGCCGCTATCACAAGCATGCCGATCAGCACTATCTTCCATGCTCCAAATGAATGTCCTCTTTTCCGATTGCCCTGCCCGCCTTTTTGTCCGTCGGCAGCCGTTCCTGTACCTGATGCATTCCTGGCATTCCTTGCGTCCTGCTCTTTCCTGACGTCAAAATACGCCTTATCCTTCGCACCTCGTTCAGCACCGCAGCTGCTGCACCGTGTGTTAAGAGCTGAATTGTAATTGCCACAATGATCACATAACCAGTCGGCACCTTTTCCCTTTGTCTGACTCTCCTCCGCGGACAAATACCGCACTCCATCCATATAGAACTTAACTTCCTGTCCCCTCGGCTTTCCGCAGGACGGACACTCACGCTTCGTTCCTTCTATATGTTTCGTACTACAATATGGGCAGTCCCAATACCCCATTACAAGTTTTCCCATACGCAATATCCTCCCCATATATACTACAGATAACTTACCTGCGCAGCAACATCATAATCATGTGGTGTCTTGTTATCAGTCTTGTGTCCAACGGCAAGTGCTATCTGGAATGAATATCCCTCCGGTATTGCAAGTGCCTTGTCAAAATATGCTTTTTTCTCCCCGTGAAGTGCATCATACACGCAGCCGATTATCAGATTTCCGAGCCCCATGCTCTCTGCCGCTATAGCCATATTCTGAACTGCAATTCCTGAATCCACCTTGCTCCACTTGAAGTCATCCTCAGCGCTTAAGAATATGAGCACCGGAGCCTCATAATAGAAATTGTGAGGCTGCTTATCCTGTCCGCGAAGTGCACGCTTCTCTGCATCAAGCTCTTCCAGAATTGGAGCATCACCCTTAACAACTGTAAAATGTATCTCTTTCTTATTCATACCTGTAGGTCCCTGAAGCCCAGCTTCGATGACCTTCTCAAGCTGCTCCTTCGTAACCTCTTCATCACTGTATGCTCTCGCTGAGCTTCTCTTTTTTATTACCTCTAATACCTGATTATCCATTGTCTTTTACCTCCTATTCTGTCATTCCTATTCTGTCATTCCTATACCGTTATCTCTATCTGATTATCCTCTATGCAGACCACACAGCTCTCATAGTATCCATCGCCTGTCGTCCGCGGTCCACTTGTCACCTCATAGCCATCCTCCGCAAGCTGTCTGGTAAGCTCATCCACTTTTTCTTTGCTTCCCACACTGAACGCTATATGTATCAATCCTGTTCTGTTAAGTGTCTTTTCAGGATCATCCATTCCCGGCCTGTTCATTATCTCAAGCCTTGCGCCATCATCAAATGTGAGAAAATATGAACGGAAGTCCGTCGTTTTATTATGATATCCCTCATTTGCTGATGCTCCCAGATATTTCTCAAAAAAATTCTTCGCAGCTTCAAGATCATTCACATACATCGCAACATGCTCAATTCTCATAAATGCAACTCCTCATTATCTTATACGCTACACTCAGATAGACAAACTACTATATGCATGCTGCTATAGGCATGCTATATAAGCTATTTTAACCCAATGCCACATTTTACACAATGGCATAAAAATATCACCTTTATCCATTTGTATGAATAAAGGTGATATCCCGTTAAAAGCAACGTCTGTAATCAGCCCGTTACACAATTTCATTCTTAGAGCATTCCCTCAAGAGTCTCTCTGATAGCCTTGATGAAGTTCTCACTGTTGAGGACTGTTGGGTTCTCAAGAGTTGTGATGAGAGCCAGATCCTTTGTCATCTTGCCATCCTCGATAGTCTTGATGGTTGCAGCCTCAAGCTTGTCTGCAAAATCCTGAAGTGCCTGGATTCCATCAAGCTCTCCACGCTTTCTGAGTGCTCCTGACCATGCGAAGATAGTTGCAACTGAGTTGGTTGATGTCTCCTCACCGGCAAGGTGCTTGTAGTAATGTCTCATAACTGTTCCGTGTGCTGCCTCGTACTCATACTTTCCATCAGGAGATACGAGAACTGATGTCATCATGGCAAGTGAACCAAATGCTGATGAGATCATATCACTCATTACATCTCCATCATAATTCTTACATGCCCAGATGTAACCGCCTTCACTCTTCATAACACGGGCAACCGCATCATCTATAAGTGTGTAGAAGTACTCAATACCTGCTGCATCGAACTGCTCCTTATACTCTGCATCGAATATCTCCTGGAAGATATCCTTGAATGTATGGTCATACTTCTTTGATATGGTATCCTTTGTGGCAAACCACAGTGTCTGCTTGGTATCAAGCGCATACTTGAAACAGCTTCTTGCAAAGCTCTCAATAGACTTGTCCACGTTGTGCTGTCCCTGAAGAACACCAGGGCCATCAAACTTATGTATAGTCTCCTTTATAACCTGTCCGTCATCGCCTGTGAATACAAGCTCTGCAGTTCCAGGACCTGGAACATCTATCTCTACGCTCTTGTATACATCACCATATGCATGTCTTGCGATGGTGATAGGCTTCTTCCAGTTCTTAACACATGGCTCGATTCCCTTTACTACGATAGGTGCTCTGAACACTGTACCATCAAGGATCGCTCTGATGGTTCCGTTAGGGCTCTTCCACATCTCCTTGAGATTGTACTCCTTAACTCTTGCCGCATTAGGTGTGATAGTAGCACACTTTACAGCTACGCCATACTTCTGTGTTGCGTATGCTGAGTCAAATGTTACCTTGTCATCTGTCTCATTTCTATGTACAAGTCCAAGGTCATAGTACTCTGACTTGAGATCGATAAATGGATAAATAAGCTCATCCTTTATATACTGCCAGAGAATTCTGGTCATCTCATCTCCATCCATCTCTACAAGTGGTGTGGTCATCTGAATCTTTTCCATGTTTTATGTCCTCCATCTTTGTGTTTTCTAAGTTTTGTTATATACTCACTGCCGATTATAAACTATAAGGGGCTATATTTCTAGTTTTTTTGAATTATACATACCAATTATTAATTTTCTTAAGCCCTATAACCATATTCTTGATCAGCTATTTTTTTCAGCCTTACACATATCCATATATTCCTCTCACGGATACTTCCCCGGATATTATATCGTGAACCTCGCCATCGGCATCCCTCACCAGAAGTCCGCCATCCTTTGAAAGTCCAAGCGCCGTGTACTCTGTCTTTTTATCCCCCTCTATTACATACACCTGCTTATCCCTGTTCACAAGATAACTGTTGTACTCATCAACAAGGAATCCCAGGTCCTTATTCTTTATAAATTCGTCATATAGCTTTTCAAATTCATTTGACACCTGTGCAATGAACCATGATCTGTCACAGCCCTTGCCATTTTCCAGCAGTATTGATGTGGCCTTGTCTGCTATGTCCTCAGGGAAGCTTCGGTTATACACGTTTATGCCTATTCCCACAACAACATAGCTTATGTCAGTTCCCTCGGAACTCATCTCTGTGAGGATTCCGACCATTTTTTTTCCATCAGACAACACATCATTCGGCCATTTAATCTGAGGCTTTACTCCATCCACCTTGCTGAACGCTCTGGCAAGTGCCACCGCCGACACCAGAGTTATCCTTGACACACAGGAAATATCTATGTCCGGCTTGAGCAGATACGACATGGATATTGTCGTGCCCTTATCAGAATTCCAACTGTGGCCTCTTCGTCCCTTTCCTGCAGTCTGCTCATTTGCCACGAACAGAGCTCCGTGAACACAGTCAGTTTCCCCGACTATCTTGGCACGGGTGTTCGTTGAATCCGTCTCATCATAATAGTAAAGCTTTCTGGCAAATGTTCCGGTCTCAAGATACTTTGAGATCTTCTCCTCAGACATTACATCAGGCTCACTCACCAATCTGTATCCCTTGTTGTTCACGCCCTCGATCACATAACCTTCATTCTTGAGTGCCTGTATGTTCTTCCACACCGCTGTTCTGGATACCCCCAACAGCTCACAGAGCTCCTGTCCTGACACATATCCATCACTGTTCTGCAGCTTTTCAAGTATTTTATTCTTCATCAGTTCTTACCTTCTCTCTCAGGATATCGTATACCGCCTCACATTTGCCTTTTGCTCCGGCAAATGGAACTATGTAACTCTCCCTGCCTCTGTCAAACTTAATTATATAATACTTCAATTCAGGATCAGGCTCTATCATGATATACCCTGTAATAGTCTCATACGGTATCACCTTACTGCCTCTCTTCTGAATGATCGTTACAACATCCTGACCAAACAGATATGTCATATCATATGCAGACTTTCTAAATGAAGCCTTGACCACATAAAATCCATATGCCATGGCCGCAATCGCAATAGCAGCCTTTATCATTCTGTAGTGACCTCCCATAGCCCACCACACAAGTGCTATACCTGCCAGTACAAATATTATGCCAACCACCCTGTATGCTATCCTGGTGCTCTTTCTCTTGACTACCTTCTGTCTGATGATTCCATCTGCCTGAGTCTCCTGTTCTTCACGCCTTGCGCGCTCCAGCTCGTCCACGAGCTTTCCAGCCTGTCTGACAAGCACCTTCTGCCTGTAGGCTCTCGAAGTACCATTCTCTATGCTGCTTATATTTCTAATCTCTTCTCTGTGTTTTTTATTGTTCTTTTTTTTATCACTATCTCTACTCATTCCATATCCCCCGCCAGGTCATTATCGTTATCGACATTACCCTGGTTTGTATCCATGCGCTTTATGCACAATTATTTTCTCTTTTTTCATCACTTTTACGACTATACTTATATTAGTTCAGAGACTAATATATATCAAGTTTCCAGCATTACAAAAGTGTTTACATTTTACCACGTTTAATCACCTTTTTTCCATATATAAAATCATTAAAAGGTGATTAACTAGCAAACACACGATATCGTGAAAACAAGCAATTTATAAACAAACAACTAGATTTTTGAGAGGTGAATCACATGAAGAATTTTATTGCGCGCATCAGTGGCACAAAAGACCTCACTGAAGGAAAGCCTTCAAAGCTTATATTGAACTTTGGTCTGCCCCTTCTCTTTGGTCTGATATTTCAGCAGTTTTATAATATGGTGGATTCTGTCATAGTCGGGCAGAAGCTTGGGACTGACGCGCTGGCGGCTGTGGGTTCCACCGGAAGCATCAACTTCATGATACTCGGTTTCTGTATAGGAATCTGCAACGGATTTGCAATACCTGTTGCACAGGCTTACGGTGCGAAGGATTTCAAGGCTCTTAAGGCTTATATAATCAACAGTATATGGTCATCCGTTGCACTGGCTGCTGTTATAACAGTGGCAGTAAGTATCTTTACCATGCAGATACTCAAGGCTCTCAGAACACCTTCGAATATCATCGATGATGCATATATATACATATTTATAATATTCCTGGGCATTCCGGCAACCTTCCTCTACAACCTGACTGCCGGAATACTGAGATCACTCGGAGACAGTATCACACCTGTCATATTCCTTGTGGGTTCATCAATTGTCAACATAATACTTGATCTTATACTTGTTGTTCCTATGGGCGTCGCCGGAGCTGCAGTTGCCACAGTAGCTTCACAGGCAGTGTCAGGAATCATATGTACGATATACATGACAAAGAAACTGAAGTATCTTGAATTCAGTAAAGAGGATTGGACATTCAGCATGCGCCACTGCCTTAAGCTCTGCGGTATGGGTCTGCCTATGGGCCTGCAGTACAGCATAACCGCCATAGGCAGTGTCATTCTTCAGACCGCAGTCAATGATATGGGTTCAACATATGTTGCAGCCGTATCAGCAGGAAGCAAGATTTCCATGTTCATGTGCTGTCCTTTCGATGCAATGGGCTCCACCATGGCAACATACGGAGGTCAGAATGTTGGTGCCAGACGTCTTGACCGTGTTGATCAGGGACTTAAAGCCTGTATCAAGATGGGAATCATATATGCCCTCGTGGCTCTGGCTTTCTCCATCGTATTCGGAAAGCAGCTTGCACTTCTCTTTGTAAAGAAGGAACAGATTGAGCTTATCGGCTACATATATGAATTCGTAGTTATCAACGCCGCATTCTACATATTCCTGGCTCTTGTGAATATCGTAAGATTCATGATACAGGGGCTTGGATACTCGACTTTCGCCATACTTGCAGGCATATGTGAGATGATTGCTCGTTCTGTTGCCGGTTTCGTGCTGGTGCCACATTTCGGTTTCATCTGCGTATCACTAGGAAGTCCGCTTGCATGGGTATGTGCTGATCTCTTCCTGATACCTGCGTACCTGTGGGTTATGAAACAGCTGAGACGAAAATTCGGGGAAAATAAAATTAGCCGTGCCAAATCCGCAACGGCAACAATATAATCGGTTTATGAACAGACTCACTTGTGTCTCAATCACATGTGAGTCTGTTTCATTTGCACCCTATTGGGATACTAAAGTCTGTTCTGCATCCTTTCCTGTTTCGGAGTGATCCCCCTCCATTTTTTATACACCCGGATAAAATAACTGCTGTCCGAAAAGCCATTTTCCTGCGCAATATATTCCATGGAATAATCCGAATACAGCAGCATGTTCTGCGCCTTATTGAGCCTTATATACAATATGTATTCCTTACACGATCTTCCATAACGAGCCTTAAATGATCTGGCAAAGTGTGAATAACTCATACTGCACATTTCTGCCAGATCTTTAACCTCAATCTGTTCTGACGAATGCGCATCTATATATTCCAGTATGTGATTGAAATACACATCACCATCCGACCTCTTATACTTAAAATCTCCATTTGTTTTCATTTGTCTTGCCATGATGATGAGCAACTTATATATCCCAGACTGAACCGCAAGCATGTACATCTCCCGTTTTTCCGTATACTCCTCAAATATATCCTGAACAATATCTGCCATACTTTCTTTTAGTTTTTCAGACCTTATAACCATACAGAAATCTGTAGTCTCCGTCCTGTATACAAAGCAATCATACATTTTCCTTATATAAGTCTGGGGAATGCCCAGTGTATACATATTAAACTTTATGACCGCATACTTCACCGATTCCGTACAGGTCTTATCCGCCTTTATACTGTGAAGCTGCAGCGGATATAGGTAGCACATATCCCCTTTTCTGAGAACCGTCTCTCCATCATTGCAGATCACCCGGATAGATCCGCTGACTATATAAAGCATCTCACTGTAATAGTGCCAGTGCAATTCAGAATGCACACAATCTGTGTAAAATATATCATATGGCTGTTTCATCTCATCAATGTACTCAAATATTTCCATAGCAGTCTCCCCCTACGATCCAAGTTGTATCATGATAGGTTTATACTATTTTTTGCTCTTTATATAATACAATTATTACATTTATTTGTATATGATAAAAGCATATCAAACACATACTAATGAAGGAGAAAATAAGATGCAGAAAGCAGCAAACAAGCACATATCGCATTCAGCACAGAATCTGCTGGATTATTTATCGGAGATTTCTGGTAAAAAAATAATAACAGGTCAGCACACACAGACCAATTCTATGGAGGAGATTGACTATATATACGAACAGACAGGCAAATGTCCGGCACTCAGAGGTTTCGAGCTGCTTGGATACTCGCCAAACATAAACTATAATGATGCATCCGCAGAATGTCTCACAGAGGTATATGAAAATCAGGATACCCTTGACACCGCTCTCGAATGGGCAAAGAAAACAAATGGCATTGTCACTTTCACATTTCACTGGTTCTCTCCGATTGGAGGTCGTGACAAGAGTTTCTACACAGAGCACACTGACTTCGACGCTGAAAAGGTGCTCATTCCAGGAACAAGAGAACGTGATGCTTTCTACCACGATATGGACATCATCGCAAAGGAACTCCGAAGATTCCAGCTTGAAGATATCCCGGTTCTGTGGAGACCTTTCCACGAGTCCGAGGGCACCTGGTTCTGGTGGGGTGCCAAAGGTCCTGCTGTTGCGGCAAAGCTCTACAGACTCATGTTCGACTACTATACAAATGTACTGAACATCAACAACCTTATATGGGTATGGAACTGTCCTACAAAAGGCGTATACCCTGGAGATGACTTCGTTGATATTGTCTCCATGGACATATATCTGCCGGAATACACAGCAACCGATTACAGTGAAGAATATACAAAGCTTGTAGAAGCTACCTCTCCGAACAAGGTTGCCGCCCTTACCGAAGTTGGATATATACCGGATATACATCTTCTGGAGAAGTCACACACTCCATGGGCATACTACATGACATGGTCTGAAGAATTCTGCATAGGAGAAAAATTCAATTCCAACGAAAATCTTAAGGCTATGTATGACAGCCAATATGCTGTTACCGGAAAGTAAGTGGGTAAGTCTGTTATATGTAACGGCTGTAATGCTCACTTTATAAAACGACTTCAAAAATCGTTCCTCCAGACGGATTAGACTTAACTGCAATATTACCATCATGCACTATCACGATCTCGCGGACAAGAGCAAGTCCCAGTCCTACGCCGCCAAGCTCACGGCTTCTGGATTTATCCACGCGAAAGAAAGGTTCAAACACGCGATCCTTCAATTCTTCCGGGATACCATTTCCGGTATCCTCTACTGACAGGTAAACGTGTTTTTCCTTCTGACGCGCTGTCACTGTAACCCGTCCTCCTGCGTGATTGTATTTTATAGCATTCTCAACAAGATTGTATAACATCCTGTAAATAAGGATGTCACTTCCTATCATCGTTACATCCGTACATTCTCCAATAAGTTCTATATCCTTTTCCTGTGCAAGAGGTTCCAGATCCGCCAATACCTCATCAACAAGCGCATCGACCATTATTTTATCATCCCGGCTCACAGTTTGAAGCTCACTCATATCAAGAAGTGTCTTTACCATTTTGCTGAGTCTCTCATTCTGTTCAGTTACCATCTTTATCGTCTGCAGAGTGACTTCATCATCTCCCGGATGCCGGGAAGAATTATATGAATCAAGCTGTATCTGCATTAAAGACAGTGGAGTTCTGAGCTCATGTGCTGCATTTGCAGTAAACTGTCTCTGTATCTCAAATGCATCCGAGAGGCGTTCAAGCATCTTGTTATATGAAACGCTGAGCTGGTTCAGTTCTTTAACATTGTTTTCTTCTATTCGTGAATCTGCCAGATTCTGTGCCTGTACCTCTTCAATTTTATCAGAAAACTCACTGATAGGCTTTAGTGCATGCCCACTTATAAAATATGTAGCTACTCCGCCAAGCAGGGCCAGCAAGGCAGAAATTATCAGGCTGTTTTTCTTGTAATCTGCCTTATTATTGTACACCTTAACAGAAAAATCATTTGCAAATTCATCCCACTTATCCTCCGGAATACTGATATATATTTCATCAGTACCGCTCCCATTATCATCTCCCTGGGCGTCAACGGTTTCTTGCAGAGAATCAATATAATACACGCCATTTTTATAGACAAGCAAAGTAAGGCATCCACATATAAGCGCAATATATAATGTGATTATACAGGTAAGCCTCCACTGCAGCGACATTCTTTTCATCTGTCGGACTCCTCTCGTATTTTATAGCCTTCTCCCACCTTGTTCAAAATCGGATCATATCCAAGCACTGCCTTAAGCTTTCTTCTCAGCGAAGACATATGTACTCTGATTGCTCCACTGAAGCTGTCAACCGAAGCATCCCAGACATGCTCCATCAATTCCTCCTGGCTTACCGGTCTGCCCAGATTAAGAAGCAGATATTCCAGGATTCCATTTTCTTTTCTTGTAAGGGGAACCTTCTCTCCTTTTGCGTATGCCTCACGTTTTATCGTATCAAACTTTATCCCGCCGCTTTCCAGACATACATCCTTCTGTACAAATTTTCTTCTTGTAAGGCTTCTGATACGTGCCTCAAGCTCCTGCAAATGAAATGGCTTTTCCATATAATCATTTGCACCCGCATCCAGCCCTTCAACCTTATCCGCGATCTGTCCCCTTGCAGATAATATGATAACCTTTGTCTCTTCATTTTTCTGTCTGAGTTCCTTTAAAATCTCCATTCCATCCACACCTGGCAGATTCAGATCCAGAACGATCAGATCATATTCCTCTGACAGAATGCATTCAAGAGCCTCTTCTCCGTCATAACAGGTATCCACCTCATACCCGACATCATACAGACTTTTCGCAATCATATCACATATCTGTTTCTCATCTTCAACTATCAATAATCTCAAAACTGTCACCTGTTTCTTAACAAAAATCCTTCTTAACAAAAATTTTACAACAGCTATTGTATAATACCAAAGTCAGCTGGTCAACAAACACAATCATGAAAGGAGCTACAATATCTTGAAGTACGGGAAAATATCTCAGATCATTTTACTCATCACGGGTATAGCAATGATCAGCTATGGTGCAGTCAGAGGTGAAGCGGCTGCCGTGCTCAGCAAAGCAATAAAATTATGTCTGGAGTGTGTAGGAATTGGATAAGAATAAATCACTGTCAAAAAAAACAGCCAGAATACGCGGATGGATACAGGCAGCAGCCACGCTGCTTACCAATATTCACATCCCCAATTTATTTAAAGGCAAGATCTATCAGGGCAAAGCAAAAACAGTATGCGTACCGGGACTAAACTGTTACTCCTGTCCTGCTGCAACAGGAGCGTGTCCCATTGGTGCATTTCAGGCGGTCGTCGGATCATCCAAATTTAAATTTTCTTACTACATAACCGGTTTTTTCATTTTAATCGGTGTGATCCTCGGAAGATTTATATGTGGGTTTTTGTGTCCATTTGGATGGTTTCAGGATCTGCTTCACAAAATTCCCGGAAAAAAGTTTTCCACAGCCAGGCTGAAACCACTAAGATACCTGAAATATATAATCCTTATTGTTTTCGTTATACTTCTGCCGATGCTTGTAACGAACTCCATAGGAATGGGAGACCCGTTCTTCTGTAAGTTTATTTGTCCACAAGGTGTTCTGGAAGGTGCTATACCACTTTCACTCGGAAATGCAGCTATACGCTCTGCACTCGGAAAGCTGTTTTCATTTAAATGCCTTATTTTAATTACAGTTGTCGTTCTGAGTATTCTGTTCTACAGACCCTTCTGTAAATGGATTTGTCCTCTCGGCGCAATCTACTCATTATTCAACAAGGTCAGCCTTATGAGTATCAAGGTTGAAAGCAGCAAATGTGTCGGATGCGGTAAGTGTTCAAAGGCATGCAAAATGGATGTAGATGTATGCAAAACACCAAATCATCCGGAATGCATACGATGCGGAGCATGTATGAAGGCCTGTCCAAAAGACGCGATCCACTATCAATTTATGGGAAAGCCATGTTCCCAAAAGGGACATGAACAATCTTCCAAAACCAACGTGTAACAATCAGCCACACTAATATTATCTAAATTATTATTTAAAGGAGCAATTATTTATGAAGACAAAAAAAACATTAATATCTATTATCACTCTCTGTGCAGCATTATCTCTCACGGCATGTAACGGATCAGGATCTGCCACTACTGAGAATTCACAAAAAACCCAGACAGAATCTACCACTGAAGCTGTGGACAATTCCAACACAAAGCTGGATGATCTATATCAGCAGGAGAACCAGATATTTGCAGATCACCAGGATGTATGGAACAAGGCATTTGGCATGGCGAATAAAAGCGATGCTGATCCAAGCGGAGATTATGCCGATTATCTGGCCGGCATAATAGAATCGAACAAGGAATCCTTTACGGATGATGAACTGAAAACACTTAACAATGATATCGAAACTATCAGACAGATTGAAAAGCAGATAGCTGAAATCGAAAATAAAAACGCAGGATCAGAAAGCACCGACCAGAATGACAGTTCCGAAGAAATCACGCCTTTCAAGAGTTTCTCCGGCAAGAATTTTGACGGTAATTCTGTTGACGAAAGCCTGTTTTCCAATAATGCAGTAACTGTCGTTAATTTCTGGTTTACCGGCTGCAAGCCTTGTGTCGCAGAATTGTCCAAGCTTAATGAATTAAATGATGCCATCAAATCGATGGGCGGCGAGGTAGTAGGTATCAACACAGAGACATTTGACGGAAACGAAGATGCTATCAAGGAAGCCGCAGCCGTTCTTGACAGCCAGGGTGCAAAATACCGCAATATCTCCGTTGACTCTGATTCTAGCGTAGGCAAATATGCCTCCGACATCATGGCATTTCCTACAACCATACTAGTCGATAGAAATGGCAATATTGTCGGAGAACCTATGCTTGGAGGAATCGACAATCAGGACAACTATGACTCTCTTATGAAACAGATCCAGTCAGTGATCGACGCTGATAACAAGGATAAATAATTATAGTTGACTTTAAATTGAATATACTAATGAAAGGACAAGAAGCCTTTCTGCTTTTCAAAAAAGGTCATCTGGTTTTCAAGAAACCAGATGACCTTTTCCCGTGCAATAAAATTTCATATGCTTACTCCCTTCTTTTTGCCCCCCGTCTTTTACACTTCGATTCCCATCGCACGTATTGCGTTTAAATTTTTTTCTGCACGCTCTGCCTTTAATTGTGAAACTTCTTTTTTGGTTGCTTCATCTTCAAAAAATTTCCCATATCTTTCAATATTGTCACAAAACCGCCTTTCATACCAAAGCAGTTCCTGTTTACCTTCTTCTTCTGTCATTTTCCCTTCTGAAACACGTTGCATCACTATTCTTTTTTCCTCATGAAAATCACTTTGCACTTTCACTCTATAGGATTCTTTATTCGGATACTTTGCCGGCAAAATAAATACATCCCCATTACATTCAGTTTTTCTGCTGATATACAAATTACTAAAAGCATATAACTCCAAATAATCCACGCATGTCTTTAAATCCACTACCTTGTCAAATGCCGGAATTACATAATGCTCTATTCCAGTCATGGCAAACGCAATCTGATCTCTGAGAGATTCTTCATCTCCCTTTTTGATGATATAGTCAACTCCCGGCTGTTCATTCTCATACACCGGTATGCCATTGTATTTCGCCTTAACATACATATCCAGATGCGTAGTATTTATCCAGTCCATGCTGGCATACACAGACCGGTTCAGATTGATCTCCGGGCGGTATATACTACCAACCGCACAGTATACTTCAAACCGTTTTTCTTCCAACTGCGGCGACAGCGCCTGCTCCAGCCGATAGTTGATGACTTGAATAATCTCGGGCGTTGCCATCCTCACAAAGTGCGGATACCTCCCCTTTACTTTCTTGAAGCCATGCGGCTCCAGCGTTTCCTTAAACGCCGCTTTAAGACTCTTGTCCACTTCCAATGTTCCCATTTCTCTTTCTCGCACACAACAGATGTACGATACCCCCTTTTCGTTAAATTTAATGTAACCGTTCAGAACCAACCTTCTTTTTACCCTCGTTTTTTACACTTCGATTCCCATCGCACGTATTGCATTTATATTTTTTTCTGCACGCTCTGCCTTTAATCGTACAAGTTCTTTTTTAGTTTCTTCATCTGTAAAAAATTTTTCGTATCGCTCTATTGTATCATCAGCTCTTTTTTTACAGCGCAGCATTTTTATTTCTCCATCCGCTCTCAACATTTTACCTTCATCAATATCATGAAACACTCTTTCCTTTATTGCTTCATACTTATTCAGCACATTCTCCTTGTAGCTTTCTTGATTAGGATATTTGGCTGGTAAAATTAAAGCTTCCTCGCTATTTTCAAACTGATACCTGTTCCATACTGTTAAGCACATAGAATCATATAACTCTAGATAATCCACGCATGTCTTTAAATCCACCACCTTGTCAAACGCCGGAATTATATAATGCTCTATGCCTGTCATGGCAAACGCAATCTGTTCCCTAAGAGATGCTTCATCTCCCTTTTTGATGATATAGTCAACTCCCGGCTGTTCATTCTCATACACCGGTATGCCATTGTATTTCGCCTTAACATACATATCCAGATGCGTAGTATTTATCCAGTCCATGCTGGCATACACAGACCGGTTCAGATTGATCTCCGGGCGGTATATACTACCAACCGCACAGTATACTTCAAACCGTTTTTCTTCCAACTGCGGCGACAGCGCCTGCTCCAGCCGATAGTTGATGACTTGAATAATCTCGGGCGTTGCCATCCTCACAAAGTGCGGATACCTCCCCTTTACTTTCTTGAAGCCATGCGGCTCCAGCGTTTCCTTAAACGCCGCTTTAAGACTCTTGTCCACTTCCAATGTTCCCATTTCTCTTTCTCGCACACAACAGATGTACGATACCCCCTTTACGTTAATTGAACAATATAACTCTGACTATGAAAGTATTTTCAGTGGCTTCAAACTGTATCTCACCATTATTTTGATTCACAACATCCTGTACACTCTGTAAACCCATGCCATGATTATACGAATCATCTTTGGTGGTAAGAAAATGTCTCCCTGATTTACGCAGTTGACCATATACTGATAATCGGCACAATTATCAGAGCCACACTCGGCACTATCTGCTGCTCATTCCGGCTCTGCATTATCCTTCTCAGAAGACACATAAACACAATCTCCATGCTGTAATTATTCAGTCTATGCCGAATATACTGTCCTATATCTACGCCGCTGGTCGTAATCAAATCAATATCCAAGAATAATAAATCAATCGCATTCCCATCAATTCCCTATAGTTAAGCAAAATATTTACATTTCAGATTATATCACCCATACCATCTTAAATCAAATGCTTTGTAGTAGGCTGCTAATCAGAACCGCCGCCATCATCTCCACTTTCAGATAAGCTCCGAGTATCACACCCCGGAAGATGTATTCCTCAATGATTGCCGGTACTATTGCAAAACAGACATCCCTTTGCACCAAACCGATCATTCGTCAATTGCTTTATCAACCGGCCACGACTTTCTGAGAGCCATATAAGAGATCAGGAAGTTTGCAAGCCATCCCGCCGGCACCGCAAGCCAGACAAATTCGATACCAAAACGGGGCGCACAAATCAGGGCAACTGCCAGACGAATCGCGAGGTTGACCATATTTGCAATGAGAAATGGGCGCATGATCCCAAGTCCTCGAAGGACCCCGTCGGTTGCCATCTTGATTCCCATGAAGATGAAAAAGTAGCCAATCCATCTCATATAGCCCCCAGACACCTGATATGCCAAAGCGGTTCCATCTTTGCCAAGGAATAAAGATGAAATCTGAGTATGCAGTGTTTCAATTACTATAAATGCGATGATCGCAAAGCACACATCCAACACCAACGCAGCCCGATATCCTTTTTTGATACGTTTGATTTTCTTTGCGCCAAGATTCTGAGAAACATACGGTGAAACTGCATTTCCAATGGATACAAATATCAGTGAAAAAACATTCTCTACCCTCATCGTTGCTGAGTAACCTGCAAGTGCCTGTGTACCGAATGGATTTACAACTGCCTGAACGATCATCATACCAATCGACACTGTGGACTGCTGAAGAACCGATGGTACGGCAATTCTAAGCATGAAATGTAACTCGTGCCTGTCAAACCAATCAAAACGGCCTTTATATTGGCGCATACGCCAAAGAAAAATCAGCAGTGAAAACACTGCGGATATTCCCTGGGCAATAAGAGTTGCAAGAGCTGCACCGAAAACGCCCAGGCCGAGGCCTGCCACCATCCAAAGATCCATAACAATATTCAAGACAGAAGAAAATATCAAAAGACCCAACGGTATCTTTGATTCACCGATTGAATTGAACATTGTTGAAAGAATATTATACATAAACAAAAATGGAAATCCGGCAAAATAAACACGAAGATACAGCACCGCTTCATCCAGTATGTCAGCAGGTGTCTGAAGCAGCGTCATCATCGAACGTGAAAAGATAAGACCACATACACCCAAAAGTATACTCAAAACCATAAAACTTATCAGCGATGTTGATACTATTGTTTTCATTTTACTATAATCCCTGGCTCCAAAATAGCGGCTCACAAGCACGCCCGCACCTATGCCGGCACCGAGTGCCACACAAATGAATACATTTGTAAGGGCGGCACATGCGCCAACAGCCGCAAGTGCAGATGATCCGACATACTGGCCAACTATTATTGAATCAGCCATATTATACACTTGTTGAAAAAAGCTGCCCAAGATCATAGGCATTGCAAAAACAGTCAGCGCTTTAAGCGGTGCATCTGTGATCAAATACTCATCTTTTGACATTATGTTATTCCTCCAAATTGAATATTAATCCACTTGTCCTTATTTACAACAAATACCATTTTTTAAATTCACAGCCAACAAATTCTGCGTCCTCTATTGTTTCATTTTCCAGTATCACATTTTCAAACATCTACAAGTGGAATCTATAAAATTCAAAACGATGAATCAGATTCCGCCTTATTAAACAATACCCTTTCTTAATTCAAAAAGTCTTGCCATAACAGGCTTTTTAAAATGCACCGTTAATACATTTCCTTTGAATTCAAAATCAACCGGTTCCTTCTTAGGATAAATGCAGGATACCTGCATATCGTCTCTGATAAAAGGAATACTGTCCAATGGTATGGACAAACTATCATCTGTGCAGTTTATGCCGGCTTTCATGTACCTGTCATTATTTTTTCCTTCCATTTGCCGCTTCCATACTGCAAGATATGCTTTGTTTTCAAGCTGAAGGCCTCCGCATACCCACATATCCTCATTGTCAGCAATATCAATCGGCCAATAAGGTATCGCATATTTGATATCCTGACGAATCGTCTTATAACAGGCAATTCCCTCTTTCACTAATGCAAGACGTTCCGGCGGAAGTTGTGCCAGATGACCACTCTGATGAATACGAAGCAGCATGGCATTTATCATATTATAAATTACTTCTTCCTTGTCTCCCTGGCGCATCGGATACGACCAGACTGCCGCCTGTTCCGGAGTAACTCCTGCCACAGCATTTGCTGCTATCGTCGCATAATTCCGGTAATCTTCCTGATCCGATGTAGACTGGATACTATATCTGGAGAGCAACGCATAATCAATGCGAAGGCCTCCGCTGGAACAGTTTTCAATTACCAGATCCGGATAACGTGCAAATACATCATCAAGCCAGTTTAGATATGCTTTTTCATGTTCAAGCAGTCCCTGCCCCACACTTTCCGCGCCAAGTTCAGTACCTATGCCCGGTTCAATGTTATAATCCATCTTGATATATCCCACTCCGTAATCTTTGACTACCCGATCGATCACTTCATTGACATGTTCGATGACTTCCGGATTCCTAAAATCGAGCTGATATCTGCTACGGTCATATACACGCTTTCCATGACGGATAAAGAACCAGTCATCCGGAGCATTCTTTGCTTTCTCACAATTGATTCCCATCACTTCAAGTTCCAGCCAGACGCCCGGTATCATTCCCTTTTGACGAATGTAATCTGTTACTTCTTTAATTCCATTCGGAAAACGCTCCCTGCTTTCCTGCCATTCGCCGACACTGTCCCACCATTCTCCGGGAGCATACCAACCGGCATCTATCACATAGTATTCACAACCGCATTCCGCAGCCGCATCAATCAGCGGAAGTTCTTTCTCCGTTGTCGGATCACCAAACAGGCAATTCATATAATCGTTGAAAATAACCGGTAAATTCTCATCATCTTTATTTGGTCTTCGAATCATACGGCGATATTTTGTCAGCTCACCCATTGCTTTTTCAAAGCTGTCATCTGCCACACCCACAGCAACCGGTACCGATTCAAATGATTCGCCCGGCGCGAGATTTTTGAACCAGTGAGACTGTACTTCGGTCGGTCCGCTGACACAGACATAAAAATGCGTATTCTGATCACTGATCTCATAATGCCAGGAACCGTTATGTTCAATCTGCCAGAATAAGCTTGTATGTGCCTCTGTATTTTCTACATACCCTAATGGTAAATACTTCTTCGTAGACCAGTTTCCGGTATTCGATACTTCAAGCACCTGTGAAGTACGCTGGTATACCCCGGGTTGTGTTTGCGCCAGTCCTACATCTCCGAACTTATATTCTTTGATACTCATCTCTTTCTGCCATCCATTATAAGGAATGCGCACTCTCATTTTCGCATCGGAATTGCTTTTTCCCTCTTTTTCAATTCCTGTATAGCAAAATGAAGATAGATATTCCAGACACTGTGTACTATCGTCTTCATTGATTACTTTATTGACCATACGAACGATAGAAGTGCCCTTATAAAACTGCATTCTTGTTTCTACGCGGACATGTGTCTCTTCCTTATCTTCCTGATAAATGGTTATCTTACGTCCAATCTCATTCCAACTGTCTTCCATCCCCGCATAGGTCAATAAATATCCCGGTGCTGTACAAATATGTTTATTTCCATGCTTTTCATATGGGCGATTATATCCGGCAAGATTTACCTGTACAAGTTGAAAAGCCTCATCGATAAATTGCTCTTTTCTTACCAGATCTTCTGCCTTACATTCCTTTCCAAATTTGCAAATATCATTTTCATCAAATTCTGCTTTTGAAAAATGCAGCAATTTGATCTGATTTTTATCTGTAATTCCAAATACAATATGAATTCCGTTTTCATTGATTTTGATGTATTTCATTTTTCTCCTCCATGCAATAAATTTGCAATATGCTTTTTTTGCACATCGCCCTATCCACTAGAACTTTTATCGGAAAGCCGATAAAATAATCATAACAAATATAATCTTATTCTACAATCTCCTTACACCACAAATAGAAATCCATTTCCAACAACAAAAGGGACACTCCCTAATAATCTCCTACTGGAAAGTGTCCCTGTTATTTTTCTGTTATTTGATTTCCCTGTGAATCAGGTCAAATTACTTTGCGTTTCTGTAGATGATATCGTTTCTTCCCGGACCGTTTGAGATCATTGTGATTGGGAATCCGATATGCTCTTCAACGAACTCGATGTACTTTCTGCAGTTCTCTGGGAGATCCTCGTACTTCTTGATTCCTCTGATATCTGTCTTCCAGCCTGGGAGTGTCTCATATACAGGTTTTGCCTTCTTGAGCTTTGATGTTGTTGGGAAGTCTGTTGTAACCTCACCATCGATATCGTAGCCTACACATACTGGGATCTCATCGAGATATCCAAGTACATCAAGTACTGTAAATGCAACGTCTGTTGTTCCCTGGATACGGCAGCCATACTTTGATGCCACGCAGTCGAACCAACCCATTCTTCTAGGTCTTCCTGTTGTTGCACCAAACTCACCGCCATCACCGCCGCGGCGTCTGAGCTCATCTGCCTCGTCGCCAAATATCTCACTTACGAACTCGCCTGCTCCTACTGCGCTTGAGTATGCCTTACATACAGTGATGATCTGCTTGATCTCGTATGGAGGTATACCTGCACCGATGGCACCGTAAGCTGCCAGAGTTGATGATGATGTAACCATAGGGTAGATTCCGTGATCCGGATCCTTCAGTGAACCAAGCTGACCCTCAAGAAGGATGTTCTTGCCCTCCTTGATCGCCTCATAGAGGTATGCTGATACGTCACATACATAAGGAGCAACCATCTCCTTATACTCCATGAGTGTGTTGAATATATCGTCAGCCTTTAAGAGTGGCTTGTGATACAGGTTCTCAAGAAGAACGTTCTTCTGTACTATAACTCTCTCGATCTTCTCCTTCAGTGCTTCCTCATCAAAGAGCTCGCTTACCTGGAAACCGATCTTTGCATATTTATCTGAATAGAATGGAGCGATTCCTGACTTTGTTGATCCGAATGACTTACCTGCAAGTCTCTCCTCCTCGTACTCGTCGAAGAGAATGTGGTATGGCATAACCATCTGTGCTCTGTCAGATACAAGGATCTTAGGCATTGGCACATTTCTGTCTGTGATAGACTTTATCTCCTTGAAAAGAACAGGGATATTGAGTGCAACACCGTTTCCAATGATACTTGTTGTGTGACTGTAGAACACTCCTGATGGAAGTGTATGTAAAGCAAATTTACCATAGTCATTGACAATTGTGTGACCTGCGTTGGCACCACCCTGGAATCTTACGATTATGTCTGACTCCTGGCCTAACATGTCTGTGATCTTACCTTTTCCTTCGTCGCCCCAATTGGCTCCTACAACCGCTCTTACCATAATACTTTTCCTCGCTTTCGCAGCATTTTGAAATATTTTCTGATATCCGTATTGTGGCTGTTCAAATGTTTCTGCCTATACATAATATTTATAAGCAGATCACTCACAATACCTTCTCATTATAACACTATTATGTCATAAGTAAAATCAATATTATTTATATTTATTATAAGCATACCTTATATTTATCTTTACATTTTATAGAAACCAACATAAACTGTAAATATAATGGATTTTGTCCACCTCA